>Ga0209575_10000227_pt1 | contig 53839 bp, 47 predicted proteins | sample Medcelwee11metaG_FD_187172 | JGI IMG/M metagenome (GOLD analysis project Ga0209575, IMG submission 187172) | Freshwater pond sediment microbial communities from the University of Edinburgh, under environmental carbon perturbations - Medium... | ecosystem: Environmental > Aquatic > Freshwater >...
CGTCCGGTTGCTTGGCCCCCAACACCGCCTCGAGCTCCGGGTCCGTCTCCCGTAGGTCCCACAATTGGGTCGGACTCCTCCACCCCCGCGGGTCGTGCGACACCACCAGCCCCACCACCGGCGGCAAGTGCAAGGCCTTGGAGTGACGGTCCGTCCACCACTCCCATACCCGCCTCGCGTAGTCGAACACCCGTAATCCCATCCAACGAACGGCCGTGCTCTGGTGCTCGAGAATCACATACAGCCAGGCTCGGCGGCCGTGCAACGGGAGACGCCAGACCATGTCCGTCCGCTTCTCGGATAGATCCTTGTCCAGCAGCTCCACAGGCACCTTCTCGATGGCCTTCCAATTGACCATCTTGGACAGCTTCCGGGGCAGGATCGCGGCAAGCAGTGAAGACGCCGCCGGTTGAAACCGACGGCTAGTTGGGCCTCATGAACGGAACCCAAAGCCCTGCGGGCTCCCGTTGTGCGTTCGACGGGTGTTGGCGGCGAATGCCATGTTGGGTCGATTCGCGGCGTGGTACCGTACGGGCGGGACCGGGTCCTTCGTCGCGTGGTTCCAGTCCAACCGAGACAGCGACACACGGGAGCCCGCGGAGCGGGCTTTGAGGTGTCTCCAACCGGGTGAACCTAGCCGTCGGTTTCAACCGGCGGCGTCAAGGGCAAGGGCTGCCCCTCTCGCCCGTGCGCGTTCGGCGTGCGCGTGCGCGTGCGCGTGCGCGATCGAACCGGTCCGCAGGTGCGGTGACGTCTCCCAGTCAACACCGCCCAAAGGAGGGGACCGAGCGCCTCACCAGCCCCCTTCCCCTTCTGTGGTTCCTGTGACTTCTGTGGTTGCTTCTCGTCCGGGCCTACTTCGCGTTCGGGTCCGCCAGCCAGTCCGCCAGGTCCCGCGGCGCAAGGTCAAGCACCACGTCGCCAAGTCGGTCCGGCCCGAGGGTCTCCAAGCGCTTGCCCAGCGTGGCCCGCTCACCGTCCGCGAGTGGCCGGCCAAGGCGACGCTCGAACTGGCGCACGAGCGGGGCAAGCCCCTTCTCGAGCCCCTTCTCGAGGCCCTTCTTCTCGCCCTTCTTCATGCCCTGCTTCAGGCCTTGCTCCCGGCCTTCGGCCATCAGCCGTTCCGCTTCCGTCATGACCAGTTCTCCTGCTCGGTTGCCGAGCGTCTCCGTGAATACCTTCCTGAGCTGCTGGGCCGTCACATCCTCGCGTACCGACATGATGTAGCACACGAACCGCGGCAGCGCAGCGTCCCACTGCTCCTCCGTCGCCGCGAACAGCCCCCTCCAGCCGCTCACCCACGCGAGCATGTCCGGCGCCGTTCTCCCGTGCTTCAGCAGCAACAGCGTCAGCTTGCCCACCGCGTCCAGCTCCCAGCTCGCGATCTGATCGTCCGGCCTCACCTGCAGGTCCTCGAGGAAGAAGTCCACGTCCGGCTGCTTGGCGCCCAACACCGCCTCGAGCTCCGGGTCCGTCTCCCGTAGGTCCCAAAGATGCGTCGGACTCCGCCACCCCCGCGGGTCGTGCGACACCACCAGCCCCACCACTGGCGGCAAGTGCAAGGCCTTGGAGTGACGGTCCGTCCACCACTCCCACACCCGCCTCGCGTAGTCGAACACCCGCAGCCCCATCCAACGAACGGCCGTGCTCTGGTGCTCGAGAATCACATACAGCCAGGCCTTGCGGCCGTGCAGCGGAAGCCGCCAGACCATGTCCGTCCGCTTCTCGGACAAATCCTTGTCCAGCAGCTCCACCGGCACCTTCTCGATGGCCTTCCAATTCACCATCTCGGACAGCTTCCGGGGCAGGACCGCGGCAAGCAGCCCGGCCACGCGCTCTTTCTCAGAGAACGCCCAGCGAAATAGCGGGTCGTGCACGTTCGACATGCCCGAGCCATGAGCACGTCGCGGGCCAAGATTGCAGTCTAAGGATTTCGGGGGATTACGAGCGGGCGGGGGTGGCGGCGCGCCACCTGGAACGAGGCGGGGAGGAGGCGGATCTTGCTTGAAACAAGGGGGAAGGCACGCGATCGGCGGTGCGCCACCCCGAAGTGGCGCCCGCCACGGGAAGGACTCTTCACGGAGCTGGACGACACAGAAATTCCCCGAGTGGATCCGTTCCGCGGGCTGCAGAGCCCACGGCAAAGTTGGGGAAGCCCGCCGTGGCGGGCTTCGCACGGTACGCCTGGCCGAACCGTGGGATCGAGACCTGCCGATCCCTACTGGCGCGTTGCGGTTCGGAAGACGAACCGCCTTCCACCTCCCCAGGGGAGCTCACGTCGTGACCGTGCAAAGCCCGCCCTTGCGGCGGGCTTCCCCCGAGGTTGCCGTGGGCTCTGCAGCCCGCGGAGAGGGAAGAAGGTCCGTTTGGCTATCCTTGGAGGGACTGCTGCAACTCGAGTCCTCTTGTCAGCTCAGCCCGGCGGATGCCGGGCTTTCCTGTGCAAGGCTCTGCCGTGCGGCTTCAGCCCGCGGCAGAAGTTCTTGTGCTCGCGTCGTTGCCTAGACTTGCGATGGTTCGTCGGGTTGGCCCTCGAACAGGTCTTCGCCCGGTTGCAGGGTCGAGGCACGAAGCAGAAGCGCGAAGAGGACCGAGATGTCACGGCAAGCCATCAACCGCTCGCGATCCTCGGCCGTCAGTGTGAGGCCGCGTGCGGACAGGATCCTCAGGATGGGTTCCGCGCGCTGCCCTTTCCGCTCCGTGGCTTCGCCCTCTTCGCACGCCTCTTCGAAGGCCTCTCCGACGGCCTTTTCGTACGCTTCCCTGAACGCCTTTTCGTACGCTTCCCTGAACGCCTTTTCGTACGCTTCCTTGTAGGCCTTTTCGTAGCCTTCCCTGTACCCCGCTTCCTCGGTCATCTCCAATTCCATCTGCCAGAGCTTGCGGCCAAGCTCCCGCTCTTCGTCGGTCAACTCCCTATAGGCGAACCACTGACTCTTCTCCGACATCGCGTTTCGCTCCTCGTCTCCCCGGAAGCTCGACCAAGTGTAGCGCGAAGGCATCCTCGAAGCAAACGTGGTCATGAATCTCGAGCACTTGGGAGCCCGAGTGCAAGCGATGCCCGTGAAGATGATGACCACCGGCTTGAGCTTGGTGTAGGCGTCGTCCTTGCGGAGTTGGATGGGCGTGTCCGTTCGTGCTCGTGCTCGCAGATGGCCTTGGCTGTGGTTGCGAAGGTGTCCCTATGTGGATACGGAGCTCTCGAGGGAACGGATGGTTGTCTCCGCCTCTCCACGGAACTGGATGACACAGAGATGCCTCGAGTGGATCCGTTCCGCGGGCTGCAGAGCCCACGGCAAAGTTGGGGAAGCCCGCCGTGGCGGGCTTCGCACGGTACGCCTGGCCGAGCCGTGGGATCGAGACCTGCCGATCCCTACTGGCGCGTTGCGGTTCGGAAGACGAACCGCCTTCCACCTCCCCAGGGGAGCTCACGTCGTGACCGCGCAAAGCCCGCCCTTGCGGCGGGCTTCCCCCGAGGTTGCCGTGGGCTCTGCAGCCCGCGGAGAGGGAAGAAGGTCCGTTTGGCTATCCTTGGAGGGACTGTCGAAGCTGCCCGCTGGTTCTCGTGGTCATGAACCTCGGGGGAACAGGGCTCCCGGGATGCCCGAAGTCGGCCCGAGACCCGCCTTTGGCGGTCCGGCCTGGTCATGACCCCGGTCGGCAGGGGTCCCAGACCCCCTTACGACAGGTCCCAGACCCCCTTGGGACCCTCCGTGACCGCCTTGGGACCGGTCCCAGACCCCCTTGGGACCCTCCGTGACCGCCTTGGGACCGTCCCAGACCCCGTCATGACCCCCGACGGAGCATGAAACCGCGACGTTTTCCCCGCCGCAGAAGACAACCGGCGCGGCTCACGCCGGCACGACCGGCTCCGTCGGCTCCGTCGGCTCCGTCGGCTCCGCGGGCTCGCCCCCGGACCGCGGGGGCGGCGGCAGCAATCCCAGGCTCTTGAGGTGGTTGTAGGAGAGCTCCTGCCGGAAAATCTCGGTCCAATCGATGAACCAGAGGTTCAGACGGTCGTAGGCTTCCCGACGCTCCTGCGCACTCTTCACCAGCGTCTCCACCGGGATCTTGGGCTGGGGACGCTCGCCGCTCAACGCGTCGACCTTGGCGAGGGCGGTCTGGATCCGATCGATCAAGCCGTCGTCGAGCCCGCGCTTCTCGAGCGCGGCCAGGGCGTCCTTCACCCCCGCTACCTTGCTCTTCCGAAGGTCCGAATAGCGCACCACGAACTTCTTCACGGACCCGATGACCAGCGGCCCCTCCGGCTGCTGGCTCATGTCCTCGAAGAACGCGTCCACGAAGGCCTGCCGTCCCTCGGGCGCGATGTAGCGCTGGAGCGCGTTGCGGACCCGGGGGAACCACCGGTTCTCGAACTCGTCGAGCATGCGGACCATCTCCCGGTACTGCGGAGAAGGGCTCTCGGCGATCTGCCGGTCCGCCTCGGACAGCGAATGGCTCAGCGGGACGTTCAGCCCCGAGGCCGCGGCCCACAGACGCCAGCCCTCGGCGTGCTCCTTCTCGTCGTAGCCGAGGCGGTAGACGAAGACCGTGACGCCCGGGTCGGAAACGCGGACGAGCACCCGCTGGATTTCGTCGAGACGGCTCAGCTCGTAAAGGTTGAAGATGGTGGCGCGGGCCGTGGAAGGATTCTTGGTGTCAGACATGGGATGACTCCTGTGCAACGGATAGGGCGCCCCCCCTTGGGGCGCGGTTTTGGGTTACACAGGGTCCTTCGGACACGGGCGGGATCGGTTGCGTGAAATCGACAGGGGGGCGGAAAGTTTTTTTGGGGGGGCCCGGGTGGCCACGAAAAAAGGCGCCAAGGCAGGTGCCCCGGCGCCCCGGTGAAGGGTCGCTATGAGTCGCTACGTCTTGTGCATCATCTCGTCGTAGGTGTCCGCCACCGCGTCCCAGATCGCCTCTCTGCGGAACTCCCTCACCACCCGCTCGCGTCCGGCCTCCCCGTGCCGTCGGGCCCGGTCCACGTCCCCGAGGTACGACCGGATCGCCTCACCCAGCGCCGCCGGGTTCGCCACCGGCACGAGCGTCCCGGTCACCCCGTCGGCGACCGCGTCCGTGCAACCAGGGATGCGCGTCGCCACCACGGGCAGCCCCATCGCTGCCGCTTCGAGCGGGACGTTTGGGAAGCCTTCGCGGTAGGTGGGAAGGACAACCAGGTCCGCCACCGCATAGTACTTGGCCGGCGTGTCGGTCCAGGGGACATGCCGCACAGACGGGTCCTCCCCCAGCCGCTCACGGACCTCGTCGGGCACCGGGTCCCGCGGCTCGTACGGGCCCACGAGAACGAGGCGCGCGGAGGGGAACGAGGAACGAACCCTGAGCCAAGCGTCCGCCAGGTCCACAATGCCCTTGTCCCGAACGAGCCGCCCCATGAACAGCACCACGGGGGAGCCCTCGGGCAAGTCGAGCGCGCGACGCGTCGTTGTCATTTCTTCCGGCTCCACGATGCCAGGCCGGAATTCCCGCTCCGTGTCGACGCCCTGTCCGCTTCCTCCCAGCAAGACTCGGATCCGGTCGGGGTGGGTCAACCCCAGCTCCAACGCGGTCCGGCGAAGGGAATGCCCCACACTCAGCACCCGGGACGCGAGCCTGCACGACACCCGCTCCGTGACGTGGAAGATGACCCGGGTGGGGCCCTTGGCCGTCGCAAGCGGCAGCCCGCGCATGTGATAGATGCGATGGGGCACCCGGGCGGCTGCGGCAGCTATCATGCCCAGCAGCCCCCCTTTGGGCGTGTGGGCGTGAACGATGTCCGGCCGCACCTTGCGGATGATGCGGACCAAACGGGCGAGGGCGCCGAGATCGTGTACGGGGGTGATGCGGCGGGGAAGGTCGACGGAGAACCCGGGGCAGTTTTCCGCGGCGAGGAAGGCGTCGAGCGCGGGGCCCGGGGAGGTGAGAATGACCGTTTGGTAGCCGCGGTGGGCGAGGTGGGCGGGGAGGCCTCGGATGAAGCGCAGGGAGAGGGGCGTGGTGAAGATGTGGAGGACGGTGGGCATCGAAGAACGGGTGGGCGGGAATGGGCCCGGGTTGTTGGGCGCAGGCGGGGCTGATGCGTGAGGCCGCGGGCCTCGGTGAACGATCACTACGGCGAATGCATCGAAAGCGTCGCTGGCCCTTCGAGCAAATCCGGGTCGACACGTCCGACTTCACCATCTACCCTGGCCCGACTTTCGAGAACTACCTTACGGAACCGCGCAGGAATGCCTTCAGAACTCGCACAAACGGCTGATGCGACTTCGAGCAACCGTTCGCAAGCACGGCACGCAGATCGAGGTCGCCGCGTCGCGAACGAGGTCACGGGGTGGGTGCCTCGGGGGGCCTTCGCAGGGGCCCTCATCTCGATCCCGGATGTCGCACGGCTTGTGACAGGCGAGCCCCATGCCGTCGGTCCCCTCACGATCCTGTTCGTGCTGGCGCAGTACCTCTTCGTAGGGGGTCTACTTGGCTTGATGGTGGCGGCGGCAGAGCTCGCAACCTCGTGGGTTCCAGAGGAGCGCAGAAACCGCTGGAGGCTGGCGCTGGCCGTCGCCGCGGTGGCGCTGCCGCTGGCCGTGGTGGCTCCGGGTCTCTTTTCCGGTGCGCGGATTTCGCAAACGTTCATCGCCCCATTCGGGCCGTTCCTCTTGCCCCTGCTGGGTGGTGTGGCTGCGCTGGTCGCACTGAAGACCACCTTTGCACTGAAAAGCTGGGTGCGCTCCCGAGGTGGCCTGCGCGCTGTCGTCGCCGTGGGAAGCCTGGTGGTGGCGCTGGTCTTCGCAGAGCTCATGCAGTTGCAGCTTTGCCGGTTTCGAGCGGAGATCGGGATCGGTCTGGGGCTCGCGGCCTGGGTGCTGCTTCAGCTCGGGCTGGTTCTAGGGGGGCAGGGGAGCGTCTCGCTGGCCCCCAGATTGCGCAGCAGCGCAACCATCCTGGTGGCGGGACTTGGTCTCGTCTCGCTGTTGGTCGTTCCCTCGAATCCCACACTGGTCGCCCTCGCCCGTGCCCCGGTCGCGTCCGACTTGTTCATCCCCTTGTTCGTGCGCGCACCGGGAGTCGAGTATGGACTGGGTGACCCACGCATCGATCGGATGTTTGATGAAAGCCCAACTTACGGCACCTTGCCGGCTGGGTACCATCCCCCTGGGAAGAAGGCCCATCTGGTTTTCGTGGTGATGGATGCGCTGCGCGCCGACCGCTGGGAGCCCGCGTACCGAGAGAAGTTCCCGACCCTGGTGGGGCTGCGAGGGAAGTGTGTGACCTTCGCGTCAGCCTTCGCCCCGGGAGCAGGCACCCGAGACGCGGTGTCGGCCATTCTTCGCGGCCGGTCGGGCACGCGCGGCGGCCCATCCATCACACTCGAGATGTTCTCCCAAGCGGGCTATCGCCTGGGCGTCGTCGCCCCGGCCAGGGCCCTCGAGCTCATCGGCGGAGAGACTTCACTCGGACCTATTCACGACCAGATGCCGCTTCCACATGGGAAAGCCACGGGCGACGCGGTTGCCGAGCGGGCGCTCGCGTGGATGCGCGAGCACGCGAGCCCAACCCAACCGGTTGCGCTCTGGATCCACTTCTTCTCAGCACACGACTGGAGCGCGAAGGTAGAGCCCGGGTCCAGCGCGGACCGCTACGATCGAGGCCTCGTCGATGACGACGGGGGACTCAAACGTGTCTTGGAGGGGCTGCGCGAATCGGGCATGGATGAACAAACCGTCGTCGTCGTCTTCGGTGATCACGGCGAGGCGTTGGGAGCAAACGGGTGGGAAACCCACAAGTACTGGCTCTATCGCGAGATCGTCCACGTACCCTTGGCCTTCTGTGTCCCCGGCATGAAGCCTCACGAAGTCACTTCCGCCGTCGGCACCGTGTCCATTGGCCCGACCCTTCGCGACCTGTTCGGCTTCGACACGAATTTCCCATCGGAAGGCGCGTCTCTTGTCCCTCTGATGGAGCCCGGCGCACCGTCCCACGCGGGAAGCTCCAGGCCGATTCTCATGGAGGCGGAGCGTCAGCTTGCCGTGGTAGCCGGCGATCGGTTCGTTCGCTTCACGAAGGCAAGTCGCGCTGTCGAGTCCATGCCGCTGAGCTCGTTCCTCGCGGGCGACGAGACGAATCTGGCCGACCTGGAGGCGGAACGAACGGCGGACATCGTACGTTGGATCGGGGTCCAATCGCCGCGTTGAGGGCATGCGCGCAGGGCGTTTCGCATTTATCTCAGATCAGTCCCCGATCCGCGGGTCAGGGGCTGGAAAAAGCAACTCCCCTTCCGCTGACACACGAACAGGTCGCACCCCAATAGTAGTGATCGGCGTCCCTATCACACGCAGGCTATTGGCCAGTTGCGCGCACGACGCGGGCAGGAACGCCGAAGGCGACAACACGGTCGAGAACGTCTCTGACCACCACCGATCCCGCGCCAACCACGCTCCAGGAACCGATTACGATGTTGTTCCGAACCGTGGCGCCAATCCCCACGTGCGTGCCTTCCCCCACGACCACGGTGCCCCCGGTGTGGACCCCCGGCGACAGATGAGCATGATCGCCTATCTGGTTGTCATGGTCCACACTGACCGACGTGTTCAGGATGACATTGCACCCCACGCGGGTGTCCGGGTTGATCACGACACCGGCGAACACAACTGTGCCTTCCCCCAGGGAGGCGGAGGGAGCCACGACCGCGCGCGCGTGGACGATCGTCGCCACGGGGACTCCCCCATCGCGCAGGGTCTCGTAGATCCTCTTTCGCGCAGCATTGGACCCGACCGCCACCACGACCGATGCTTGCTTGTCACGGCACACGGACGCCGCTTCCTGTTCATCGGCCGGGAAGACCGAGAGGCCGAGGAGGGAGGTGCCAGCTTTGGCTGGGTCGGCGTCGAGAAAGCCCAGGACGTCGAAGCCGGCTGACCCCGCGGCGTCCGCAACGACCTTCGCGTGCCCTCCTGCGCCATAGACAAGAAGTCTTTCACGCATGGGTTCGCTCCGTTCCCATGAACTCGGTCATCGTCGCTTGCCCAGCCTGGCTGATGCCCTCGCGCGCCACCACCTTCCAGGCGGTCATGGCCAGGATCTTGAGATCCCGCCCGAGGGATCGGTGATCGACATACCACACGTCAAGCTGGAACTTCTCCTCCCAGGACAACGCGTTACGCCCGTGGATCTGGGCCCAGCCGGTGATGCCTGGCTTGACCTCGTGGCGACGGGCTTGCTCTGGCGTGTAGCGCTCGAGGTACTGCATCAGCAGGGGACGGGGACCGACCAGGCTCATGTCTCCCTTTAGGACGTTCCAGAGGGTGGGAAGCTCGTCGATGCTGCTGGAGCGCAGGAAGCGGCCCACCGGGGTGAGGCGCTGGGCGTCGGTCTTGAGGGCGTCTTCCCCGGGCTTCGGGGCGCGCATGGTGCGGAACTTCACCAGTCGAAAAGGCTTGCCGTGAAGGCCGGGGCGCTCCTGGCGGAAGAAGATGGGGCGGCCGAGCGTGAGGTAGATCGCAGCGGAGGCGCCGACGAGGAGCGGCGAGGTCACCGCAAGGGCGGCAGTGGCCACGGAGAGGTCGAGAAGCCGCTTCAGCATCGCAGGTCCTCAAATCCGTCCGTCCAGGGACTGACCCGTCTCCTTGTGCGCGATGTCTGGCACCAGGGCCGACAGCGCCTGAACCACGCCCCCCTTGGTCAGGTCCGCGTCGGCTGAGGTGAGCGCCCGATCCAACCACGCGAGCAGTTCTGCAAGCGCCGGCTCCGGGGCTGCTACGCCCCGCACTGCGTCGACCGTCTCCAGCCCAACGGACTCCACAGACTCGCTGGGACCCCAGAATACCTCCGTCGACTTCTCCCCGCTCGTGTCCGCTCGGGTCAGCACCACAGGGTATCTCCCCGCCCGGACGTCCGTCTCGAGGTTCTCTCGCGCTTGCTCCTCCATGTCATACCAAGCAGGCTCGAATCCGAAGGAGCGAAGCGTGACCTCGGCCATCTCCGGAAACACAACCGTGTGCTCGACCGGGTCAAGCCGCGGCACGAGCAGGTGATGGTGAGGACACGCCCGCGCGGCCAACAAGCATAAGTGCCCCGCCTCTTCCGCGGTCACGAGGTATCGGCGCACGTCACGAGGGGCCCCGAGAGGCTGTTTCTTCTCGATCCGCTGGAGAAATGCCCAAGGGAGACTGCCGTCACTGTAGGCGACATTGGCGAAACGCACCGTCGTTACGCGCGGCAGCGGCGCCAACGAGCCGGACCTTCCCCGCTGTTGCCAGGACTCGCTCGCATGCGCCCAGAGCACGAGCTCCATCAGTCGCTTCGACGCCCCCATCACGCTCGCCGGCGCCGCGGCCTTGTCCGTGGACACGAAGAACACCCCGTCGCTCCCATGCCCGTGTCGCCTCAGCGCAAACAGAAACCGATCCGCGCGGACGACATTCACGTCCAGCAGAGCGAGGCATGAGTACGCGTCTCTCTCCGAGCGCACGTGCTTCAACGCGGCAAACGAGAGCACCACATCCATCGGGGGCAACGACCCCATGTACCGATCCGCGAGCGTGCTTCCGTAGTCCAACGGAGCCACCTTCAGCTCGCCATCAAACGGCCGCTTCCCGGATCGAACCGTCCTCACGAGCTCGGCAAGGTTGTTCTCGGAGGTGTCCATCACGACAACGCTGGCCGGATGGAAGGCCAGAAGTTCCAATAGGGTGGCAGCGCCGATCGTTCCGGCCCCGCCCACCACGAGCACGTTCTTGCCGGTCAAGTCCAGGCGCTGCTCGACCGCGCGGACATCGGGCCCGAAGTAGCTCGTTGGGCGCTTGCAGGCCTCTCGTGCGAGAGAGAGCGTTCGTTCGGTGAGGGTCAGAGCCATGTTGGGTGCCTCGCTCCCGAGCCTTCAGGGGTCCTCGACCGCGTTCTCGTAGTCGTCGCGGGCGCGGGCGTAGTCCGCAACCTGCCCGATGTCGAGCCAGTATTCCAGCACGGGGAAGCTGGCCACACGCATGCCCGCATTCACCGCGTCCTGGATCAGCTCCGGCATGTCCAGGCGAGTCTGGGCCGGCACTCGCGCCACGACCTCCGGTTCGAGAAGGTAGATCCCGGCATTGACCAGCAACGAGATCGTCGGCTTCTCACGGACCCGTCGCACGAGCGCCCCCTCGGACTCCACCACCCCGTACGGGACCTTTACCTCGTACTGCCGAACGCCCACGGTCATGGCAGCCCTCTGCTCTTGATGAAACGCTAGAAGAGCCCTGTAGTCCACACGCGTAACGAGGTCCCCGTTGAGCACCAGGATCGGGCCCCCGACGATGGGCAGCAACCCAAGCGCCCCGGCCGTTCCGAGAGGCTGGTCTTCATCCACGTAGGAGATCTCTACCCCAAGCTGGTCACCCGCCCCAAAGTGCTCCTTGATGACCTCCGCGCGATAGTGCGTGGTGAGGTGGACTCGTCGGATTCCCGCGTCGCGCAACGACCCGATCGTGTGCTCGAGGAGCGGCTTGTCCCCCAGGGGGAGCATCGGTTTGGGAACCCGTTGCGTGAGCGCGCCAAGCCGCTTGCCGAACCCACCCGCCATCACGACCGCGTCCACGGGCAGCTCCGACCTCGAGGTCAGATCCTCCACGACCACTAGGTCTACGACCCGCCCTGACTCATCCACTAGGGGAAGCTGACGGATCTTCCGTTCGGCCATCAAGGCTGCGATCTCAGAGGCCTCCAGACCTACGCTGGCCGTGATGGGCTGCGCATAGGGCGACCGCGTCCTGCGGGAGGCCAGAGACGAGACGGGCTGGTCGAAGGGCTGCCCCGCCAAGACCGCACGACGGAGGTCTCCGTCCGTGACCGTGTCCACCACGCGGCCTGCGTCATCGAGCACCAGGGCGATCCCGATCGCCCCGCGGTCGATGGTCATTGCCACGTCACGCAGACTCGCAGTCGGTCCCACGGAATGGTCAGCAGGGTTTCTGTGCCGACTCATGGAGTAGCCCTTCCAACGTCTACGAAGGTCTTTTGGAGCAGCTTGGGGTTGATATCGATGCCACGAAGTACATCGGCGATCCGTGTCGCAGCGTGTCCGTCACCGTAAGGGTTGCGCAACCCCTGCAGAGACTCACGAAATCGCGGAGACAGCGCTCTTCGAATGCCCTCCGAGATGGCCTCGCGCGTGGAGGCGACGTCGATCACGTTGGTCGAACGTATCCGACCCGCCTGCCGCTCCCCGATGTTGACCACAGGCGTCTTGAAGCTTGCAGCCTCCACGATCCCGCTGGAGGAATTGCCAACCATCGCCGCAGCGTTGGCAAGAACGGTCGGGTAGGCTCGCGCCCCGAACGACTCCACAAGAACTGCCGCGTGGCGCGTGGCATACTCGGCCATCGCTCGACGAACGTGGGAGCCACCCGGGTCCGCATTCGGCATGGTGAAAACCACCGGCAACGATCTGTCCGCGAGCGCTTCCAGCAGCGCTGTGGTCTCCAGTTCGAGCCCCTGGGGCATCAACGTGGTCGGGTGGTAGGTCACGAGAAGGAACGGTCGGTCGAGGTCGACCTGGAACTTCTGCAGCATGTCCTCCTTGGACATCAGTGGCTGGTGCAAGAACGTGTCGAGGGAGGGAGCGCCCGAGACGGTCACGCGCCATGGTTCCTCCCCGAGTTGGATGACCCGCCGACGGTACTCCTCCGTACTCACGAAGTGCAGATGACTTAGCTTCGTCATGGCGTGCCGCATCGCGTCGTCGAACGCCCCAGCGGTCACTTCCCCCCCGTGCAGGTGGGCCACAGGAATCAACAAGGGCAGCGCAGCGATCGCAGCCGAAAACATCTCGTACCGGTCCCCAAGCACAACCACGACGTCCGGACGTGACCGTGACATCGACTGCGCGAACGACGTAACGCCGAGACCAACGCTCTTCGCAACTCCCTCAGCCGAGTCACTCGCCACCAGCATGTGGACAGGCTCGATCTCGCCGTAGCCGTCCTCGCGCACCTCCGCGATTGTGCCACCGTGAAACGGAGACAGATGCGCGCCCCCCACTAACAAACGCAGGGTCACGCCAGGGGACCCTGAGAGTTCCTGCAGTACGGGACGATAGATGCCGTAGTCCGAACGGCCGACCGTGACGACCGCGATGCGCCTCACGCGAGGTCCTCCAGCGCAAGAATCGTCTCCGCGGGAAGGTCCCTTCGTGCTGTCCGCCCCACCACGAACGGAATCACAGCAGCCGGGAGCCCGGTGCCGGGACGTCGCATTCCGAGGCACCCTCGATCGATCCGTTCTCCCTCCTTGATTGCCCGCACCACGAAGATGCTACGTCGAGCCACGCGAGCCGTGTCGGCTTCCGCGCTCGTCGGCAGCTTCCGACCGGTGCCGAGGGCGCGCTCGATCGTCCGGATTCCGTGGACGAGCGCGGTAAGCTCCGCCTCGTCAGCGGAGGCAGCGTGATCCGGCCCCGGCGCGTTTCGGTCTAGGGTGAAGTGCTTCTCCAGGACCGTCGCTCCCCGGGCCACCGCGGCCAGCGGAACCGCGATCCCGAGCGTGTGGTCCGAATACCCCACAGGGACCCCGAAGGCGGCGGCCAGCGTGTCCATTGCACGCAAGTTCACTTCTTCCGGAGGCGCGGGATAGGCACTCACGCAATGCAGCAGCGTCACCTCCGGACATCCATGCGTCCGAAGAGTTTCGAGCGCAGATTCGACCTCGCCTAGGCGCGCCATGCCTGTCGACAGAACCACCGGACGCCCCTTGGCTGCAACGTACTCCAACAACAGCGGGTTCGTGAGGTCACCTGAGCTGATCTTGAAGAAGGGTACCCCGATCCCATCGAGCAAGTCGACGCTCTCTTCGTCGAACGGGGTCGAAAGGAACAGGATGCCCAACTCCGCGCAAAGCCGGGCGAGGTGACGGTGGTCCTCCTCGCTCAACGCGAGCTTCGCCACCATGTCGAACTGGGATTCGCCCGCAGGGCCCGATCGCAACTGGTAGGCCGCCTTCGGCGCACCCCGGGAGACGAGCTTCTCCGGGCGAAAGCTTTGGAACTTCACCGCGTCCGCACCGGCTCGCGCCGCTACCCGAACCAGTGCTTCGGCTTTCCCCAAGTCGCCGTCGTGGTTCACACCAGCTTCGGCGATGATGAGACAGCTCGTTGAACGCACTTGCCGACCGGCTTCTACCATGCTGTCCATCCCCCATCCACAACGAGGTTGTGCCCGGTCACATAGCTAGAAAGGTCCGAGGCAAGATACGCTATCGCGCCCTTGATGTCCTCCTCGGTCGCCATTCGCCCGAGAGGAACACGGTCACAGTATCGTTTCTGGAAGGATTCGGGCTGGCCGCGCTCGACACCGCCCGGACTGACAGTATTAACGCGAACGTGCGGGGCAAGCTGCGTGGCGAGCGACCTCGCAAGCTGTTCAAGTCCAGCCTTCGACGCTCCATACGCCAAAGGGTTCGCCATGCCCGTTCCTTCGTAGAGCCTCATGTCTGGACCTACCATGCCATAGATGGACGAGAGAAGAACGACCGAGCCACGGCCTCCGGAAGCAAGGGCCGACCGCGCCTCCTGAACGAGAAGGAACGCAGAGCGAAGGTTTACTGCCATCGCCGCATCCCACGCCTCTGGGCTCTGTTCAGCCAAGCCTACAGCCCACCCCGGAAACCTTGTGGTCCCAACGAATGCCGCCGAATGAACGATGATATCCAGGCCTCCGAGCCGTGAGAGGACTTCGCCAACACACGCTCGAGTTTCCTTCGCATTCCCCAAGTCGCAAGGCACAGCGACACACCGACCCAAGCCCGACACGGCCTCGCTACCAACATTCTCCAGCGCGCCGGGGAGATCCACGACAGCCACGCTCGCTCCAAGCTCGCAAAGAGCTTGGACAACAACTTCGCCGATGTGCCCGCCACCACCCGTCACCATGGCTGTGCGCCCACGAAGTGACATCAATTCAGCAAGACTTCTCACGGCTTAGGTCCTTCCCCTATTCACTGCGTCGGACTACTCGGCACTCTCCGCTTCGCCGTCGAGCCACGGCAACCGCACGATCCTCTCTCGGATCAGTAACTCGGCCCGGTCAAACTGCCTGCCATCATCGATTGACATGGCCCGCTCCTCGGGCGTCTCAAGAAGGAGCATCTTCCCATTCAGCACGTGCCCCGGCGCTGCAAGCAAGAAGTCGCGACGAAAAACATAGAGCGAGCCATTGACTCGGAAGAACGCAGGAACCTGCTGCCGTGCCACATAGGCACTTCCTCCTTCGAAAGCTGGCCGGAGGTAGGCTCCATCGCGAACGCAACCGACCCAGAACGGATTGAAGTCCGGGCGGGAGCATGCCACAACACCATCGGCTTCAGCCGCCACAGCGAGCATCTCGATGGCTTCATCAATCTCGCGGGGTAGACGGGCCGGGCTCGTTGGATCCAATAGCACGATCGCGTCGTACACGGCGCCCTCCGCTGCTTCTACCTTCTGCAGCGCATTCGCTAGAACAGGCAAGAGCGGTGTCTGATCCTGAGCCAAGACTGCATCGCGCAAGAAGGGAACGTCTCCACCGTAGGCCCTTGCGACGGCGGCAATTTCTTCAGAATCCGTGGACACGATAACCCTACTCAAGAGCTTGGCTTGAGCGGCGCACCTCAGCGAATGGACCAGAAGCGGAAGACCCGCCAGGACGCGAATGTTTTTACCGGGTAGCCCTTTGGAACCACCCCGTGCCGGCACGATTGCTAGACAGCGCACCCTTCGATCCTTCCCTACGCGACAACCGTCTGTGTTCGCCCGGTGTCGCTTGACAATCGCGCGGCATCACATATGGCAAGCACGTGCACACCATCGTCGACCGTGGCCAGCGAATCCCACTGCGCGGAAGACGTACCCAGCAGGAACGCGCGGTCTTGACTCGCAAGCGTAGCATCGCGGTGCTCGGATTCCGAAAACACCACTTGAGCAGATTTGTCATGCAACACGAGATGAACTCGATCAGCGATCGCGTCCCAGCGCAGTTCCCCGAGCTCGCCATAGGCAACCATGGTCCGACGAGCATGACGCGTAAGGTAGTCAAGCCGAATTGACACGACAGCGGCATCGTTTGCCCGCCACAGGAGATCCGCGGACTCCTCCGATTCGATTCCGAGCTTCCCGGTGGAGGACAGAAGCCCGAGGACTGAGGCCGGGGAACCGAAGAGCCAACGACAGTAATCGATGTCGTGACTCAAGTCTCGCAACACGCCCCCTTCGTCCGCCCTAGCCGAGTAACCCTCGCGGTGATCTCGCTCTGTTCGCCAGTCCGGAAGGTAAGATTGGCAAGCGATGCTCACATGGTGAACGGACCCGATCTCTGGAAGCGCTTGTCGAAACGCAGCTAGCGACGCCTTGAACCGCAAACAGTAGCCAACTCTAACTCGCGCCGACGACAAACCACTCCGAAGAACAAGTCTTGCCTTTTCTGCGTCGACGGACATCGGCTTCTCGACAAGAACGTCGAATCCGGCGCGAATGGCGGTCAACGTATCTTCAACGTGTCGCGCGGTGTCCGTGGCAACAATCACGGCCCGCGCCCCGCGTGACCATCCTTCGCCGAGATCACGGATGACTCGCACATCTGCTAGGTCCCCGTCCAACACGGTCTTTGGCCGCGCTGGAAGGGCCATAGGGACTAGCGAGAGATGATCTCGCAGCACTCTGAGGTGCCGCCGACCGATAGAGCCAGTTCCCCAGACGATCACGCCGGGAGGTGACCCAGCCCACTCGGTGGGCGCGAGCAAGGGCGAGTGATCCATGACTCGAAGCGACCTTACAATTCCTTCTGGAGAGCGTCAACCAATCCTACGGATTCTTGCTACCGCGAATCCTCGTCTACACAGAAATTTGCAGACGTGTCACGGCTTGCCAAGACACGTCATACGGCTCGCGATCAGCGCGGTCCGGTTGCGCCTGTCATGAAGAGTCTTCAGACGGCGGTATCGAGGATATTCTGGCCGAAGACCCGTCGGACCGACGCCATTTCCACCAGGATGAGAGTCCCGAACCTTTGCTAGTGCCAAGCAAGAGACGAACACACTCGGCGCCTGACACGAGCCGCCCCGCGATGATGGGCCGTCGGCCTCTCTTTTGCAGCCGGTCACATTTTTCCTCGACTCGTCAAGGATTTCAATAGAGGCGGCGCGCACCTCCAGCGAAGAACAGGAATGAGTAGTTAGAGGCCCAGACCCACTCTAGAATAAGAGCCCACCGGGACCAGCGAATGCTTATCGTCGAGCAGACTCCGGACCCGGCTTCGCGCAATAAACGACGGCGTCTTCGTGCGCCCTCGGCCCCCTACGGAAGCCCTCCGAGAGACACTGGGGATGGCGCCGTTGCGATCTGCCGATCAAGGTCGTAGATCCGGCAGCGTTCGAGCGCCGAGTTGACTCCGGGAAGCTTCAAGAACTCAAGCACGAGTCTCGCGATCACGACTTCGGATGCGTGAAACCCGTCTATCATGTGTCTGGAATCAAAGCCCCATGCCCGCGGGTCATGAGCATGAACGAAGGGCTGTCCCGCCCGCTGAAACACTTCCCGGGTAGCTTCTAGGTAGTCGACGTAGAAGGCGCGGTGTTTCTCTGAACGTGTGATCGCATCGTGCACCGACGGTTCCAACGGTATCGAGTAGCCCGCGATCACGATCCCTTGCTCGGCGGCGGCCGTGAGAAAAGACTCGAGCTTCCGCAATCGTTCATCAGCGACGACGGAAGCAAAGGGGAACCACGTCGCGCCCGCCCCAATCTTGCCGTGGGTATCTGCGAGGTCGACGAAGGGGCCACCCGTTCTCGCTCGTTTTGCAACAAAAGCATAGCGTCGGGAACCATCGGTCCCTCGAAACCCGTCACCGTTTCGGCCACCGAGACCGATAGCAACGTGACCTTCCGGCGGGAGCGACGAGCTCGCTTCCCGCACCGAACGAAGCCAATTCCAGCCCTTCTTCTGCCCCCTTCGGACGACGTCCGGCAACGCCAGGAGGCTCGTTCGCAGGTCCAACGCAAGCTCCCGGTCGTGGGTACCCGCTCCGAAGCCATCGGAAGGACTTCCCGTCCAATTGGGGTTCAGCCACCACATGTCGATCCCGAGAAACACCAGTTGCACTCGCTGAAGGAGGCGCAAGACAGAAAGCAGGTCGTCCAACTGGTCGATGGAGTTCGTTAGGCCTCCGGCATTGTAGAAATCGCCCGCGCACTCCCCGAACATGAACGACCGGAACTGCATCGAAGTCGAACTTCCTGCAACTATCACTCGAGGGTTTCTATGCGCCAGCTCGCCCAGCTTGTAGCGCCGCATCTCTTCGGCAATGACGAGCCGGTGGAAGAGGGTCTCCTTTCCCCCCCCTACTTCGCGCACTTCGGCATCGCGAACCATCTTCAGGGTCCAGTTCTCGCCGTAGCGGAAGCACCAAACCTGTGCGATGACGACCAGAACAACAACGGGCAAGAAAAAAACGCCGAGCGTCTTCGCGAACGTCTTCAGCCGCCCGTTGTTCTCAGAATTGGAAGTAGATGAATGGGGCATCAGAGAAGGTACCAAGTACTGCCACAAGCGCGAGAACGGAGTAGTAGCCGACCCATCGAACGGGGCGGGGCCAATCCGCCACATCGAACCCGTGCTGACGGTGACGGAAGAACCACTCCCAACTACCGAGTGCGCCGATCAAGAGAAGCGGTAGGAGGGGCGGCTCGTAGGTGGAATGCTCGCTCGGGATCGCGGAGATCCGTCCCAAGACTACAAAGGCATGGCCGACGGAATCTGCGCGAAAAAAAACCCAAGCCAGGACGACGGCGGTGAACGTAACGAACATCTTCGCGGCCGTTAGTACGCTGCGAAGCCACTGGGATTGTGGTTCAGGGACTCGGCCCCTGAGCAGGACTTCAGGGATGTAGTAAAGGCTGTGCAGGAACCCCCAGAGCACGAACGTCCAGTTGGCCCCATGCCATAGGCCCGACACCGTGAAGGTGATCACAAGATTACGAAGCCGCTTGAAGTCGCTGACCCGACTGCCTCCTAACGGTATGTACACGTAGTCGCGAAACCATGAGGAGAGGGAGATGTGCCAGCGCTGCCAGAAGTCCCCAATGCTGGTGGCAAAATACGGGTACGCGAAGTTCCGCATCAGACGGAAGCCAAGAAGTCGAGCGCAACCGAGGGCGATGTCCGAGTAGCCTGAGAAGTCGCAGTAGATCTGGGCCGCAAAGAACAGCGTCGCAAACGCAAGCTGCGTTCCGCCAGCGTCGGGGTTCCCGTATGCGGCGTTGATGTGAGCAGCCAGTCCGTCTGCGACAACCACCTTCTTGAAGAGCCCCCACAGCATTTGACGGCATCCGTCCTTCGCTCCCTCGATATCGAAAACCCTAGGGTGGTCGAACTGGCCAAGGAGGCACCGGGCACGCTCGATTGGGCCCGCCACGAGCTGGGGAAAGAAGGAGACGAAAGCCATGAACGCAACGATGTCCCCCGTGGGCTCCAGGCGCTTGCGGTAGACATCGATCGTATAACTCATTGTCTGAAAGGTGTAGAAGCTGATTCCAACCGGAAGAATGATCTTCAACGTCGGCACGTTGGCGTGCAGCCCAGCCTGTTCAAGCAACTGCGCGAAGGAATCGACAAAGAAGCCATAGTACTTGAAGAACCCAAGGAGGCCGAGGTTGGAGCCCAGGCTCGCATAGAGCAGCCAACGCCGCCTGCGCGAATCACCCGTGCGCCCCATGGCGAGCCCTGCGAAAAAGTCCACAAGGCTCGACACAACGATCAAGCCGAGGAAGCGCCAGTCCCACCAGCCGTAAAACACATAGGAAGCCAGGACGAGGAAAACGTTTTGCTTCCTATGCCCGAGCGACCAGTAGAGAAAGAACACCACGGGAAGGAAGATGACGAACTCGAGCGAGTTGAAAAGCATTTCAGTCTCTTCAAAATCAAGCTAGCATTAGAGCATACGAGTGCACGTCAATCGTCGCAGCCCAATCCGAGGCGAGAAGACTCAACCGCACCACCACTAGCCTCATGGACCAAAGCAAACTCTCCGATCTCGCTGTCCCCCGGTAGAGACGACGCTTCGCGAAATCAACCTCGACTTCCGCCCAGCTTGCACCGTTTACGCAAGGAGCCCACCTCAGCAGAGCCAAGTTCTTGCGAGGAATACCCTTCGACCCCCGTCACGCAGGCAGACCGGCAAACGCTTCGACACCGTTCATGTTCGACCGGCGCAGTGGGCGGTCTCTTCACCGCTCAAGCCGCGCCCTCTCAACGATTCCCAGATGCGTCTCTCGGCGGGCGAACAAGAAATTGTACACCTCACCCGATTTGCCAACGTGCGTCCGGCTCGGACGGTCCACTTCGCGGGGCCCGGTCTTCTCGTCAACCATGAAACAACGGTAACCCATCGGCCCAACAATGTTCCACACCCGCTCGGCCACTCCTTCCCGAATGAGCTCCACGAGCATTGCGGGATGGCTGGAGGTAATCGTCTCACGCATGCCGTCGATCACCTCTGCCTCGTGCGACTCCGTATCGATCTTGACGAGGTCCACCTCCGGGTCCGGATACTCGGCACAGAAACTATCCCCCTTGCGAACCGTTACTTCCACGCTCGAATCGTCCGACAAGTGGCGAAAGTCGCGCTCCAAGCTCGCGTCGTACGTACTGCCGGGCTTGACGTAGAATCTAGCCTTACCGTCGTGGCTTGACAGCGCCAAACGATGCGCCCGAATTGCGAAGTTGTTCAGTTTGGAGTTCTCAACCAGCACGCGGTACGACTCTTCCAGTGGCTCAAACGCGTCGACAACGGCGTCCGGCGCAACACGCTTGGCAAGCAGTGCGTAGAGTCCGGTGTTCGCCCCCACGTCTAGAACCCTCTTCGCTCCCTCCGACAGTGCCAGCCATAGCTTCAACGATTCCTTTTCCCAGCCCTCGAGACCCGACCAATAGAGTCCATTTTCAATGGAGTAACCACGATGGACCAGCTTCAAGTCTCCGTGACCGCCGACGGGCACCGAAATTACCCCCTCGAACCGCAACCGGGACGAAAGCCACCGCGGCGGCGCCCAAAAACGCCGGACCACGTCAAACATTGGTTGCTTGTATGGCAATGCGCAATAGAGTGTCTTGACCGCCCTTCGCGCAATGATTCGAGATTCTGCGATGCTTGACACGATCCCGTTCACGTAACCTCCTCAGGCCGAAACATTAGGTTAGCATGCTGAAGCCCGCCCGTCCGCTTGCGTGTACTCGCTGGCTCTGCAGTCCGCAACTAGGAGCAGTTCACAGTGATGACCCCCGATGGGTCCTCACTACCTTCGTTCCTCACTCCGAAGGACGTCGAACACGGGGCGAAGTTTCTCTAGATCTCTGAAGCCGTGCCGGCTCTTCCTCTCGAGCAGCTCCGACATTGTCGAAATCAGCTGAGCTTCCGAGCAAACGAACGGATCGTAGGTGAAGTGCTCTCTAAACTGATACAATGCGTCGTTGCGAAGAACAACGGCCAGCACGTTGTTGGCGAAGCACTCGAACAACACGTTACTGACACGGTGCTCCAAGGACCGCGAATACGGTAGAAAGACCAACTCCGCGAGCAGGAATAGTTCCTCGTAGTCTTGTCGTTTCAGGTAGGTATCCAAAAGAAGAACGGACGGTGAGTCACACTGGAAGTCCCCAGTTTTTGCCACAAGGAGGAGCTTGTTTTCGGTCAAGAAGCGAAGGAAGGTTTCGCTACGCAACAGAGCACGAAAGAACTCCTCGTCGATTTCTCCCAGTGACGGTACGAGGATCATTTTCCTGCCGTTCAACGGTATCTTTGCACCGATCGCGTTCTCGACCCTTGGTTTGAAGGGAGCAGGCACGCCATGGGAGACGACAACCACGTTCGCGAGACCTTGGGACTCAAGAGCCAGGCGCGCATTCGGCGTGAATGCGATGGCCGTGGCGGTTCGAAAGATGCGCCTTGCGCAGGCTCGCTTCAGTGGGTTGCGAAGGTGCTCGACCGTGCCATGACACACACAGAACGTGCGCTCGGTGAATGCACCGGAAGCGCAAAGCGTCAGTTCTTCGAAGTCTGTGAAAAGCACGCAGCAATTGTCGGAAGCTCTTGCGACTTTCTGAATCTGCAGTAGGTTGGCGAAAGCCGTGATCCGAGTCGTAAGCTTGTTCCTACGAGTGAATGGGACCGGCGCAAACGAATGAACGGCCCGGCAAAGCTTCCTGTCCTGAGGCGGCAGGTACTCTTCCTCACCAGCAAACGAGACATCACAGTTCTGCTCGCTCAAGTACCGGATGTAGTTAACGTTAAAACTAACGTGCCCCTTCCGGCAAATGGGGTCGACGACTAGGACCCTGCGACGCGGCAACACGCTGCAAACTTTCTCGTGCATATCAGACGCAGCGGTTGAACCCTGGCATTTTCCGACTAGCTCCTAGTCAACTTTGGACGCTCTTTTCCGGTTCAATTCTTCTGACTCGCATTGAGCTCACGTCTTGCACTTTCTGCCGAAAACAGCGTGGGAATCACGTCTAAGGCCACGGCCCCGACCAGTCCAAGCCCACCGTAGTCCTCTGAGGCGTGTCAGAACCGGTTCTGGAGCAACAGCAATTATTCCCGCGAGGGCTGCCCTGAAGCGACTGTAAGGTCTCAGTGGATTCACGTACGAGAACGCAAGAGCCCTGTTCCCGGCCATAGCCGCACCGGCGCAGTTCATTAGCGCGTTCCTCAGCAACGCATCAAGAACGGCACCTCTCGCACTGTCGGGGACGTCGTCGATCTTGCGATCGCCGAGGAAGTACTGAATGTGGTACGGAAGGTGACTCTGTTTTCGACCTGCCGATCTATTTTCCGCCGCCAAGTGTACCCGCACCGTGCGGGCCGGGGAGTACATGACGTCCCCCATCAGGGCGAGTTTCATCCAGAGGTAGACGTCTTCCCCCGTTGGTTTGCCTTCCGGGAACCCCTTGCACTGGAAAAAGTGCTTCCGGTTCACGCACGCGGAGGATGAGTTGACGATGTTCGAGCACCTTCCGTAAACCTTGAAGAAGTCCTCTAGTCGCCCCGCCGCCCTGGGGTCGTTTCGGCCGAACAGCACGAACTCCCGGCCGTGCTCGTCAATCTTGCTGCTCTTGCAGGAGAATAGAGCTGCAGACGGGTTCGCCGATATCAATTCAGCTATGGTCGACAAGTGATCGGGGAGCCACTCGTCATCGGCGTCAAGGAAGCAGATGTAGTCCCCTCGGGAGGCGCGGGCACCTGCGTTTCTGGCTGCGGAGACTCCCCGATTCGATTGCCTGATACAGCTGATCTTCCATTCGTCGAGAACGGGTCTGAGCACGTCGTAGCTGCCGTCGGATGAGCCGTCGTCCACCACAATCAATTCGGTGTCTCGATGCGTTTGCGCCACGACCGAACCGACGGCACGCCGAACAGACTGGGCTTTGTTGTAAAGCGGTATTACGACGGAGATCAGCATGGCTCCAAAGCTACTTGGCCGCCTCATCACGCATGGCGGGACGGGCCCCTGGCGTGCCGGTGAAGCGCATTCCGAACTTCGATGAAGCGCGGATCCTCGCAGAGATCAACGAATTGAACGTCCTCGTACTTGCCCAGGCAGTTCATGAACGTCGAAGACGAAAAGTGGTACACGCAGAGCTGCCTGCAGCTGGACGCCAGGTAGTCTACATAGACTTCGGCAGGAACCCACGACCCGTGGATGACACGGAGCGACTCCGCGTACTCGACGACACCATCATGGGGATGAGCCTTGTAGTAGACAACGTCGTGAGTGGCAATGATCTCCGCGATCTTCTCCGGGGGCGCACCTCCCCAGGTGCCCAGAACGAGAGCTACACGCTCATCGCGACGCGGCCGCAAGATCCCCGCAGCGTCAATCACCCGTTGCCAGGCCTCGCGATTGTTCTCGAGTTCCTCGAAGAATCCGGGAATCGCAAGCGCCTTCTTTGCGTTGCGCGGGTTCAGCGCGCTGTACGCCTCAGGGTGTTGGACCAAGACGAAGTCTGTCTTGCGCCCGTCTCCGAACTGCAACCCACATCCCGTTGCAACGGACAAGGCGAACCACTTCACCTTCCTGAGGCCCGTCAGCTTAGCCCGGTAGTCACCGCGGTACGTACCAATTCCCTCTTCGAAGACAGCCATGTATCGCGTCTTTGCTGGCGCGAACAGGCGGTAGAAGCTAACTCTGTCGTCTTCGAGGAATAGACTGTCGTAGCTTAGATGCCCCATCGCCAAGAGCGCTTCGCGATGGTCCGTACAGGGCTGTATGTTCCTGAACAGGCGGTTGTACTCTGAAGACCGCAAGAACTCGAAAAAGGCGTCGGCATCCTTGATCCCGCTGGCAACAACGTAGATCGTCGGATCTTGAATGGCGTACTTCCGAACGATTGCCGCGCACATCAGAAACTGAAGCGGTTTGCTACAGACGAAGATCCCCCTTCCCAGGTCGGGAGGCTCCCGCCGCTCGCTGAATCGTTTCATTTCTGTCACTGCTCGCTTGGCGTGGCGGTGGACCCTACCGAGAGGCTACGTCGCTACCCTCTGCGTGCGCTGGGACGCCTCTTCGCCCCAGCGTTGGTCGATCCGCTTTGCGAAGTCTTCGCCGGTCAGATCGAGTATGCTCCGGAGGGTTCCCTTCGCACGAAGCCGATCGCACTGTCCCCACCAGCGCAGAGCGCTATGCACGAAGAGCACGTCGTGCGCCAAGTAGGAGCGCCGTATGTCCGTCGCGGTTGTGAGGAATTGCTTCGCGTCGTACGTCGCGTCTTGATATGCTTGCGGGCCAAGATAGAAGTCGGCGAAGTAGAAGCTTGGGGGAGTGTCTAGGTTCCTCATCGCCCAGAGGGCGATCGGGACAACAATGAATGTCGCCTTTCCTGTCGGTACCGGCGGTTCGGTGAGTTCGAATGCCGTCCGGTCTCGAAGCGATCGCGGGCACTTCCGCACCAACCGCTGCGCAACTCCCTTGGTAACGATCGGTACGGTGCCGCTGTGTCCGCGACGCCTGGCCAAGTCCAGATATCGGTCCAAGTTCAGGAACGCAAGGTCCGTCCGAGCTTCCCCTGGCTTGGGACATTCGCAGGATGCGAGTGACGTGCGAGCCACGATCGTGTGGCTGAGAATCTCGGCTTCTGCCTCTGATTCGACCCGTCCAGGAAGAACGACTGCCAGGGTCGCCCCACTGCCCCAGCGGCCCGCGAAGCGACCCGCAGATCCGAGCGTCGCGTTCGTGCGGAGGCAGGCGAGAGCTGCGCGCGTTTCTGCGAAGGTGGACCACAATTCGTACGCTTGCAGCATGCGCCCCTGCATAACAAGTTGAGCGTATGCAAGCGTTCTGCTGATATCGGTTGTCGTATCTGAGTCGGCGCCTTTCATAGGGCCAGCCGTGGCTTCATCGACAAGGTCGTCGATCGTCCGCATTGCCGCGCTGACGCGTTGCGACTTGTCAACGACTTCCAACTCCACCAACGGTTGGAGTTGTTCGGCAGCCGTCAGGCGAGCACGACGGGCGGACTGAATCGCTGCCGTTCGCGCTCCTGGGTCGGTGGCGAAGTACCGAATTGCCACGTAATAGAGAGCTGCATTCGCGTCGCGATCATCGCCCGCGACCGCCGCGACAGCCTTGGCCGGAACCCGGCCCTTCGACGCCCTCATCGCTCGCAACGCCGCTCTCGTCAGTGTCGCGCGAATCATCCTTCGTCTCCTGGACGGGCATCGTCCGCCAGTACCGTCACCGTGGCTCCAAACTACGCAGGTTCTTGACGGATAGCACGGGAAGCGAGCCGAAGTACGACTCCCACCCCTGGAACTCCGTCATGCCCGACACGAACACGAAGTCCACCCCGAACCGGGTCGCGACCTCGTGGTCGTAGCGCGCATCGCCGAAGTACACCGCCCTCCCCCCGAGCTTTCCGCTCTCCTTCAACTGGCTGAAGATCGCGTCCTTGGTGCGCGGGCTGCCGAACACGTCCCCGAAGTAGCGCGCCAGCCCGCGGGTGGCCAGCACCGAGCGGACCTCCTCCTCCAGGCCCCCCGAGATCACCGCGCGGTACGTGCCCGACGGGATGCTCTCCAGGAATCCTCGAAGCCCTTCGGCCTCCCCACACGTCTCCAGACCGGCTCGAACCAGCCTCGCGAACTCCTCCAACCCCTCCCGAATCCGCCCCTCGTCGCTCACCCCGAGCAGCCTCTCGTACAAGTATTTCACCTTCACGAACCGCGATACCCCGCCCTGCGCCCGGTGGTACGCGCTGAACGCCTCCGCCACCTCGGTCCCGAACGGCCTCGCCAGCTCATAGAACGCGTCCGTCTTGACGGAGTTCGAATCCAGGATCACGCCGTCGCAGTCGAACAGCCACGCATCATAGGGGCCAATTCTCACCACCGTCACCCTTGCCCTTGATCCCGGAGCGCGCGCTCGACCTTCTCCACGTCCTCGGGGATGTCCACCGCCAGCGACCCCCCTGCCACCTCGATCATCTGCACGTCGACCCCCAGGTCCAGGAACCGCAATATCTCGATGTCCTCGTGGCTCTCCACGGCGGACTTGCGCCCCAAGGCTGCAAACCGCCGCAGCTCGTCCCGCGTGAACCCATAGATGCACACTTGTTTCCAATACGTCGCCGGCGCGCACCGGGGGTCCTTGAAGCCCGGAACCGCACTCCTCGACATGTAGAGCAGCCGCCCGCTCTCGTTGGCCACCACCTTGGGGATGTTCACGTTCCCCGGGTCCTCCCCCGCCGCGAGCGGGGCCATCGCGTTCACCACCCGCCCGGGCGTTTGCTCCTTCTCGCGAATGACGGCGTGGATGCTCCCCGGGTCGAGCATCGGCTCGTCCCCTTGGACGTTCACGTAAATGTCTGCCTCCACCCGCTCCGCCGCCTCAGCGAGCCGGTCCGTTCCCGTCAACGCCGCGGACGACGTCATCACCACCTGGAAGCCGCTCGCCTCCGCCACCTCGCGGATGCGCGCGTCGTCGGTGACAACATAGGTGTTGGGCTGCCCGACCGCGGCCGCGCAGACCCGGGCCACGCGGACGATCATCGGCACCCCCAGCAGCGGTACCAGCGGCTTGCCCGGAAAGCGACTCGACGCATACCGTGCTGGGATGAAGACGACCGTCCGCATGATTTCTCTCCCTCAGAGAAGCGAGTACACTGACCGGGCCGCTAGGCCGTAGGTCGTCGGAAGGATGGACAGGAAGTCCACACCAGCCGCCTTGTCACTCTTGCGCGCAAGCTCCCAGAACGTGTCCATCTCGGCTTGCTCCGCCCTGCGCGAAGGGTCCTCGAACCCGTCGAACCCGGCCAGGTAGATCCGCCGCGGCTTGGCCCGCAGCGCGAGCCCGACCGCCAGCATCCCCACCACGTACCCCGGAAGCACCATCGAGTCTTCGTCCACCCGGAAGGCGCCGGCCCCCAGCGTGAAGTTCGCTCCCATCACCCGCTGCCCCTTCAACCCCGCGGGCACGGACTTCAATCCGGTCACGATCGTTCGGCTCGGGTCCAACGCCCCCGTCCGGGATACTAGCTCATCCATCCGAACGCGGTTCAGGACCACGGTGGTCCGGTCCACACCATCGAGCGGCGCCACGTCATTGCACTCCAGCACCAATGGCTTGTGCACCTCGATGAACCGCCGCAGCGCCTCCTTGTGGTTGTGAAGGTGCGGGCCGTTCGCCACCACCAGCACTGTCTCGCTCGCTGGGGTGCGATAGGGCTCCGCCACGTCGAGCTCGCCCTCGGTAGAGCGCTTGCGCTCCGCGTACCGGCTCACCGCGGCCAGCAGCTCGCCCTCGCTGTACTTGCCCCGCTTGTCCGGCGGAATGTCCTGAAGAATGGAGGCCACGTCTTCGAGCAGGTAGCGAGAGCCGGTCTTGAGCTCCTGGCAGTACGTGGGGTGGATCTCCACGAGACCGCTCAGCATGTAGCTGAAGTCCCAGCCCCACCCGAACTTCTCTTGCAGGGGCAGCATGTGCCTGCGAAGCGCCGGCAGCACCGCCGCCGGACGTAGGTCCGTTCGCCCGAAACGGAAGAACAGGGTCAGAAGCAGCTGCTCCATCCGCAGGTTGCCCGCCCCTCGACCCATCCCGCTCAACGTCCCATCCACGAAGTCCACCCCGTCCTCGATGGCCGCGATCGTGTTGGCAAGGGCAAGCCCCTCGTTTTCGTGCATGTGCACGCCGATCGGCCCGTCGTAGGCCGCCCGCATCGCGTGGACCTTCGCCAGCGTGGTCTCCGGCGTCAGGCTGCCGTACGAGTCCGCCAGGTACAGCACATCCATGGCAGGCGTGAGCGAACGCTTGATGGCACTCGAGAGGGCGTCTCCCTCGAGCTTCGAGATCCCCATGATGTTGAGGGCAACCTTGTAGCCCCACTCCTTCAGCAGCTCGACCTGGTGTCGCGCGGCCTCGATCGTCGGCGGGTGCGTGGCAACCCTGCACCAGCTGAACAAGGAGTCCGCCGCCGGCGCCACGTGCTTGCGGAGCAGATCCACATCCGCGTGCGCGGCGTCCTTCGCGAACTCCTTCGCGTCCAGCATGAATGCATATTCCGCGCGCGGCCGCTCCGGCAGAAGGGGACGCACCAGGCTCTCGTCACAGTAACGGAATAGCCCGTAAAACCCCTTCGCCTCGCAACTCTTGTACCCCAGCTCCACGATGTCCACCCCCGACGCGTCCAGGCCGAGGAGCAGGTCGCGGGCAAGGTCGCGCGAGAAGTCCCAGTCGTTGTAATAGCCGCCATCGCGCAACGTGCAGTCGAGAACCTTCGCTTGCTTGGTCGTCATCTCAACACCTCCCAGCCTTTCGGCGGGTTGTTGACGGCATTCTGCTTCTTGCCGTCTGCCGCCCATGCGGGCAGCCTCTCACGCTCGTCCCATCGGGCTCGTGGCCCCACTGGGGGTCACAAGGAGATCCCAACTCCGGCGCCCCGCCATCAGGCAGCCCGGAGGATCGAGAACCCCCCTCGGTACTCCTTCACGTCGGCAGGCGTCCCCTCGCACACCACGTTCCCCTGGTGAATGAGCAAGATCCTGTCGAAGTGGTAGGTCGTCGACAGCCGGTGCGCGATCGACACCACCGTAGGGTGCCAGTCGGCCTTCCGAATCTCCGCAAAGAACGCCGCCTCGGTCGGGCCGTCCAGCGCGCTCGTGGCCTCGTCCAGCACGAGAAACCGCGGCTTTCGGTAGAGCGCCCGCGCGATGCCGATCCGCTGGCGCTGGCCGCCACTCAGCCGTACCCCACGCTCCCCCACCATCGTGTCGTACCCCTCCGGCAGGGACTCGATGAACTCGTGCACCTGCGCGAGCTTCGCGGCCTCGATGATCGCCTCCCGGTCAAGCACCTCCGCCCCGGCGTCGAAGCAGATGTTCCTCCCGATCGTGTCGTCGATCAGGAAGATCTGCTGGGGGACGTAACCCACCGAGCGCTGCCAGCCGACGGTCCGCGTCTCGTCCATCTCCGTCCCGTCGATCCGGAAGCTCCCCTTCTCCAGCGGCAGCAACCCCAGCAGAACGTCCACGAGGGTCGTCTTTCCCGAGCCGGTCGGCCCGACCAGCGCGATCCACTCCCCCGCTTGGATCGTCAGCGAGATGCTGTCCAGCGCCCAGCGGTCCGTCTCCGGGTAGCGGAAACCTGCCCCCTCCAGCTCGAGGCGCTCCTCCATCGGAACGGGCTTCGCCAGAAGCCGGCTCGAGCTGGGCAGCTCGAACCGCAGCTCTTCCGCAAGGGTCTCCAGCGACGCCATCGAGAAGCGGATCGTAGTGGCCCCGGCAAACACGGTCTGCAGGGCCGGCAGGATCCGGTACGCCGCGAACGCGTAGAGCCCCACCAGCGGCACCACCTCCGACAGGCTCTGGTGCGTGGCGATCATGTACATGACCATCATCAGCACCCCCCCGAAGGCGATAGCCTCGAGAGCGAACCGGGGCACCATCGAGATCGACGTGCTCTGAGCCGTGGCCTCGGCAAACGCCAGGGAGGGAGGCCCGAAGGCCCGGGTGACCTGGGGAGCCACCCCCCGGAGCTGAATCTCCTTGATCCCCGCGAACGCCTCCGAGGCGATCTTGAATCGGTCCGAGTTGACCGCCAGCCGCCGGTTGCCGATTCGCCCGAGCCTTCGCCGCACGCTCCAGAAGAGCATTCCGTAGACCCCACCGAACACGCACGTGACAGCGACCGCTAGCACGGGATCCACAAAGAGAAGCCCACCGAAAACAAACAGCACCACCACCAATCGAGCCAACATCGTGACGATCTGCAAGATGACGCCCACGACGGCCTGCTGCACCTCGGCCAGGATGTTGCGCGACAGCTCGCTCGAGTTCTTGTTGAGAAAGAACGTGTAGGGCCTGTGCAAGTACGATTCGAGCAGCCGCATCCCGATCGAGTGGTTCCTGAGCCAGGAGAACCGGATCAACGCGTACGTGGTAATGGCCGAAACGGTGTTGCCGACCGCAATCACCCCGAGGCTCGCGAACCCCACGATCAGCAGGAGGCTGTGGTCCGTCACCGGGCCGAGCACCGACCGCAAGGGAGCCACCCAGGCCTCCTTGTGCGCCGCCTCGGGGTCCGCCACCAACTGCAGGAACGGGATGACCGAGGCCACCCCGGTCAGCTCGAAGATCGCCATCAGCGTCACGGCCGGGAGCAACCCCGCGAGCTTCCTCCGCTCCTCCGGCGTCAGAACGGCCAAGATGGCTCCGAAAACGCTGCGGGACACGGGGGATGACGGCATCGAAGAGGGTTTACCTGGGTCAGGGGCTGACGTTGGGGAAAGGGGGGCGTCGCGCCGCGAGCGCAGCCACCCGCGGGCGAGCGGCCAGGCTACGGCGGGGCAGGCCGTTCCACACCAGCACGACCGCCGCGAACAGGGGCACCAGCGGCACGCGATACCGCGACAGCGTGCCGAGGTTGGTGGACGCCAGCCCCACGGCCGCGCCGAAGGTCAGGCTGAACACCACACAGAACATGAGCGTCGGCGAGGCCAGCGTCGCCGACCACAGCCGCTTCCAGGATTGCTGCAGCACCGACTTCGCGAACAGGAGCGTGAGAACCGTGGTCTCCAGCGTGTTGAGCAGCATCGTGGCGCCCGACACCTCGAACAGGAACGGACGGAAGAGCGCCGTCGCCACGGCCACGGGGGCGAACGCGAGCTGGCCCGCGAGGCTTCGCTCGGCGGGGTCTCCGATGAGGTAGTTCGAGCCGCCCTCCACCCGCGCGCCGATCTCCTGCAGCTGCGCGGTTTCCTCCGCGATGTTCTCGAAGGCGTACGTCGGAAAGAGGTTACCGAACGCGGCGACAGCACCCACCGCCGCCGCACCGCCAACGACCAGGTACAGCGGGCGGACGACCAGTGCGCCCTCCCCCCGCGTGAGCAGGGCCCGCCGCCAGTACCACCAGGCAGAGGCGGACACCGCCAGCGCGATCAGGATATAGGGCTTGACCAGCGCCACGGGCAGCGCCGCCAGCAGAACGGATAGCACCACCGCCACCGAGAACCGCCCCATGAGCCGGTGGATCCCGTAGATCACGAAGCAGAACCCCGGAAAGGCCACGGCTTCCTTGAGCAACCCGGAGGTCCAGAACACCACGGACGGGATGAGCAGACAGGCCACCAGCAGCTGGGGTCGAAGCCGCTCCTGAAAGGTCGCGCGGAACACGCGATACAGGGCCACCTTGCCGAAGAACGACAGAAAGGCGATCAGCAGGCAGATCGTGTAGAGCGAGTCCCCTAGGCCGAAGCAGAGCAGCCCGGAGATCCCCTGCATGCTTCCCGTCGGCCCTTGCTGCCCGAAGATGACGACCGGCAGGTTCACCTCCCGCTGGAACACCAGGGCCACGACCTCCGGGAAAAATCGCTCGGGGTTGGTGCGGAGCAGCTGCGCAAGCGCGCTGCCCGTGCGGTGGTAGGACAGCATGTCCCCACTGCCGTAGTAGCCCTTCGTGATCCAGACCTGGGCGAGGGCCGCGAAGACGTGGGCCCCCAGGCCAGCGGCCATGTACCGCAGCTCTCCCGCGCGGAACGGTCGGAGCTGCACGCGGGCCGCGAGCAGGCCCAGCGCGAGCACGAGCAGGAACGGGAGCAGGTCCTTCATCAGCGATCAGGCACGCGACCCTCGCATGCGAGCGTCAGTCCGCCCGGGCGGAGGCGCCGTCCTCTCCCCCCCGGTAGTACCCACCCTTCCGGTAGTACGAATACCGGTACCCGCCATACCCCCCACTGCGAAGCTCCACCAGGTTCAAGAGCGCGCCCACGATCCGGCCGCCCACCCCCACGATCGCCCGCTTGGCCTCGATCACCGAGTCCCGCGACGCCTTCCCTGCCCTCACCACCAGCACCGTCCCGTCCACCTGCGTCGACAAGATGGCGGCGTCCGTCACCGGGCCGATGGGGGGACTGTCGATCACGATCCGGTCGAACCGCTCCCCCAGCCCCGACAGCAGCTTGCCGAACCGGTCGCTCTGGAGCAGCTCCGCCGGGTTCGGCGGGATCGGCCCCGCGGGAATCACACTCAGGTTCGGCACGTCCGTGGTCAGTAGCTCCACCGTCAGGCTGTCGGGCTCGATGAGCGCCACGGAGAGCCCGGCGTCGCTCGGCTTGCCGAACACCCGGTGCAATCGCGGGCGGCGAAGGTCGCAGTCCACGAGGCACACCCGAAGCCCCGCCTGCGCCATCGCGATCGCCAGGGTGCAGGCCACCGTGGTCTTGCCCTCCGACGGGTTCGCGCTCGTGACCAGCAGCGTCCGGAAGGGACGGTCCGGGGACATGAACTGGATGTTGGTCCGGATCGACCGGGCCGCCTCCGCCGTGCCGCTCATGGGCGCGTGGTGCACCACCAGCTCGGGCGGGGTGCCGTCGGGCGGCGGCTCCGACTTGTACTTGCCGTACCGGCTGCCGTACTTGCCATACCCCTTGCGCTCCTTGCGACTGCCCACCGCGGGCAAGATCCCCAGGAAGTTCAGCCCCAGGCGCCCCTCGATGTCCGCCTGCGTCTTCACCGTCCGGTCCAGCATGAACAGGCCCAGCGCCGCGGCCAGACCCAGGAGTAGACCCACGCCGAACCCGCCCCCCACGTTCGTGGTCACGTTCGGCCGCACCGGCCCCCGCGGCAAGGTCGGGCTCTCCACCATCCGGATGTTGTTGATCTGCATCATCCGGGTGAGATCGCCCTGCTTCGCCCGCTCGATGACTACGTCGTAGAGCTTCTCGTTGTTCTCTTTGGTGCGCATCAGGCGGGAGTACTCGATGCCGAGCAGATTCACGTCGAGCGCGTTCTTCTTGGCCTCCGCCAGCAGCCCGGAGAGCCCGCCCTCCTGCCGGCGCACCACCGCCAGGTCGTGGGCCACGGACCCCTTGATGTTGTCGATCTCCACCAGCAGGGTCGAGCGAGCGGTCCCGAGCTTGGCGTCCGCTTCCCGCATTTCCGGGTGGTGCTCTCCTTTGCCCCGGGCCGCCAGGATGTCCCGCTCCGAGCGGGCGTCCAGGTAGGTCGCCCGCATCTTGCCCAGCACCTCGCTGCGCATCAGCTCGGTGGCGGGGATCTTCGCCGGGTCCTCCGAATTGATCTTGGACAGGGCCGCGTTGCGGGCCTCGAGCTCCACCCGCTTGATCCGCGTCTGGGTCAGGGCCAGGTGCACCGTGGTCATCTCGTCCCGGAGCATGTTGCTCTGGGAGCTGACGTCGACCGCGAGGATCTGCTTGTCCAGCTGAAATTTGTAGAGATCCATCTCGGTGGCGTCGAGGTTGTTCTTGAGCTTGTCCACCTGCTCGTTGAGCCACTCGACGGCCGTGGTGGTGGAGGACTGGGTGTCTTCCACGTTCTTGGCGATGTAGACCTCGACCATGGACAGGGCGATGCGCTGGGCGCGCTCGGGGTTGGCGTCCTCGTAGCGGAGAGTGGCGAGGCGGGTGTTCTTGACCGGCTCGACGACGACCCGGCCGAGCAGCATCCCCGCGGCGATCTCGGGGTCCACCTCGCGAGGGGGCAGCTCCACGCCGGGGGGCGCGTTGCCCAGGAACGCCGGGTCCCGGTGCAGCCCCAGGTCCTGCACCACCGCCACGGCCACCCGTCGCGACTTCATCACGTGCAGCTGCGTGCTGTAGTACTCCTGGTTGCTCCAGTAGTCGGTGCCGCCGAGGTCGGCCACGGCTTCCACGTCGCGACCGAGGGGCCGGGGGGGCGACGGGTCGAACATGACCGTGGTCTGGGCGGCGTAGATCTTCTTCTGGCCGAGGGTGAAGAAGGTGACGCCGAGGGTGACGGCGAGGCAGATCGCCACGGACAGGGGCCAGTACTTGCGGAGCGCCTGGAGGATGGAGGCGAGGTCGAGACGGCTCTCGGTCTCCTCGCCATTTTCCGGGGCGATCAGCTCCACGCCGTTGTCTGGGTGAATGCTTCGGGGCATGGAAGAAAGGGGCTCTTGGGGGGGAAAGGCAGGCTCCGCCCCCGTCGGTTCCCCCTGGGGAGTCGAGAAGGGTCGGAGTTGAAAGCAGTTGGTTGCCTGGCCGGGGGATCCGGTTCAGCCCACCTGAGGCGAGCTTGTAGTCAGGGCGTGGGGGGGTGGCAACATGGAATATCGGACGGGGGCCGCCCGAGTCGGAAGAGAAACCACAGAAGGCGCAGAAGGCACAGAAGGGGGGTGGGGTTGGTGCGGAGGTTAGCAGCGCAGGTGATGCCTGAAGCAAGCGCGGCCAAACGGACCTTCTTCCCTCTCCGCGGGCTCGAAGCCCACGGCAACTTCGGGGGAAGCCCGCCGCAAGGGCGGGCTTTGCGCGGCCACGACGTGAGCTCGCTTGAGGAGGTGGAAGGGGGTTCGTCCTTCGAACCGCAACGCGCCCGAAGGGATCGTCGGGTCTCGATCACACGGTTCGGCCAGGCGTACCGTGCGAAGCCCGCCCCAGCGGGCTTCCCCAATCTTGCCGTGGGCTCTGCAGCCCGCGGAAAGGATCCCAGCTCCGTGGAGAGTCGGAGGAAAAGACAAAGCTCCGTATCCAAATAGGGACACCTCCGCAACAACAACCAAAGCCATCTGCGCTCCTCTGCGGAATCTGCGGCCAAACAAAACGGCTTCCCCACCCCTTCTGTGCCTTCTGCGCCTTCTGTGGTTCCTCCCCTCCCCCTGGCGCCCGCCACTTCGGGGTGGCGCACCGCCAACAGCCAATTTTCCGCCTGTTTTCAAGCACGCCCCGCCTCCGACCGGGGTCCTCCTGGGTGGCGCACCGCCACCCCACCCAACTCACAACTCCTCGAAACACAAGGTCTTGGGAACTGGCCCGCGACGTGCTCTCGCCTTCCGCCATGTCGAACGTTCACGACTCCTTGTTTCGTTGGGCCTTCTCCGAAAGCCAGCGCGTGGCTGCTCTTCTGGCCGTCGTCTTGCCCCCGGGGCTCTCGAGGATCGTCAACTGGAGAGCCATCGAGAAGGTCCCCGTGGAGCTGCTGGACAAGGACCTTTCGGAGAGGCGACCCGACATGGTGTGGCGCCTGCCACTTCACGGCCGCAGGGCGTGGCTGTACGTGATCCTCGAGCACCAGAGCACGACCGTGCGATGGATGGGATTGCGCGTGTTCGACTACCAGAGGCGCGTCTGGGAGTGGTGGATCGACCGCCATCCCTGGGCTCGGCATCTGCCCCCGGTGGTTGCGCTCGTGGTGTCGCACGACCCGCGGGGGTGGACAGCGCCCACCCAGGTGTGGGACCTGCGAGAGACGGACCCTGAGCTCGAAGCGCTGCTCGGGGCCAAGCAGCCGGACGTGGGCTTCTTCCTCGAGGACCTGCAAGTGCGGGCGGACGAACAGATCGCGAGCTGGGACCTGGACGCGGTGGGAAGGCTGACGCTCTTGCTGCTCAAGCACACCAGGACCACACCCGACATGCTCGGTTGGGTGAGGAAGTGGAGCGGTCTGTTCGCCGCCACGCACGACGAGGGGGAGTCGGCACTCCCACGGTTCGTGTGCTACATCATGTCGGTCCGCGAGGACCTGACGGCCCAGCAATTGAGAGACGCATTCACGGAGACGCTCGGCATTCGAGCAGGCGAGGTGGTCATGACGGAAGCGGAAAGGCTGAGGGCGGAAGGACAGGAACAAGGACTGAAGCAAGGCCTGAAGCAGGGCGTGCAGCAGAACCTCGCGCGCCTCTTCGAACGTCGCCTGGGACGCGAGCTCGCGCGTGACGAACGCACGACCCTGAGCAAGCGGCTGACCTCGCTCGGGCCCGACCGTCTGGGAGACGTTGTGCTGGACCTTGCCCCGGAAGCGCTCGCGAACTGGCTTGCGGACCCCAACGCGAAGTAAGCCCAACGCGATCAAGTACGGTGGGCCGGCCCTCGCGATCGCGCGCGAAGATCTCCCACGGTCCCGCTCTGCGCACGCGCTAGGCCGAGGATCGGAAGGAAGCAAGCGAGACGGAGGTGAGACCGATGGAGTGGAATGACCCGGAGCTCGTGGAAGGTTCTTTGGCATGGGACTGGCTGGAGCAGGGGCGCGCGCAGGGTCGTGCGGAAGCCCGTGCGCAGGCCCGAGCTGCCGGGCCACGACGCATCTTCTTGCGGGTCCTGAGGAAGCGGTTCGGCGCGCTGCCACCGTGGGCCACGAAGTGCGTGGAGGCCATGTCGATAGAGGAGCTGGAGCGAGGCGTTGAGCCGTTGCTCGATGGCGGAACCCTCGAACAAGCGTTGCCTGACGCCTTGGCGTGGCAGTGGCTCCTTCGGGGGCGGGATGAGGGGGCCCGGCGCGTGTTCCTGCGAATGTTCAGGGCGAAGTTCGGTCCGTTGCCACATGGCAGCATGCTCGCGTACTACGTTCACACCATGTCTGTGCACGACCTTGAGGAGCTATCCGAACGGATGCTCACAACGGAGGACCCGGACGCGTTGTTCGAAGGGAAGCTCTCTCTGCAAGCCACTCACGCCAGCGCCCGCGACGGCAAGCCGCCGGACGTTTCAGAAGGCTGATGCGATGATGACACGGACGATCATGAAGGTGGCGGAGATGGCCGGACTGGACCCGCAGTTGGTCGTCGGCTCCCTCGCTTCGACGTTTCTCGAGAAGGGGCGCGAGGCGGGCCGACAAGAGTGCGAGCACGGTCCCGACGCGGGACTGCCTGAGGCCCGACGATTGGTGCTGCGCTTGTTGAACAAACGATTCGGCCCGGTCCCCTCCTGGGTGCACGAGCGCGTGGGGGCGTTGTCCATCGATGCGCTCGAGGAGCTGTCCGAGAAGATGCTCGAGGCGTCGAGCCTGGACGAGGTGTTCGGCTGACCTGACGCGCAGCCCCGACAGTCCCCGTAAGGATAGCCAAACGGACCCTCTTCCACGCCAGACCTCCCGCCGTCCTCCAGCTCCGTATCCAGATAGGGACACCACCGCAACAACAACCAAAGCCATCTGCGGTCCTCTGCGGAATCTGCGGCCAAACCAAACGGCTTCCCCACCCCTTCTGTGCCTTCTGCGCCTTCTGTGGTTTCTCCCCTCCCCCTGCCACCACCAATCGCTTGCACTCGATCTTCCACGTGCTCGAGATCCACGACCACGTTCGCTTCGAGGATGCCTTCGCGCTACACTTGGTCGAGCTTCCGAGAATCAACGACCCCGACGCCGTGGCGGAGGCGCTGCCTGCGGTGCGGCGCTGGGCCCGATTTCTTGGAGCTCACACGGACGAGGAGCGAAATGAGGTGGCCAAGGAGGATCCCATGGTGAACGAAGCCCAGACGATCCTGGAGGAGTTGTCGAGCGACGAAGCGGTGCGAAGACTCGCCGAGCAGCGGGAGCTTGCCCTCAAGTTCTGGGAGATGGAACTGGAGCTCACGCGCGAGAAAGCGGAAGCCAAGGGACGGGAAGAGGGACGGGAAGAGGGACGGGAAGAGGGACGGGAAGAGGGACGGGAAGAGGGGCAGGCAGAATCCATCCTGAAGATCCTGTCCGCACGCGGCCTCCAACTGACGACCGAGGACCGGGCACGCTTGATGGCCTGCCGTGACGTTTCGATCCTCGACGAGTTGCTGCATCGCGCCTTGACCCTGCAACCGGGTGAAGACTTGTTCGAGGGCCAACCCGACGAACGATCGCGCGCCTAGGGCCGACCCGGCACGAGCACAAACGACCGGCAGGTCGAGTACGAGCAGGCACGCACCAGAAGACCGATTCCTGGTTCGCCTCAAGCATGTCGAAGCCCAGCATCGCTGGGCTTTCCCGCCCAAAGCTCTGCCGTGCGGCTTCAGCCCGCGGCAGAAGTGCCGTGACAGGACGGCGGCTCGCAATCGCGCCATGTGCTACTGGGCCCGAACCGGAGACCCGACTTGGTGCGGCGCCTGCCACTCACGGCCGCGGGGCGTGGCTGGTTGCGCTCGTGGTGTCGCCCCAACGCGAAGTAGACCCCACGCGCTCAAGCACGGTCCACCGGAGGCTCTTGCGACCGCGCGAGAGCTCCCGCCGTCCTGCAGCTACATATCCATATAGGGATACATCCGAAAAAGAACAACCAAAGCCAGCTCCGACCGACCATGCCAAACGGACGTTCTTCCCTCTCCGCGGGCTGTAGAGCCCACGGCAACTTCGGGGGAAGCCCGCCGCAAGGGCGGGCTTTGCGCGGCCACGACGTGACCTCGCTCGGGCAGGTGGAAGGCGGTTCGTCCTTCGAAACGCAACGCGCCAGGTGGGATCGGCAGGTCTCGATCACACGGTTCGGCCAGGCGTACCGTGCGAAGCCCGCCCCGGCGGGCTTCCCAAGTCTTGCCGTGGGCTCTGCAGCCCGCGGAAAGGATTCACTCGAGAGCTCAAGGCGTCCTGCAGCTCCGTATCCACATAGGGATACTTCCGCCACAACAACCAAAGCCATCTGCGGCCCTCTGCGGAATCTGCGGCCAAACCAAGCGGCTTCCCCACCGGTCCACCTCCTTCTGTGCCTTCTGTGGTTTCTGTGGTTTCTCTGGCGCCAACCGTCCTTCAGCTAAGTATCCACATCGGGACACATCCGCAACAACAACCAAAGCCCTCTGCGGCCCTCTGCGGAATCTGCGGCCAACCCAACCTCCTTCCCCCTGGTCCATGCTATCGTTCTGCCATGCGCAAACTCTTCTTCGTGGGCATCATGGTGGCACTCGGGGTGGTCGGCGGTTGCTCCTCGGACGAGGATGATGGGTCCGGCGGGGCAACCGGAGGAACGGCAGGTTCCGGCGGAACCTCCACGAGCGGCGGCTCGGGCGGAACCGAAGACGGCGGCTCCGGAGGCACCACAGAAACCGGCGGCTCCGGCGGAACGGAGGAAGGTGGCTCCGGTGGCACCACCGAAACCGGCGGCACTGGCGGTACCGGCGAAACCGGCGGCTCTGCAGGCACCGAAACCGGTGGCACCGGAGGCACCACAGAAACTGGCGGAACCGGTGGCTCCTCGACCGACCCGTACGCGGCCGAGCGCGAAGCGTGCTTCGAAAAGGTCAACGCCCTGCGCGCCACCAAGGGCCTCGCTCCCTACGCGCGTTGGACGTCGGGCGAATCCTGCGCCGACGACGAAGCCTCCCAGGACGCAGCCTCCGGCACGCCCCACGGCGCGTTCGGCCAGTGCGGCGAGATGGGCCAGAACGAGTGCCCCGGCTGGGGCACCTCGGCCGCCGAAGCTTGCCTCGAGTCCATGTGGGCGGAGAAGGACCAGGACGGTTGCCAGGGCTGCGACGCTTGCGCGGACAACTACACCCCCGACTGCCCGGGCTGTGACTTCTACGGCACGGCCACCGGCGACACGTGTGGACACTACGTCAACATGAGCGCGAAGTACCTCGGCGAAGTCGCCTGCGGCTTCAGCGACCAGGGCGGGTGGATCGTGATCAACTTCCGCTGAGTCGGAAACCGTGAATCAGCCCGCTCGTGCGCGATGAGAATTGTCGCGCGGTCCGACGCCCTCGCGTGCTAGTCCAATCCCATGGGCATCCCGGGCATGCGCAAGCGCAGCAAGAAGCTCAACTGCTGGCAGTACAAGAAGTGCGGCCGCGAGCCCGGTGGCGTCCACGTCGCAGAGTTCGGCGTGTGCCCCGCGGCGATCGCGTCCGAAGCGGACTGCATCCACGGCGGGAAGAACGCCGGCCGCATGTGCTGGATCGTGGCAGGCACGATGTGCTCCGGAAACGTCTCGGGGACGTTCGCCGCCAAGATGGGCGACTGCCTCTCCTGCGACTTCTACGGCCACGTCCTGCAAGAGGAAGGCGAGCAGTTCGTGTCCATGGCTCGCGTCTTGTCGATGGTCGAGGTGGACAAGTAGCAAGGGCCCGCACCATCCCACAGGCGCGGCGAACTTGGTCTCTGGCCTTTGGCGCGGATTTGTACCGACCCGGGCTCACGCACCGGCCCCATCCTCTGGCCTTTGGCGCGGCGGTGCCGCGCACAACGCTGGACTCGACGGTGTCGAGTCCCTCCGTCGGCGGATTTGTACCGATCCTACTTCACGCGCGCTGCCAAGCTCCGCCCCAGCCCCTTCTGTGCTTTCTGTGCCTTCTGTGGTTTCTCTTCCGGCTCGGGCGTGGTTCCTCTTCCGGCTCAGACGCCCGGAACCATCCCGACGCGCTCTTCCACCACGTTCCAGTTCAAGTTCTCCCAGAAGGCCTCGAGGTACGGCAGCCGCGCGGTGCCATAGTCGATCATGTACGCGTGCTCGAACACATCGAGAATGAGCAGCGGAATGACGCCGATGGGCGTGTGGTTCATGTGCTGCTCGAGCAAGAAGACGTGCGTCTTCTTGTCGAGGACGGAGTAGGCCCATACGGCCCAACCCACGGGAGCTACCTTGCCCGCGTTGAGTAGGTCCGCCTTGAAGGCGTCGAGCGAGCCGTAGTCGCGCTCGATGAGCTTGGCGGTCTTGACGCCGGGCTTCGTCGAGTTCGCCGCGGTGAGGTTCTCGAAGTACATCTGGTGAAGCAGCGCGCCGTTGTGCGCCCACGTCTCGCGACGCTTGAGCTCACCCCACTCCGAGAAGTGCGGGTTGGCGGTGCTGCTGTCGGCCTTCGAGATCAGGTCGGAGATGCGGTTGTACTGGTTGACGTAGCCCTTGTAGAGCGTGTCTCGGTGCTCCTGCAGCTGACGGTCCGAGATGCCCTTGAGCTTGCCTTCGAGCGGGAAGTTCTTGAATTCGACGGCCATGGTGTCCTCCAGAAGTTCGTTTCGTTGGGTCGTTGGAAGCAGCGGGGCGCAAAAAGGTTCTCGCCTTCCGTACCCGTTCCGTGCTCCATGCGATGCCACGCCGGACGGCTGCGTTGCGCCCCCATGGAGCAACGATCCGGGTTGTCGCAGGAACGCGGGCGAGAAAGAAGACGGACCGTTCGTTCAGGCCTTGTGCGAGCTGTCCTGGTCGGACTTTCCTTCGTACTCGCAGCGCGCGTCCGCCGTCTCCCACAGCGTGACACGAGAAAGCATGGGCAGCGCGGTGACGAGCTCGTCCCAGATCCACCGCGTGAGATTCTCACTGGTCGGGTTGTCAAGACCCGGCAGGTCGTTGAGCACCGCATGGTCCAGCCGCTTCTTGAGCGGCACCCACGCCCCGTCGATCTCGCCGAAGTCGATCAACCACCCCACCGCGGGGTCCACCGCGCCCTCGAGCGCAAGCTCCACACGATAGCTGTGACCGTGCATCCGCCCGCACGGGTGCTGGTCGCTCACGCGCGTCAACCGGTGCGCAGCCTCGAACCGATACTCTTTCACAAGTCGAACGTTCATCCCTGATACCTCGGCAAGCGCGGGGGATAGCGCAAGAGGCCGTCGTGCGCCACCCGCGCGGCTGCCTCCGGTGCCCGGGATCGAGCCCGAGCCCGGAGAACCACAGAAGGCACAGAGGGCACAGAAGGGGTTTGGGGTTGGTGCGGAGGTTGGCAGGACACGTGACGCCCAAGTCACCCCGAGCACGAGCACGAGCACGAGCACCGCTGTCGGTCCCTGGTGAGCCGCACGCTTCCCGGCGCGTCGGGAAAGGGAAGGGGCAGGGGAAAGGGCAAGGGCAGGAACTGGGCCCCGCGCAGACTATGCACCCGGCTGCCTCCCCGCTCCGTTCTTGCTATGCTGCGCCTTGATGAAGCGACGTTCCCCTGCCCGCACGATAGGTCTCTCGGTCCTTTTCTTGGGCGCCGTGACGCTTGGGTGCTCTGCCACGCCTCCCCCCAACTGGGCCGGGGGCGGCATGCCGATCGCCCTCGGCCAGGCGTACTGGGAGCGCGATGGCGACGTCATCGAGGTTCGCGCGGACGGGACGGTCGCCGAGGACGGGGACGTGCTGTTCCAGATCGATCAGGTGGGGCGGGTGTACCACAAGGATGGGGACCCCATCGCGATCCTGCTCCCCAGCGGACAGCTGGTGGGAGAGGACAGCACGGGGATGGGGGAAGTGGGACCGGTCTCGGCGTCGTTCCCCGGCTCGCCCTACGCGTGGCTCGGCCTCCGGCCCGACGGCCACGTCGTCCGCTACGATGGCGACGGCAACGAGTATCGCGACGGGACCTGGACCGGGTGCCAGGGGCCGATGCTCAGGACGTGCACGCTCGTGGCCCACGTCATCGCGCTGCAGGAGTGGCAGAGGCGTCCTCGCGTGGGAGTGGGAGTCGGCGTGATGGTGCCCCTGAGCTGAGGGGGGACCTTGATGCTCGCAGTTCTGCCGCGGGCTGCAGAGCCCGCGGAACGGATCCACTCGAGGAATCTCTCTGTCATCCATCTCCGTGGACAGTCGGAGGCAAACATCCGTTCCCTCGAGATCTCCGTATCCACATAGGGACACCTCCGCAACAACCGCCAAAGCCAGCTCCGACAGACCATGCCAAACGGACCTTCTTCCCTCTCCGCGGGCTGCAGAGCCCACGGCAACTCCGGGGGAAGCCCGCCGCAAGGGCGGGCTTTGCGCGGCCACGACGTGCGCTCGCTAGGGGAGGTCGAAGGCGGTTCGTCCTTCGAAACGCAACGCGCCAGAAGGGATCGGCGGGTCTCGATCACACGGTTCGGCCAGGCGTGCCGCGCGAAGCCCGCCCCGGCGGGCTTCCCCAACCTTGCCGTGGGCTCTGCAGCCCGCGGAACGGATCCTCTCGAGGAATCACTCTGTCATCCACCTCCGTGGACAGTCGGAGGCAAACATCCGTTCCCTCGAGATCTCCGTATCCACATAGGTATACATCCGCAACCTCAACCAAAGCCATCTGCGGCCCTCTGCGGAATCTGCGGCCAACCCAAGCGGCTTCCCCATCCCCCTCCGCGCCCTTCTGTGCCTTCTGCGTCCTCTGTGGTTTCTCCCCCATTCCTGGTTCGAATTCCTAGTTGATGTCTCGCCCTCCGCCCAAATCCGCCAACCCACCGAGCACGCTCACCCCGTCAGCGTAGCCAGTAGCTCCCCTATCGCAGGCAGCGGCAGCACCCGCCCCGCCACGCCCGCCCGAATCACCGCCGCCGGCATCCCATCCACCACCGCCGTCTCACGACTCTCCACCACCACCAACCCCCGCGCTTCCGCAATCGCCCGCGCCCCCTCTACCCCGTCGACCCCCATCCCCGTCAGCACCACCCCCACCGCGCGCGACCCCGCCACCTGCGCCACACTCTTGAACAACCGGTCGGCACTCGGAACGTACGCATCCTCACGAACCGGCCTGCGGACCCGAACCCGCATCTCTCCCTGATTCGCCTCGACCTCCATGCACTTGCCACCAGGACAAACATACGCGTGACGCGACAGCAGCATGTCCCCGTCCGACGCCTCCCGCACGGACAGCGCACTCTTGCGGTCGAGCCTCGCCGCAAACGCCCCCGTGAACCGGTGCGGCATGTGCTGCGCCACCACGATCGACGCCGACATTCGCGGCGGCAACCGCGAGAAGACGTCGAGCAGCGCGGCGGGTCCCCCCGTGGACGCGGCGATCGCGATGACGAACCGCGGCGGAGGCGCGGGCGACGCGGACTGCCCCAGCCCGCGAGACGTGCCAGGCTCCGGCGCGAAGGCCTGCGGGACCCGGATGCGCGCCGGTCGCAACGTCCGTGCGAGCATCACCTTCTCCACGAGCTGCCGCGCCGCCTCCTCACTGAAAAAGCCCCGCTCCGGCTTCTCCACGAAGTCGATGGCCCCCAGCTCGAGCGCGCGGAACACGTTCTCCTTCTGGCTGTGGCTCGACACCACGACCACCGGCAGCGGCTGCCGAGCCATCAGGATGCGCAGGAACGTGAACCCATCCATCCGCGGCATCTCCAGGTCCAGCGTGATGGCCTCAGGGTCCTTGCTCGCCACCGCTCGAAGCGCTTCGTCCCCGTCCGCGGCTTCCCCCACCACCTCCACGAGACCGCTGTCCTCCAGCACACGCCGAATCCCACGCCGGTTCAGGATGGAGTCATCCACCACGAGCACCCGCACAAGACCGTCTCGCGTGTCACTCATCGCAACCCCCCCGTGGACCGCCGCGACCGCTCCGGAGGCCGACGGTACACCACGTCCTGCTTCAAGTGCACCGGCTGGAAAGGCGCAGGCTCGTGCAACAACGACTCGGAGTGCCCCAGCATCAAATATCCCCCCGGACGCAACCGCTCGTAGATCGCCCCGATCACCTGACGCCGCGCCTCCTCCGTGAAGTAAATGAGCACGTTGCGACAGAACACCGCGTCCACCTGGTCGATCGTCGACCTCCCCGCCAGCTCGAGCAAGTTGAGCTGCCCGAACTGGCACATCGCACGCACCGTCGAGCACACTCGCGTCCCCGCCCGCGTCGCCACGAAGTACGCTCCCCTCCGCTCCTTCGACGTCGACCGAAACGAGCTCTCCGCGTAGATCGCACGACGCGCGATCGTCACGCGCTTGCGCGACAGGTCCGTGCCGAACACGCGCAAGCTCCAGCCATCGAACAGCCCGGACTCGAGCATCACCATCGCGATCGAGTAAGCCTCTTCCCCCGTCGAGCAGCCCATGCTCCAGCACGTGAGCTGCTTGCGGCTTCGCGCGTCGCGCTCGAGCTTGGGCAACGTCTCGTCCCGGAAGGCGCGCAGCTGGTAGTCCTCACGAAAAAAGTACGTCTCGTTGTTCGTGATCAGGTCGTAAACCGTCTGCAGCTCCTCCTCGCCGTGAGGCCCGAAGCGCAGATGGCGGTGGTACTCCGCAAACGTCGACAGCCCGCACGCCGTCACCCGCGGTCGCAACCGCCGCTCGAACTCCCTGGCGTGATCGTCGCCGAACCCATGCCCCGTCTTCTCCCGCAACAGGTCGCGAATCAGCCGGAACTCCTCGGGCCGAAGGTCCGGACCCTCCGGCGACGACGCACGCGTGGGCGCCATGCCTCTCAACGTGGCTTCCCCTCCACCTTGGGTTGCAGCGACAGCGCGGGGAGCCCCGCGCCCATCGCCGGCCCAGCCATCTCGTGCAACAGCACGCCGTCGACCAGAAACACCAGACGGCCCCCGTGCGACGTGACCCCGGACAAGGGTCGCCGCGCCTCGCCAGGCCCCAGGTCCGGCGCAGGACGCACCTCCTCCGGTAACGCCCCGAACACCCCCGTCACAGCATCCACCACCACCCCCGCCACGCTGCCCCCAAGCTCCAGCAAGATCCACTTCGTCCTGCGCGTCGCCTCCGCGGCCGTCCCGAACAGCAACCGAAGGTCGACCACGGGCACGATGAGGCCTCGGTGCTCCGCCACGCCGACGATCGCGCGCGGCATGTCCGGCAACGACGTGACCTCCATCGGGTTCACCACCTGCAGCACGTGCTGCACGTCGATGGCGTAGTGAACCTCTCCCACCACGAACGCCACCAAGCTGTTCTTGCTGCCGGGCCGAATTTTCGCGGATCGATTCTTCATGTGCCCATGAGCTCGAGAAAAGGTTCGAGCCGGATGACCACCACCAGCTGGCCGTCCACCCGTGCGATGCCCACCACATGGTCCCCGACGTTCCGCCCCAGCCCCGCGGACGCAGGCTCGATCTCCGCGTTCGTCAGACGGTACACCTGCAGCACACCATCGACATACAGCCCCACGGACTCGTGGTCGGACCACGGAAGCACCAAGATCCGGGCGTGACGCGTCGGGGGCGGCGCGCGCAACCCCAGACGCCCGCGCAGGTCCAGCACCGTCAGCACCCGACCCCGCACTCCCACGACCCCCATGATCGGCCCCGACGCGCGAGGAACGGTCGTGACGGGCGGGATGCGCAGGATCTCCCCGATGCGATCGATCGGGACCGCGTAAGTCTCTTCGTCCAAGCGAAAGCCGAGATACTCGAAGCGCTCGTCCGCGTCGTCGCCACGAATGCGCAACAAGGCCGCCACGCGAGGACGAACCCGGTCAGCCATGAAGCCTCGCCACACGCTTGGGAAGCGCCGCCGGGCTCATCGCTTCCTCCAGCAACAAGGGCATGTCGAGCACCAGCGCGACACGCTGATCACCCAGCTCCGTGGCCCCCGCGAACCCCGACACCGCCCGCAACGGACCCGTCAACGCCTTGATCACGATGTCCTGTCGACCCACGATGTCGTCCACCACGAACCCGCACCGGTGCGACGCCGCGGTCGCCACCACGATGAGCAGCCGCGAAGCACCCCGCTGCGCCGTCTCGTGCCCAAACATCACCCCCAAACGACACAGCGGAAGGGACTTGCCTCGCACCGTCGCGATCTCCCGCCCCTCCACCTCCCGCACGGAGGACGCATCGACCAGCAAGGCTTCCTGCACGCTCGACAGCGGAACGGCATAGGTGGCATCCCCCACGAGCACCATCAGCGCACTGATCATCGCGAGGGTGATGGGCAACGTGATCGTGATCTTCGTGCCGATCCCAAGCTCGCTCTGCACGTCCACCACGCCCCCGAGCCGGCCGATGTTCGTCTTGACCACGTCCATGCCGACACCGCGCCCGGAGAGGCTGCCCGGCTCGGACCGTGTGCTGAGCCCGGGAAGGAAGACCAACGCAAGCCGCTCCCGCTCCGTCAGCTCGCGGGCCTCATCCGTCGTCAAGAGCCCTTGCTCCACTGCCGCGCGCACCAGGCGCTTGACGTTGATCCCCGCCCCGTCGTCCTCCACCTCCACGACCACCTGGTTGCCCTTCTGGTAGGCGTTCAGGGCGATGGTGCCCGTGCGCGGCTTGCCCACGCGCTCGCGCGCGTCCCCGTCCTCGATGCCATGGTCGAGGGCATTGCGAATCATGTGCATCAGCGGGTCGCTCAGCTCCTCGCCGATCAGCTTGTCGACCTCGGTCTCCGCCCCCGTGATGACGAGGTTCACTTCCTTCTGCACCTCGCGGCTCGCCTGCCGCGCCACCCGCGCAAGCTTCTCGAACACCTGCCCGAGAGGCACCATGCGCACCTCGAGGATCGCCGTCTGCATCGACGCCAAGTGCCGGTCGAACCCGTGATGCAACCGACCAAGGTCTCGCGCCAGCTGGCGCAACGACGGCTCCGATCTCACTTGCTCGAGCACGCGCTCCAGCCCGCCCCGCACGATGGCAAGCTCCCCCACCAGATTCATCAGATGGTCGAGACGGCCAATGTCGACCCGCACCGTCTGCGCCACGGACCGCAACGTGGCGTCGGCGCGAGCCGCAGCCGCCTTCACGGGGCGGGTTGCCTTGGCGGTCCCGGGGTGCGGCGCCAGCGTCAACCGCGTCGGCAATGCGATGGACGGGATCGCGACACGGCTGCCGGCTGGCGCGGGCGGCACGAGCGAGTCGGGCGGCGGAGCCCCGGTCGACGGTGCCCCCGTGGTCCCCTGGATCCTCGGCATCTCCTCGACAGCGCCACCGGACGCCGACAACGCCTTCTGCAGAGGCCCCACCTCGTGGCCCGACGCGAGCAAAATCTCGAGCTCGATGCTGTCGGCCGCCACCGCGCCCCCCGTCGGAAGGTACGTCAGGATCTCCCCGAACGGCTTGAGCTGAACTTTCAGGGACTCGAGCTGATCGTCGATGGTCGCGAGCTGAAACGCGACCCGAACGCGGTACAGCCGCATGCCGCCCTCGACCGCGGAGCGAAGCCTGTGCTCCTCGTACTCCGTGAGCACGGCCAGCATGTTCGCATCCAGGTCGTACGCTATGGCCTGGGACATCGAGACGCTCGTGGGGCCTCCGATCCGGCGCAGCTCGCGCAAGAAGGACTCGAGCTCCTCGTCCGGCTCGTCCGCCCCGCCTTCCTTGCTGGCCGCGAGCAGGCGGTTGTAGATCTCGACGGCCCGAAACAGCTGGTCCAGCAGCTCCGGCGTCAGGTCCAGGCGCCCGAGCCGCAAGTCGTCCAGTGTGTTCTCCAGCTCGTGGGAGAGCGCCGTGAGCCGGGTGGCGTTGAACAAGCCGCACAGCCCCTTGAGCGTGTGCACGCCGCGAAACACGCCGTTGATCAGATCGGGATCGGCGGGCCCCAACCGCGTGGTGGCGTCGAGCAAGAGCAAGTCCCGCGACAGACGGTCGATGACCTCCTGCGCCTCGGACAGGAACTCCTCGCGTGCCTTGTCGCCCAGCTCGTTGCCCATGGCTACGGTCCCGCGGCCTCCGGCGGTGTCGACACCGGGGCTGATGCCGACCCTGATGCTGATGCCGACGCCGACGAAGCAGCAGCGGGCGTTCCCACCAGGGTCTCCCGAACCCTCGCGTCCACCCAGTCCGCGAGCTCGTCCCACATCTCCCAGCGCTCCTCCCCAAGAAACTGCGCGCCGTGTCCCCGCGCATCCCACGTCACCCGCTTCGACGTCGGCGACATGCAGGCCAGCAACTTCACCGTCCCATCGGACACGGTATCCCGGGTGCCGGCCAGCAACAGGTTAGGATGCCCGGCCACATGGGGGAACGGCTTGTACAGGTCGATCCCACGCAAAGAGGCGCCGGGGGAGACGAGCGCCATGCCCAGAACGTCGCCCTGTCCGGTGGCCGCCTGCCGCACCACGAGGGTGGCGCCGAGGTCCGAGCCGACGAGGATCCAGGAGACATCCTTGCCCTTCGCATGTTTGGCCATGACCGCCTCGAGGTCCGCGTCCATCTTCTCGAAGGCGGCTTGGTCGAACGACTGCCAGCCGATCTTGCCCTTCGGCTTCTTGGGGTCCGCGGTCGACGCGCCGTGACCCCGCAGGTCGAAGGACACGATGTGCATGGGTTGCTTGGTGGGAAGCAGGCGCTCCACGAGGGGCGTCCACTCCGACCGGTCTCCGCCGAGCCGGTGCACCAGAAGCACGACCGTGGTCGACGGCTCCTGCGCGACCCATCGGGAGGCCTCGATCCGGACACCATCGGGCGTGGTCGCGGAGAAGGACTCGGGCTTGGGTGCGGGTTGGGTCGGCCGGCGTGGACGCTCGGGGATGGGAGCGGGAGCGGAGGCAGAAGCAGAGGCAAGGGCGGAGGCAGTGCTCGCCGGGGCAGGCGGCTTGGGGGAGTCGCCGCACGTGCACCCCGAAGCGGGAAGGCCGAGCAGCAGCATCGCGAGAGCGAAACGCGAAGTTCGAAGCATGACGAGACGAGCGTACCCTGAGAACGGGCGAGGGGGAACCGCGTGAGCAGATCGAGGGCGCCCGGCTTGGCAACAGAAGGGTGTTGGTGCGGAGGTTGGCAGGGATGCCTGAGTCAGCGCACCGTCACAGTCGGTACAAATCCGCCGGGTTTACCTAAGTGATCAAGATCTCCGGAGTCATGCAGCTACGGACCTTCCTCTTCCGCGGGCTCAGAGCCCACGGCAATTTCGGGAGAAGCCCGCCGCAAGGGCGGGCTTTGCGCGGCCACGACGTGAGCTCGTTCTCGCGAGCCACCCCCCCTTCGTTCGACCGGGCGGCCTGCCCATTCTCATGGCTCGATGACACGGTTCGGCGAGGCGTTCCGTGCGAAGCCCGCCCCCGCGGGCTTCTCCCGAAATTGCCGTGGGCTTTGGGCCCGCGGAACGGATTCACTCGAGAGCTCCCGGTGTCAAGCAGCTCCGTATCCACATCAAGATAGCCGAACGGACTTCCTCTTCCGAGGTTTCACTCGAGAGCTTCCGGTGTCCTGCAGCTAAGTATCCACATCGGGATACATTCACCCGGCGTTCTGGCCGAAAGATCGCTCGAACAGGGCCTCGATGGCCTGGCGCCCGCTGCTCTCCAGATGGGCCGTGCCGGTCCCCGCGAACATCGGCGAGTCGATGACCGGCACCGCTTCCTTCCACACAGCGCCGTCCCAGTGGAACCAGCCGTTCTTCTCCTGATCGAAGACGTACAGCTCCTTCTTCCACCGTCGCGCCAGCTCCGCGCCCCACCCGGTCCCGCCCCGCACCGTCCCGTCGTCCTGGATCTGTCCAATGACGAAAACCTGCTGGCAGGGCCGAATCTGATGCCAGATGCTCTGGATGATCCTGCGGACCGACGGCGTGGACGGGAACACCCTGCCCAACCGGTGAGAGACATAGCGAAGGCTGACGTCCCCCAGCTGCAGGTCGGACTCGGACAGGACCCGAAGCCCGCGGTCGCGGACCCGGCTGCCGTGCCCATCGAAGCTGAAAGTGAGCTCGCGGATGCCGTAGCGTTCGGCCACTTCCCCGAAAGCGGACTCGGCGCCCTTGGCACCCCCGCTGTGCATCACGAACCGCTCCCGGCTGCGCGGGTCGGACCGGCTCAGCCCTCGCGGGTCCTCCACCAGCTGCATCGTCACCGCGTCGAGCTCGAGCGGCTCCGGCTCCTCGCCCCCGTCCTCGTGATTCTTGATCACCCGAAGCTGAATCCGACCCTCGATCGCCTCGAGCGACAGCATCACATCGATGAGACTCTCGAACCGATCCACCGGGGGCGGGTAGCCACGAGGATGCGTCACCGGGACGTGACGGTGCGTACGGACGCTGAGCCACAGCTCGGCGCCCAAGCTCCAGGCGAGCTCGCGCAACTGCTGCAGGTTGGACTCGTTGGCCGTCTCCAGGTCGTACCCCTCCACGATCACGACGTCGGGGTCGCGTCCCAAGGCCCCCGCCGCCACCGAGCTCGCCTCGTGAAGCTTGTCCAGGCGAACCGTGGGCCCGGGCTGCGAAATGAGCAGCCGTCGCCGCTCGATCTCGAGCAGGACCGTCAGCGAGTTCTCGAGCCCCGTCATCCGCTCGATCCCACGAAACAGCTCGTCGTAATACGAACGCAGGTGACCGACGGGAGCTTCGTTCGAGACGTGCAGCACGGTCTTGCCTCGAAGCAGTGCGTCGAGCCCGATCTGCACGAGGCAGGCGGTCTTGCCGACGCCGGATCGCGCGAGCACCACGCCGAGCTTCTTGGGGCCGAGGCCCCCTTGCATGGCTCGCTCCAGCGCTCGAATGGGGCTGCGTTCGATGACTTCCTGGGTGATCATGCGGCACCGTCCTTGTGGCTTCGCTGGCGCTCCTGGTAGGCCTTGATCAGTTCCTCGGCGGTCGCCACAGGAACCGGACAGTAGCGGGAGAACTCCATCGAAAACTCCCCCTTGCCCTGGGATGATGACCGCAGCACGGTCGAGTAGCCAAACATCTCCGCGAGGGGCACCTCCGCCTCGATGCGGACGAAGCCGTCCTCATCCGTGGTGCCGACGATGACCCCACGCCGCTTGAGCAGCGTCCCCACGGCGCTGCCCTGGAACTCCGTGGGAGTCTCCACCGCGACCTTCATGACAGGCTCCAGCACCTGAGGCTTGCACCGGCTGTACACCTGCCGGAACGCCCCTCGCGCCGCCTCCTGAAACGCCATGTCCGAGGAGTCTACCGCGTGCGCCGCGCCGTCGTTCACCACCACGCGCACACCCACCACAGGCGCTCCCATCAGCGGCCCCTTGCCCATGCACGAACGGAACCCCTTCTCGCACGCCGGGATGTACTCCCGCGGGATGACGCCCCCCACGGTCTCGTCCACGAACAAGAACTCTTCCTCGGAGTTGATCTCCATCCGTCCCGACACCCGACCGTACTGGCCCGACCCGCCCGTCTGCTTCTTGTGCGTGTAGTCGAACGCCGCCGGCACCGTGATCGTCTCCCGGTACGCCACCCGCGGCGGACTCACCTCCACCGGCACCGAGTACTCCCGACGCATCCGCTCGATGTACACGTCGAGGTGCAGCTCCCCCATGCCAGAGATGATCGTCTCGCTCGTCTCCGGGTCGGACGCCACCCGAAAGGTCGGGTCCTCCTTCACGAACCGGCGCAACGCCTTCGACATGTTCGGCAGGCTCTTGCTGTCCGTCTTGATCGTCAGCGAAATCACCGGCGACGGCACGTGCATCGTCGCCAAGGAGAGCGACACGGTGCCGTCCGTGAACGTGTCGGACGACGCGCAGTCGATCCCGAACATGGCCACGATGTCACCCGCCGACGCGCTCTCGATGTCCTCCATCTCGTCCGCGTGCATCCGAACCAGCCGCCCCACACGGTGCTTCTTCTGCGTCCGCATGTTCAGGATGGTCGACGCCCTCTTCAGGGTGCCCTGGTACACCCGCAGGTAGGTGAGCTGCCCGTACCGCCCCTCGTCCACCTTGAATGCCATCAACACCAAGGGGTCGTCCTCGGACCCCGTGAGCTGAACCTCGTGGCCATCGTCCACGGACGTGGCGAGCTGCACTCGATCGCCAGGGGCCGGAAGAAACGCAATGACACCGTCGAGCAGGGTCTGCACCCCGCGGTTCTTGTACGCCGACCCGATGAACACGGGCGTGATTTGCTGCGCTATCGTGGCCTTGCGGATCGCTTGGACCAGCAAGTCCACCGTGACGTTGTCCTCGAGCATCGCCTCCGTCAGCTCGTCCGAGAACATGGATACGGCGTCGAGCAACACCTCCCGGGCGTGAGCCACCTCGGGAGCGTACGCTGGCGGGATCGGCTCCCGACGAATACCCTGTCCCTGGGGCCCGTCGAAGTACACGGCCTCCAGGCTGACCAGGTCGATCAGGCCGTTGAAGGCGGCCTCCAAACCGATCGGGAGTTGGAGCAACACGGGGTTGAGGCTCAGCTTCTCGCGCAGCTGGCTCACGACGCGAAGGGGGTTCGCGCCGGAGCGGTCGCACTTGTTGATGAACGCAACCCTCGGGATGCGGTAGCGACGCATCTGCCGGTCGACCGTGACGGACTGGGACTGGACGCCAGCGACGGCGCACAGGACGAGCACGGCGCCATCGAGGATGCGCAGGGCTCGCTCGACCTCGATGGTGAAGTCGACGTGACCGGGGGTGTCGATGATGTTGACGTAGTGGCCCTGCCAGACGCAGTGGGTGGCGGCGGACTGGATGGTGATCCCGCGCTCTCGCTCGAGGTCCATGGAATCCATCTTCGCCCCCACGTTGTCCTTGCCCTTCACCTCGTGGATGGCGTGAATCCGCTGGGTGTAGAACAGAATTCGCTCGGTGAGAGTGGTCTTTCCCGAGTCGATGTGGGCACTGATCCCAATGTTACGTATTTGGCCTTGATCGCGAATCACAACGGCACCGCGGTTCGAAGAGTCGTGGGGGGGGGCAGCGAAGACGAAGGGTCTTCACGGCGGCGGGCATCTAGCGGACGCGAGCCGATCGCGCAAGCTTCGTCGCCAAAACGGCAGGGGCGCGAAAATCGTGCGTCGGGAATTTGGCCATCGACTCCCGCGGAGAGAAAGGTGCCACCATGCTAGTTCTCGCGTTGACGTTGGTGGTGGGGTTGATCGCGGCGGACGTGCTGGATCTGATGAAGATCCGACCTCGACGGGCACTTCCGTAGCGCGGCCTCGAAGCCAGGATCGAGCCGGTCACCGATCCGAACTCGGGCGCGGCGGTCCCGAGTGGCGGATTTGTGCCGACCCGTCTCCCCGCGCTGCCAACCTCCGCACCAACCCCAACCCCCCCTTCTGTGCTCTCTGCGCCTTCTGTGGTTTCGGGCTCGGGCTCGGGCTCGACCTGACTCCGGCATCTCTCGCGCTACCAACCTCCGCACCAACCCC
>Ga0209575_10000229_pt1 | contig 53763 bp, 32 predicted proteins | sample Medcelwee11metaG_FD_187172 | JGI IMG/M metagenome (GOLD analysis project Ga0209575, IMG submission 187172) | Freshwater pond sediment microbial communities from the University of Edinburgh, under environmental carbon perturbations - Medium... | ecosystem: Environmental > Aquatic > Freshwater >...
AACGGCGTGATGGATTCGTCCACCAGCAGCGTTTTTTGTGAGACGGCGGCGGCTTTCAGCCAATCGCTGGCCAGGGTTTGGGTGTTGGCTTTGTGGTGTTCGCGCAGGCGTTGGGTGCGCAATTCTTCAACTTGGGCGGCACTGCGTAGTTCCCAGACTTTGCCGCGACGCTTGAAATAAAGGCCGTCTAAGGCCAAGGCTTGCCACAGCGCGACGCGGTGTTCCACCGTGATCTCACCGCCAAAATATAAGTCCGCTAACTCGGCAATGTCGCTGCTGCCCAAGTCCTGAGCCGTTTCCCATAACAACGGCAAATCGATGTCATCGCGTAGCAAGGCGAGATTTTGCTGGATGCGTTCCACCAGCGCGGGCCATTCTTGGGCGCTGCGCACTTGTGCCGGGTGTTGCCAGAATAATTTGTCTTCAGCCAAGCTGAGTTCGCGGCCTTTTTCATTGAGCGCCTGCACTTTTTTCTTGGCGATTTTGTGGACACACACCAGAGCCAAGTGGTCGTTGTCTTGTACCAGCCAAATACGTCCGTCGAAATCAGTCACTCAGATTACCTTTGAGGGTTTGCAAATAGGCTTCAGTCTGACGCACAATTTTGCCGCGTGACCACAGTAATTGCAGGCGACTGCCGCCTTTTTGCCGCCACAACACCGCCGAACGTACTCCAGCCAATAACAGGGCGCGTACTTTGTTAGCCAAGTCGGGATTTTGTAAAAAACGCGGATCGCCTTGCACCTGTATCCGATAACTGAAGGTACTTAAGGTGCGGCTGTACACATCGGCCAGTCCGGCCAGCACCGAAGGATGCAGGGTATCGTTGAACAAACGCACCTGTTCCTGGGCGCGGGTGATGCCGTCGGTGATTTGCTGGAGCATGGCTGGATTTTTCATCAAGCGACGTTCCAACGCGATCACACCGATAGCGTAGCGAAACAGTTCAGACTCGCGACGCCCGCCTTCATAACCAAACTGGTCATGTAACAGGGTCAAGCCGCTGCGCACTCCAGCCACGCCGCCATACACCGCCGCGCTGGATTCGGCATCCAATTTTAACAGGCTCTCGATGCTGGTACGCATCGGCGTTTCTGCCGCACGCCCTTGTCGGGCGATTTGTTTGACTAAATCCACGGATTGAAAAATACCGGCGAGCGCCAGACTAACATCTGCGATAGACATAAGGATTCTAAGGTCATGGAATTGCGGTAAGAACATTCGATGGTGCTAAACAGCGCCCCGAATACAGAGTGGGCCATTATACTAGCCTGTCGAAAAAACCTCATTCTTTACATCTGACCTTACGCAACCAGCAGCAGGTAGACTATGCCGATGAAAAAAGCGTATCTGGATTGTAACTGCCTACCTGTCTAAAACCAATATTCACCGCAGAGACGCAGAGACGCAGAGACGCAGAGAAAAATCCCAAAGTGAATGGCTTGTCTTTGCGCCCTTTGCGTCTCTGCGGTAAATTTTTTTGGGATAGGTAGTTACGAAAAATCACAGATAATCCCAGTAAAATCGGCATTTTTATTCCTTGCTGATGAGGGACTTGACGGTTTGTGTACGGTTTGTGTGTGGTGATCAGACATATTTTATCGCACTGTCATGATAAATTGTGTGGTTTTTCTGGTCTGCGCTAGGCCAAAATCCACCTCTTTGACGCAGATTGTCATCGTTTCCCGGCAAGGATGGTTCCCTTTTGCGGCGTCTGTCATTAGAATCAGATCGGCGGCATGTGCCGTGAATTGTATAAGGGTATTCGTGATGACAAAATCGACTTTTTCCTTGACGCTGCTGGGTGCTGCGCTGTTGGCGACGATGCCAGTGCTGGCCGATGAGCCGATTCAGCCGATTTCTCCGGTGAAGCAAATTAATTTGGCCCAAGTCGAACTGGGCAAAAAGCTCTACTTTGACCCACGCCTGTCTAAATCGGGCTTCATTTCTTGTAATTCCTGCCATAACCTGAGCATGGGCGGCACCGATAACTTGCGGACTTCCATCGGCCATAAGTGGCAGGAAGGGCCGATCAACTCGCCGACGGTGTTAAATTCTAGTTTGAATGTGGCGCAGTTTTGGGATGGTCGCGCTGCCGATTTGAAGGCACAAGCGGGCGGGCCGATTGCCAATCCGGGCGAGATGGCTTCCAGTCACACGCTGGCTATCGACGTGCTGGCTTCTATTCCTGAGTATGTGACTGAATTCAAACAAGTGTTTAACAGTGACAAGATCACCATTGATGAAGTGACGCAGGCGATAGCGGAGTTTGAAAAGACTCTGGTCACGCCGCATTCGCGTTTTGATCAGTGGTTGTTGGGCAAGCAGGACGCCATCACTGCCGATGAGAAAGCGGGTTATGAGCTGTTCAAGAACAGCGGTTGCGTGGCTTGCCATAACGGCGAAGCGGTGGGCGGCAATTCCTTCCAGAAAATGGGGGCAGTAGAGCCGTACAAGACCGACAATCCGGCGCAAGGACGGTTCGCCGTCACCGGTAAGGACGCCGACCGTTTTATGTTTAAGGTGCCAACCTTGCGTAACGTCGCGCTGACCTATCCCTACTTCCACGACGGCGAAGCGCAGACTTTGACCCAAGCAGTGGACACCATGGGCCGGATTCAGCTTGGCAAGAAATTTACCGAGGCGGAAAATGCCCTGGTGGTGGCGTTCCTCAAGACGTTGACCGGTCAGCAGCCCAGTTTCCAGTTGCCGATTCTGCCACCTTCTAACGACAAGACTCCGCGTCCACAGCCGTTTACCAAATAAATTAACACGGTTGTTTGCTTAAAACTGCCAGTCCCGCAAGGACTGGCAGTTTTTTGCTAGAAAGAGACGTTTTGCTCACCAGGATTCAGCCTATGACTGCTTTCACCGCTTTATGGATTACCGAAACGCCAGATGGCCGTTATCAACGCAGCCTGGTGGAACGCCAAGTCAGCGATTTGCCCGCTGGAGAAGTGTTGATACAAGTGGCCTATTCGTCGCTTAATTACAAAGATGCCTTGTCCGCCAGCGGTAATCGCGGGGTGACGCGGCAGTATCCGCACACGCCCGGCGTCGATGCGGCGGGCTATGTGGTTGCCAGTACCGATCCGGCTTTTCGCGCAGGCGAGGAGGTGCTGGTGACGGGCTATGATTTAGGCATGAACACCGCAGGCGGTTTTGGGGGCTATATCCGTGTGCCCGCCGCTTGGGTGTTGCCCTTGCCAGCGGATTTGAGTCTGCGCGATAGCATGATCTACGGCACGGCGGGTTTTACTGCCGCGCTGTCCGTGTACAAATTGCAACAAGCGGGTTTGCGTCCCGATCAAGGCGAAGTGCTGGTCACTGGAGCCAGTGGCGGCGTCGGCTGCGTGGCGGTGGCACTGTTGAGCAAGCTGGGTTATACGGTGGTGGCCGGGAGTGGTAAAGCCTCGGCCCAGGTTTTTTTGCGCAGCTTGGGAGCCAGTGAGATTTTGTCGCGGGCACAGTTGCAAGACGAGACGGATCGAGCGCTGTTAAAAAGTCGCTGGGCCGGGGTGGTGGACACGGTGGGCGGTGACATCTTGGCGACGGCGCTCAAGTCCACCCGTTATGGTGGCTGCGTGTCTTGCTGCGGGCTGGTGGCGGGTGCTGCGCTGCCGACCACGGTGTTTCCGTTCATTTTACGCAGTGTTAATTTGTTGGGCATAGATTCGGTGGCTTGCCCGCTGCCGCTGCGTCGGCTACTTTGGCAACATCTGGCCACCGACTGGCGGGTTGAAACACTCGCCCAATTAGTCACCGAAACCGATTTATCCGGTCTTAAAGATCACTATCTGGATGCCATACTGCACGGTGCGGTACAAGGCCGGGTGTTGGTCAAACACGCCGTTTGCACCTGAACCGATTCGCCGCTTTTGCGCTGTCCGTTGTTCCTCTAACCAGGAGTGCTGTTTTTGTCGCCTTCTCGCCTTTTTATCCTGACCCACGGCCTGTTTCCGGTGCCCAATCAAGCGGCTACTGGTAATGGTATCCGCGCCCTGGCCTTAGCCGCCGGGTTGCGCCACGCAGGCTTTGAAATCATTTATGCCACGCAGTTGAGTGCGGCGCAGGCCGCTGTGACGCCAGTGCCCGCAGGTCTCACGCTGGCGGCCTACACCACGCCCGCCGAGTTGGCGCAGGCGATAGCGCACTATGCACCGACGCTGTTGCTGGTGGGTTATTGGGATTTGTTGCGCCAACTGCCAGCAGATTTAGACCTACCGATTGTGTTGGACTTGTTGGCCCCGCGTTTTTTGGAAGTCGAGTTTCAGGAACAGGCTGATTTAGAACTGGAATTAGTCGATTATTTGAAATATCTGCACCGTGCCGACCATTTTCTGTGTTGCACCCCCCGTCAGCGTGATTTTCATGAACCTTGGCTGCATCTGGCAGGCGTGCCCGATCCGGCCTCGGCGCTCAGTTTGGTGCCGATTTCCACCGCACCCGAGTTGCCGGTACGCCCGAAAGCCGCAGCAAGCACAGTGGACACCGGCCCGGTGCTGGTGTACGGCGGGGTGATTTGGCCTTGGCGCGATCCCTCGGGTTGGATTCCGCCGCTGCTGGAAAGTTTAAGTGCGGCACAGCGCGGCAAACTGCGCTTGATTGTGGGCAAATATCCGCTGTTAGGCGATGATGTGCAGGTTTCCCTGAGTTTGCCGGATGATCCGCGTTATGCGGCTTATTTGGAAACCTCGGATTTGTTGCCTTACGAGGCGATGCAAGCTTATTACTTGCAGGCGGATGTCGGCATCGAATTGGGAGCGCGTAACTGCGAACGGGAACTCAGTTTTTCATTTCGGGTAATCGATTATTTGCGTTGCGGCCTGCCGGTAATCTGCAACGATTTTCTGCAAGTAGCCGATTTAATTCGTGAATATGACGCAGGCTGGGTGTTGCCCGAACACGATCCTGCTGCTTTGACAGCGCTGGTGACGCGCATCGTCACCGGTCAGGAAGATTTAGCGGGCAAAAGCCGCAATGCACAGCGCTTGGTGCAGGCTGAATTTAACCAAGAACGCACGATTGAGCCGCTGTTAGCGTTTTGCCGTCAACCCTATCGACTGGCGAAACAGCCGCATTTTTATTTGCCCGGTTTGCTACAACAGGGTTCGACCTGGGAGCAGCACGAAGCACCAGCGCGTCTAGCGGCAGCCAGCCAAGCGCTGGCCGCCTTGCCAACGCCAGACAGCACGCCAGCGCTTGCCCCAGAAGCTTTGCACGGCAAAATCACCGTGTTACAGCAAAGCACGCTGAATTTGCATCATCAACTGGATAAACTTCAGCATGAACAGGCGGTTTGGCAGCAGATCGCCGAGGAACGGCGGCTGAGTCGGCGGCTAGGGACACTGTTGCGCGGGCGTGCGCCGTGGCGTAGCCAAGTCCCGCCGCCGCCTGCGCTGCCTGCTGCTCCCTTATTGTGTCCAGTGCGCGCCGCTGCGGAAGGCCGACAGTTGCATCTGGACGAGTTGTTCAGCGCGTTGCCGGTGACGCCGGATGCAGGCTTGCTGAATCAGCAACCTTTTGATTATCAACTCAATGCGCTGCAAGGCTTGTTGCGCCACACCGGGGTACACGGCAAAACCGTGCTGGAAGTGGGCGCGGATGACGCCAATTTACTGGCGCGGTTGGCTGAACAGGGGATGAGCCGGGGTTATGGGATTAATAACTGGTATTGGCAAACGGACAGCAAAATCAAGCGAGTCACACCGGAAATCATCTTGTCTTATGGCAACATCTGCGCCTTGCCACTGGCCGATGAGAGTTTCGATCTGATCTACACCATCGCCGCCTTTGAACATATTCATCATTTGGATCAAGCGCTTTTAGAAATGTACCGGCTGCTCAAACCCGGCGGCTTGTTGTACAGCAATTTTGGCCCGCTGTGGTCATCGGCTATCGGTCATCATCTGTGGTTTGAATGGGAAGGGCACTGGTTTCGTTTTCCCGATGCCGCTTCTTACGCTAGCCTGATGCCGCCGTTTGCCCATTTGTTGTATGACCGCGAGCAACTGGCCGCCAGTCTGCGTCCACGTTGGGATGAAACGGCGATTGCGCGGTTTATCTACGAGATTTACGACAACCCGCATATTAACCGCTATACCTACGCGGATTATTTGCGCTTGTTTAACGAGTCTCCGTTTGAAATCGCCCATCTGGAAAATGTGGGCGCTTTGCCGCCTGATGCGGAAACCCAGGCCAAACTGGCGGCGCGGTTTCAAGACCCGATAGATTTTAGTTGTTCCAGCATGGAAGTCGTGCTGCGTAAACCAGGAGGCCCCACATGAGCAGCGCACCGCAACTATTGTACTGTTGCCAAACTAAACCCAGTCCACGCGGACAACGGCTGCTGAATCGCCTCGCCAGCATGGGTTGTGTGGTGCAATGCGCCTTGCCGGTTGGCACCCATCGCCCGACCGCGCTGGCCCCCGCGATTCGCCTGCTGCATTGGCGGGACACCGCAGACTTGCTGATGCCAGCCGCCACGCTATTGTTGTTTGAGGACTGGACGTCGCTGTCTCGCTTGCCCGACAGTCCGGGGGTGGCGAAAATTCTCGATTTAGCGAGTTGTCCTTGGCTGGAAACGCCGCCGCCTGCGACTTGGCTACCGGCATTTTTAGACGCTTTGGGACGGGTTGACTTGCTGCTGTGTCCCGATCAACGCAGCAAAGACCGCTACACCGCTTGGTTGTTTCTCGCGGGCATCGGCTGTAAAACCGAACCGTTGGTGATAGTGGCCAGCGGCGAGACCGACCTCAGCGCCTTGCAGCGTTTTTGTCAGACACCGCGCTACTCGACCAAACGCCTGGATTTTTTCCAAGCGCTCACGCATCACCAAGCCCACCAACAGCAGTTGGCCGCACAACAAGCCGCCGTGCATCTAGTCGAAGCCCAGCTTGCCGAGCGCCGCCGCTGGACAGCCTGGCAACACCAACAAGCACAGGCGGCCCAACACCAGGCGGATTGCTTGCGCCTACACGAATTGGAACAGCAGCAAGCCCAAACACACCGCCAAATTCAGGCCGCGCAAGCCGCCTTGACTCAATGGCAGGAAATCGCCGAACAACGCCGCTTGAGTACGCGCCTGCGCCGCCTTTTGCCGTACTTACCTTGGCATCCCGAACACCTGTTGTATCGGGTGTTGGTGAAACGGTGCTGGCAACCGCTACGCGAACGCCGAGGACAACACAACTTGGCGATCATCAGTCGCCAGGATATTTTCCCGGCCAATCACGGCGGCGCGGTCAAAATCGTGCAAACCGCCCGCGCCCTGTCGTATCACTACGATGCGGTGTTTGTGATCACCCAAGATCGGGAAAAATTTTATGTGGTGCGTCAAGGCGAATGGCACGAAGAACTGTATCCCCGCTTGCTGCGCCGCTTATGGGCCAAACCCTTTGAGCAATTGCGCAGTGCGCTGATGGAAAAAGGCGTACCGAGTGACGATGCGTTTTTGTACTTCCCGTTGCTGGACAACAATTTTCGCCTGCGCGTGCTGTATGTCGCCCTGCAAAAGTCGATAGAGGTGTATCAAGCGGAATTTCCTGGCTATTTAGACGCTGCTCGTTGGGCCAAAACCTTGCTGGGCGGCAAACTTAGTCTCGTCGAACATAACGTCGAATTTGAACGCCTCGCGCACACCTACCAACTGCCCGCCGCCGCCAAACAATGGCTGCGAGACTACGAAGTGGCGTTATGCCGCCGTGCCGACACCGTGGTGGTGGTGTCAGAAGCCGACCGCCAGCGTCTCACCACCGCCGGGGTGCCGCCCGCTAGACTGTATCTGATTCCGCACGGGGTGGATTTGGCGGCTTTCGATCAGTGTCACATCAAGCCGAGCGACATCCGCGCCCAGTACGGCATTACCGCCGACGAGATCGTGCTGGTGTTTCACGGCATCTATGTTTATCCACCCAACGCCGTCGCCGCCGCACTGATTGGCAGCACGCTGCTGCCCGCCTTAAATGCCCAGGGCTATTTTCCAAAATGTCTGGCGGTGGGGCGTGATCCGCCAGCCCACAGCAATCACCCCGATCTCATTTACACCGGCCCGGTGGACAGCGTAGCCCCCTACATCCGCGCCGCCGACATCGCCGTGGTGCCTTTGCAAGACGGCGGTGGTACTCGCATGAAAATCCTCGAATATTTTGCCGCCAGTGTCCCGGTGGTGGCCACCGCCAAGGGCGCAGAAGGGATTGCAGTCCAGGCCGGACGTGATTTGCTGATCGAAGACGATTTAACCGCGTTTACCCAACGCATCATCGAACTCATCAATGACCCCGCCCAACGCCAGCGCATCGGCAGCGCCGGACGGCGCGCAGTAGCCGCCTGGGATTGGCGCAGCATTGGACAGCATTACGCCGAACTGTATCAAGATCGATGAGCGGCTCATTTTTCAGCCTGTTTTTTTAGTTTTCTAATCACCTAACCACAGGATAATCATCATGAAAAAGATTGTTGGTAAATGGAAAATCACTGAAATGGAACAATGGGATTTGGATTTTATTGACGCAGAAGGCCCAGGACATTTCGAGTTTTACGAGGATAACCAAGGTTTATTCATATTTGGTTATGTAGAAGGAGATTTGCGTTTTAAAAAATCGCGCAGTACAAATCTTAGAATCGAATACACCTGGTCAGGCAATGATGAAATGGATGAGGTAGATGGTCATGGTTGGTTTGAATTGATTAACCCAAATGAACTTTATGGCATGTTATATTTTAACCAAGGCGATGAGTCATGGGTAAAAGCAAAGAGAATGAAGTAGCAGGCAAGCGACCCTGACTCTCTCATACTCGATCCATTTGGCGGATATGGAACGACCTTCGTTGCTGCCGAATTAACGGGGCGTCGGTGGGTTGGAAATAAGCTGGACTGCTCGGCTATCACGCAACGTTTCAAGGTGCGTTACGGTGCAATGCTTCTCGAAAACCGCAATGCTCATAGCGGCCATGCAAGTGCCAAACGACGGCTTGGCGAGAGATGTAGGGCGGATTAAGCACAGCGTATCCGCCACAGTACGGCGGATACGGCGCAATGCTTCGGCTACGCTCAGCACAAGCCAACCGCGCCTTAATCCGCCCTACACGGGCTATTCAATAACCAGATTGGTATCGAAAACCGCAATGCTCATAGCGGCCATTCGTCGCGCAGACGGTATTGATATGCCAAACCCTCTTGCTGTTTATGCCGCCAATGCCCAAACGCCGGGTGCTGACGCAAACTCGGTTGATGCTTTTTCAGCGTGGGTAAAAACAGTGCTAATGCCTGACCCAAGGCTTCGCTTTCGCTAATATGCACCTGGCGGCAATACTGTTGCAGCGCCTTGGCTTGTGGTTCGGATAATTCGATAAGCATAGTGGCTTTCCTTTTTCTCACTCATCTAATCCTGTTGGCGTGCGAAGCCGTCGCTTCGCACCAGTGTGCCAAGCTACGGCTTGGCACTCCAGCAGTGGGTTATTTTTGCACCCGCTGCCGCGCCTCGGTCACGCGCTGCAATGCGATTTGATAGCCTTTTTCAATTTCAGGTGTCGGGGTACTTTGATACAAGGCTGCAATTAAAGCAAAGGATTGCTCATGATAAGACAGGGCCTCCGCTAACTTGTTTTGCTCCTTTGCCAAATTGCCTAAACGGTTATGGGCGACAGCCAAATCCAATTGGTTCTGTGGCGTGTTGGCTTCGCGCAGCAGCGCCTCACTGATTGCTAAATATTTCTCAAACCAGACTTGCGCCTGGTCTAACTGGTTTTGCGCCTGCGCCAAATCGCCTAAACGCATATAGCTGACACTCAACTCCCGCCGGTTCTGTGGCGTGTTGGCTTCGCGCAGCAGCGCCTCACTGATTGCTAAATATTTCTCAAACCAGACTTGCGCCTGGTCTAACTGGTTTTGCGCCTGCGCCAAATCGCCTAAACGACTATAGCTGTTACTCAAGTCCCGCCGGTGCTGTGGCGTGTTGGCTTCGCGCAGCAGGGCCTCACAGATTTCTACATCCTTCTCAAACCAGGCTTGGGCATCGGCTAACTGGTTTTGCGCCTGGGCCAAATCGCCTAAACGGTTATAGCTATAACTCAAGTCCTGCCGGTGCTGTGGGGTGTTGGCTTCGCGCAGCAGGGACTCAAAGATTTCTACACCCTTCTCAAGCCAGGCTTGCGCCTGGTCTAACTGGTTTTGCGCCTGGGCCAAATCGCCTAAACGCACATAGCTGACACTCAAGTCCCGCCGGTGCTGTGGCGTGTTGGCTTCGCGCAGCAGGGCCTCACTGATTGCTAAATATTTCTCAAACCAGTTAGACCAGGCGCAAATCTGGTTTTGCGCTTGCGCCAAAGTGCCTAAACGCTGATAGCTATAACTCAACTCCCGCCGGTGCTGTGGGGTGTTGGCTTCGCGCAGCAGGGACTCAAAGATTTCTACACACTTCTCAAACCAGGCTTGCGCCTGGTCTAACTGGTTTTGCGCTTGCGCCAAACCGCCCAAACGACTATAGCTGATACTCAAATCCCGCCGGTGCTGTGGCGTGTTGGCTTCGCGCAGCAGGGCCTCACAGATTTCTACACCCTTCTCAAACCAGGCTTGGGCTTGGTCTAACTGGTTTTGCGCCTGGGCTAAAGCGCCCAAACGACTATAGCTGATACTCAACTCCCGCCGGTGTTGTGGGGTATTGGCTTCGCGCAGCAGGGACTCTCGGAGTTCTAAATCCTTCTCAAACCAGGCTTGGGCATCGGCTAACTGGTTTTGCGCCTGGGCGATATCGCCTAAAGTGATGGCGATTTCGGCTTGGGTTCTCGCCTCATGTGGCTGCGCGTCAAACAGGGCTTGTAATTGCGGCACCAGGGCAAAGGCTCTTAAGTGTTCGCCAGTTCGAGATAAGAAAACAAATCCCAAATGTGCCAATAAAATCCCATACTTCGGATGCGATGAAGTCAGCCGTCCTAAAATCCCTTCCACCACGCTGACCTGCACTTCGGGCGACAAACTTTCATAATGCGCATAGTTTAACTCCTCCACCCACGCCACCCACTGCGCCACTTCCGCGTCGCGGGCGTTGGGCGGCAACGGCACTGCGCCCAGCGGTAGCAGGCTGAGGCGGATTTTTGGCAGCCAGTCGGCGCAAGCCTGTTGCTGGATAAACCAGTGGCCTAACACTTCGTGGCGCAACAACCACTGCTCTTGATTAAAACCGCTGCGGGTGTGGCTTAAAAAACCGCTTAAAGCATACAGCGCATCGTCCAGGGTTTGCGGCGGCACCGCAGCGGGCATGGTTTGGAAAACATCCAAACGCGCCAAAGCCGCTATCCCTTGCTGTAATTGCGCCACAGACAGGGCTTTGCCGACGATTGCCAAACACCACAGCACTTGCTCCAGCACTTGCGGCGGGCGAAACGCGGCGCGGGCGCGTTCCCAGCGCAAGCGCGAAAATTCCGGCAAAGCGGTGTCGCGCTCGCGGGTAAACAAAGCCAGCGCGGTAGCGGCAAAGGTGTCGGGATGCGCTTGCCATTCGGCGCGTAAACGCTCAGTCCAATCGCTGAGATAAATCGGCAACTCCTGTTCACACAAGACCGCGAACAAGTCGGCGGGCAGGTCTGCGCGGCGTGGCGTGGCTTGGTTGGCAATGGGTTTTTCCCACACTTGCCACACCAGGGCTTGCGCTTCGGTCAGGGCTAATTGGCTCATCTGGGTGCGCTCCCAGACTTGCGCGCCGTAATGGGTCAAGGAATCCACCGCTCGCCGTTGCTCTTGACTGCTGGCGAGTACGAAAAGTTGCGTGGGCAGGGGTTGCGGCAAGCCTTCCAGCAAGCCGCCGGGATCAACCGCTTGATTGACCGCATCCAGCACAATAAAAAACGGTTGCTCTGGCGGCGGGGTTAGGCAGTCGCGGATGGCTTGTTGAATCTCCTCCGCACTAAACAGCGTAGTCGGCGGCGACAAGCCCACTAAACGGCGCAAAGCGGCTAAACAGTGCATCCCCACCCGTTGTTTGGTCAATTCTTCCGTATCGCCGCTGGCGCTCAACTGGCCGTCGTCCAAACTGACAAACACCGCCTGGTCTTGATGCGCCAAAAACCATTGCGCCAATAACACGGTTTTGCCGCTGCCGGATGCGCCCAGCAGCAACAACCGCTGTGCCGAACTGGCTAACAGCAAGTGCCGCAGGCGTTCGATTTCGCCGCGCCGCTCAATGCTGTGCGCCGCCCATTGTTGCGCTAGCCGTTCATGCGCCAAATCAAACACCCGCGCTGGCGGCAAGGGCGCGTCGTCGCCTTGTGGAAAAGGAAAGGGGAAATGCTCGCACAGGCTTTGCACGATGTTTTCAATGCACTGATGCACGCTGGGAATCGCGCCCAAGGGCGCGGCTTGCAACGCGCCCTCTGGGTTCAGGGGCAACACGCCCTGATAAGTGCGCTGCGACACGCTGGCGACGCGCTTTTGCTGCCAGCGCACACTGTCCAACCAACCGGGCAACAGCGTGCGCTCGGTGCTTTGTTGCGCCACGGGTGATTGCGGTTGATACAAAAATCCCAGCGGCATTAGATACAGATAACGCTGGTAGGGCTGTTGTTCATCGTAGAGCAACAAAGTGCCGTCCCATTGCCAGTTGACCGCTTCACGCGGCGGCGGCGGGGCGCTTAACACTTGGTGTTGTTCATTCAATTGCGTCCAAATGGCTTGCATCTCCTCGAAATTCACCGGATTGGTGGCGCATAAAAACTGCTGACTTGCCCAAAAACAATGGACACCGACACATTTGTCCGCTTCGCTCAACATCGCCACTTGCAAGCCGCGATAGGGTAAAAACACATGCAGCAACATGTTTAACAATTTCAACAAGCCGCCGCTCAAAGCCTTAAGGCTGTCCGTGTTGAGTTGTTCAGAATGCCCATGAAAGCGGTTGCGCACTTGGGTGAGGGTTTTTAACAGCAAATAGACCGGATTCTGGGTGTTGCCGGACAAAATCCAGCAAGTTGGGTTGATTTTCTGGGTTTTGGCATTTTTATTGGCTTGGGATTTGACCGCCAACTGCGCGGGCTGAAGAATGTCCACCAATTCCGCAAACGGCAGCCGCTCGCGCACGGAATGGGCCGCCACCGTCAACACCGCCGCCCGCTCCAACCACGCCGCGCCGCCGCCGCATTGAGCATCTTGCAAGGCTTCAAACAAGGTGCTGACCCCGGCGCTGACCGCATCGCTGGGCGCGGTTAAATCGGCTTCTCGCAACGCCCAATAAAATTGACTGGCTAAAGTGACAAAATGCACATGCAACAAGGCTTCGCCGACATTGATGACATCGCCGATGTGCAACTGGGGCTTGTTTTGCAACAAGCCCAGGGCGGTTTGCACCGGAAACAGCCAGTCTTGTTTTTTCACCCCCGGAACTTGCATGTTGATGTCGGGCAAAATGCTCAGGAAAAACTGCCATTTCGCCACTTCGTCGAGCTGACCGTTAAATTGCACGGTTTGGCTGTTAAAAAATAAATCCGACAGCAGCGCGAAATGGTCTAAATAGTCACTCGGCGGCAGCGGGCAAGTCTCGGCAAACCAGTGGACAATGCCGTTGCGTAACCGCGCCTGCGTGGAGATATCGTTGATTTGGCTTAGATTTAGCTGGCAATCTTGACGTAAGAAGTGGGCGAGTTTGGGGGTGGACATGGGAATAATGCCTGATTTTGGAGTACGAAGTCATGGCTTCATTTTGGAGTGCGAAGCCGTCGCTTCGCAAGTGCCAAGCGATGGCTTGGCACTCAAGGCTTATTTGGCAAAAAATGCCAGTCCTGCCGCGAACCACAGCACAAATAACAACGCCACCGGACTCAGCACTTGATACCAAGTCAGTTTAGAAGGTTCATGCCGCCAAGGTTTTAAGCTCCATAGCGCAACACCAGCCACTAATATTGCCCAGCCAAAGACGCTACCCCCCGTATAGCTTTTGTAAAAAAAGTTGCTGGAAATGTAATAAATCAAAGCACCGGCATAATAAGAGGCAAAAAACACCTCCAGCCATTCCAGCTTGCTCTGCATGGTTTTCATTTTTTCCAGATTATCGCTTTGATTTTCCAGATTTTCGCACTGAAACTCGGCATTGATTTTAATGTCCGCATCATGCAGAGCGCTACGCACGGTCTCGAAATTTTCCTTTACGCGCAAGCCGTTACGCGCCAGCGTGTAATATTGGTTGTGTGCCTCGCGGCTGCTGATTTCACTCACATAACCAGACAACATGAAATGCAGCACCTGATTATGCAGGGCTTGTAAGGCTTGGTTTTTGTTGCGCTCGCTCAATGCCGAATCGCGCATAATGTGCAGGGCTTCGCGTAGAATGCCGCGCAGCACCAAACGCTGCCCAGACGCCATCCAATAGCTGATAAAATATTTTTGCAAATTCACCAATTGGCGTTCTTCATTAAAACTGATTTCTGCACCTTGGTCGGCGATTAATTGCGCCGCGCCCAAACTGCCCACCGCCGCCCAGTGGCGGGAGTTAAGTTGCTGCTCGGTCAATTCCAAGCTACCGGCGTGGTTGGGTTCTTCAACATGGGTGAGGCTGGCTAACAGCGGTCGCCAGGTGTCTCGTTCGGTATTGAAATCCACTTCGCGGTGAACCCGCAACACGCTATACACCGAAAATTGTTGCTGGGGAAAGTGCAGCGCAAATCGCGCTAACGGCTGCAACAAATAATCCGCTAATTCGACCATGCTGAACGCCCCGTGGCTTAAGCGTTCTACCAAAGGCGCGTCGTCAGCGGCTTGCGGGGTGTGGGCGGCGGCTTGCTCGGTGAGGATTTTATTGAGTTTCGGGGTTTTAGCGGCAAGTCTTTGCGATAGTTTGTAATTAAACTGTTTTAGCCGAACCAAGGCGGCGGGGTTTTCTGCATCTTGTTGGGTTGCTAGGGTGATGGATAACAATCCCACCCCTTCAGGCAATAAAAACAACTCAATGCCGGTGTGTTGCTCTAACTGCACCTCAAACGTCGGGTCTTCAATCCCCGACAAATGCAAACCGCGCCCAAACCAAGGCATTTTTAACTCTGGGTTCAAACTGGCATACTGCATTCCCGCGTAGTCGCAACTAAATAAAAATTCAGTCACTTGCGGCGCGAATTCATCGCGGTAAAAATGCGGGATTAGGTCGGGAACCTGCCACACCGGCTTGTCGCCCTTGCGCGTGGCAAACTGTAGCGTGTTTAGGGCGTTAAAGAGTTCGCGGTGTTGCTCGCGGGCAAAGAAAAAAGGCCACAAAAAACGGGTTTGTAAAGTAAGCATGGGATTCCTCATCAATGACAGTGTTTAGCAGTGCTTCAGTGTGAGCTAATCAGATACAATCCATCAAGTGTTCAAGAGCGCTTTCTTCGCCTGCCTGCGCCACCCCCCGCGAGGAAAACCCACCCCAAAGGAGCAATCCATGACCTTTCATCTGCTTGAAATCACACAACAACTCGACTGCAAGCCAGAAGCGCAACAAGCCGCGCAAGCGTTAGAAACCGCGTTTTGGCGCGGCTTACCCTATCCCATTTCGCATCCCTTGTGGCGCATGGGGTTTGAAAACGACGGGCGGGCAAAAGATTGCCGACAGCTTGAAGCCTTGTGGGTGAATTGGGCGGTGCAGAGTTTTGAAAACTGGTTGCGCTTAACCAGTATGTCTTTGGTGATGGATTATTTGCTGTCACGCGAAACCGTGACTTTTAGCGATGCCGAGCAACTGCAAATCAATCAACGCCTGAATGAATTACGTTTTCCTTCTTTGGGGACTTGGAAAAATTGGCTGGACATGGTGGAAAAAAAGTTAATTCCCCATGCCGCCTTTAGTCCGTTTTTAAGCACCTTTGCCACTGATTATCCGTTGGTCAAGGACAAGTACGCCAGCAAGCTGGTGAACTTACGCAATAGTTTGAATTTAGCCCACGGCGTGGCTGGCTTAAGCCCTGAGCATCTGCCTGAGATTGTGCGTAATCTGTTGAATTTTTTGCTGCCTTTGTTGACGCAAGCGCGTTGGTTTGAGCAGCATCCTTTGTATCTGCTGCAACAGCCCCTCGAACACTTACAAAGCGTTGCCGCGTGGCGTTTGGATCAGCCGACTTTGACGGCATTAACCGCGCAAGACTTGGATTTATCGCTGGATTATCCCCTGCATCCGGCGGAAACCACCTGGGCTTATGGACACTTTGAATTTATCTTGCTGGATGAACAACGCGGGGTTTGTCAGCCTTTATCGCCCTTGGTGGTGGAAAAAAGCGGTTTGCCCGACACCCAGCTTGCTTTGATGGCGCAAGAAAGAATTTTGTTATACGCCCAAGATACCGGCAAACGGATTCTATACACCGGCATGGGTTATTGCGCGGAAAAGCTGTATTCAGAAACCAACATCACCGCCCTGGCTGATTTATTCCGCTTGCGTCAAATCACGCTTGAGCATATTGCCGCCCGCGCCTGTGATGCCGAGGCGTTGCAAGAGCGTTGTCAGCAACGTGCGCGGGTGTTTTTGCAAGAAGAGCAACAGCGGTCTTCATATACAGACTCTTTATTCACCGAACGCGCCGCGCTGACTACCCATCTTCAAGCCTTTTTGGAGGGCACCGCGCCCGCTTTGTTGCTGGTGGGCACCTCCGGGATTGGCAAAAGCTGGCAACTGGCGCACTGGATCAGCCTGTTTTTAGACGGAAAAAGCGATGCGCTCTGGTTGCCGCTACGCACTTTGCACATGCCAAATTTGGCAACAGAAACCCAGCCCGCCAACGTCTTGATGAAATGGATCATGCGCCAAGTGCGTTTGGAAGGCGAATGGAAAGACTGGCGCGAACAACTCAAAAAAATGGAACGCCGCCCCCTGGTGTTGCTGGTGGATGCGGTCAATGAAGCGGGCGATGCGGCAGCGGGTAAGGCATTGTTTGACGGCTTGCAAGCGGTGTTAGCGGAGTGGGAGACGCATTCTCTTCCCGCCGTGAAATTGATTTATAGCGTGCGCTATGAGTTTTTACACAGTTATTGCACCCGCAGCGGCGGCAAAACCGTGCTGCCCGAAGTGCGTTGGCATTATTACCCCCCTGACCATCCACCGCGCAATGCCGAAGGGCAGCTTGAACCCTGGCTCACACTTCAAGGCTGGGACGCAAGCGAACTACAGCAAGCCTACCGCCGCTATCAAGCGCAATGGCACACCCACACCAGCGAAGCCGAACTCATCACCCATGAACCCTGGTTACGGCTGTTAGCGCATCCCTACTGGCTACGCTTGGCGTGTCAATGTTATGCCGAGCAAGCCCTGCCCAAAGACTTGGTATGGGTGCAACTGCATGAACGCTTATTAGAGCAAGTGGTGTTTGACCTACAACCCCCTGATCCCGCCCGCTGGCACTGGATGAAAGACTTTATCGGCTTGATGTTGCAGGAAAAAACCGCGCTGCTGCCGTTGGACAAGGTGTATGCCGTGAGCGCCTTGCAAGCGGGTTTAAGTCCTGAGCCGGACAGCCTAGTGTCCAAATTGGTGCAAGCGCATATTTTGCGCTGGATACCCGCAGAAGACCCGCAATCCGGTTTAACCCAGTCACTACTCGGCTTTGCGCAAGAAGGCTTGGCGGAAACCCTGTTGTCCGAATACTGGTTACGGAGCGCAGCGGCAGAGGCGTTTTTTGCTCTACCCTTCTGGCAAAACCGAGCCACAGAAGTCGAGAGCTTCCCGCTGCTGGCGGGGGCGGGGGCAACGCTGCTGATTCGTTTGGGCAGGCAACAACCGCAGCGGGTCGCCGAATGGCTGCTCACCCTCGCGGCAACCTTTGCTGAACAATTTCACGAACAGTTTTTATATCCAGTGATTGCCGATAACCTCCAAGTCCAGCCCGCAGAGGTCTCCCTGACGCAAGCCCTGTTAGCCGCAAGCCCACCCGTGACCGCAACGGCAGGGCTGTTCTTTCATCAACTGGGTCATAAATACCACTATACCCAATGGCAATGGCTGGTGTTACCCGCTTATCAGCAAGCCTTACAAATTCGTCAAAGCTTGCAGCAACAACAGCCGGATAATCTGGAGTTCGCCCAAGCTTTAGGCACAAGCTGCAACAACTTGGCTCTGTTTTTGGCAGACCAAGGCGAGCCAGCAGAAGCCGAGCGGCTTTATCGCCAAGCCCTAAGCATTAGTCAAGACCTTGCCGAGCGCCACCCGCAGCGGGTGGATTTCGTCCAAGCTTTAGGCACAAACTGCAACAACTTGGCTGTGTTTTTGAAATCGCAAGGTCAGCCAGCAGAAGCCGAGCGGCTTTATCGCCAAGCCCTGCGCATTAGTCAAGACCTTGCCGACCGCCACCCCCAGCGGGTGGATTTCGCCCAAGATTTAGGCACAAGCTGCAACAACTTGGCTTTGTTTTTGGAAGACCAAGGCGAGCCAGCAGAAGCCGAGCGGCTTTATCGCCAAGCCCTGTGCATTCGTCAAGACCTCGCCGACCGCCACCCGCAGCGGGTGGATTTCTCGCAAGTTTTAGGCGCAAGCTGCAACAACTTGGCTGTGTTTTTGAAATCGCAAGGTCAGGCAGAAGAAGCCGAGCGGCTTTATCGCCAAGCCCTAAGCATTCGTCAAGACCTTGCCGAGCGCCACCCGCAGCGGGTGGATTTCGCCCAAGATTTAGGCACAAGCTGCAACAACTTGGCTTTGTTTTTGGAAGACCAAGGCGAGCCAGCAGAAGCCGAGCGGCTTTATCGCCAAGCCCTAAGCATTCGTCAAGACCTTGCCGACCGCCACCCGCAGCGGGTGGATTTCGCCCAAGCTTTAGGCATAAGCTGCAACAACTTGGCTGCGTTTTTGGCATCGCAAGACAAGCCAGCAGAAGCCGAGCGGCTTTATCGCCAAGCCCTGGGCATCCGTCAAGACCTTGCCGAGCGCCACCCGCAGCGGGTGGATTTATTGTTGAGTTTATGTATCAGTCAGGCTAATTTCTTAGGGTTTTTAGAACCGCACAGCGCGGAATACTGGGCATTACGCCCGAGGTTCAAACAGCAGCTTGCCCGACTCGCGCCCGTGCTGCCGCATCACCCGCAAGTCAAGCAGTTAATTGACTGGGAGCGACGACTGCCCAGCGCAGATTAAGGCGCAGTGAACAGGGCAACAGGGGAGGATAAACAATGCAACAAGTGGCCTCACTAGCCCTGTCAAGGTGAACAATAGACTGAAGATGCGGTGATTGCTGAAAAAACCGGGCTTTCAATCGCCGCCGTGCAAGCATTAGGAGACACTGACCATTAAGGCTGATTGTTGTGATTTCACTGTTCTCTGGATAGGTTATGAAAATCCCGCCTGAAGGCGGGATTTTCATTGTCTGCTCTCTCCTCTCACCTCAAGCCAATGCTGGCGGCGGCATGATCCCGGCCTTTTCAATGGCTTCTTGCAAGTCTCTGGAAAATAACACCTGATTCTCCCGCTTACGAATCCCGGCACGCCGTAGCCGTAAGATGATACGTGGCTGTAAGTTGTTGATAATCACCGTGACCTCATTTTGATTGAGATTATCGACTAAAGAACCCAGCGCCATGATGCCGGTGATGTCGATCATCGTCACGTCGGTCATATCTAAGATCATGATTCGTATTTGGCTATTGGTGGTGTGCATCACCCGCATGGCTTTTTCTGCGGCTCCAAAGAACAAGGGGCCGTTAATATCATAAATCGCCACATGATCCGGCAAATGTGCCAAATGGGGACGGCTGCGGTGATCCAGCAACTCGGTGCCGGTGAGTTCGGCCATGCGCCGGATAAACAACAAGGCCGCCAGCACCAATCCCGCGCTGACCGCAATCACCATATCAAACAGTACCGTCAAGCTAAAACAGGTCAGCAACACCGCCACATCGCTACGCGGTGCGATCCGGATGATATGCACAAAATGCGGGGCTTCGCTCATGTTCCAGGCCACGATAAATAATAGCGCCGCCAAGGCTGCCATCGGCACATAAGCCAATAAGGGGCTGAGGCTGAGTACCACCAACAACACCAGTAAGGCATGAATCACCGCAGACAAAGGCGACACCGCGCCGGTACGGATATTGGTCGCGGTGCGTGCAATCGCAGCCGTGGCTGGAATGCCGCCAAAAAACGGCGCGATGATGTTGCCCAGACCTTGACCCACCAATTCCGCATTGGGATTGTGCCGGGTGCCGCTCATGCCATCCGCCACCACCGCACAGAGCAAAGACTCAATCGCGCCCAGCATCGCAATGGCGAATGCGCTGCCCAGCAGGGCGCGCAGCATCTCGAAAGACAAGCCCACCGGTTGACCGTGTGCATCGGGCAAACTCCAGGGCAAGATAAAATGCGGCAACAACGGCGGAATCCCTTGTCCCACTTGACCGTTTATAACATAGCTAAAACGGGAGCCTATCGTGGCGGGATTAAAAGCCGGAAACCAGTGATTTAACAGCCAAGCGACTAATGAAGCGACAAACAACATCACCAGCGGCCCTGGTACTGGACTTTTCAAACGCGGCCAAATCAATAAGATGCCAAGACTCAATAAACCGATAGCAAAATCAGGCAGGTGCGTACTCGGCAAGGCTTGCAGGAGGGCCGCCAGTTTGTGCAGATAATGGCCGTCCAGTACCCCGACTTCCAATCCTAAAAAGTCCTTGATTTGCAAAGTGGCGATCACCACACCAATCCCGGCGGTAAAGCCCATCGTCACTGGATAAGGAATATATTCAATCAGTTGCCCCATGCGCGACAAGCCCATGATGAGCAGAATCATGCCCGCCATCACGGTGGCGATCAGCAGACCGCCCAAGCCATATTGGTGGGTAATCGGCAGTAAAATCACCACAAAGGCCGCCGTTGGGCCGGAGATATTAAAGCGGGAACCGCCGCTTAGTGCGATCACAATCCCCGCGATGATCGTTGTGTACAGGCCATATTCCGGCGGAGCGCCCACGGCAATCGCTAAAGCCATCGCCAGCGGAATGGCCACCACCCCCACCGTCAGCCCCGCAAACAGATCGCCGCGTAACTGCTGGAGGCCATAGCCTCCGCGCAAGCTTTCACGAAACGCAGCGGCAAATAGAATTTGTTGTTTTTCTTCCATAGTACACAGTGTCCAAAAATGACGTGGAAAAAAGCACCAAGTGGTGCTAACCCAAAAAGACCACAAGGCAGGCCAAACAAGAATGCTTTTTGGAAAAAGCATTGCCCGCTAAGCACGAGAGGAGGGGTACAGTCGTGTGAATCAGGGAAAGGGATTTGGTCTGGGATGTCTCGCGGCAAATAATAACATCAAGCCAAAGCATCGCAGAATTGCTTAAGTTAATCTGTATCCTTAGAACGAACCGCCCACTTCCTTGCTAGTCACTAAAGGAAAGGCAAAGATTAATTCTAAATCAGCGAGATAAGCAAGCGCGATGCCGATGACTGATTATTTCTTCGCGTCTGGCAATGCAAACTTGTAATAATCACGATTTAAGTAGGCGGCCACCTCGTTGATCTCGGTGTCAAACCATTTCAGCCCCAGATTCTGGTTACAACGTTCGACCTGGTTTTGTAGCTGACTATAATTCGTTACCTGACGAGTAGCGCGGGTGTACAAGCTGTTTCCATCACCACCCGTGATGGTGGCATGACAACTGACACAATGAGTTTGATGTAAAGCCTCGCCCGACTGGGCTTCAGCAGGCGCAGCCGCCAACACTGGGCCGCTGAATAAGCCGCCACACAACACAAAAATGACCTGTTTTTTCATCAGATGAAACTCCGTTTGCTCAGACGTGACGCGGTTGCCCTGTCCTGTGACTTGCAAAAACGCCCAGCCAGCAACACGAATCAACGCGACACTGTGCTGGGCATCGCCAAGCCAATTAGCCCACTACTTGGACTCTTTCTTGGTTTTCTTCACCGCCTTTTTTTCCTTAGGAGTCATGGCTGGTTTTTTCTTTTCTTCTTTATTACTTTTCTGTTCTTTGCTCATGTGATTTACGCCTGCTAGTGAAAGGAGAATTCCAGGGCAAGCTGAAGGTCGCCCGATCCGAATGAACCTGACCCAGTCTGTCCCTGACCACGGATGACAGGGCTGCAAACACAACCCACACCGCCCATCTTACGCCGTTTTAACGCGCTGTGAATGCCCTTTCAGCAAAAATTCTCGCCGTTTGCCCAGACCAGTCACTACCCCGTTTCCAGCAAGCGTAGCCGTTTTTTGCAGGCCGCCGGTAAACACACGCAACCCTCTTTTGTAACACAGAACTCGGTTTGACGGATTTATAGGGTTTCTTGAGAGATTTTCTGTTTCAAATTAAACACTGACCCGATATAATCCAAAAACACCTTATTTTCATCTGATTCTGCGGGTCTGAAACTTTCTCCTGTGGGGAATTTTCAAACTTTGACAAGGACATGCGAGTGCCGCTATCCTTCGCAGTGACCCTCCTCGCTCACGGGGAAACACAATCCACCGGCTTCTATCCGTCGGGGCGGGTGTCACACGACGGACAAGGCGGAATGTGGATGAAACCAACAACAACGGATTCTGGAGCCAGGGATTTCCCTATGCATTTTGAAACCCCAAAACAAACTTTGCTGGTGCCGCTGCAATTGATTGCGAGCATTGTTGAACGCAAACAAACCCTGCCTATTTTGGCTAACGCATTACTGCGCGTGACCGGCGATAATTTACATCTCACCGGCACCGATTCCGAACTGGAATTGTCTTATTGTATGCCCCTAGAAGGCGCACCAGCGACCGAAGGGGCGATTACCGTGCCCGCACAAAAACTCTGCGATATTTGTCGTTCATTGGCAGAAGGGGCGCAAATACAGTTTAATCAAGAAGACAACCGTGCGATTGTCAAAGCTGGACGTAGCCGCTTTGTGCTGTCTTGTTTACCCGCCGAAGATTTCCCGGTGAGCGAAGCCACCCAGCAACAACTGGAATTTAGCCTGCCACAACGGGTATTGAAATTCTTATTGGCAAAAACCCAATTTGCGATGGCCCAACAAGATGTGCGCTATTACTTAAATGGTTTATTGCTGGATATGCAGCCTAAACAACTGAACGTCGTCGCCACCGATGGCCACCGTTTAGCCCTGGCTGCCCATGAATTCACCAGCCCCAGTGAAGCACCCTTGCAAGTGATTTTACCGCGCAAGACCGTTTCAGAATTGGCGAAAATTCTCGAAGACAGTGATGAACCGGTGTCGATCAGCATTGGTCACGGCTATATCCGCTTTGCATTACCGGCCCTGACTTTAACCAGTAAACTCATAGACGGACGCTATCCCGATTATTACGGCGTCTTGCCGGCTAATCCCGATAAGATACTGACCGTCGAATGCGCGCCTTTCAAACAAGCACTGCGCCGCATGGTGATTCTTTCCAATGAGAAATACAAAGGCGTGCGTTTATTAGTCAACGATAATAGCCTCACCCTCAATTCACATAATCCAGAGCAAGAAGAAGCAGAAGAAGAATTGGATGTCAGTTACCAAGGTGAATCCTTGGAAATTGGATTTAATATCACGTATCTACTGGATGCTTTAGGCGTGATCGACACTGACACAGCAGAATTGCTATTCACCAACACCAATAACAGTTGCTTGCTACGCCCGCTGGGTAGCGAAGTGGTCAAATACGTGATTATGCCTATGCGTTTATAAGCGCTGCGCCTTAATTAATTTGAGTCCTCGTAAATAGGGCGATGAGGGTTTATCGCCATGATAAACCTGGCAGGTTTTTTTATGATACAACTTTTTATATGATTTGAATTTTATGATGCACCTCCTACGCTTGTTTCAGTTGTTATTGTTAGTCAGTGTGATTGGTTTGCGTTCTAACCCGGTTTGGGCAGCGCATGAACGGGAGTTGTCTTGTTTATTGAAAGCGTATCCTGCCTTTTTATCAGAAAAAACAGAGATACGCAGTGATATGTTGATTTGGCAGGATGGCGAGACGATGCGCTATGAGGATGGGGTTGAACCAGTCGATTTTGAAACCCGCTTGAATCAGGCCGACTTAAAAGAACAAATGCGCATTCCTTATCCACTGGGCAAATTAGTCCAGCCGCCGTTGTTGAATCACGATCCGGGGCGGGCTAGGTATCAGCCGTTTTTTGAGAAAATCTATGGGAACAGTGCCGCAGCAGTGCGCGCTCAACTCACTGCTGTTTGGTGGGAACCGGGTAAAAAATCGGTGCTGTTTTCTCGGGCAAATAACGCTCATCTGGCTTTAGCCGCAGTGGGAAAGAAAATTGCTGAGCAAGCTGATTTAACTTATTATGCACAGGTGTCTTTAGGCACTTTTAATTGGCGGCTGATTCAAGGCACAAATCGCCAAAGCAATCATAGTTTTGGAATTGCCATTGATTTTAAATTACCGTCGCATTTGCATCAGTATTGGCGCTGGCGTTGTCAGCCTAAACAGCCTTGTGGGTATCCCGACGCAGTGCTGCATGATGAGAAGTTGCAAAGGGTGGTGGCATTATTTGAGCAGCAGGGTTTTATTTGGGGCGGGAAATGGTATCACTATGACACTATGCATTTTGAGTATCGTCCCGAGTTGATTGCTTGTGGAGTTTCTAATTAGCGGAGTGATGACATGAAAAAACTGTGGGCCATGATTGCCTTGTGTGTGTGGGCACAAACTGCCGGTGCGGATAGCTTGATCTGTTCGTATCAAGCGAGAATCAGCGATCAAGACAAGGAGAACAGTAAAGGGGTTTCTTTGTTACAAGGTAAACAGGTTTCTGCGGCGATTGCAGCAGCGATCATTCGCCAAGATCGGGCGAATTATCATGAATTCCATCAGGCTGACGCCGAGGATGAAGACGATTGTTGGTTTTCTACCAAAGAAAACCGGGCCACAATTGAACAGGAACTGAAAGGGGCATCGGTGTCTCAATCAGCGCTGAAGCAGATTATTTTTAATAATCCGATGATTGAGGTGATGATTTACAAAGAAGGCAGTCTCACTGTTGAAGTATTGGAACCTAATTCGAGCAGTATTCGATAAGCGCCAATTTTAGCGCAAGCTCAGTGAGGTAAAGGCGGTGGGTGACACCGCCTGTTTTAACAGAAACCCCCGCATTGGCTCGTTAATAGGGGGTTAAAACACTGACCGTCGGGTGCTTATCTACAAGCACCCGCTTCACAAACGCCCTTCCTCTTCATCCTCATCGGCAGCTTGAGGCACGGCGATGGCGCTAAGCAAACGAGCAATCGTCGGCTGTTCAAACAAAGTTTGTATCGACAATTCCGCTTGGCAGGCGTCGCGCAGATGCGCAATGACGCGGGTCGCCAGCAGCGAATCGCCACCCAATGCAAAGAAGTCATCGTGAATGCCGATGCCGTCGATGCCCAGCAGTTGTTCCCAAATCCGCACCAGCGTCTGTTCCAGCGCAGTTTGCGGGGCTTGATAAGCAGTCTCCAGCGCTGGGCGGGCGTGGCGGTGAGCGGCGGCGGGCGTGGTGGTTTGGGCGGCGTTTAAGTCGCCACAGGACACCACCAATTGCGGCAGATTCAAAGCCAGCGCTCGCTGAAACACCGCCACGCCTTGGGCGGGGCTGATGCCGGTCTGCATCACGCCGGGGCCGTGGGCGTTGGCGGCCATCCCGACGGTGTGCCAAGCATCCCAGTCGATGCTCAGCACCGGCACCGTCCAGGTGTGGCGCAGTTGTTGTGCATAGGCATCCAGAAAAGCGTTGGCAGCGGCATAATCGGCCTGTCCGGCATCGTCTAGCAGGGCGTTGAGTGACGAGCAAAACAGCATAAAATCCAGCGCCGCGCCGTCAAAAACCTGCCGCAACACCAGACTGCCGCGTACTTTCGGGGCCAGCACCGCGCTGGCTCGCGCCCGGCTTTGGCGGGCGATAATCCCGCCGCCCGGCACCCCAGCCGCGTGGATTACCCCGTGGATCGGCCCGAAACGCTGTTCGGCTTGCTGACGCACTTGGCGCATCTGGGCTAAATCCGCGACATCGGCAGTGGTGGCCCACACTTCCGCACCAGGGGCGATCAAGGTGGTCAGTGCAGCGGCTTGGGCTGAAGCGCTACGACCGATTAACACCAGCTTGGCTTGATAGTGTTGCGCTAAAAACTGCGCCAAAGTCAGCCCGATGCCGCCTAAGCCACCGGTGATCAGATAAGTCCCGCCAGTCCGTAAAGACACCGGAGTCTGGCCGGGGGTAAGGGTCTGCGTGTAGCTGGGCTGCCAGCGTTGTTGTTGACACCAAGCCACCACCGGCGGGGCTTCCGCTTGCGTCAACTCGGTATGCAGAGTCTCGGCAAGGGTAGCGACAGTTTCTGCTAAGGCCAACTCGATAACGCGGCAGCGCAAGTGCGGATATTCCGCCGTGAGATTGCGCACTAAGCCCAAGAGCAGCGCGCTGATCGGCTGTTGCTGGGACAACAACAGCACTTGGCAGGGCTGCTGCTGTGCGCCCAAGGCTTGCAACAGCCACAATGGGGCGAAGAAAGCCTGGTCTTGATCGGCATCCAAGCTGTCCAGCGTGCAGTCCTGGGCCGACGGGCGCAGGGCGCAGGCATACAGCAGTTGACTAGGCCACAGCGCATCGGCTTTCAGTTGCGCCAGCAAGCCCTGATAATCCGCCGGGTGTAACGGATTGAGGGTATAGGCCAGAGCCGCAGTGCGCAGCAGCGCGGCACCTGGGGTGACGTAAATCACCGGCTGAGTGTCGTGGTTGAGCTTGGCCCGCAACGCGGCAGCCACGCCGAGGCTGTCTGCCAACACCAACAGCGGCCCAGTGCGGGCAGTCGGCGCAGACAGTGGCAAGGTTTGCCAACCGGGCTGATACAGCAACGCGCTGAGGTCGCTGTCACCGGGCTGAGACGCAGGCGCGGCGGCGGGCAGGGTTGCTTGTGGCGGATCGATCCAATAACGGCGGCGTTCAAACGGATAAGTTGGCAAAGCCAACCGTTGATAGGTGCCGGTCGCGTAAAAGCCAGTCCAATCCAAAGCGACGCCCTGCCGCCACAACTGCCCTGCGGTGTGGCGGATAAACGCCCGATCATCGGCGGGCTGTTGCGGATGACGCACACTGGGCAGCGCCTGCGCTGGGGTACCGACTACGTTGTGCCGACTGACCAAGCCGGTCAGACTGCGGCCTGGGCCGACTTCTAAACACAGCGTGTTTGGCTGGGTCAATAGCGTTTGCAGGCCGGTGCTGAAACGCACGGGCTGGCGCAGATGTTCGGCCCAATAATCCGCCGACATCGCCTGGGCTGGGGTAATCCAGGTGCCGGTCAGGTTGGAAATATAAGGAAGCTTTGGGGGATTTAAGCGCAGTTGGCGACATTGGCGCGTGAAAGCCGCCAGGATCGGATTCATCATCGCCGAATGGAAAGCGTGCGAAGTGTGCAGACGGCGGGATTCGATACCAGCGGCCAGTAAACGAGCTTCCAGCTCAACAATGGCAGGGGTTGGCCCGGATACCACACACTGCGTCGGCGCATTGTGGGCCGCCAGCGATAAGTCCGGCGTTAGCCAAGTTTGCAACGCAGTTTCGGTCAGCGGCACGCTGAGCATCGCGCCGCCTGGCAAAGATTGCATCAATTGCCCACGCAAGGCGACTAAGTGCAAAGCATCGTCCAAAGACTCGAACACCCCGGCCAAACTGGCGGCCACATATTCGCCGATGCTGTGCCCGATCAGCGCGGTGGGGCGCAGTCCCCAGCTTAACCAGAGTTTTGCCAACGCATATTCGATCACAAACAGCGCAGGCTGCGCGATGGCGGTTTGCGTCAGTTGTTCAGCGGCAAAAGCGGCATGTTCAGCCTGCGGATACAACAGCTCGCGTATATCCAAATTCAGATGCGGTTGCAGGCTGGCGGCGCACTGATCCACGGTGTCGCGAAACACCGATTCATGCTGGTACAGCGCTTGTGCCATGTGTACATATTGTGCGCCCTGACCAGAAAACATCCACACCAGCGGGCGGTTTTCGAGCGCTGCCGTGGCGGTGGCAGGGGTTGTCAGCGCGGCACAGGCTTCGGGGTGATTATGGGCAACCACGCTGGCGCGATAAGCAAACGCTTTACGGCCTACGCCCAGGGTATAGGCCACCTCAGCCAGCGCCGCCTCGGGATGGCTGTGTAGCCAAGCCGCCAAATTAGCACGCGCCGTCGCCAGTGCAGTCGGGGTTTTGGCAGATAACACCAATAACTGCGGCGCGTCCTTGGAATGAGCGGCCTGGACGGCGGGAGTCGGGGCTTCTTCTAAAATCACATGGGCGTTACTGCCGCCGATGCCGAAAGAACTCACCCCGGCGCGGCGTGGCGTGTCGCCCGCTGGCCAAGCCTGCAACTGGGTGTTGACGAAAAAGGGCGTGCTGGCAAAATCAATCTGCGGATTCGCTTGTTTGAAATGCAGGCTGGGCGGCAGTTGTCCGTGACTGAGCGCCAAGGCGGTTTTGATCAACCCGGCCACGCCAGCGGCGGCGTCTAAATGGCCGATATTGGTTTTCACCGAACCCAAGGCGCAGTGCCGTTGCGGCAGCGGTTGATTATTAGAGGCGGCTGCTTGATAAGCCTGGGTCAGCGCGGCGATTTCCAAAGGATCGCCAAGACGGGTGCCGGTGCCGTGGGTTTCCACATAGCGGATGCTGGCCGGATCGATGCCCTGCATCGCGCTGGCGATCACCTGGGCTTGACCGTCCAAACCGGGCGCGGTGTAGCCGACTTTACGGGCACCGTCGTTGTTGATTGCCGAGGACTTGAGGCAGGCATAAATGTGATCGCCATCCACCACCGCCTGTGCCAGCGGTTTGAGCATCACCACGCCGACGCCGCTGCCACTGACTGTCCCGGCGGCTTGCGCATCGAAGGCGCGACAATGGCCGTCTGGCGATAAAATCATGTCAGGCTGATACAGATAGCCCGCTTGTTGCGGCAGATGAATCGACACCCCGCCCGCCAAGGCGACCGTGCATTCACCATGACGCAAACTTTGACAGGCCAAATGCACCGCCACCAGCGAAGTCGAGCAGGCGGTTTGCACTGCTAAACTCGGCCCGTTGAGATTGAGCTTGTAAGAAGTGCGGCTGGTCAGAAAATCTTTTTCATTGGTGATCATCAACTGATAAGCGCCCACCGTGGCTTGTAGCTCACGGTGTGGATAGAGATTTTCCAGCAAATAAGTACCGCTGCCCGCCCCGGCGTACAGACCGACCCGATCTAATTGATCCACCGCATAACCGGCGTCTTCAATCGCCGCCCACGCGGTTTCTAAGAACAAACGCTGCTGGGGATCCATGATTTCGGCTTCGCGGGGGCTGTAGCCAAAAAAAGCCGCGTCGAACAGTTCAACGTCGGCTAAGCGCCCGTTGGCTTTGACATACTCTGGGTTTGCCAACAAGGCAGCGGGCACCCCGGCGGCGAGCAATTCGTCGTCGGAGAAAAAGTGAATAGATTCGACACCTTGGCTTAAATTGTCCCAGAACTCGGCCAGCGTGGCAGCGCCCGGAAAACGCCCGGCCATGCCGATGATCGCGATGTCGGTGTGTGCAGTAGCCTCGTGATTGCGAGTCGCTGCCACCACAGCATTGCGCGTTGCGTCCGCTGGACTCAGATACTCCGCCAGCGCTTGCACCGTCGGATACTGGAATAAATCCAACAAAGTCAGCGGTTTTTCAAAATGCGGAGCCAAGCGCTTATGCACTTGCGCCAGCAGCAAAGAATGGCCGCCTAAATCAAAAAAGTTGTCGTGTAGACCGACTTGCTCGACTTTCAACACGGCACGCCAAGCCTCGGCGATGCGCTGTTCGGCTTGGTTGCTGGGCGGCAAATAGGCGGCTTGGGCGGGACGTTGAGCGGCGCTGCTCAGCAGTTGCTGGCGATCAATTTTGCCGTTGGGCGTCAGCGGAAACTGCGCCATTTCGATAAAGTGCGCAGGCAGCATATAACTGGGTAATTGGCCTTCTAGCCAGCTACGCAGCGCTTGAGCAGTGGCTGGCGGGCGCACCGGCACGGGTTCGTTCGCAAACAGCTTGGCGTAAAATGGCGTGTGCCGATACAGCGGTTTGAAATGATAGGCCGCATAGGTAAAGGGAAATGGCGGCATCCCCGCCCGTTCGATTTGACCGCTGATAAAATAATCAGGATTCAATTGGTTATCGCACAAACGGCGGCTGATACTGGCAGTCAGCAGATCGCCTGCTTGCACCGCAATCCCGGCCAGCGACACCGGAAAATACACCGGCAACCAGCTTTCTGGGGTTTCTAAAATATCAACCGGATGGGCGGCGTCGGTGTACAGCACCAACCAAGCCAACAAGCCGGTAAAACTGCCGTTGCGATTGAAACGCAGCCGGATGTCATGTGCGGTTTCCAGCGGGATTTCTTGCGTATAATCCAGGTCTTCCAGCGCGGCACTGTCTGACAACAAACTGTCGGCAGGCAGGTTTTTCAGGCATAAACGCAGATCGAAAGGATAGCCGACTTGGGCGAAAATCTGCGTGACATAATGCGCCGCCACTTCGGAAAAAGCGTAATCAAACTGGCTTTCTGGCAAGCTGATCGCGGCGATTTTGGTCAAGCTGCGAGTCGGAATCATATGGCTGGGATCGTGCAGAAAACGCCGAGCGCTGTTGATGATCGCCGCTGCGCCTTCTGAGCCGCCGATACCGCCGACGATTTCAGAAATGCAGTAATCCACCCGTTCCGGCAAATCGACGATCCGCGCATCGCCATGAATCAAGGTGATGCGATCTGCCAAGCCCAAGCGGTCGATGGTTTGCTGTGCCTTGTGATAAGTCGCTTCCAGATACTCTATCGCATAGACCCGCGTCGCCCCGGCTTCCAAGGCTAAACGCGATAAAATCACTTCGGGGCCAGGGCCGATTTCCACCACGCTGCGACCAGGCAACACCGCTTTGAAAGCCGCCAGATAACGCTGATTACGCGCCTCGTGCCCAGCCATCGAGCGATACACCACATCGTCGTAGACAAAAAATTCGGCGATAGACGGCCACAATTCCACCCGCGTTGCTGGAGTAAACCAAGCCGCCAGCACCGCTTGATCTTCAGCGGGCTGCACCACGGCTTCGGCCACGCCCGGATGACGAGACAAGGCTTGTTCGATTTCGCCCAGTTCGATGCGAAAACCGCGTATTTTCAATTGGTTATCGAGCCGCCCCAGGTATTCCAGTTGACCGTCGGCGCGCCAGCGCGCCAGATCGCCGGTTTTGTAAAGGCGCAGGGTTTGCGTGCCCAGCGTCCAGTGGATAAAGCGTTCGGCGGTGAGCGTGGGACGATTGAGATAGCCACGAGCCAAGCCGATGCCTGCCACATGCAGTTCGCCCGCCACGCCCACCGGCACCGGCTGGCCTTGCGCGTCCAGTAGATAGATTTGGGTGTTCGCCAGCGGTTGACCGATGGGCAGCGTGGTGAGGGGATCGCGATTGATGGCCGAACCCACGTATTCATACAGACTGGCGCACACCGTGGTTTCGGTCGGCCCATAGGCATTGAAAAAGCGCCGTCCAACTGCCCACCGCGCCGCTAAATCCGGCGGACAGGCTTCACCAGCGACGATAAGCTGCTGTAAATCGGGCAACTCGGTTTCTGGCAAAGCGGCCAGCGCGCTGGGCGGCAGAGTGAGGTGGGTGATGCGCCACTCGCGCAGACAGCGGATTAAATCCGGGCCTGGCAATAAGCTGTCCGCCGTCGCCAGACCCAGACTGGCTCCTCGGCACAAGGCCATCGCCACTTCTGACACCGAGGCATCAAAACTCAGCGCTGCAAATTGCAACACGCGGCTGCTGGCGGTCACGCCAAAAGCAGCACTTTGTGCCCAGGCCAGATTGCTCAAACCTTGATGGGTCAACAACACGCCCTTGGGCTGACCGGTGGAACCCGAGGTGTAAATCACATAGGCCAAATCCGCCGGGTCAAGCGTCACCGCCAAGTCGGCGCTGGAACAGGCCGCCAGTTGCGCAGCATCGCGATCCAGACAACAGACTTGCGTCGGTAACTGGGACAACTGCGCCAGCCAGCGTTGTTCGGTCACTAACACCGCGACTTTGGCATCTTCGAGCATAAACGCCAAGCGTGCGGGCGGATAATGCGGGTCTAGCGGTAAATACGCGGCTCCCGCCTTCATAATGCCCAGTAAGCCGATCACAAACTGCGGCGAGCGTTCCAGACACAGGCCCACCAGACTGTCTGGCGGCAAATCGAGGCTGAGTAAATAATGCGCCAGTTGATTGGTTTGTTGATTTAATTCGGCATAGCTCAGCGTTTGCTCAGCCGTGCGCAAGGCGATGGCCTCTGGATGAGCGGCCACTTGGCGGGCAAATAAGTGGTGCAAACAGGGCGCGGGCGGCGCTTCGGCCTGGGTTTGATTCCAGTCCACCAAGATTTGTTGCTGTTCTGCCGCGCTCAACAACGGCAATGCAGCCAAGGCGCATTGCGGCTCGCTGATCGCCGCCGCCAGCAAGGTGCAGTAATGGCCTAACCAGCGTTGAATGGTGTCGGCTTTGAACAAATCGGTTTTGTAATCGCAAGCCAGCAGCAACTCGTCGCCCTCTTGCACCGCGTGCAAAGTCAGGTCGAAGTCCACAAAACTGATCGCTTGCGGCAGCAATTCGGCGCTCAACTCGCCAAATTGCATCGCGCTGAGGGTTTGTTCTAGGTTAAACACCGCGCTGATAAACGGGGTTTGTTGGGTCGCGTGTAGCACGCCGAGTTTTTCCAACAACAGCGCATAGGGATAATCTTGATGATCGTAGCTGTCCAGCAACAGGGTTTTGGTGCGTTGTAACTGGCTGATAAAGCTGTCATTGCTTTGCAAACGACAAGGCAAAGCCAGCGCGTGGGTGCAATAACCCACCAGCCGTTCACTGCCCGGAAAAGGCCGTCCTTCAACCGGCAAGCCCACCAAAAAAGCGTCCTGAGCGCTGAGGCGTTGCAACAGCACTTGATACACCGTCAGCAACAGCATAAACAGCGAGCAGCCCTGTTCACGGCTGAAACGGCGCGCCTCTACCAGGGATAAACGCAAGGTTTGACGGGCGGCACAATAGGTTTTTTGCGCCTGACGCGGATAATCCAGCGGCAAATTCAGTGGTTCAGGAATGCCGGGAGCAAACTGTGCCAACCACCAGTGTTCGTGTGCGGCCATCGCCGCACTGGCCAGTTGGGCGTCTTGTAAAGCCACGTAGTCACGCCAGCGCATGGGCGCGGGCAACGACGGCGCAAGACCCGCGCACAACGCGGCATAAGTCAATAAAATTTCTTCAAATAACAGCGTGGTCGAGCGTCCATCGGACAGAATGTGGTGAGTGGACAGCGTGAAAATATGCTGTTGTTCGCCCAGTTTCAGCAGATGGGCGCGACACAGCGGCCCGTGGGTGAAATCAAAACCGTGCTGGTTGTCGGTGTCAAACCAATGCGTCACCGCTGCGGTTTGGGCGGCTTCTGCCAAACTGGAAAAATCCAGCACTGGCAAATCAATAAACACGCTGGGCAGCGTGTGTTGATAGTCGCCGTCTGGGCTGATCAGGGTGCGCAGCGCGTCGTGGCGGTTCACCACCTGTTGCAAAGCATTACGCAGTTCATCCAAATGCAAAGGGCCGCGCAGCATCATGCTGGCGGGGATGTTGTACGCCAGTGCGCCGGTCGGGTCGAGACGGCTTAAAATCCACAATTGTTGCTGCGCTTTGGTCAGTGCCCACTGCGTGCTGGGGGCGGCGACGATCACGCTTTGGATTGCGCCGCTGTCCGTGGCTGGCAAACACATCACCTGTCCAAAGCCTTGTTGTTGCAACAAACTTTGCCATTGCGATGGACTCAGCACCGGATAATCCGGGCGCAACTCGGTGTCGGCAAACCGCCACCAGCCTTCGGTCAAGCCGAAAATCAAATCCAGCCAACGCTGTTTGCGAGTGACTTCCAACAACAACAGCAAGCCGCCAGGAGCCAGCAGTTCGCTGACACGGGCCAGGCTTTGTTGCAGATCGCGCGTGGCGTGCAACACATTAGCGGCGATGATCACGTCTACGCTGTGTGGTTCAACACCTTGTGCAGACAGCGGTTTTTCCACATCCAGGGTGTGGTAACTGACAAACGGGTAAGCCTGAAAGCGACTTTGTGCGTGCAGGGTAAACAACGGCGAAATATCGGTAAAAAAGTAATCGCTGCGGTCTGCGGGCAAGCAGGGCAATAAGCCCGCCGTGGTGCCGCCGGTGCCCGCGCCGATTTCCAGCAAACGAAGGCGGCGCGGTGCGGGCAAAGCGGCGACGATTTCGCGCATCACTTGCTGGGCGAGTCCGTTGGGCAGACGTGCGACAAAGGCATCTTCGTAGATTTGGGTGGCCGCGCTGAGATCACCGCCGGGAAACAGCAATTGCAGCGGATCGGTCGCACCACTTAACACGGCGGCTAAAGCGCTGGCACAGCGATCCAGTAGGCCGAGTTCCGCAGCAATCACCGGATAGCGGCTTAATAACGCCTGTTGTGCGGCCCGAGGCGGCGTAGACGGCGGGGTTTGTAGCACCCGCCATCCGCTGTCGCTGTCCTTAGCCAGCCAGCCTGCTTCCACGCCTATCGCCAGTAAGCGATTGAATAAGCGCTGGTATTGCGGCTTGATCCGTAATTGTGTCAACAACTGGCTAGGATTAAAGGGGTGTCCTGGCAGACACAACCAGCCCAAGTCGGCGAAGGCTTGCGCCACATAATGCAGGCTCAACGCCTCCAGTTGCGCGATCACCTCGACGTATTCGGCGGGCTGGCTGGCGGCTTGTTCCGCCAGTCTGGCCGATAAATAAGCCGGGCTGGGTAAATAATCGGCGGCGGTAACGGATGAAATCGGAGACGGGGAGGACAGGGCCAGCGTGGACGATGTCGCTTCACGGCTGTGCGTCGTGTCGGCAGGCGCGTTTACTGGGCGCGGCCCTGGCCCCCCGTCAGGAAAAAAACCGTCGGCCCGCAAGGCTTCAACGCTGGCTTTGGTCGCTTGAATCAAGGCGTCGATATGGGCGTCGGTGTGGGCGGTGGAGAGAAAACAAGTGCGCCCTTCCCAGATGTAAAAACCCTTTTCAATCAAATGATAAGCCAGTAAATCCATTTCCAGCGGTTGATACACGTAGCTGACATTGCCGCTCAGTGCAAAGCGGAATAAAGAGCCAAAATTTTGGATGCGCAGCGGAAAACGGTGGGTATCAAAATACGTGTTTAACTCGCTGGCCATGCGATCAGTGCGCCGATTGAGCGCATCGAGGGTGGCTGCACCGTCTTGTTTGAAGCGGTTTAACACCGCCAGACTAGTGGCTAAAGTCAGTGGATGTTTGGAGAACGTGCCCGCGTAAAAGGTCTTTTTCACCTTGGGATAAGAATCGTCGCCATATTGCCAAGCGCCGCCGTCGATGCGATCCAGATAAGCGGCTTTGCCCGCGACGATGCCCAGCGGCATCCCGCCGCCCAGCACTTTGCCGTAAGTCACCATATCCGCTTGAATATTAAACCAAGCTTGCGCACCACCTGGGTGAATCCGAAAACCGGTGATGATTTCATCAAAAATCAGAGCGACCCCGGCTTGCTGGGTGAGGTCGCGCAAGGCGCGTAAAAAGGCCAACGGTTGTAATTCTGGACGGCGGCTTTGCACCGGCTCGACCAACACTGCGGCCAGTTCATGCGCTTGGGCGCGGATAGTTTCCAGGGCTAAATCGGTGCCGTAGGGCAACACCACGACGTTATCGACCATTTCTTGCAGCACGCCAGGAGCCATCGGCTGACTGCCTTGTTCGCCTGGCACCGCCAGTGTGCCGTCCGAATGACCGTGATAAGCCCCGGAAAAGAAAATGATTTTTTTGCGTCCGCTGGCGGCACGGGCAATCCGTAACGCCGTCATCACCGCTTCGGTGCCGGAATTACAAAAAGTCACCCGCTCTACGCCAGTGAGGGCTTGTACTAAACTCGCCACTTCGCCTGCTTGCGGCGGTTGTACACCCAAGGGCGTCCCGCGCTGAAGCTGCTGCTGTAAGGCCGTCACCAGGAAATCGGGCTGATGTCCAAACAGGTGTACGCCAAAACCCATGCACAGGTCGATGTACTGATTGCCGTCTAAGTCGGTCAACTCCGCCCCGTGCGCGCTTTGCGCATAAATCGGATAGCACATTTCCTTGGTTTCCAGCCGAAAACCGAGGGTAGAGCGCATATCGGCAAACACCCCGCGATAACGCTGATCTCTTTGTTTAGACAGCCGAGTCCGCTGGGTGTAGCGGGCGATCAGCGCGTCCAAGTGGCGTTGTTGCGAAGGTGTTAAAACCTTGGCCTGCATCTCCAAATGACCCCAAGCGCCCGCAGTGGCCGCGCCTGCGCTAGGGGCGAGGGTCGCTGCGGGAACTGTGGTGGGTGCAGCGGGCGGACTGGCTGGAATCACTGTCGCGGCGCTGAGACTGGGCGTGTTGCGCAAAAACGCCAATTGCTGCGCCACCACTTGGTTTAAGGTGTCGGCGACTGCTTGGGAAGCGGCTTGTAATTGCTGGCTTAACAAACGCTCCAGACTGCCTTCAGGTAAATTCAGGGACACCGGCGGGCTGACAGGCGCGGCGGGTGCTGCGGTGACGGTGGCAGGCATAGCCACCATCGGGACGGGCGCGGCATTTGACGACGCGGGGAGCGCAACGGCTGGCGGCAGCGCGGTCGCTGGCTGTTGCTGCGCCACATAGTCCGCTATCGCCTGCAAAGTCGGCAATTCTTCAAAAAATTGACGAATCGTCAAGGCTACTCCAAATGCCTGTTCGATTTTGCGGGCGGCTTGCTGAATCACTAAAGAATCTGCGCCCATTTCTAACAAAGGCACATCCACGGCGAGCAGGCTGGGTTCGGCTTGCAGCAATTCCGCAATTAACTGACGCAAGTCATTGAGAATACTCTGATTAGCGGGCTGAGTAGGCATAGTGTCGGACATCGGCTGGTGAGAAGAAGGAGCGATAGGTTGGACGGATACGAGACCCGGCAACCAATAGGGCTGGCGTTGCCAGGGGGCGGCGTTGGCAACCGGCCAAAGCGCGGCTGGCCGCCCGTCACCGGGGGCGCGCCCCAGAATCACATGGACGTTAGTGCCGCCAAAACCAAAGGAACTCACCCCGATATAATCTAGGGTTTGCGGCGTGAGCTGGGTTGGAATCACGCAGGGCGTGCCGTTGAAATCAATCAAGGGATTCAATTGCTTAAAGTGCAAATGCGGGAACAGCGTGCCTTGTTGCAAGGACAACACGCTTTTAATCAAGCCCGCAATCCCCGCCGCCGCTTCGAGATGGCCGATCTGGGTTTTGATCGAGCTGATCCAGAGCGTTTGGGTCGCTGCGCGTCCGTCGAGCAGGACGCTTTTCAAGGCATTGACTTCTATCGGATCACCCAGCGGTGTGCCGGTGCCGTGGGCTTCCACGGCGTTGATTTGCGCCGGGCGCAGCTTGGCTTGGTGTAACGCTTGACGCAGCACGGCTTGTTGTGCCAAGCCGTTGGGCGCGGTCAGGCCGTTGGTGCGCCCGTCTTGATTGACCGCTGACCCGGCGATCACCGCTAACACCGGATCGCCGTCCCGCAACGCATCAGCCAGACGCTTTAACACCACCACACCGCAGCCTTCGCCGCGCACATAGCCATCGGCAGCGGTATCAAAGGTTTTGCAGCGTCCGTCGGGAGCCAACATCCCGGCTTGTGAAAAGACGATGTGTAAATCCGGGCTGAGGATCAGATTCACCCCGCCCGCCAGCGCGGTGTCGCATTCTCCCAGACGCAGGCTTTGGCAGGCTTGATGGACTGCCAGCAACGACGAAGAACAGGCGGTGTCTAGCGCTAAGCTGGGACCGCGCAAATTCCACAGATAAGACAAGCGGTTAGCCACGATGCTAAAGGCGTTGCCAGTGGCGGCGTAAGCATCCGGCGACAAACCGGCTTGTAGCCGTAATCCCGCATAATCAGCGGTGCTGATGCCGATAAACACCCCGGTGGCGCTGCCAGCCAGTGCTTCTGGAGACAATCCGGCATCGGCTAGGGCTTCCCAGGCGACTTCCAGCAATAAGCGTTGTTGGGGATCCATGCTTTTGGCTTCCAGCGGGGAAATGCCAAAAAACAGCGGATCGAAGTCGGCGATATGGGGCAAAAAACCGCCCCAGCGGTTGTTCATCTTGCCGGGCACATTGGGTGCGGGATCGTAAAAGGCCGCGACATCCCAGCGTTCAGGCGGGATTTCGCCGATTGCACTGCGCCCTGTACTCAATAATTGCAGCAAAGCTTTGGGATCAGGCGCACCCGGAAACCGACAGCTCAGGCCGATGAGTGCGATGCGCTGGTCAGTGTCAGCAGCGGGTAAGCTGCGCCGCTCGCTAGTCGCTGGGGCAGTGCCTGCTACGAATAGAGCCAGCGCTTGCAGGCTGGGATAATCATAAATCAAAGTGGGTGACACGCTGCGCCCCAGCCAATCCGCCAATTCGCCAGTTAAGCTGACCGCTTGCATCGAGTCCAGGCCGTAGCGGGCCAGCGGTTCATGGACATCAATCGCCGTCGTGGGCAATTTCAAACGACGCGCCACGGTGTCGAGCAGCCAGGCTTCGATCTGGAGCGCGTCGGGCGTAGTCACGGCGAGCGCTGCCGGGGATGAGGTAGCCGATGTTTCCGCTTGTGACCAAGCGGCAATCCGGCTGAGCGTGTCGTTTAGGAAACTGGCTCGGCAAGCGCGGCGCTGTACTTTGCCACTGGAAGTCTTGGGCAGCGTGGCGGGTTTGATCAGCCACAGGGTGTGGATTTGTAACTCGTGCTGGCTGGCCACCGCCAGACGAATCGCGCTGAATACTTCATCCAAATTCAGCTTTTTCAAAGCGATGCGTTCTACTTCCTGCACCACCACCAGTTGTTCTTCGCCGTCGATTTCCAGCGAAAAAGCGGCGCAACCGCTGGCTCGCAAAGCGGGGTGGCTTTGTTCCACAGTCAGTTCAATATCTTGAGGATAGTGATTGCTGCCCCGGATGATGATGACATCTTTGAGCCGTCCAGTGACAAACAGTTCTCCATCGGCGCGGACAAACCCCAGATCGCCAGTGCGCAAAAATGGCCCAGCTTTGGGCTGATCCGCCAGGCGGGCGTGGAAGGTTTCGGCGGTTTCCACCGGTCGTTGCCAATAGCCGTGCGCCACGCTGGGACTGTGCAGCCAAATTTCGCCGACTTCGGTCGAGGGACAGACCGTCAGAGTATCGGGATTCACGATCAGCACTTGGGCATCGGCAGCGGGTTTGCCGCAACCCACAAAGCGCTGGCTCTTGGCATCGGTGTCGGGCGCGGGCACTACTCGGTGTTGCGCCAAGGCGTTGCTGTCGATGCGATAAAACACCGGCAAATGGGACTTCTCGGCCCCTCCAATCACCAGCGTGGCTTCCGCCAAACCATAGCCTTGGCAAACCGTGGTCGGCGCTAAGCCGCAGCTTTTGAAAGCCTCAGCAAAGCGTTCAAAGGTGCTGGCCCTGACTGGTTCAGCCCCGTTGATGCTCATGCGCCAAGCGCTTAAATCCAGGCTGGCCCGTTGTGACGGGGAAATTTTATCGACGCACAAATCATAGGCAAAATTCGGTGCGCCGCTGTGGGTGGCGCGATAATGCGAGATCGCTTGCAACCAGCGCCAGGGCTTTTGGATAAAGGCCGCCGGAGCCATCAAATAACAGGGTATGCCGCGATACAAAGGCTGTAATACCCCGTAAATCAAGCCCATGTCGTGAAAAATCGGCAGCCAAGTCACCATGCGGCTGTCGCTGTCCATTGGCCACACCGCGCTCATATAGGCCGCGTTGTGCAACAAATTGCGGTGACTGACCATCACGCCTTTAGGTGTGCCGGTCGAACCCGAGGTGTATTGCAAAAAAGCCAGCGTGTTGCCGTCGATGTCTGGTGCGTGCCAAGCCGTGGCTGTGGTAGACACCAGTTGATCGGTGGCAAGCCATTGTAAATCTTGCAGTTGCGGGGTGTGATTGAGGCGCTGTTGCTGTTCATCGAGCAGCGTTTGGGTAGTCAACACCAAGTGGGCTTGCGCATCGTCTGCAATCGCCTGCAAACGCCGATCTGGGCGATTGCGGTGCGGCGGATAAGTGGGCACGGCAATCACCCCCGCAAACAGACAGCCAAAAAACGCCGCAATATAATCGATGCCGGAGGGATAAAGCAGCAAAGCCCGCTCACCAGCGGCTCCGATGCTTTGTAAATGGGCGGCGATGCGCTGCGCGGCGTGGGCTAACTCCGCATAGCGATAATGCGGCCCTTCAAGCTCGCCGTCGATCAAAAAAGTATAGGCAAGCTGCTCAGCCTGGTGTGTTGCTCGATATTCTAATAATTCAACGAGGGTTTCTGGTTGCACAGGCGTGGCTTTAGCGGTCATGGGTGGATTTATCCTGGCTCAATGGCAACATCCTCGCCGCGTAGTCACGGGGCAAAGGACAGCACGGGGTAAAACGGGCAAGCAAGCGGGCGCATCCGCATTCAGTTAAGAAAACTGGGATAAGTGACGACTGGCTGGTTGATAGCCAGGGGGAAAGAGCGCACTAGGGTGGCCGGGTTGTAATGCTTGAGAAAAGACGCGACCTAACTGGGCAAGATGCTCAAAAATAAAAAAGTGTCCGCCTGGAAATAATTTGATTTCTAGCGCGTGCTGCGTTTCTAATTGCCAGGCAAGAATATTTTGATAAGCCACGCCCTGATCGGCAATCCCATGCAACACGGTCACAGGAATATCAAAAGGGGGCGTGGACTCATGGAAATAATCTTCGACCGCTTGAAAGTCAGCGCGTAATATCGGTTCAAAAAAATCGATCAATTCCTGATGCTGTAGCACTTCAGCCGGTAAACCGCCGAGTTTTTCTAAATAACCGATAAAAATGTCTTTAGGTAGCTGGTGTTTGAGCGGTAATGCTGCGGGTACTGAGGGCGCTTCCCGACCGCTGACAAACAGGTGTTTAGGCGCGGGCAAATCGGCTGCGAGTAAGCGTTTTAGCAGTTGATAGCTGAGCATAGCCCCCATGCTGTGACCATAGATCGCATAGGGCTGGGATTGCACTGTGCTGTTGATCTGATTGAATAAATCGTCGATTACGCCCGCCATCGTCGTGAGCAGCGGTTCTTTGATGCGTTTGCCCCGCCCCGGTAATTCCAGCGGCACTATTTTAATAAAGTCAGCGACATGCGACTGAAAGTCGCGATAAGAAAAGGCACTGCCACCAGAAAAATGCAGGCAATATAAAAGAATCTCTGAATTCATTTTTTGAGTTCTAGCGGTTTACGAGTCAGGTTGTTTCCGGGAATTGAGGTCTACACTGATTTCTAAATTAACGCATTATAACGCTAAATTCTCTCATAGGATGTAAAAGTAGGGTTTTGTGCGAAGGATCAAAAACGCACCGATAAGGTGCATAACCGGCGTTTATCCTAAGGCCAGCTCATGCGCTATCAGTTTGTTTTTTCTTATATTCACTCACTGCGCTTGACTTTAGTGAGATCGGCATTGGTGAAATCGGTGTCGGTCAAATTGGCATTCACTAAAACTGCACCGGTTAAATCAGCACCGGTGAAATTCGCTTTGAATAAATCCGCATTGGTCATATAGACTTCAATGAGATTTGCATCGGTAAAATTGGCTTTAAATAAATTAGCCCCCGTCAAATTAGCCCGGAACAAATCAGATTCAAATAAATTCGCCCGAAATAAATTCGCCTCGGCTAAAGTCGCGCCTGATAAAAAGCAACGGATCAGATACGCCTTCGACAGATTGGCTTCGCTTAACACCGCATCTGTCAAAGTGGTATCTGCCATATAGGCTTCGCTGAGATTGGCCTCATTCAAATTGGCACGGGTCAGGTTTGCTTTGGATAAATTGGCTTCGGTGAGATTGGCACCATTCAAATTGGCACCGCTCAGATTAGTCTTGGTCAAATCGACACGCGACAAATTGGCCCGGAAAAATTCTCCTTTGGCCAAGTTCATGCCACTTAAGTCACTGCCTGACAAATCTGCCCAACTCGACGCATTTTCCCGCCAAGCATTCCAGGCTTTAATGCCTTGCATAAGCACCGCAAGGTGTTCCGGGTTCGCCATATTGCTTCTTAGGGGGTCTTTATCCTGTGAGCCAAACCGGCCCTTGTGCCTGAGTCTGGGCGTTTTCAAGGGCGTTGCAAAAGCCAGCATCATAACAGAACTCTGGACGCAACGTCACAGTGCCTGCTTCGTCATTTTGAATTTAAGAGGCTGGTGTTTATCGCGCCTGAAAGCGCCCTGCGCGGGCGCTGGGCGGTGGCTATTTCTTCATAATAACCGCACTTTCAATACGCCTTCAATCGCGCACAACTCCTCACAAACGCTCTGGGGCACCGCTTGCTCGACATCGACCAGGGTATAGGCGATGTCGCCACGCGACTGGTTCAGCATGTCGAGAATATTCAAATTCGCCCGCGCAATCGCAGTGCTGATCTGGCCTAACATATTGGGTACATTGGCATTAGCTATCGCTACGCGGGAGCGGTTAGCAGGCCGCGCCATGTACACTTCTGGAAAATTGACGGCGTTGTGGATATTGCCATTTTCCAAATAATCGCGCAGTTGGTCGGCCACCATCACCGCGCAATTTTCCTCAGCTTCCAAAGTGGAAGCCCCCAGATGGGGCAAGGTGATCACACGGGGCTGATCTTTGAGTAGATTGCTCGGAAAATCACAGATATAGGCATGAGCATGGCCGCTAGTCAAGGCCGCCACCATCGCCGCATCCTCGACAATCCCAGCACGGGAAAAATTCAAAATCGTCACCCCTTTGCGCATCCCGGCTAGGCGATCTGCGTTGATCATATTGCGCGTGGCATCGGCCAGCGGCACATGAAAGGTCACAAAATCCGCTTGAGTCAGCAAATCATCGACGCTGAGTGCCTGGGTAACACTCGATTCCATTTGCCAAGCATTGCGCACGGTGATTTGGGGATCGTAGCCAATCACCCGCATTCCCAGCGCTATCGCCGCATTGGCGACTTTTACCCCAATCGCGCCCAAACCCACCACGCCCAAAGTGCGGCCTGGCAATTCAAAACCCACATAATTCTTTTTGCCCGCTTCGACTTGCTTGCTGATCTCAGCATCGCTGCCCGACAGTTGGCGCGCATAATCCCAAGACTGACAAATGTTGCGGGCGGCCAGCAGCATCCCCGCTAACACCAATTCTTTCACCGCATTCGCATTGGCCCCAGGCGCATTGAACACAGGAATGCCACGTGCGCTCATTTTCGCCACGGGAATATTATTCACCCCCGCGCCCGCTCGCCCCACCGCTTGCAAGGAATCAGGAATTTCCCACTCGTGCATGGCATAGGAACGCAACAACACCCCGTCTGGGTGTTGAATTTCCGAAGCCACCTCGTATTGATCACGCGGCAAGCGTTCTAAACCTTTGCTAGAAATATTATTTAATGTCAGTATCTTATACATGGTTTCTCCCAGGGTAATTGCCAAGGCTAATCAGCCAGTGGCCGGTTATGATAGCTGATGCGATGCAAATGATAAAAGCAAGCTGCTTTTATTACAAAGACACGAAGACACACAAAACTCAGTGGATTAAATAACAAGCGTGGCATTATTTAATTTCTAAACAAATGAGCCAATAAATCTTCATCAAACCAATCTTGATATGCTTTGGTGTCTTTGCGGTGTACTAGCGGTTAAGATAAATTGCCTTTCTAAGATAATTTTTTCTTAAAAATTTCAGGCTGCACCAACCAGCTTTGCGCCGCCAGTGTAGACCGTATCCGATGTCCGCACCAGACGGCACACCGCGACGGCGCACTGAGCCGCGCATTTTAACTGAACATCGCAGTAGACCCCTAAGCTTTGGCCCAGTACCATAGCCATTGGACTTTGGCACAGGCACACGACATGGCACACGCGCACCCCGAACCGGCAACGCCGGTGTCGGTGATTATTGTGAATTACAACGCAGGCAGCGTGCTGAGCGAATGCGTGCAGCGGGTGTTGGCCTCAGACACGGCGGTGGCGGTGTTTGTGGTGGACAATGCCTCGCACGATGACAGTTTGGCACAATTGCGCCAGGCGGTGCCCGCCGACCCACGCTTACAGATTTATCCGCAAACTAGCAATCTGGGCTTTGCCCGTGCTTCTAATCTGGCTTTGCCCGCAGCACAGGGAGAATATTTGCTATTTTTGAACCCGGATTGTTATGTTGAAACCGACACTTTGTCGCGGATGCGCAAGATTATGGATGCCCATCCGAGCGCGGGTTTGGGCGGGGTGTTGGTGTGCAATCCAGATGGCAGCGAACAAGTGGGTTGCCGTCGCCGCGTGCCGTCGCCGGGTCGAGCGCTGGTGCGGGTGTTACACCTGGATCGTTGGTGGCCAAGTCGCTTTGGAGCGCATAACTTTGTGCTAGGCGACGCACCGCTACCGACTGAACCCACCGTGGTAGAAGGCATTTCCGGGGCGTTTATGTGGGTACGGCGCAGTGCTTTGGCCACGGTCGGGCCGCTGGATGAAGGCTATTTCTTACACTGCGAAGACCTGGATTGGTTCATGCGTTTTCGCCAAGCCGCCTGGGATATTTTGTGGGTGCCGGAAGTCAAGGTGACGCATTTCAAAGGTCTGTGCAGTGAGGGCGAGCCGCTACGGGTTTCCTGGCATAAACACCGGGGTATGTTGCGTTATTACCGCAAATTTTTTCGCCAGCGCTATCCCCTGCCCTTGTCCTGGTTGGTGACGGGCGCGGTGTGGGGGCGGTTTGTGCTGTTGGCCTTGATCGGTGTGGTCAAACGAACGTTTCGATTTAAACCGCCGATAAACGATGAACGCAGATAAACACCAATAAAATCTGCGTTAATCTGCGTAATCTGCGGACAAAGCATTCCGAACACAGAAATGAGGGCGAAAGGGTCAACTGGCGAGCCATAAACCGTGACCGAGTTCCACTTTGCGCCGCCTTCCCGCATAATGTCGCGGATTCAAAACAGATCACAGCAAAATGGGAGTCGTTGCGATGGTTGATATTGGGGTTGAACACAACCCATCTCCGGCCAAGCTTGAGGTGTTGGGCGTGTATGACTGGCCGATTTGGAGCAAGGAAGAGTCGTGTTTTCCCTGGACTTACACGCAGGCGGAAACCTGTTATTTGCTGCGCGGCAGCGCCACGGTGACACCCGATGGCGGCACAGCCGTGACATTGCGCAAAGGCGATTATGTGACGTTTCCGCAGGGGCTGTCTTGCACTTGGGAAATTCACAGCGCGGTTAAAAAGCACTATCACCTGGCGGGTTAAACCGCTGTTGCTTGGAAAGGCTTATGTCTACATTCGACTTGTCGGCTATCCGTCACCAAATTGATGAGCTGGACGCACAAATTCAAACCTTGATGAATCGCCGGGCTACCCTGGCGCTGGACGTGGCGCGGGCGAAGCGGGCACTGGAGCCTGACCCGGATTTTTACCGCCCAGAGCGGGAAGCCGAGGTGTTGTCTAAAGCGATAGCGCGTAACCAAGCCGGGCCGTTATCCAATGACACCGTGAGCTATTTGTTTCGAGAAATCATGTCAGCTTGTCTGGCTCTGCAAAAGCCGCTGCAAGTGGCTTATCTCGGGCCGCAGGGCACTTATTCAGAAGCCGCCGTACTCAAACAATTTGGCCACGCAGTTAAAGGTGTCCCGGTGCAGACCATCGAAGAAGTATTTCGCGAAGTCGCCGCAGGCAACGTGGATTATGGAGTAGTGCCGGTGGAGAACTCCACCGAAGGCGGCGTCAATCAGAGCCTGGATATGTTTTTGCGCAGCGCGTTACGCATCTGCGGCGAGGTGGATTTACCGATCCATCATTGCTTGATGTCGCGCAGCACCGACCTGGCAGCGTTGACCGTGATTTATTCACACCAACAGTCTTTGGCTCAGTGTCGGCTGTGGCTGGACACCCATTTTCCCAAGCTGGAACGCATCACCGTCAGCAGCAATGCCGAAGCAGCGCGCCGCGCCGCTGAGGAACCCAACGCAGGCGCAGTGGCCGGACAAACCGCTGCTGAACGCTATGGTTTGACCGTGTTAGCCAGTCAAATTGAAGATCAAGTGGACAATATCACCCGCTTTGCGGTGTTAGGGCGACATGCAGTACCGCCGACGGGGTATGATAAGACCTCGTTGCTGGTGTCGGCCTCTAATCAGCCCGGTGCCCTACATCACCTGTTGACGCCTTTTAGCGATCAGGGTTTGAGCCTGACCCGCATCGAATCCCGCCCGTCGCGTCAAGGGATGTGGGAATATGTCTTTTTTATCGACGTGGAAGGCCACCTGGAAGACCCGCCGCTCCAACAAGCCATGGAGGCGTTGCGCCACCACAGTGCCATGCTCAAACATCTGGGTTCTTATCCGCGTGCCTCCCGCTAACTCAATTACCCTTTACCCGGAACCGCGCTGATGCACAAGCTTACCCGTTCATATCTGGCGCTCATTTGGCTGGCCAGCCTGCCTAGCCTCCCGTTGCAAGCGGCGGTGACTGGTCAGTGGTTACGCACCCAACGCGGTGACATCCCCGCCACCGCCACGCCGGTGGACGCCAAGCAAGCTGCCGATGCGGCTACCCGCCTCTACCTGTGCCGCGCCAATTTCAACAAAGGCATCCATCCGGGCTACCTCGGTGCGCAGACTGGCGGCTGCATCATCAATGTGTCGGGACGTGGCAACCGGGCGGTACATTACGAAATCCTCATCAACGACCCGCATTACCAATGGCAAGCTTTCAGTTGGGGCGATTTGCCCGCCAATGCGGTGTTGGGCGGTAGTCAAGAAGACAACGGAGAACAGCCTTTCTACCTGTGTCGCGCTCAAATACAGGGCCGTTTACAAAGTGGCAAACTACTCAGCGGCCCACGCGGTTGCCGCGTCGATGTCAACGACCGCGAACAAACGGTGCGAGATTTTGAAATACTGGTGTTGCAAGCGGATAGCCGTAGCCAAGTCTTCCCAATCCCCATGCAGAACGGCTCACACCTGGATCAATGCAAAACTGCCGGGACAGACTGCGGCGAAGCAGCAGCCAGCGCTTGGTGTCAAACTCAAGGCTATGCCAGCGCTTCGCAATGGTCAGCGCAAACCCACCTGAGCGGCGTCGTCACCCAACGCATCGGCGATGGCAGTGTCTGCGATGGCAAAGCCACGCCCTGCACCGGTTTTCTGTCGATTACCTGCCTGGGCGACGCGCCCAGCGCCACCGTGCCCGCCGACTACAGCGGCGACTGGCAAACCCAAATCAATCACCAGCCACTCACCTTGCACTTACAACAAACCGCAGAACGGGTCACCGGGCAATATGCCCCACAAGGCAAGCTACAAGGCTTTTTGTCCAACCGCAGCCTGTGGGGAAAATGGACAGAAGGCGAGCGCAACGGTGATTTTCAACTGGAACTCACCCCAGATGGCCAGCACTTCACCGGAGAACGCAATTTTCGCGATCACAATGGCCGCCAGACCGAAACCTGGACGGGTCAGCGGACGGCCCCCTGACCGCGTTCCCCCAAACCGCGCCCTGACCCAGCGCGGCGACTCCTTCAGCCCGCACACACGACTCACCATAAGTACCCCTCATGAATCATGACACCGACGAAAAACTCCAAAAAGTCCTGGCACGCGCTGGCCTTGGCTCACGCCGCCAGATTGAAACCTGGATCACCGCAGGCCGCATCGCCGTCAACCGCAAACCCGCCCAATTAGGCGACCGGGTTAGCGCCACCGACGACATCCGCCTAGACGACCGCCCGGTGAAACTAGAACATGTCGCCTCCCAACAAGGGGCCGTCCTCTGCTACCACAAACCAGTCGGCGAAGTCTGCACCCGCCAAGACCCAGAAGGCCGCCCCACGGTATTCGACAACCTGCCACCGATTAAACACGCCCGCTGGGTCGCCGTCGGACGCCTAGACATTAACACCAGCGGCCTGCTGCTGTTTGCCACCGATGGCGAACTGGCAAACCGCCTGATGCACCCGACCCAAGCCATTGAACGTGAATACGCGGTGCGCGTGCTGGGCGAAGTCACCGCTGAAGTGATGAAACGCCTGCAAACCGGCGTTGAACTCGAAGATGGCCCCGCCCATTTCGACGAGATTCGCGACGCAGGCGGCGAAGGCAGCAACCACTGGTATCACGTCGTGTTACGCGAAGGCCGCAACCGCGAAGTGCGGCGCTTATGGGAATCCCAAGGCATCCAAGTCAGCCGCCTGTTACGGGTACGCTTCGGCCCGGTCAACATGCCACGCGGCCTGCGTAGCGGTCACAGTGCCAAACTGGAAATCGCCCAGATTCGCCGCCTTTACCAACTCGTCGGCTTGCCGATGCCCGGCGACCAAGCCAAACCACGCCCGCCCGCACCGCGCCGCTACGGCCCCAACGGCCCCAAACGTCCAGCCATCCGCCGCCCAGACGGCGACCAGACCGGCGTGCGTCGCTCAGAATCAGGCGCAACCCAGCAGCCCCACTCCAGCCCAGCCCGGCGTGCCGATGACCACAGCCGCGCCGCACCGCGCCCAACTGCTGCGCGTGCCGACAGCCCTCGCCATGAGCGCAGCGAACGGGGCGAACGCAGCTACATCCCGCGCCAAGACCCGCGCTTTTCCACAGAAACCCCGAAAGCCGCCGAGTCCTCAACTCGTGACGCAAAATCCAGCCCCGCCAAACGCGCCACCGACAGCAACCGCGCCGCCCCGCGCCCGACCGCTGCGCGTGCCGACAGCTCTCGTCATGACCGCAGCGAACGCAGCCATGCCCCGCGCCAAGAGGCTGGTTTTTCTACAAAAAATCCAAAAACTGCCGAACGTCCATCCCGCGACGCTAAACCCAGCTCAGCTCGCCGTGCCGCACCTGGTGCTGCCCGCAAACCCAGCGGCAAACCGACTGGTTTCTCCTCAGCAGCGCGTCCTAATGCCAATGGGCCACGCAAAAAACGTGATTAAGATCGCATTCCCCCGCCTCATTATCAGACTTGGCGGGCCTTCTTTCCCTTAGACTAACCGCCATTCTAGACCTTCCAGGTTTTGAAAACCTGGAAGGTCTGGGCTGTGAAGTGAATGGTCGTTAGACTATACTGAGCGTCGTCACAGTACTTGTGTCTGGGTAGCTTTACAGAAGACTTGGCTGTTCTCTCACAATCTACTGAGTCTGTACGCTAGGAGAACATGCCATGAAACGCCACAAAATACGTCAGCCGTCAAATTCTCTGGCCTTTAAGCCTCTGGTCAAGTCCCTGACCGCTGCGATGGGTTTGGTTGTGGGGGTCTTTGCTTGGGCGGGGGGATAAGTGGACGGCGGTGAGTTATGATGAGCCTATTATTTTGATGTTTTTAGATTAACTAGGAAAAATACCATGCAAACTCAAGATATTATCCCAGCCTCGCCGTTACTGCCCGGACTGCTCAAGTTGTCCCACGCGGAGAAATTGCGCGTGGTGAATCTCTTGTTGCGGGAAATCGCGGCGGAGGAGGGGGTGTGTTTGGAGTCTTCCGAACATACCCCTGATTCTCAAGAGAATTATTTAGATACCTTATTGGAAAATCCATTGCAGATTAAACAGTTCAAGCATTATAGCCGAGATGAAATATATGCCGATAGAATTAAAGTTTCTTGACAGCAATATTTGGCTGTATGCGTTGGTAAAAGAGCAAGATGCCGACAAACATTCTATTGCGCGTGAATTAGCACAGCAACCCGGCATTGCCGTCAGTACTCAAATTATCAACGAAGTGTGTTTTAATCTATACAGGAATAAAATGCAGACAGAGCCAGAACTGGAGAAACTTATTCATGGCTTTGCAAATCCATGCCAGCGTGTTGTATTCGGAGGACATGCAGCACGGTCAAATCATTGAAAATCGCTTAACTATAGTGAATCCATTTGTTTAATTAAAATCCCTGAGCGCAGGCTCTGAATCGTTTGTTTTAACCCTCACTCCACCGGAGAACACACCATGAAACACCAAACACGTCAGCCGTCAGCCGTCAGCCGTCAGCCGTCAGCCGTCAGCCGTCAAAATTCTTCGCGCCTCGCCACCTTTGTCAAGCCTTTAACCCTAGCCGTCGGGCTGACGCTGGGCGCTTCGGCTTGGGCGGGGGTGGATAAGTGGACGATGTTTGGCGCGTTAGTTGAGGAACGTAGTCATATTAGTGCAACGACCCTACCCATTCTATTAAACCCTAATCAGCCTGATACTTTTTATGTATATTTAGCCTATAACAATAGCTGGGAACACTTAGGACTTTATAAAAGTCCAAATGGTGGTGGTAGTTGGAATATGTTGCCGGATATTCCTTATTTCGGAGAGGCTGTCACACAAATAATTTTTGCCGGTTCCGATACGCTGTACATTAAAGCATCGGAATCATCATCATCACTTTACATTGACGAGGACACTACTAAAACATGGATATTTAAAAGTACAAATAGTGGTATGAACTGGAGTTTGCAAAGTGAACCTGTAGGGCTTTATGCGATGACAATCCATCCACAAGACAGCAATACGCTTTATGCGTATTCAGGTCAACATAAATCTCCCGTAAAAAGCATCGACGGTGGTATAACTTGGAACGTGATGGGAAATGCCTTGCTTGATGAATTTGGCATTAGTCATTATGATAATGGGCTGCCTGCACAAAGTATCTTTGTTGACCCGGTTAATCCTAAAATAATATATTCCATTACATCATCCAAAGGTGACAGGGCATTGCGGCGGAGTGATGATGCGGGAAATAGCTGGAAAATAATTTCTCTACCTACCACCGCCAGGAAAGTTGGATTTGCCATTCATCCAAAATCTTCTTCTATTTATTTGAATATAGCGGGTAAGATATTCAAAAGCACAAACAAGGGAGACTCCTGGGAAGCCAGAACTTCCAGTGCCGAAGGTGACCTACGAATTTCTAATGACGGAGTATTATATACTTTTTCTAGATCAGCAGGCAGCGCGGGTCTGACGTTGTTTGCCTCACCTGTCTTTTATGTCAGTATAGATGACGGTGTCACTTGGGCGCGAAGAACAGTACCCAATGGAACCTGGAATGAACCAGGGCAAACCTGGGATATACCAGGGCATGTGTGGAATATTATGCCGCATCCAACCACAGTCGGAGTCATGTACGCAGCCATTGCAAAACTAGACTACGGTGATAGCTCTTCTGGCTCTTCTTATGATAAATGGGCGGTTGCGAAAAGCAATGATTACGGGGCAACATGGGAATATGTGCGGAAACTCAAACTGCCCTCTGGTAGAGGGGTTGACAGCGCTGTAAAAAATGACCCATTTAATGCCAATATACAGTATCGTAGTGAATCTGGTACTCTTTATAAGAGTACTGACGGTGGTGGAAATTGGCAATTTAGTAGTACATTGCCAGCAGGTGATTACAGTGTCTCTCAAACAGAACCAAATACGCTGTATTCAATGGATGCCTCAAAAGGTATTTACCGAAGCAATGATGCCGGAGCGCATTGGACTCAGATAGTAACTACTTCTACCTACAGCTATAAACGGGGTAACGCTGGCTCTTTTGTAGACTGGGGAAGCTTGCGCTATTATCTGCTAGACGGCACATGCGTGGATTCATTTTTTGGGAGCTGCCTTGAATGGGCAAATATCCAAGCCGTCACCAGCAACGATGGCGGTCAAACTTGGGAAAATATTGGCGGATTCAATGACGTGCTGCCCGGCACCCAAATCAAATACAGCGAGATCAATAACCTGGACGGCAGCGGTGCAATCCGTTATGCCGCGACCCAAAAAGGCATTTACCACAGCAGCGACAGCGGCACAACTTGGGCGCAATTCAACAATGCCGGTCTGCCTTTCGCCGAAATGTCGGTAAGAGAAGTACGGATAGACCCGAATAACAGCAGTGTGCTGTACGCCTACACCGTCGCCGGAACCTTCGTCTTCGGCAAAAACTCCCCGCCCAGCGTCAACAGTGTGGAAGCCCAAGGCAGTGTCGTGACTGGCAAACAAGTCAAGCTGGCGGTGTATGGCAATTACCTTGATGTCAATCCGCTCACCCTCAACCTGCAAGACTGCGCCAATCCCACGGTTTTACCGGGTGGGGACGACATGACTCAGTATTTTCAATGTCAGTTAGGGGCAGCATCGCATCCAGCGACGGGGCAAATCAAAGACAGCAGCGGCAATGTATTACATGATTTCACAGTGCCGATTCCGCCAGTCATTTCTAGTATCAGTCCACTGGTTGTAGCGCCAGGCGAACTAACAACTTTTACCGTAACAGGTTCGGGTTTGTTAGCCGATATGTCGTTTATGTTAGATAATTGCAGCAATATTAAGGCATTGCCGAGCGACAGTACAACTAGCCGCCAATTTGAATGCACGGTTTCAGCCACGTTGCAGGGCAACATGAGCGGTCATCTGAAATTCGTTGACGCAAATATCTATGACTTTACCGTAGCCTTGGGTGTGCCTAGTGTGAGCGGTGTTTCGCCCTCACAGGTGGTGATGGGCACGACCACGGTGTTCAGTGTTAAGGGCAAGTATTTACCTCTCTACACGGTATTCCAGTTGGGTTTTTGCAGCGGTGTACAGCATGTGATGACAGGCGCGAGTTCAAGTGAACGGAAGTTTCAGTGCAACTTTGCCCCTCCCGCTGTTGGTTTGCAAGATGGCAAGATATTGGATGCCAATGGCACGCTTTTGCATAACTTCACGGTAGAAGGGGTGACAGCACCTGGTACAACGCCAGTAACCCCGCCAGTAACCCCGCCAGTGCATCAAGTCACGGTGCCCGGCAAATTATTGCAAAGCGGTGTGTGTACTCAGGAGCGCTGTGATTTTGACGTTAATATTGACAAAGCAGGATTTTTTGTGGCTGAAGTGGGTTTACCAGCCGGTAACAGCGAGGGATTTTGGGGTTTGTCAGTCAGTACCACCACTAATGAGCCGCTAGGCGGTGGTTTTCACTCCGGTTCTGCTTTGGTAGAGAATCGTAGAGCGGCGGGTTTTGTCGCCTTTTATCTTGCAAAAGAAGAAGAGGTTGATCTAATCCCTTATGAGTACACTGGTAAAATCAGCGATTTTATCATTCGCCTGAGCAGTCAAGATGCCAGTGGTAATCGCTCGGTTGTGTATGGGCCGGTTACTACACAAAACGCCATCAAACATCCCGCTGGTAAATTGGCACCGGGATTTTATGTGGCTGAAGCCTATCATGACACCGCACATCGGGGTTATTTTGGATTTTCAACCTTGGCCAGCAGTATTACCGGTAGCGTCAATGTGGGTGGCTGGATTGATGGTGCAAATGGCGGATTCGGCGCTTTTTATGTCCCTTCTTCTCAAACGGTCAAATTGTCGGTGTTGTTTAACAGCAGTTATCGCAATTCACTTAATGAAGTGGCAGGCGCGGGTTATCTTAGCCTTAAGCTCTATGAGCAAGACCCGGCTACCAGTGGTAAGCAGCTTTATTTCGATCCAGAAACACAGCAGCCCTAGTCGCCCGATAATAGAGTCTTGAAAGATGTTTAAACCTGCCAGGTCTGCAAGACCTGGCAGGTTTCAGCAGGTAGGGTGTGTTCTGCTTTTTAGCGCACACACGCAACAAATCAGGTATGACATTTCCGCGTTCGCGCCGCAAAAAGACGCGGCGTACGCTGACCGCCATGGAGAGCGAAGCGAAGGTGGTTAGTCCCCGATAGCCAATGCCCGACCGTAGAGCCGTAGGTTGCAGCGAGAGCGTAAGCCGCAGGAGAGACGCAGCGGGTGTGATTGGCGTAGAGTCATGGGGGAAGGAGTGTGCCGAAGCCGCA
>Ga0209575_10000230_pt1 | contig 53421 bp, 55 predicted proteins | sample Medcelwee11metaG_FD_187172 | JGI IMG/M metagenome (GOLD analysis project Ga0209575, IMG submission 187172) | Freshwater pond sediment microbial communities from the University of Edinburgh, under environmental carbon perturbations - Medium... | ecosystem: Environmental > Aquatic > Freshwater >...
TCCTCTGGCGGAAAATCAAGTATGAATGGCTGCCTGTAACGGCTTACCAGAGCTTCCCGTCACTCACCAGCCATGTGCTCCAGGTGCTGTCGGGTTACGGCGAAAAATATCGAATTAATTTTGTATAACCACTTATCGGATATTGGTGCCGGACGTGAGCGAAACCCTCCTGACGCCCGATCAGTACGGTGTCGTCGAACCCCAGGTACCGCATGAAGTAAGCCCGGATGGTCCGGTCAGATTTTTTGTCGAGTTCTGCCGGGTGCCAAGGGAGTAGAGGCAACGATTCGGTTAGGCAACCGCATGGCCAATGCGAGAGGATTTAAAGAAAGTGGGCCTTCTACTTTCTATATTGACGATTGTAGACATCGGGCTACGCTGGGACGGTATCGTGGCTTAGGGTATGCGGAATTGCAGAGGCTTTCTCATGTCGAGGAGCGCCTGAGCGGCCATCTTCATGGACGGGAAAGCACAGGGATTTTGAATCCGGGGACTTTGAACGGCTCACAACTTGCAGTTCGCTTCGACAGTTACGGCTTTTCCATACGCTGGTAGAACCATACATTACAACTATTCATTATGGTGTTTTATGGCATTTCAGCAATCCGATTACCACATTTCAGTGATGTCGCGAGACGAGCTACAGGTCGCCGTGGAGTGGGCAAATACCGAAGGGTGGAATCCGGGATTGGACGATGCCGCTTCTTTTTATGCGACAGACCCTCAAGGTTTTCTGATCGGAAGGCTCGACGGTCGGCCGATTGCAACCATTTCGGCCGTCAAGTATGGCGACTCGTTCGGGTTTATCGGTTTATATATTGTCGAGAAGAATTGTCGCCAGAAGGGATATGGCATTCAGATTTGGAACAGGGCGCTCGAATACTTGAAGGGACGAAATGTCGGGCTGGATGGCGTGGTGGCCCAGCAGGAAAACTATAAGAAATCCGGCTTCAAGCTGGCGCATAGAAACATAAGGTTTGCCGGGCTGTCGAGAGAGTCACCCGCTGTCTCGGCAAACATGGTCAGCCTGTCGTCCCTCGATTTCGGGGACTTATGCGGTTACGACCGGCAGTTCTTTCCGGAGCGCAGGGACTGCTTCCTCAAGGCCTGGATCAACCAGCCCGATTGTCATGCTCTGGGGCTCGTCGAAAACGGCAAGCTTTCAGGGTATGGCGTTATTCGTGCCTGCCGGACGGGATACAAGATAGGCCCCCTGAATGCCGAAGATAAGGACCTGGCCATCGAGCTGTTCAATGCCTTGACCTCCAGGGTCCCTTCAGGCTCTGCCCTTTATCTGGATACGCCCGAGCCCAACGCCCAAGCGATCGACCTTGCCCGGCTTAACAAGATGGAGCCGTCCTTCGAAACGGCACGAATGTACACTGGCTCGTTCCCGGATATTGCTCTCGATAAGGTTTTTGGCATTACCACCTTCGAGCTGGGCTAGTTTCGCGTCCGTCTTTCCGTTGCGCCCGAAAATACCGTGGTGCTCCCTGTTGGGCATTTCGTTGGCCGGCGAGATCCCTGCGCCCCGGGCTCCGCTGCCGCTCCCCGTCGCGGGCTACTCCGCACGGCTATTCTCTGAAGCGGGGGAGGGACTGTTGTCCTTCCGTTACTCCCGTACCGGCGGAGATCGCCCATGGAAAGGTTCGTGCAGACCAACGGCATCCAGTTGCACTGTCTGGATCATCCCGGTGGCGAGCCGCCGCTGGTGCTGATGCCCGGCCTGACCGCGAATGCCCACATTTTCGACGGTCTGCTCGAGGCCGGTTTGAGTCCGGCGCTGCGGGTGCTGGCCCTCGATCTGCGCGGGCGCGGACTGAGCGATAAGCCGGAGAGCGGCTACGGCATGGCCGAGCATGCCGCCGACGTGGCCGGCTTGCTGGAGGCGCTGGGCCTGGAGAGGGTGGTGCTGGGCGGGCATTCGTTCGGCGGCCTGCTGGCCCTCTACATGGCGGCGCACTATCCCGAGCGGGTCGCCCGGCTGGTGGTGCTCGATGCGGCCGGCTCCTTCCATCCGCAGGCGCGCGCGCTGATCCAGCCGTCCCTGGATCGCCTGGGCACGGTGCAGCCTTCCTGGGAGGCGTACCTCGCCTCGATCAAGCGGCTGCCGTTCTATGCGGGCTGGTGGGACCCGGCCATCGAAAGCGCCTACCGGGCCGACGTGGAAACCGGCGCCGGCGGCACGCTCAGGCCGCGCTCGCGCCCCGAGGCGATCGGCGAGGCGCTGGACAGGCTGCTCGCCGAGGACTGGCCGGGCCATCTGGCCGCCGTCCGTCAGCCGATGCTGCTGGTCAACGCTCCGGGTGCCTACGGGCCGCCGGGCACGCCGCCGGTGCTGCCGCGCGAACAGGCGCTGGAGACGGTCGCGGCGGTCGCCGACGGGCACTACGTCGAGGTGCCGGGCAACCACATGACCATGCTCTTCGGGGAAGGGGCGCAGCGGACGGTGGCGGCGATTCTGGACTTCGTGCGTCCATAGCCGGTATTCGGGGGGCAGGTGGTGGAAAAGCGCTGCGCGCGTTTTCCACCCTACTGCCCGGCACCAGGCCAAGCGGCGGTGCCTGCGTTTCGTAGGGCAGGTTAGCCGCCATGCGGCGTAACCCGCCAAGGATGCCGGCAGGCATCCCCATTGCCGGCCCCGCGGCCGGTCGGTGGGTTACGGCCTGCGGCCTAACCCACCCTACGCGAGGCCGGGGGTTACGACGGGAGTTACAGGGCGAAGGGCAGGGCGACCTGGACGTGGCGGCGCGCCTGCAGGCGGCGGCGGAACACTTCGGGGTCGTGGATCAGCACCTGCTGGCCGGCGAAGGCCTGGGCGGCGATCAGCCGGGACAGCCAGAAGCGCAGGCAGGCGATGCGCAGCATGGCCGGCCAGAGTTCGGCCTCGGCGGCGCGGAACGGGCGCTTGGCCGAATAGGCGGCGAGCATGGCCTGGGTGAGCTGCGGGTCGAGGGTGCCGTCGTCCTTCGAGCACCAATCGTTCGCGGCGATCGCCAGGTCGTAGAGCATCGGTCCGCAGAAGGCGTTGTAGAAGTCGATCACCCCGGTCAGGTGCGGGCCGTCGAACAGCACGTTGTCGCGGAACAGGTCGGCGTGCAGGTTGGCCGAGGGCAGGGCGAGCAGGCGGGCCTTCAGCCGGGCGACCTCGGCCAGCGCTTCGCGCAGCAGCGGCAGTTGCTCGTCCGGCAGCAGCAGGGCGAGTTCCGGGCCCTTCTCCTGCATCCACTCCAGGCCGCGGTCGCTGGGCCGCGGCAGCGGTTGCTTGCTGGTCGCCAGGTGCAGGCGGGCGAGCAGAGTGCCGACCTCGCGACAGTGCTGCGCGTTGGGCTCCTGTACGTGTTTGCCGGGCAGCCGCGGCTGCAGCAGCGCCGGCTTCTCGGCCAGCGCGCGCAGGGCCTGGCCTTCGGTCGTGCGCAGCGCGTAGGGCACCGGCAGATCGGCCGCATGCAGCACGTCGAGCAGTTCGATGAAGAACGGCAGGTCGTCCGCAGCCCCGCGTTCGATCAGGGTCAGAACGTATTCGCCCTGCTCCAGGCTGACGAAGAAGTTGCTGTTTTCGCTGCCTTCGGCAATGCCTTGGAAATCCAGCAGCCGGCCGAGCCCGTAGGGCGCGACGAAGGTTTCCAGCTCGTGGCGTTCGAGAGGGGTAAAGACCGACATGTTCAGAGGGGCTCGCTTACCATTTGAAGATTTCCCAGGCGGGGATACGCATGGTTGGCTGGTCGGAGCGCACGAAGTTGGCGTCGTTGCCGTCGGCGCGCACCAGGAAATAGGGTTTGCCGAATTTGGGGGTGACCTTGATGGCATAGAGGAAACCGTTGACGCGGTATTCCTCGATGGTCTTGTCGCCTTCCTGGCGGATCGTCACGTCCGGCTCGCCGGACGGCGGCTCCTGCTGGGCGAAGGCGCCGACCGCGCCGAGCGCCAGCAGAGCGGCCAGCAGCAGGCGAGGGAAGGTGTGCATGATAACCTTGTCCTTTCGTCGTCAAGTCTTGTCATTCTAGCGCCGCACCCGCGGAAAAGGTTGATTCTTCGTCATGACCCAGCCCCCCCTCGTCCTGGTGGACGGCTCCTCCTACCTGTACCGCGCCTTCCACGCCCTGCCGCCGCTGCACACCTCCACCGGCCTGCCCACTGGGGCGGTGAAGGGCGTGCTGAACATGCTGCTCAGCCTGCGCCGGCAGTACCCGGACAGCCCCTTCGCGGTGGTGTTCGACGCCAAGGGGCCGACCTTCCGCGATGCGCTGTTCGAGCACTACAAGTCGCACCGCCCGCCGATGCCGGACGACCTGCGCGTGCAGATCGAGCCGCTGCACGCCTGCGTGCGGGCCCTCGGCCTGCCGCTCTTGTGCATCGAGGGGGTGGAGGCCGACGACGTGATCGGCACCCTGGCGCGCAGCAGTGCCGCCGCCGACCGCCCGGTGGTGATCTCCACCGGCGACAAGGACATGGCGCAACTGGTCGACGGCCACATCACCCTGGTCAACACCATGACCGGCAGCGTGCTGGACCGTGCCGGGGTGGTGGAGAAGTTCGGCGTCGGCCCGGAGCTGATCGTCGACTTCCTCGCCCTGATGGGCGACAAGGTCGACAACATCCCCGGTGTGCCGGGGGTCGGCGAGAAGACCGCACTCGGCCTGCTGCAGGGCCTGAACGGCGGCCTCGACACGATCTACGCCCACCTCGAGCAGGTGCCGGCGCTGCCGATCCGCGGCGCCAAGTCGCTGCCGGCCAAGCTCGCGGAGCACCGCGAGATGGCCTACCTGTCCTACCAGCTGGCCACCATCAAGACCGACGTGGCGCTGGATCTGCAGCTCGACCAGCTGCACCCGGCAACGGCGGACCGCGATGCGCTGATCCCGCTGTACCGTGAGCTGGAGTTCAAGAACTGGCTGGACGAGCTGCTGCGCGAGGCCAAGGCGGCAGGCGGCCCTGCGGCCGGCAGCGAGACGCCCGCCGCCGCCACCGAAGCGGCGCCCGAGCAGCGCTACGACACCGTGCTGGAGCAAGCGCAGTTCGACGCCTGGCTGGAGAAGCTCAAGGCGGCCAAGCTGTTCGCCTTCGACACCGAGACCACCGGCCTCGACGCCCAGCAGGCCGAGCTGGTCGGCGTGTCCTTCGCGGTCAGCGCCCATGAGGCCGCCTACGTGCCGCTGGCGCACAGCTACATGGGCGTGCCCGAGCAGCTCGATCGCGCCGCGGTGCTGGCCGCGCTCAAGCCGCTGCTGGAGGACCCGACCAGGGCCAAGGTCGGCCAGCACGCCAAGTACGACATGAACATCCTCGCCCGTTACGACATCGAGGTGCGCGGCGTCGCCTTCGACACCATGCTGGAATCCTACGTGCTGGACTCCACGGCGACCCGCCACGACATGGACAGCCTGGCGCTCAAGTACCTCGGCCACTCGACCATCCACTTCGAGGACATCGCCGGCAAGGGCGCCAAGCAGCTGACCTTCGACCAGATCGCCCTGGAACAGGCCGGCCCCTACGCCGCCGAGGATGCCGACGTGACCCTGCGCCTGCACCAGTGCCTGTGGGAAAAGCTCGAGGCCGTCCCGTCGCTGGCCAAGGTGCTGCGTGAGATCGAGATGCCGCTGGTGCCGGTGCTGGCGCGCATCGAGCGCCACGGCGCGCTGGTCGACGCCAGGCTGCTCGGCCAGCAGAGCGTCGAGCTGGGCGAGAAGATGCAGCAGCTCGAGCGCCAGGCCTTCGAACTGGCCGGCGAGGCGTTCAACCTCGCCTCGCCCAAGCAGCTCGGCGCCATCCTCTACGACAAGCTCGGCCTGCCGATCCTGTCGAAGACCGCCAAGGGCCAGGCCTCCACCGCGGAAAGCGTGCTCGCCGAGCTGGCCGAGCAGGGCTACGCGCTGCCGCAGGTGCTGATGGACTACCGCAGCGTCAGCAAGCTGAAGAGCACCTACACCGACAAGCTGCCCGAGCAGATCAACCCGCGCACCGGGCGCATCCACACCAGCTACCACCAGGCGGTGACCGCCACCGGCCGGCTGTCCTCCTCGGACCCCAACCTGCAGAACATCCCGATCCGCACCGCCGAAGGCCGGCGCATCCGCCAGGCCTTCGTCGCCGCGCCGGGCTACCGGCTGGTGGCCGCCGACTACTCGCAGATCGAGCTGCGCATCATGGCCCACCTCGCCCAGGACGACGGCCTGCTCGACGCCTTCCGCCACGATCGCGACGTGCACCGCGCCACCGCCGCCGAGGTGTTCGGCGTCGAGCTGGAGCAGGTCAGTCACGAGCAGCGGCGCAGCGCCAAGGCGATCAACTTCGGGCTGATCTACGGGATGAGCGCCTTCGGCCTGGCCAAGCAGATCGGCGTCGACCGCAAGCAGGCGCAGGCCTACATCGACCGCTACTTCGCCCGCTATCCCGGCGTGCTGGCCTATATGGAGCGCACCCGCGCGCAGGCCGCGGAGCAGGGCTTTGTGGAGACCCTGTTCGGTCGTCGCCTGTACCTGCCGGAGATCCACTCGAAGAACGGCGCCCTGCGCAAGGCCGCCGAACGCACGGCGATCAACGCGCCGATGCAAGGCAGCGCAGCGGACATCATCAAACGCGCGATGGTGGCGGTGGACGCCTGGCTGCAGGAGTCCGGGCTGGATGCGCGAATGATCCTCCAGGTGCACGACGAACTGGTGCTGGAGGTGCGCGAGGATCAGGTCGAGGCGCTCAGGGCCGGCCTGCTGCCGCTGATGAGCGGCGCCGCGGCGCTGGACGTGCCGCTGCTGGTCGAGGCGGGGGTGGGCGACAACTGGGACGAGGCGCACTGACGGCGGGCGGCGGCGGTCTTCCCGGCGCGAGGGCGGGGTTTCCCCGTGGGCCGTCGCAGGTTCAGCCGGAAATGTTTCTCGGCGGGGCTGAACTTTTGGAGCGATCGTGCAGTCGAACCCGTACGACTGGCTGAACGGCCTTTCGATGCTCCTTGTTGTGTCAAGTGTTGGCAGATATTCGGCACCCCCTCCAGGGGACCGAGGTTGAACCCCGAACTTCAATCCTCCCCCATACGAAGTTCGGGGTTTTTTTGGTTCTTCGCGGGCCATGGCTGCAATTCGCAACCAGGCTCCCCGCTCTTGCCGGCCCGTCGCGCTTGCGGATCGACCGGCCCTCAGTTTTCCAGCCAGACCTCCTTCACCCAGTGCCACACCGAGTCCCAGCTCTCGTCGGTCGGCTCGCCGCTGTCGCCGCTCCACAGCAGCACCTGGCCCTCGATGTCCACCACGTAGTAGTCGCGACCGGCCTGGCACAGCGGCACCAGGTCGCGCGGTACGCCCTGGTCCCAGGCGACCGCAGCGACTTCCGGCAGGTAGGTGTGCGACTGGGGATCGCAGGCGGTCACCGGTTCCAGGCTGCCGTAGACCACATCGCTGACCTTGAGCAGGAACTCGCGCAGCTCGAAGGGGAGATTGATCAGCAACTGCTCCTCGATCTCCACCAGCAGATCGTCGTCGGGCAGCTCCAGGGGCACCGGCACGGGTTCGTTCAGCTCGCGCAATTGTTCGATGACGTCTTCCACGGCTCGTTCTTCCTCAGGCAGTCGGTGGGCGCTTTATACCCGAGTCCCGGCGGCGGAGGTCGGCCAGACATCGGGTCGCAGGCGTGCATACTGGCAAGTTGGCAGGCACTTTGCGAGCATAGCCGGCCCGGTGCGGCCCCCCCTGGATGTCGAACACTGCAAGGATCGTCTATGCCCAGTATTTCCCCGGAACACCAGGCAGCGGAATGGAAGCGGCTGCTCGAACAATTTCCCGTGGCGGTCGCCACGCGGGTCAGGGAACTGGCCACTGCCCACCAGGCCGTGCTGGCCGGGTACTTCTACGCGCAGATGCTGCAGGACGAGGAGGCCATGCTCTTCCTCACCCACGAGCAGGTGAAGAGCCGCCTCCAGGGCACCTTGCAGCAATGGATCGCCATGCTGTTTGCCGCCCGCCCCGACGCCGCCGAGCTGTTGCCGCTGATCGCCCAGCAGCAGCGGATCGGCGAGATCCATGCGCGCATCAACATCCCCATCCATCTGGTGCTGCGCGGCGCACGGCACCTGCGCGAGCGGCTGTTCGCGCTGCTCTGCCAGCAGCCGGTCGATGCTGAGCACAAGCTCCTCGGCCAGCGCCTGATCGGCGAAACCATCGACCTGGCCATGGAGATCATGAGCCGCGCCTTCTCCGACGCCCACGACCGCAACTCGCGCAGCGAAGAAGGTTACCGGCTGTTCTCGGTGGCGCAGAACCTCGGCGTCGAGCAGGAGCGCCAGCGCGGCGCCCTGCTCGACTGGGAAAACCAGCTGATGTTCGACCTCGCGGTCGGTCATTCCCTCGCGCAACTGCCCCGGCTGTCCGGCTCGGAGTTCGGTCTGTGGTTCCGCCACAAGGGCGCCCACGCCTTCCAGGGCTCCCGGGAAACCGAGCTGATCCTGCAGGGCATGCAACACATCGACGGGGTGCTGCTGCCGCGGTTCGAACAGGCCGCGGCACCGATGGATGCGGACCGGCGCCTGCACAACCTGCGCACGCTGCGCGAACAGGCCAAGGGCATCGTCTTCCACCTGGACAACCTGTTCGAGCAGGCCAATGTCCTGGAAAGCGGCCGCGACGTGCTGACGCGCATGCTCAACCGCAAGTTTCTGCCGGTGATCCTGGCCAAGGAGGTGGCCTACGCGCGGCAGAACGAGCGCACCTTCGCCGTGCTGGCCATCGACATCGACCACTTCAAGCAGATCAACGACGAGTTCGGCCACGAAGCCGGCGATCTGGTCCTGCAGCAGCTCGCCACCCTGCTCAGCAACCACTGCCGCGGCGGCGACTACGTGTTCCGCATGGGCGGCGAGGAGTTTCTCGTGCTGCTGGTCGACATCAACGCGAACAGCGCGCTCGGCGTGGCCGAGAAGCTGCGCCGGCAGGCCGAGCAGGAGCGCTTCCGTCTGCCGGGCGAGCACGATCTGCAACTGACCGTGAGCGTCGGCGTGGCCCTGCACGACGGCCACCCGGACTACCAGCGCCTGCTGCGCTGCGCCGACCGTGCGCTGTACGAGGCCAAGCATGGCGGACGCAACCGGGTGGTGCTGTCCGGCGGTGCGTGAGGCCGGAAAGGGAAAAAAAGAACCCCGGGCATGCCCGGGGTTCTTTTGTCGGGGTCCGGCTCAGCCGTTCTGACGGATGCCGGCGACCAGCCAGGGCTGGTTCTCGCCCTGGCGGCGCTCCATGCGCCAGCTCTCGCTGAAGGCCTCGCCCGGCTCGAAGCGGGAGTTCTTCGACACGCCGCTGAAGGTCAGGGTGGCGACGGTCTTGTCGGCCAGATCGTCCACGCCGTCCAGCTGCACCTGCAGGTTGTCGATGTAGGTGGACTGGAGGCCCTCGCCCTGGTCGGCGCGCTCCTTGCGGATGAAGTCGAGCATCTGCGGAGTGACGAACTCGGCGATCTTGTTCATCTCGTTGGCGTCCCAGTGCTGCTGCAGGGCCATGAAGTGCTGGCGGGCGGCATCCAGGAAACGCTGCTCGTTGAACCAGGCCGGCGCCTGGATCGGCGCGCGGCGTTGGGCGGCGGCCGATGCACCGGCAGCGACGGGGCGCGGCTGGGCCGGCGCCTGCCGCTGCTGCGGCGCGTGGCCGGCCATGGCCGGATGCAGCTTGCGCCGGCGGGCGGCGATCAGGCGGTACACCAGGAAGGCGATCAGCGCGAGGATCAGGATGTCGAGCAGCTGGATGCCGTCGAAGCCGTCGCCCATGAACATCGAGGCGAGCAGGCCGCCGGCGGCGATGCCGGCCAGCGGGCCGAGCCAGCGCGACGCGCCGCTGGCCGGACGAGCGGGGCCCGGGGCGCTGGCGGTGTTGCCGGCCGGCGATTGCGGCTGGGTCTGGTGGATCTGGGTGGTCTGGTGGCTCGGCGCGCTGCCGGACGACTTGCCGCCGCCGAAACGCTTGGCGTTGGCGTCGAGGCTGAGCGTCATAGCCACGCAACATGCCATGAAAAGGCTGAGAAAACGTCGCATGTAGGGGTCTCGTGGTTGATTTCACGCATTTCATCTTGCCCAGCAGTGCCGGGGCCTGTCATCCATTATTTCCCAACGTGCAAATAATGGATGACAGGCCATCGGTTCTGCCGACGAAAAATGTTTCGGGCTTTTGCTCCCGGCTCAGGGGCGCAGCAGGCAGGCCAGCGGCAGGCGGTGCAGGCGCCGGCGCAGGTAGGCGCGCAGCGCGGCCTCGTCCTCCCGGTCGCGGCGCAGCCAGTGGGCGAACGTGCACAGATAGACGGCGCTGAGCGCACTCTCCTCGCCGATGCGGGCGAGATGGACGCCGCTCCGCCCGGCGGCCTCGCGCCACCACTGCACGGTGCGGCTGATGCGCATCAGCCCCCGCACCTGCAGATGGAGGTGGCCGGGCTCGAGCTTGTAGCGCAGCATCTGCCCGGTCAGCGTGCGGTGCGGGACGAGTGCGCCCAGCCAGGCGACCAGCAGCTCCTCCAGGCGTCCGGCGGGCGTCAGCGCGGGCAGGTCGGCTCCTCTGGCACGGGCCAGCAGGGCCGCGTCGGCGCGGTCGAACCAAGCTTCCACCAGGGCGTCCTTGTCCCGGTAGTGGCGGGCGATATCCTCCAGCCCGACACCCAGCGCGGCGGCCACGTCGAACAGCCGCAGACGTTCCCAGCCGCTGCGCTCGGCGACCTGCAGGGCGGTATCGAGGATCTGCGCGGAACTGGCCATGGACTCACCTCTGCCTTTCAGTATGGCCGCTCCCGGGCCGGATGCCGGGAGCGGCGACCGGTGGCGGAAGCCTTTGAAGCGGGGCTGGGCGGCGTTTCCGGATGCCCTGCGGCGATCAGGCCCCCGCCCTACACCGCCTCCAGCTTGGCGTAGCCGAGCATCAGCCACTTGCTGCCTTCGCTCTCGAAGTTCACCTGCACCCGTGCCTGGGCGCCGGCGCCTTCGAAGTTGAGGATGGTGCCCTCGCCGAACAGCGCGTGGCGCACGCGCTGGCCGAGGGAGAACGGGGTGTCCGGTACTGCGGCGCCGGCGAACATCGGGTTGTGGCCCGGGCGGGTAGCGGCGGGGCGGCTGACGCTGTTGGACAGGCGCACCTCGCGGACCAGCGCCGGGGGCAGTTCGCGGACGAAGCGCGAGATCTTGTTGTAGGTCTCGCTGCCGTACAGCCGGCGGGTCTCGGCGTAGGTCACCACCAGGCGCTGCATGGCGCGGGTGATGCCGACGTAGGCCAGGCGGCGCTCCTCTTCCAGGCGGCCGGGCTCCTCCAGGCTCATCTTGTGGGGGAACAGCCCTTCCTCCATGCCGACCAGGAACACCAGCGGGAACTCCAGGCCCTTGGCGCTGTGCAGGGTCATCAGCTGCACGCTGTCCTCGAAGTCGCCGGCCTGCTGCTCGCCGGCCTCCAGCGAGGCGTGGTCGAGGAAGGCCGCCAGCGGCGATTGCCGGCCCTCGTCCTCGGCGTGCTCGAAGGCGCGGGCGGCGCTGACCAGTTCCTCAAGGTTCTCCACCCGCGCCTGGGCCTTCTCGCCTTTCTCCGCGCCGTGGTAGGCGCGCAGTCCGGACTCTTCGACCACCACCTGGGCGATCAGCGGCAGCGGCAGCTGCTCGACCTTCAGCGCCAGGGTATCGATCAGCTCGACGAAGGCGTTCAGCGCGGAGGCGGCGCGGCCGCTGACCTGCTTGCTGCCGACCGCCTGGTGCAGCGCGCCCCACAGCGAGAGGTTGGCCTCGCGGGCCAGCTGGCGCAGGGTTTCGACGGTCTTCTCGCCGATCCCCCGGGCCGGCAGGTTGATGATCCGCTCCAGCGCCGCGTCGTTGTCGCGCTGGTGGATTACCCGCAGGTAGGCCACGGCGTTCTTGATCTCGGCGCGCTCGAAGAAGCGCTGGCCGCCGTAGATGCGGTAGGGGATCTTCTCCCGAAGCAGCGCCTCCTCGAGCACCCGCGACTGGGCGTTGGAACGGTAGAGGAGGGCGATCTCGCCGTGCGCCAGGCCGTCCTTGAGCGCCTGGCGGATGCTGTCGACCACGTAGCGCGCCTCGTCGTATTCGTTGAAGGCGGCGTAGAGGCCGATCGGCTCGCCGTCCGCGCCCTCGGTCCAGAGTTCCTTGCCGAGCCGGCCCTGGTTGTTGGCGATCAGCGCGTTGGCAGCCTTGAGGATGCTGCCGGTGGAGCGGTAGTTCTGCTCCAGGCGGATGGTTTCGGCGGCGGGGAAGTCGCTGGAGAACTGCCGGATGTTCTCGATCCGCGCGCCGCGCCAGCCGTAGATCGACTGGTCGTCGTCGCCGACCGCCATCAGGCTGGCGCCGCCGCTGTCGGTCCGGGCGGCGAGCAGGCGCAGCCAGGCGTACTGCACGGCGTTGGTGTCCTGGAACTCGTCGACCAGCACATGCCGGAAGCGCCGCTGGTAGTGCTCCAAGAGGCCCGGCCGGTCGCGCCAGAGGTCGAGGGCGCGCAGCAGCAGTTCGGCGAAGTCGATCACCCCGGCGCGCGCGCAGGCCGCCTCGTAAGCTTCGTAGATGTGCAGCTGGGTCTTGAGGTAGAGGTCGCCGCTCGGCTGGATGTGCCGCGGGCGCAGGCCCTCGTCCTTCTGCGCGTTGATGAACCACTGCGCCTGGCGCGCCGGCCAGCGCTGCTCGTCGAGGCCCAGCTCGCGGATCACCCGCTTGACCAGCCGCTGCTGGTCGTCGGAGTCGAGGATCTGGAAGTTCTCGGCCAGACCCGCTTCCTGCCAGTGGGCGCGCAGCAGGCGGTGGGCCAGGCCGTGGAAGGTGCCGACCCACATGCCCGTCGGGCTGTGGCCGAGCAGCTGCTCGATGCGCGTGCGCATCTCGGCGGCAGCCTTGTTGGTGAAGGTCACCGCGAGAATCGAATGGGGCGAGGCGTGCTCCACCTCGATCAGCCAGGCGATGCGGTGCACCAGCACGCGGGTCTTGCCCGAGCCGGCACCGGCCAGCACCAGATGGGGGCCGAGCGGCGCGGCCACGGCCTGGCGCTGGGCGGCGTTGAGGGTACTTAACAGAAAGGAGAGGTCGTCGCGCATCGCGGCATTCTAGCGGCGGCTGCCAAGACGGGGCAAACTCGGGGGTGCCTTGCCGACGATTACACCGAGGGAGCGTGCCTGATCGCTCACCTTGGGACTGGATTCGCATAATCAATAATGTTGGATATGAACTTTCTTTTCTCTCCCGATACCGTTTCGCCGGCCATTGCGCCGGAGAGCATCCGGGAGCGTTACGGTGTGCAGATGGAGGCGGCCCTGAACCGCCGGCTGTACCGTGCCGCTCCCCTGCCCATCGCGCTGATGCTGAGCGGTGGCCTGAGCTGCATGGCGCTGCTCTGGGAATCGCACGATCCGTCCACGCTAGCCTGGCTGTCGGGCTGGCTGGTCCTGCTGATCGGCCTGAGCCTGTGGCGCACCCGGGCCTTCCACCGTGCTCCGGTCGAGCGCCAGGCCGATGCGGGCTGGCGGCGCAGCTTCCTGCTCGGCGCCGCGGTTTCGGGGGCGACCCTGACCCAGGTCGGCATCTTCCTCATGCCGCTGGCCACGCCGCTGCAGCAGGCGCTGATCCACGGCCTGCTGGCCGCGGCGACGATCTGCGCCAGCATGGCCTATGCCGCCAGCCTGGGCGCCTTCCTCGCCTTCGCCCTGCCCGCTCTGCTGCCGTCCAGCCTGTATCTGCTCGGTCTCGACCAGCGCTTGTTGCAGGGCTGGGGCGTCCTCGGCCTGATCCTGCTGGCGGCCCTGGTGCTCAGCGCCTGGCAGATCAACCGGGCGACCCGGCGCAGCCTGCTGCAGCGTTTCCAGAACCGTTCGCTGCTGGAGTTCGAGAAGCAGGCGCGGCGCGCTACCGCCCGGCTGAACGACGAGCTGGCCCGCGAGGTGGAGCTGCGCCGGCGGGTCGAGAAGGCTTTGCGCCGCGCCCAGCGGGCGCTGGAGGAGCGGGTCAGCGAGCGCACCCGGGCGCTCAGCGCCAGCGAGCAGGCGCGCCGCGAGGAAAAGGCGCTGCGCCGCTACCTGGCCAGCCACGACCCGATGACCGGCCTGGCCAACCGCAGCCTGCTGCTGCGCCGCCTGAAGATCCTGACCAGACGGCCGCAGCCTCCTGGCCGCGAACTGGTGTTGCTGCACATCAACCTGGATCGCTTCAAGCTGCTCAACGAAAGCCTCGGCCACCAGGCGGCTGACGAGATCGTCTGCGAGCTGGCCCGGCGTCTCGGCAGCACGCTGCACCAGGCCGACACCGTCGCGCGGATCGCGGTCGACGAATTCGTCGTGCTCCTGGAAAGCGACAAGAGCCTGGAGGAACTCGAACAGCTCGGGCGTCGCCTGCTCGCCCTGCTGCGCCACGGCGTGCAGGTGGGCGAGCACGAGGTGGTGGTCAGCGCCTCGCTGGGGATCGGCCTGTTGTCCGTGGCCGGCGGCGACCCGACGACGCTGCTCTGTCAGGCGGCCATGGCGATGCGTCATGCCAAGCAGTTCGGCAGCAATACCGTGCAGTTTTACCGCGACAGCCTGCAGGGCGGCAGCCGCGAACGCCTGTTGCTCGAGGCGCAGCTGGACAAGGCGCTGGTGCGCGGTGAGCTGGAGGTGTTCTACCAGCCGAAGCTGAATGTCGCGGCGAATCGCCTGCAGGGCGCCGAGGCCTTGGTGCGCTGGCGCCATCCGCAGCGCGGCCTGGTATCGCCGGCCAGTTTCATTCCCCTGGCCGAGGAAACCGGGCAGATCGACGCCATCGGCGCCTTCGTCCTGCGCGAGGCCTGCGCCCAGGCGCGTGCCTGGCAGCAGTCGGGCGTTGCCGAGTTGCGCGTCGCGGTGAACATTTCCATGGGCCAGCTGCGCCAGGACGATTTCGTCGAGCAGGTCGGCGCCGTGCTGGCCAAGACCGGCCTGCCGGCGCACCTGCTGGAACTGGAGCTGACCGAAAGCCAGCTGTCGGACGACGTCGAGAGCCTGGCCAGGGTGTTCCTGCGCCTGCGCGCGCTGGGCGTGCGCCTGGCGATCGACGATTTCGGCACCGGCTATTCGTCGCTCGGCTACCTCAAGCACCTGCCGGTCGACGTGGTGAAGATCGACCGGACCTTCATCCACAGCCTGGACGGCTCCGGCCGCGGCGGCGATGCGGCGATCACCCGGGCGATCATCGCCATGGCCCACAACCTGGGCCTGGAGGTGGTCGCCGAGGGCGTCGAGGCGCAGGTGCAGCTGGAGTTCCTGCGCGAGCACGGCTGCGACGAGATCCAGGGCTATCTGATCGGCCGGCCGGTGGAGGCGGCGATCCTGGCCAACCGGCTGCGCGGGCAGGCCGCGCAGCAGGCCTGCGCGATGAGCGACTGACTCAGCCGCGGGTGGTGGCGCCGTCCAGCTCGCGCATCAGCAGGGCGTACTCCAGCTTCACGCCCTCCGGCACCGGCAGGTAGACGGTATGGCCGTCGCCCGGGGCCACCTCGGCGCGCTCGCCGTGCTTGTTCTCCAGGGCCTCCAGGCGGAAGTTCAGGTTGCCCTGCGGGGTCATCAGCTCCAGGCGGTCGCCGAGGGCGAAACGGTTCTTCACCTGCACCTCGGCCAGGCCGTTGCGGCGCTCGCCGGTCAGCTCGCCGACGAACTGCTGGCGCTCGGACAGCGAGTAGCCGTGGGCGTAGTTCTGGTACTCGTCGTGCACGTGGCGGCGCAGGAAGCCCTCGGTGTAGCCGCGATGGGCCAGCGACTCCAGGGTGTCCATCAACGACTTGTCGAACGGCCGGCCGGCCGCCGCGTCGTCGATCGCCTTGCGGTAGACCTGGGCGGTGCGCGCCACGTAGTAGTGGCTCTTGGTGCGGCCCTCGATCTTCAGGGAATGCACGCCCATCTGCACCAGCCGCTCGACGTGCTGCACGGCGCGCAGGTCCTTGGAGTTCATGATGTAGGTGCCGTGCTCGTCCTCGAAGGCTTCCATGTACTCGCCCGGCCGCTTGCTTTCCTCGAGCAGCATCAGCCGCTCGGTGGGCGCGCCGTTGCCGAGGGTCGGCTCGCTCGATTGCAGCGGGACCGGTGCCTGGACGTGGACGATGTTGCCCAGCTCGTCTTCCTTGCCTTCATGGGCCTTGTATTCCCAGCGGCAGGCGTTGGTGCAACTGCCCTGGTTGGGGTCGCGGTGGTTGATGTAGCCGGACAGCAGGCAGCGCCCGGAATAGGCCATGCACAGCGCACCGTGGACGAATACCTCGAGTTCCATCCCCGGCACCCGCTCGCGCATCTCGCCGATCTCCTCCAGCGACAGTTCGCGGGAGAGGATCGTCCGGGTCAGTCCCTGGCGGCGCCAGAATTCCACGCTGGCCCAGTTCACCGCGTTGGCCTGCACCGAGAGGTGGACGGCCATCGCCGGGAAGTGCTCGCGCACCAGCATGATCAGCCCCGGGTCGGACATGATCAGCGCATCCGGCTGCATGTCGATCACCGGCTGCAGGTCCTTGAGGAAGGTCTTCAGCTTGGCGTTGTGCGGGGCGATGTTGACCACCACGTAGAACTGCTTGCCCTGGGCATGGGCCTCCGCGATGCCGAGCGCCAGGTGGGCATGATCGAACTCGTTGTTGCGCACCCGCAGGCTGTAGCGCGGCTGCCCGGCGTACACCGCGTCGGCGCCGTAGGCGAAGGCGTAGCGCATGGACTTGAGGGTGCCGGCGGGGGACAGCAGTTCGGGACGGAAGGCGGAAGCGGTCATGGCGCAGCGACTCGCGGGGCAGCAAAAGGGCGGAAGATTCTACTGCGCTTTGCCGGGGCGTGCGCCTTCTCCGACAGGTGCGGAGCACGGCCACGGTGCCCCTGTTTTGCATACGGTATGGTTCATGCCCATGCGTAAGAGTTCCTGTTTTTCATGGGCTGCGGCGGGGTATCGAGGGCGGAATGGGTATCCAAAGGTATGAAATCGCCGGCCGTGTATTGATCCGGATCGACTGAATAATTACTTTTTATTTCAGTATGGTGGAGTCCGGAACAAGCGGCGGGCCCCGCCATCGACGGACTCCCGAAAGGCCGGTGCCTCCGGTTTCTCGACGAGCCAGGCGCGGATCGACGGAAGCGGCAGAGACCCTGAAACGTTCCTCGGAGGAACCCCATGAAAAAGTTCGGCATCCTGGCCATGACCCTCAGCCTGTCGAGCCTCGGCAGCGTGCATGCCGCCGAGGTCGCCAAGGAGGGCGAAGAGCAGACCACCGGCAAGTCGCTGGGCGGGATGAACGGCATGATGGTCGGCGCGATCGGCGGCCCGATCGGCATGCTGATCGGTGCCGGCGTCGGCGCCCTGTTCGGCGGCTCCGCCCAAGAGGCCGCGGGCCTCAGCGAGCGCACCGACGAGGTCGAGGGCGAGGACGGCGAGCGGAAGGTGCTGCGCTCCCCTCATTGATCGGGTCGCTCCCGCCGGCCGCGCCGGCGGGCCGTTTCTGCGAGCGTTTCATCTCTCTGCTCCGCGTCACAGGCCGACCCGCGGGGCTGTGCCGCGGCCGCTCGCTAATGCTGCTGAGCGCTACGCTTCGGTTTCTGTCTTGTTTCCTTCCTCTCTCTCCCTCTCTCCCTTTGCGCCCGTCCGTCGCTCGGGACCGATGAAATGCACAGGTCCGACTAATGTTTCATGACATGGATCAATGAAAGCTCACTTTTCTGGAGGGATTCCGACAAGCGTTTGTCTGTGTCGCGACATTTTGTCGCGAAGCGGGTCTGGGAAACGAAGCTAAGTCATTGATTTGCCGTGCCAGGGCCTCTGGCATGTTTCGTGAAGTAATCCTAGCGAAGCCCACAGACAGTTCCTCGGAGGAACCGCCATGAACAAGTTCGGCATTCTGGCTCTGACCCTCGGCCTGCTGACCATCGGCAGCGTCAACGCAGACGAGATCGTCAGTGAAGCGAAAGACCAGACCTCCGGTAAGGCAACGGGCGGCATGAGCGGCATGATGATCGGCGCTGTCGGCGGGCCGATTGGCGCCCTGGTCGGTGCCGGCGTCGGCGCCTTGTTCGGCGACTCCGCCCAGGATGTGACCGGCACCAGCGACCGTGCCTACGTGGTGCGCACCGACAGCGGCGAACTGAAGACGGTGCGCTCGCCGAACCGCGTGTTCGCCGTCGGCGACAAGGTCGAGATCCGCGGCAACCGCCCCTATCCGAAGAAGCCCAAGACCACTGCTCTGGCCCTTCTCTAACGCATTTTCCGGCCCGGACCTCCGACCGGGCCGCTCCGCGTCAGGCTCTCCCGCTCCCCTGCCTCCCCTGGCGATCGAAGCGGCGGGAGAGCCGCCTTTATCCTCCCCCTGCCTCCAGACCGTGTCGTGTGCCGCCCGAGCCCCTCGTCGAAGCCGATTCGCCGGCGGGTTAGTCCTCCAGCGCTTCGTAGCAGCAGGGGGTGAAGCGCGGCGTGCAGATGCAGTAGAAGGCCAGTTCGCCGTCGCCGGTATTGGCGATCTGTTGCGTGATGCTCGCCGGGATGACGACCAGGTCGCCGGGGCCTACCGGCTCGGGGGACTGCCGACCGAGGCTGACCAGGCCTTCGCCGTGGAGGATCAGGTAGCGCTCGTCGACCCCGTGCAGGCGGTGCAGCTGGGTGGTCTCGCCCGGGGCCACCGTCGCCAGGGCGATGGAGACCGCCGGGTCGTCGGCGCTGTTCCACAGTTCGAGAATCCGGCAGCGCTCCGCGGTCAGGAAGGCCGCGGCGGGATCGGCCCGCACGATGCTTGGCTTCATGGTTGCTTCTCCGATTTTTCCGATGCCGCCGGCGAGCGTGGCGCGCCGCGCCGCAGCAGGCTGCCGAGGCTCGCCAGCCGGGCGGCAAAGCGCTGCAGGAAATCCGGCAGCAGGCGGAAGATGTACAGCGCCACGGCGGCGTTGAGCAGCGCGGCGACGCCGAACAGCGCGGGGATCGACAGCCCCGCGGCCAGCAGGAGGGCGGCGGCGAGCGCGCCCACCACCATGAACAGGGCGTTGAGGATGTTGTTGGCGGCGACGATCCGTGCACGGTGCGCGGGGGCCGAGCGCAGCTGCAGCAGGGTGTAGAGCGGGACGATGAACAGGCCGCCGGAGAGGCCGAGGGCGAACAGGTCGGCGAGTACGTGCAGGGTGCCTGGCGCCGCCAGCAGCGCGGCAAGCCCGAGCGGGACGGCCGGTGTGGCGGTCGGGGAGGCGAGGGCCAGGTCGAGGCCGGAGAGGGTGAGGCCGAGGGCGCCCAGCGGCACCAGGCCGATTTCCAGTCGCTGCGCCGAGAGGCGCGCGCAGAGCAGCGAGCCGCTGCCGATCCCCAGGGTGAAGACGCCGAGCAGCAGGGTCACCCCGCCTTCCGCGGTGCCGAGCACGTCCTTCGCGTAGGCCGGGAACTGGGCGAGCAGCAGCGCGCCGTACAGCCAGAACCAGGAGATGCCGAGGATCGCCAGGAACACGCTGCGCTCCTCGCGGGCGAAGCCGATGCTGCGCCAGGTCTCGTCGAGCGGGTTGCGGTTGAGGCGCAGGCCGGGCTCCGGCGGGGCCGCCGCGGGAATGCGCAGGCTGCCGAGGTAGCCGGCCACGGCGGCGAGCAGGCAGCCGGCGGTGATCCACAGGGTGCCGCCTTCGACGCCGGCGAGCAGGCCGCCGGAGAGGGTGCCGACCAGGATGGCGACGAAGGTGCCGGCCTCGATCAGCGCATTGCCGCCGACCAGCTCGGCCTCGCCCAGGTGCTGCGGCAGGATGGCGTACTTCACCGGACCGAACAGGGTCGCCTGCAGGCCGAGGAGGAACAGGCCGGTCAGCAGGAGTTCCAGGCTGTGCAGCCAGAAGCCGACACCGGCGAGCAGCACGATGACGATCTCCAGCAGCTTGGCCCGGCGCGCCAGCAGGGCCTTGTCGTACTTGTCGGCGAGTTGCCCGGCGCTCGCCGAGAAGAGGAAGAACGGCAGGATGAACAGGCCCGCCGCCAGGTTGGCCAAGAGGCCGGGGGACAGGCTGGTCCACTGCGTGCTCTGGAAGGTCAGCAGGACCACCAGGGCGTTCTTGAACAGGTTGTCGTTGTAGGCGCCGAGAAACTGGGTGACGAACAGCGGGCCGAAGCGGCGGGCCCTGAGCAGGGCGAATGGCGAACTCATGCGGGGATTTCCTCGGCCATGCGTTTGAGGGTCAGGTAGTCGGTCTTGCCGGTGCCGAGCAGGGGCAGCGCGTCGATCCGGCGGATCACCCGCGGCACCGCCAGCTCCGGCGCACCGAGCGTCCGCGCCGCGGCGAGCAGGCGTTCGCGGGCGAGTTCCGGGGCGGTGGTGAAGAGTACCAGTGCTTCGCCGCGGGCGGCGTCGCTGCGCGTCGCGGCGGCGTGGAGGAACTCCGGGGCGGCGCTCGCGGCGAGGCTTTCCACCGTTTCCAGCGAGACCATCTCGCCGGCGATCTTGGCGAAGCGCTTGAGGCGGCCGAGGATGTGCAGGTAGCCGTCGGCGTCGACGCTGGCGATGTCGCCGGTGGCGTACCAGCCGGGCCTGATCGCCGGCGGCGGCTGGATCACCCCGGGCCGCTCGTAGAGCAGGTAGCCTTTGAGCAGGTTCGGTCCTTTCAGGTGCAGGGCGCCGCCCTCGGCGATGCCGGGCACCGGTTCCAGCTCGTAGTCGATACCCGGCAGCAGCTGGCCGACGCTGCCGTTGCGGCAGGCCATCGGCACGTTGACCGCCACCACCGGCGCGCACTCGGTGACCCCGTAGCCTTCGAGGATGCGGATGCCGAACTTGTCGAGCCACTGTTTGCGCACGCTCTCGGCCAGCCGCTCGGCACCGGCGACCACGTAGCGCAGGCGGCCGAAGTCGTAGGGATGGGCGAACTTGGCGTAGTTGCCGAGGAAGGTCGAGGTGCCGAACAGCACGGTGCAGTTGCGGTCGTAGACCAGCTCGGGGATCACCCGGTAGTGCAGCGGGTTGGGGTAGAGGAACACCTGGCAGCCGGAGACCAGCGGCAGCAGCGCGCCGCAGGTCAGGCCGAAGGCGTGGAACAGCGGCAGGGCCATCATGAACTTGTCCTGCGGGGTGAAGTCGGCCACCGCGCGGATCTGCGCGACGTTGGCCAGCAGCGCGGCGTGGGAGTGGACGACGCCCTTGGGCTTGCCTTCGGAACCCGAGGTGAAGAGCACCACGGCGGCGTCCTCGGGCGTCTGGGGCAGCGCGGCGCGGCGCGGGAAGGCCAGGTGCCAGAGCAGCCACAGCCGGTCGGCGAGGCCGAAGTCGGCCTTGAGATCCTCCAGGTAGTGCACGCGGACCTCCGGCACGGCGGCGAGCAGCGGGCCGAGGTGCGCCTTCTCGGCGAAGGTGCGCGAGGCGACGAGGGTCTTGATCTCGGCGGCCTGGCAGGCGGCGCGTAGTCCTTCGGGACCGGCGGTGTAGTTGAGCAGGGCGGGGACGCGCCGGCCGAGCGACAGGCCGAGCAGCAGGCCGAGGGCCGGCGCGGCGTTGGGGAGCAGCACCCCGACCGTCTCGCCCGGTGCGCTCAGGCGCGCGGTCAGGCGGGCCAGGGCCAGGGCCATCTTCAGCAGCGAGCCGTAGGACTCCTCCTGCAGGCGGATGTCCTCGACCAGCCGGTAGTTCGCGCCGAAGGTTTCCCGGGCGTCGAGGAAGGCCTCGTAGAGGGTGCGCTGCGGGCGGGTGGCGACCAGCATGTCGAGCAGGAGGTGGCGCAGCCGCTCGCCGGCGCGGCGGCGGCGCAGCCGGGCCGAGGGCAGGTCGGGCATCGGGATGTGCTGGGGCGGGCGGATCGAGATACGCACCTTGGGAAACGCCCGGCGCGGGAAGATCCCGGCCAGGCGGCCGAAGTAGCTCTGCGCGGCGCCGTCGATGCGTACCGGCACGACGGTGGCGCCGGTCCGGGCGGCGACGAAGGCGGCGCCGTCGTAGACCTTCATCAGCGAGCCGGTGCGGGTGATCCGCCCTTCCGGGAAGATCGCCACCGGCCGTCCGCTTTCCACCAGCCTGACGATCTGCTTGATCGCCAGCGGGCTGCTCGAGTCGACCACCAGGTGCGGCACGAAGTGCAGCACAACGCGGAACAGCGGGCGGCTGGCGACCTGGGTGTGCACCACGAACACCGCGTCCACCGGCAGGAACACGCCGAGCAGCAGGCCGTCGAGGAAGGATTCGTGGTTGGCGACGATCAGCGTGCGCGGATCGCCGAAGACGTTGCGGTCGCCTTGGACCTCGACCCGGAAGAGGGTCTTGAGGAGCAGGCGCAGAAGGGGCTTGAGCATGATCGGTCCCTGGCATGGAAGAGCCGTCAGCATGGCGGCTCATGGAGCGAAACGAAACCTTGTCGGAAAAAGTCGTGCAGAATTGCCGGACAAGTAGCGAAAAACGATACCTTTGTCCTATGAGCGAACTCGACCGCCTGGTAGTCACCCTCAAGCAGCGCCTGAAAGCCCAGGGCATCACCTATCGCGAACTGGGCACGCGCCTCGGCCTGTCCGAGGCGAGCGTCAAGCGCATGTTCGCAACCCGACGTTTCAGTCTCGACCGGTTGCTCGAGATCGGCCACCTGCTCGGCTTCAGCCTCGCCGAGCTGGCCCAGGAGGCGGCGCTCAGCGGGGCGCGCCTGCACACCCTGAGCGAAGGCCAGGAGCGCGAGCTGGTTTCCGACGAGAAGCTGCTGCTGGTCGCGGTCTGCGTGCTCAACCACTGGACGTTCGACGAGATCCTCGCGGTCTACCGGCTCGGCGAGGCGGAATGCATCCAGCGCCTGGCGCGGCTGGACCGCCTGCGCCTGCTCGATCTGCTGCCCGGCAACCGCGTGCGCCTGAACGTCGCGCGGGATTTCGACTGGCGGCCCAACGGGCCGATCCACCGCTTTTTCCTGCGCCAGGGGCTGGGCGAGTTCCTGGCCAGCGACTTTGCCGGCGGCGACGAGGTGCTGGGCTTCGCCCACGGCATGCTCACCGAGTCGGCGCTGGCCAAGCTGCAGGCTGAGATCCGCACGCTGCGCCGACGCTTTGCCGAACTGCACGAGGAAAGCCTGGCCGCACCGCTGGCGAAGCGACATGGTACGGGGATGCTGCTGGCGCTGCGCGAGTGGGAGCTGGGCGCTTTCACCCGGCTGCGGAGGGAGACCTGAGGGAGGGGATGCCTGGCGGTGGGCCGGGCGAAAAAGCGGAGCCCGAAAAGAAAACTCCCCCTACGAAGAGGGGGAGCGGCGAACAGGCCTAATGGGGCATCCTTGCCGAAGAAATCGGGAAAATCGAGTGATCGGTCAAACCGGACCGCGGTGCTCGCGCACGACGGTGGAAACGAAGCTCAGGGCATCGGCGAAGGCAGCGGTTTCGTACTTCGGCTTGTAGTCGGCCAGGCCCTGGGCCATGGTGATGACCTTGTCTTCGGCGCTCTGGCCTTTGAAGTCTTCCTTGTCCAGGCGCAGGTCCTCCATCATGGTGTTCCAGATGGCGCCTTCTTCGTGCGGCTGAAGGATCATCTTGACGCCGTCGAGTTCGGTGTAGACCGGCTTGCTCAGGTTGCTCACGTAGAAGATCACCTGTACGTCGCCGGCCAGGTCGCCCTTGTAGCGCTCGAAGAAGGACGGGATGTGGGCCAGTTGCTCCAGACCACCGGAAACCATGCTCAGCTTGCCGTTCTTGAACAGCAGGCCGGCTTGTTTCAGGACGGCTTTCGGCGGCAGGCGGCGGCCAGCGTCGTCGGCGATGTCGCCTTCGATCACGACCAGGTCGCCACGGAAGGCTTCGACGCCGGCTTCGGTGGTTGCACCCTTGACGCTGAGGTTGCACAGCAGGTTTTGGTCTTCGTAGCTTTTCAACAGCATGGTTGGCTTCTCGTCTAGATGAAGGAAGAGGAGTCAGGCCACTTCAGTGGCACTGGGGTTGGCGAGGGCGAGGAGACTGCTCCAGTCGGCCTCGATCAGTTGCAGGTTCTTGCGCTCGCAGACCTTGCGTTCTTTGTCGCTTGGCTGATCGATCAGGACCCAGCCGGCCGGTTCGGCGGCATCGTAGATCATATCGCTCATCACCATGCGCTCGGTGTCGCGGTTGAAGTGCTGGCCGAGGAACAGGTAGCGCTTGTTCTTGCGGTGCAGCTTGATCCAGTCGGGAATCGCGAAGCCGCCCATCAGCTCGGTGATGTAGTCGACGAAGTCGGCATCCGAGGCCACGTAGCCGGGCTTGGGCAGCGGCGTACCGTGCGGCTTGAAGATCACCGGCAGGGCGGTGTCGACCTGCTCCAGCGCGATCTTGCGGTACTTGCCGTCCTCGAACTGGTACAGGTCGAAGCGGTAGGGCGTCGCGGCGAGGCGCGCGGCGCCGACCACCAGGGTGTGTTTACGCTCGGCAGCGATATAGCAGTGCTGCAACTGGGTGTCGCGGTTGCAGTCGATGATATAGGGCAGCTCGAGGTCGGCCAGCCACTGGTGGACCGGCGAGGGGGTCCAGTTGTCGCTGCCATAGACCTGGGTCAGGAAGCGCTCGATGAAGCTGCGGCCCTTCTTGTTCTCGAGGTGCATGGCGGCCCGGGAGAACTCATACATAAGACGCGGCGACATCTGCTGCCCGCCGGTCATGGCGAGGATCAGGCTGTCGCTGTCGGCGGGAATCGGCTTGCCCGTGTCGCGGTCGACGACTCCGCGCAGAACGCCTTGGCCCAGGTAGGGAACGATTTCGCCCGAGCCGAGCTGGGCGAGGATTTCCTTTAATAAGCTGTTGTTCACTGGACTCTCCTGCGGAAAGAAGGGCAAGAATCGACAACCACTTGCAATAACCGAGCCTAGTGGCGATATGCGAACAAGTATTTGAAATATAAGCAATTTATGATGTTTGACAAGGGGGCTTGTCGCGTCTGTGGGCCATGGCGGGGCGTGGCTTCGCGACAATTGTCGGTTTTGTCACATCCGGGGGCGGGGAGGGCGAGGGGCTGGGAGATGATGTAGGGACATTGTTCGGTTGTAGCAATTACAACAGACAGAGTAGGGGTTTGTAGGTGGATTGTTATGTATCAAACCGCCCTGTCGGACCTGTCGTCAGGTATCAAATCCATTTAAATCAATAGGTTAGATGTTGGTGGCAAGTGCTGGCACAGACGCTGCATTAGGTTCAGTGCGCGGACTTGTTCGGGCTTACGCCGAACTTTCAAGTGGAAATGCAACCTGAGGAACTTAACTATGGCTATGCGTCAATGCGCCATCTACGGCAAGGGCGGTATCGGTAAATCCACCACCACTCAGAACCTCGTGGCGGCCCTGGCCGAGATGGGCAAGAAGGTCATGATCGTTGGTTGTGACCCGAAAGCTGACTCCACTCGCCTGATCCTGCACTCCAAGGCCCAGAACACCATCATGGAAATGGCTGCCGAAGCCGGCACCGTGGAAGATCTGGAGCTGGAAGACGTGCTGAAGGTCGGCTACGGCGGCGTCAAGTGCGTTGAGTCCGGTGGTCCGGAGCCGGGCGTTGGTTGCGCTGGCCGTGGTGTTATCACCGCGATCAACTTCCTGGAAGAGGAAGGCGCCTACGAAGACGACCTGGACTTCGTATTCTACGACGTACTGGGCGACGTGGTGTGCGGTGGCTTCGCCATGCCGATCCGCGAAAACAAGGCTCAGGAAATCTACATCGTTTGCTCCGGCGAGATGATGGCAATGTACGCTGCCAACAACATCTCCAAGGGCATCGTGAAGTACGCCAACTCCGGTAGCGTGCGTCTGGGCGGCCTGATCTGCAACAGCCGTAACACCGACCGCGAAGACGAGCTGATCATCGCTCTGGCTGCCAAGCTGGGCACCCAGATGATTCACTTCGTACCGCGTGACAACGTTGTACAGCGCGCCGAAATCCGCCGTATGACCGTGATCGAATACGATCCGACCGCCAAGCAAGCCGACGAGTACCGCACTCTGGCTCGCAAAGTCGTCGAGAACAAGATGCTGATCATCCCGAACCCGATCACCATGGACGAGCTCGAAGCTCTGCTGATGGAGTTCGGCGTTATGGAAGAAGAAGACGAGTCCATCGTCGGCAAGGCCGCCGCTGCCGAAGAGTGATAGCTCCGCTTCAGTAGGACGGGGCAGGGCAGATGGGCCCTGCCGGAGTGTCGCACTGCGCGTGCGCAGTGCGACCCATCCGTTACCCGCACACGAACGCAAAGCAAGAGGAGTCATACCCAATGTCCGGTATGTCGCGCGAAGAGGTCGAATCCCTCATCCAGGAAGTCCTGGAAGTTTACCCCGAGAAAGCCCGTAAAGACCGCGCCAAGCACCTGGCCGTCAACGACCCGGCGGTGACCCAGTCGAAGAAGTGCATCACTTCCAACAAGAAGTCCCAGCCTGGTCTGATGACCATCCGCGGCTGCGCTTACGCCGGTTCCAAGGGTGTGGTCTGGGGTCCGATCAAGGACATGATCCACATCTCTCACGGCCCGGTAGGCTGCGGCCAGTATTCGCGTGCCGGCCGTCGTAACTACTACATCGGCACCACCGGTGTGAACGCTTTCGTCACCATGAACTTCACCTCGGACTTCCAGGAGAAGGACATCGTGTTCGGCGGCGACAAGAAGCTCGCCAAGCTGATCGACGAAGTCGAAACCCTGTTCCCGCTGAACAAGGGCATCTCCATCCAGTCCGAGTGCCCGATCGGCCTGATCGGTGACGACATCGAATCCGTGTCCAAGGTGAAGGGTGCCGAGCACAACACCACCGTGGTTCCGGTTCGTTGCGAAGGCTTCCGTGGCGTTTCCCAGTCCCTGGGTCACCACATCGCCAACGACGCAGTCCGTGACTGGGTCCTGGGCAACCGTGACGACGACAACAGCTTCCAGACCACCCCGTACGACGTAGCCATCATCGGTGACTACAACATCGGTGGCGACGCCTGGTCCTCGCGCATCCTGCTGGAAGAAATGGGCCTGCGTTGCGTCGCCCAGTGGTCCGGCGACGGCTCCATCGCCGAAATCGAGCTGACCCCGAAGGTCAAGCTGAACCTGGTTCACTGCTACCGCTCGATGAACTACATCTCCCGTCACATGGAAGAGAAGTACGGTATCCCATGGATGGAGTACAACTTCTTCGGCCCGACCAAGACCATCGAGTCGCTGCGTGCCATCGCCGCCAAGTTCGACGAGAGCATCCAGAAGAAGTGCGAAGAAGTCATCGCCAAGTACAAGCCTGAGTGGGAAGCGGTGGTCGCCAAGTTCCGCCCGCGCCTCGAAGGCAAGCGCGTCATGCTCTACATCGGCGGTCTGCGTCCGCGTCACGTGATCGGCGCCTACGAAGATCTGGGCATGGAAGTCGTGGGTACCGGTTACGAGTTCGCCCACAACGACGACTACGACCGTACCATGAAGGAAATGGGTGACTCCACCCTGCTGTACGATGACGTGACCGGCTACGAATTCGAAGAATTCGTCAAGAAGGTCAAGCCCGACCTGATTGGCTCCGGCATCAAGGAAAAGTTCATCTTCCAGAAGATGGGCATCCCCTTCCGTCAGATGCACTCCTGGGATTATTCCGGCCCGTACCACGGCTTCGACGGCTTCGCCATCTTCGCCCGTGACATGGACATGACCCTGAACAATCCGTGCTGGAAGAAACTGCAGGCTCCTTGGCAGCAGGCTGATGAAGCCGCCGAGAAAGTCGCCGCCAGCGCCTGATAGTCCGCAATCGTACGCATCGTCCGCTGTGGGCGGGCCGCCCGCCCGCAGCCGACATCCGCTATCGCCGTCCACAGATGAGTGGGGCGTAGGAGAGAGTCATGAGCCAGCAAGTCGATAACATCAAAGCCAGCTACCCGCTGTTCCTCGACGAAGATTACAAGGACATGCTTGCCAAGAAGCGCGATGGCTTCGAGGAAAAGCATCCGCAAGAGAAGATCGACGAAGTATTCCAGTGGACCACCACCCAGGAATACCAGGAACTGAACTTCCAGCGTGAAGCCCTGACCATCAACCCGGCCAAGGCTTGCCAGCCGCTGGGCGCTGTTCTGTGCGCACTGGGCTTCGAGAAGACCATGCCCTACGTGCACGGTTCCCAGGGTTGCGTGGCCTATTTCCGCTCCTACTTCAACCGCCACTTCCGCGAGCCGGTTTCCTGCGTTTCCGACTCCATGACCGAAGACGCGGCGGTGTTCGGCGGCCAGCAGAACATGAAGGACGGTCTGCAGAACTGTAAGGCTACTTACAAGCCCGACATGATTGCAGTGTCCACCACCTGCATGGCCGAGGTCATCGGTGACGACCTCAACGCCTTCATCAACAACTCGAAGAAGGAAGGTTTCATTCCTGACGAGTACCCGGTGCCGTTCGCCCACACCCCGAGCTTCGTGGGCAGCCACGTGACCGGCTGGGACAACATGTTCGAAGGCATCGCTCGCTACTTCACCCTGAAGTCCATGGACGACAAGGTGGTTGGCAGCAACGGCAAGCTCAACATCGTCCCCGGCTTCGAAACCTACCTGGGCAACTTCCGCGTGATCAAGCGCATGCTCTCGGAAATGGGCGTGGGCTACAGCCTGCTCTCCGATCCGGAAGAAGTGCTGGATACCCCGGCTGACGGTCAGTTCCGCATGTACGCGGGCGGCACCACCCAAGAAGAGATGAAGGACGCGCCGAACGCTCTCAGCACCGTCCTGCTGCAACCCTGGCAGCTGGAAAAGACCAAGAAACTGGTCGAAGGTACCTGGAAGCACGAAGTTCCGAAGCTGAACATCCCGATGGGCCTGGACTGGACCGACGAATTCCTGATGAAAGTCAGCGAAATCAGCGGCCAGCCGATTCCGGCAAGCCTGACCAAAGAGCGTGGCCGTCTGGTCGACATGATGACCGACTCCCACACCTGGCTGCACGGCAAGCGTTTCGCCCTGTGGGGTGACCCGGACTTCGTGATGGGCATGGTCAAGTTCCTGCTGGAACTGGGCTGCGAGCCGGTGCACATCCTGTGCAACAACGGCAGCAAGCGCTGGAAGAAGGCGGTCGACGCCATCCTCGAAGCTTCGCCCTACGGCAAGAACGCCACCGTCTACGTCGGCAAGGACCTGTGGCACCTGCGTTCGCTGGTCTTCACCGACAAGCCTGACTTCATGATCGGCAACAGCTACGGCAAGTTCATCCAGCGCGACACCCTGCACAAGGGCAAAGAGTTCGAAGTTCCGCTGATCCGTATCGGCTTCCCGATCTTCGACCGTCACCACCTGCACCGTCAGACCACCATGGGCTACGAAGGCGCCATGCAGATCCTGACCACCCTGGTGAACTCGATCCTGGAGCGTCTGGACGAGGAAACCCGCGGTATGCAGGCTACCGACTACAACCACGACCTGGTTCGCTAAGTCGTCGGTTCAGTGGTCCTGGCTGGAGCGGCATACGCCGCTCCGGTTCTTCCTTGGCGGCGGCTGCAGATGGTGGGTCTTCGGTATCCTCGGTCTGCGGCAACCGCCAAACCTGTCTAAGGAGCAAGCCCATGCCCAGTGTCATGATCCGCCGCAACGACGCAGGTCAGCTGACCTTCTACATCGCCAAGAAAGACCAGGAAGAAATCGTGGTGTCCCTGGAGCATGACAGCCCTGAGCTGTGGGGCGGTGAAGTCACCCTCGGCGACGGTTCGAGCTACTTCATCGAGCCGATCCCGCAACCCAAGCTGCCGATCACCGTGCGCGCCAAGCGAGCCGGCGAGGCCTGATTCCATGAATGCGCAACCGCCGTACGGCCAGGCCCCCCTGCCGGCCCATCTGGCTCTGCGCATTGCCCTGGCGGCACGCTCGCTCAAGGGGGTGGATACCGCCCACCTGCTGCGCGCCCTGATTGCCGCCGTTGGCGAACCCATCACGGAAGCGCGTCTGCGCAAATTGCGGGCTTCCCGCCTGCGTGCCCGACTGCTCGAAGCGTGCGGGGACAGTGAGCCGCCGGCGCTGACCGATCGTCAGCTGCACAGCGCGCTCGGCCTGCTCAAGGGCCGCGGCGTACGGATGCCGGAAGATCCCCTGCCGATCCCCGAGCCCTATCGCGAAGGCGAATTCCCCTACTCGGTGCGGATCGCCTGCGCGTCCGACAGCGGCGAGCGCCTGGACGGCATCTTCAGCAATTGCGCGCGCTTTCTCATCTACCAGATCTCGCCCCGCGAGACCCGTCTGGTCGACCTGCGCGAGCCCGGTCCCGGCCGCGACGACGAAGACCGTCATGCGCGCCGGGCCGAATTGCTCGGCGACTGCCAGCTGCTCTATACCCTGAGCATCGGCGGTCCGGCGGCGGCCAAGGTGGTCCGCGCCGGGGTCCATCCGGTCCGCCTGGCCCGTGCCCAGCCGGCCCGCGAGATCGTCGAGGAGCTGCAGCGGGTGCTGGCCACCGCGCCGCCGCCCTGGCTGGCCAAGGCGATGGGCGCCGAGCCCGACCAGCGCGTACGTTTCACCCAGTAACTGCTTCGGATGAGGACACAGCCATGATCAGCCAAACACTTCTCGACGATGTCATCCGCCAGGCCGAACAGGGGGTTCTGGGCGAAAGCCTGCTCGCCAGCCTGCGCAGCGCCCATCCCGGCGTGCACTTCACCTGCTGCATGGAGGACGACATCGTGGTCAACGCCAAGCCGGTCGCCGAGCGTCCGGGTTTCAACGTCTATCTGGTCAACTCCAGCGATCACTGCTCGGTGCTGAGCAACGACCTGGGCTCCGCCTCCGGCATCGTCCTGGCGGAAATCATCGAGGATTGAGGTGAGGCATGGCCGACGATCAAGGCGACATCACTCCCCTCGGCGACTGCCGGGCCTGCAGTTTCCGCATGAGCCTGCTGCTGGGTGGCCGCTGCACGCCGGGCGATGCCTGCGTGGCGGTGGAGAGCGGGCGACAGATCGACCGTTTCTTCCGCAATAATCCGCAACTGGCCGCGCACTATCTGGGCGACTCCTTCTGGGAGCGCCGCGCCATCGCCGTGCGCTATTCGCCGGTGGAGGCGCTGACCCCGCTGATCCGCGACAGCGACGAGGTGGTCCGCCGGGCCGTCGCCTACCGCCTGCCCCGCGAACAGCTGGGTGCGCTGATACACGACGACGACCGCGAGGTACGGATCACCGTGGCCGACCGCCTGCCGCTGGAGCAGCTGGAGCAGATGGCCGCCGACAAGGACTATCTGGTGCGCGCCTACGTGGTCCAGCGGATTCCCCAGGGCCGGCTGTTCCGCTTCATGCGCGACGAGGACCGCCAGGTGCGCAAGCTGGTGGCCAAGCGCTTGCCCGAGGAGAGCCTGGGCCTGATGACCCAGGACCCGGAGCCCGAGGTTCGGCGTATCGTCGCCTCGCGCCTGCGCGGCGACGACCTGCTCGAACTACTCCACGACCCGGACTGGACGGTGCGCCTGGCCGCGGTGGAGAACGCTCCGCTGGCCGCCCTGCGCAAGCTCGACGAACCCGATCCGGAAGTCCGCCGGGCGATCGACGAGCGGCTCGTCGCGTCCTGATCCCCGCCGCCGTCCCGCGCCATCCGGCCGGGACGGCCGTGGCGGCCGCCGCTGCGTCGGCCTCCTCTACCCTTGCCGTCTTTTGCCCGGTGTCGGCGGGAAGGCCCGTCGCTGGCCGTCCCCTTGTTGCAAACCCGACAGGAAGGCGCGTTTACGACAAAGTTTCTTCTTGAAAATTCTTTGTAAATCAATTGCTTATCTTATGGTATGAGCATTGCAATGATCCATTGCGAACGCTGCATCAACGACCAGAGGGGTACGCGATGAAAGCCAAGGATATTGCCGAGCTGCTCGACGAGCCAGCATGCGAGCACAACAAGAAGGAAAAGTCCGGCTGTTCCAAGCCCAAGCCCGGCGCGACGGCCGGTGGCTGTGCCTTCGACGGTGCGCAGATCGCGCTGCTGCCGATCGTGGATGTCGCGCATATCGTGCACGGCCCGATCGCCTGTGCCGGCAGCTCCTGGGATAACCGTGGTACCCGCTCCAGCGGGCCTGACCTGTACCGCATCGGCATGACCACCGATCTCACCGAGAACGACGTGATCATGGGACGTGCCGAGAAGCGCCTGTTCCATTCGATCCGGCAGGCCGTGGAGACCCACGCGCCGCCGGCGGTGTTCGTCTACAACACCTGCGTACCGGCACTGATCGGTGACGACCTCGACGCGGTGTGCAAGGCCGCTGCCGAGCGTTTCGACACACCGGTCGTTCCGGTGGACTGTGCCGGCTTCTACGGCTCCAAGAACCTCGGTAACCGCATCGCCGGCGAGGCCATGCTCAAGCACGTGATCGGCACCCGCGAGCCCGATCCGCTGCCCGCCGGCAGCGAGCGCCTCGGCATCAAGGTGCACGACGTCAACCTGATCGGCGAATACAACATCGCCGGCGAGTTCTGGCACGTGTTGCCGCTGCTCGACGAGCTGGGCATCCGCGTGCTCTGCACCCTGTCCGGCGACGCCCGCTACCGCGAGGTGCAGAGCATGCACCGCGCCGAAGTGAACATGATGGTCTGCTCCAAGGCCATGCTCAACGTCGCCCGCAAGCTCCAGGAAACCTACGGCACGCCCTGGTTCGAAGGCAGCTTCTACGGCATCAGCGACACCTCCCAGGCGCTGCGCGACTTTGCCCGGCTGATCGGCGACGCCGACCTGACCGCCCGCACCGAGGCGCTGATCGAGCGCGAGGAAGCGAAGATCCGCGCCGCCCTCGAGCCCTGGCGCTCACGTCTCAGCGGCAAGCGCGTGCTGCTCTACACCGGCGGGGTGAAATCCTGGTCGGTGATCTCCGCCCTGCAGGATCTGGGCATGAAGGTGGTCGCCACCGGCACCCGCAAGTCCACCGAGGAAGACAAGGCGCGCATCCGCGAGCTGATGGGCGATGACGTCCGCATGCTGGACGAGGGCAGCCCGAAGGTCCTGCTGCAGACCGTCGAGGACTACAAGGCCGACATCCTGATCGCTGGCGGCCGCAACCTGTACACCTCGCTCAAGGGGCGCGTGCCCTTCCTCGATATCAACCAGGAGCGCGAGTTCGGCTATGCCGGCTACGACGGCATGATCGAACTGGTGCGTCAGCTGTGCCTGACCATCGAGAGCCCGGTCTGGGAGGCTACCCGCAGCCCTGCACCGTGGGACAGCAACGGTTACCCGCAGCCGGCGAAGGCTGGCGCCTGAGGAGAGAGACATGGCCGAGATCATCAATCGCAAGAAGGCGCTGGCCGTTAGTCCGCTGAAGGCCAGCCAGACCATGGGTGGCGTGCTCGCCATCCTCGGCATGGCTCGCAGCATGCCTCTCATGCATGGTTCCCAGGGCTGCACCGCCTTTGCCAAGGTGTTCTTCGTCCGTCACTTCCGTGAGCCGATCCCGCTGCAGACCACCGCGATGGATCAGGTGACCTCGATCATGGGCGCCGACGACAACATCGTCGAAGCGCTGAAGGTCATCAGCGAAAAGAACCAGCCTGGCCTGATCGGCCTGGTCACCACCGGCCTGTCGGAAACCCAGGGCTGTGACCTGCACTCGGCGCTGCACGAGTTCCGCAGCAAGTTCCCGCAGTTCGACAACGTGCCGGTGGTGACCGTCAACACCCCGGATTTCTCCGGCAGCTTCGAGAGCGGCTACGCCCTCACGGTGACGGCGATCATCGACACCCTGGTGCCGGAAGACCGCAGCAAGGTCGGTCAGCGTCAGCGCCAGGTCAACGTGCTGTGCTCCTCCAGCCTGACTCCCGGTGACCTGGAGTTCATCAGCGAGAGCATCGAGGGCTTCGGCCTGCGTCCGCTGTTGATCCCGGACCTGTCCGGCTCGCTGGACGGCCACCTGGAAGAGTCGCGCCTCAACTCGCTGACCACTGGCGGTCTGACCGTGGACGAGCTGAAGAGCTGCAACCAGAGTATCGCCACCCTGGTGGTGGGCGAGAGCCTGCTCCCGGCCGCCGACCTGCTGAAGGAGCGCACCGGGGTGCCGGATCACCGCTTCGGCCTGCTGATGGGGCTGGAAGCCGTGGACCAGTGGCTGATCACGCTGTCGAACCTGAGCGGCAACCCGGTGCCGCCGCGCCTGCAGCGCCAGCGCCAGCAGCTGCAGGACGCTATGCTGGATACCCATTTCATGCTGGGTGACAGCCGGGTGGCGATCGCCGCAGACCCCGACCTGCTGCTGGCCTACGACCGCCTGTTGCGCAGCGTCGGCTCGCGCACCGTGACTGCGGTGGTACCGGCTCGTGCCCCGGCGCTGGAAGACTCGCCGCTGGCCACCATCCAGATCGGTGATCTGGAAGACCTGGAAAACAGCGCGCGCGCCGAGGGCGCCGAGCTGGTGCTGGGCAACAGCCATGCGCTGCAGCCGGCCAAGCGTCTGGGCGTGCCGGCGCTGCGTGTCGGCTTCCCGCAGTACGACCTGATCGGCGGCTTCCAGCGTTGCTGGTGCGGCTATCGCGGCACCACCCAGGCCCTCTTCGACATGGCCAACCTGCTGGTCGAACACCACCAGGGCATCGCGCCCCATCTCTCGATCTACGCGCAGAAACCCGCAACCGAACAGCAGCAATGGAGGCACTGAGCAATGTCCAGCCCGACCCGACAATTGCAGGTACTGGATGGTGAGGATGACGGCACCTTGCTGAAGGTCGCTTTCGCCTCGTCCGATCGCGAACTGGTCGACCAGCACTTCGGCTCGTCGCGCTCCTTCGTCATCTACGGGGTCAATCCCGAGCGTTCCCAGCTGCTCTCGGTCGTCGAGTTCGGCGAGCTGGAGCAGGACGGCAACGAGGACAAGTTGGTCAGCAAGATCGAGCTGCTCGACGGCTGCGTCGCCGTATACTGCCGTGCCTGCGGTGCTTCGGCGGTGCGCCAGTTGCTGGCCATCGGCGTGCAGCCGGTCAAGGTGAGCGAAAGCGCGCGGATTGCCGAACTCATCGAAACCCTCCAGACCGAACTGCGCGAAGGCCCTTCGGCCTGGCTGGCCAAGGCCATCCAGCGCACCCGCGGCCCCGACGTCAAGCGCTTCGACGCCATGGCCGCCGAAGGCTGGGACGAGTAAGGCCGATCATTTTTTCAGCGAGGAACCGTACATGTACTACGAAGAGCAACAAGAACCCGTGGTGCAGGAAGACGACCAGTCCCTGCAACACCCCCTCGTCCGCCAGATGGTGATCCAGCTGCGGGCCGTGGACAGCTACGGCACCTACGACACCTGGAGCGATGCCCGCGTGCTCGACCCGCTGGTGCTGACCAAGGAGCGCCGCAAGGCCATCCCGGTGGTCGGCGATCCGGACGAAACCACCATCTCCCGGGTCAAGGCCTACTACAACGCCCTGGCCCAGCTGATCGAGCGCGAAACCGGCCTGCTCGCCGTGCCGGTGATCAACATCACCCACGAGGGCTTCGGTCGCGCGCTGATCCTGGTCGGCAAGCTGGTCGCCCTGGACAAGGTGCTGCGCGACGTCCACCGCTTCGGCTTCGACTCCCTCGAGGCGCTGGTCGCCGAGGCGCAGAAGCAACTGGCCAAGGCGACCGCCCTGGTCGGCGAGCACCGCGCGGTCGCCGAACTCTGATTCTGGGGGGACACCGATGAGCGAAGAAGACATCAAGGCCCTGAAGAAAGAGGTCAGCCAGAAGAAGCGCATCGCGACCGAGTGGGCCTCGCAGATCCACGACCTGGTCGAGGATCGCCTGTTCAGCGACTACGATTCGCTGCCGGAGCTGGCCCGGCAGGCTCACCAGGCGTGCCTGGAGTGGGCCGAAGCCAAGGCGCGTCTCGACGCGACCGGCGCCGCCTGACGACGGCAGCGGTTGCGCCGGGCGCTGCGCACCCGGCCGGCCGCGACCGGGCACAGGCTCACGAGGCCTGCGCCTTCTACATCCGGGCCCTCGCGGCCCGATCCTTGTGGCCCGCCCTGGCGGCGGGCAACTGCCGCCCGAGCCCACGAAGCCGGGCGGTGCCCGGCCGGACGGGGCACCGACGAACAAAACCATGCAGAGCGGGCTTTCGAACCGCCTTTATCGATATCGACAACCGTTTGGCCTCCGCCACCGTGAAGGGGCGGGCAGGAGAAAGTAGATGGCTATGATTACCGGGCGTACCCGTGGCGGCTCCGAGTGGGTTCCGCAGTTTATTACCGCACTGAATCCGCAGACCTGCATCGGCTGCGGTCGCTGCTACAAGGTTTGTCCGCGCGACGTGTTCGAGCTGGTCGACCGCGCCGATCTCATCGAAGCCGACGACGATCATGACGACGACGACGAAATGATGGTCATGGCCATCAAGGATGGCCAGGACTGCATCGGCTGCACCTCGTGCGCCAAGGTCTGCGCCAAGCAGTGCCACACCCACGAAGCTGCGGCGGCTTGAGGAGACGAGATCATGGCCAAGCCTGAGTTCCACATCTTCATCTGCGGCCAGCATCGTCCCGAGGGGCATCCCCGCGGCAGCTGCGGCGCCAAGGGCGCCGAGCCGGTGTTCAACGCCTTCGCCCAGGTGCTGATCCAGAAGAACCTGACCAATCGCATCGCCCTGACCAACACCGGCTGCCTCGGCCCCTGCCAGGCCGGCGCCAACGTGCTGATCTACCCCGGTGCGGTCATGTACAGCTGGGTGGAGCCTGCCGACGCCGCGATCATCGTCGAGCAGCATCTGCTGGGCGGCGAGCCCTACGCGGACAAGCTCACCCCTGCCGAGATCTGGTAAACGACATGGCCGACGTGCTGCTGTTCGCTGCCGAGCGTGCGTTCTTTTCCGACTGCACGCCCCAGCCGCTGCGTTACCTGCTCAACAGCGCCCTCTGCGCCGGGACTCCCGATGCCGTCGAGGCACTGTTGCTGGAGGCGCGCCAGCGCTGGCCCGCGGAGCCGGACGCGCACATCGGCCTGTACAAATTCTACTTCGTCAGCAGACGCTACGAAGAGGCCGAGGCGGCCGTCTGGGCGGCGCTGCGCGCTGCCGCCGGAGCGGCCGGGTTCGACCGCAACTATCGCCGCCTGCACCCGGGCAGTGCCGACTGGAGTCGGCGCCAGGGCGCCGAGCGGCTGTACCTGTTCAGCCTCAAGGCGCTCGGGGTGATCCGCCTGCGCCGCGCCAAGGTGACGATGGCCCGGCAGGTGCTGGAAAAGCTGCTGGAACTCGACCCCGGCGACGAGATCGGCGGTGGCGCCTTCCTGCATATCGCCCGTTCCTTCGACGAGGATGCCGCGTGATGAATGCGACTCTTGAGGGGCGTCTGGACGACGCCCAGCCGCTGTTCGCGGAACTCTGGCAGGTGCTGGCCGACAGCCTGCGCGCCGCCGGACTCGACCAGGGCCTGGCGGTCTCCGGTATGCCCTATACCCGTGGCGAGCTGCGCGAGGACTCCTACGACCGCAGCCAGTCCCTGTATGTCGAATGGCGCACGCCGGGCGGCGGCTACCTGGGCAGCGTGCTGGTGCACGGGGACGGACAGGCCTTCGCCGAGTTCGACGTGCTGCTGCCGCACCCGCGCAAGCCGCAATGGGTGATCGAGGCCGCCACCGCCTGGGGCTACCGCGGTGCGCTGAAGAGCGAGCTTCGTCTGCTGCCGGCGCTCGACTCGTGAACAGCTTGTACGACTGGCTGCTGGAACATGCCGCCGTTGCCGCTCGCGACGAGCCGGTCGGGCGGGTCTGTCTCGGCCTCAACTGGACCCTGGCGGAGGTCGGCGACGGCCTCGGCTTCGCCTTCAGCCCGCGCCAGGTGCCGCGCACCCTGAGCTGGGCCGGCACGCTGGGTGGTCAGGCGAGCGACCGCCTGCGCCCCTGGTTGCTGTCCTGGAATGCCGCCGAAGCGGCGGTGGGCCTGGCGGTGGTCAACGCCGGCATCAACCGCTCCTCGCCCTGCCTGCGCCAGGCCCTGCCGCTGCTGGGCGAGGTGCCCGGACATCTGCGTGTGTTCGCCCACTTCCGGCCGCAGCTGGACGGGCAGAAGGTTGCGGTGATCGGCCATTATCCGGGGCTCGAGACGCTCTGGCACGACTTCCCCTACTGGTGTTTCGAGCGCCAGCCGCAGGACGGCGACCTGCCCGACGCCGCCGTCGAGTACCTGCTGCCGGAGGCCGACTGGGTGTTCATCACCGCCAGCAGCCTGGCCAACAAGACCCTGCCGCGCCTCCTGGAGCTGTCGTCCCATGCCCGGGTGGTGCTGATGGGGCCGAGTTTGCCGTGGATCTACGAGTGGCGACGGTTCGGGGTGAACTACCTGGCGGGGGTGCGGGTGCAGGATGCCCGGGCTGCGCATCAGGTGGTCGCCGAAGGAGGCGGTACCCGGCTGTTTGCCGGGCCGGTGGAATATGCCCTGTTGGCGTTGGACTCATGAACGAACAGCAAACCATTGAAGCATTGGCGTGGCGGATACTGCTCTGCCACAAGCATCCGGTGAGCGCGCGGTTGCGCTTTCTGATCCCGAGCGAGGCCGGCGTGGTCTTGCCGCAGGCTCTGCCCAAGCTGGCGGTGATTGCCGAGCAGGAGCAGGAGGCGCCCGTGCAGTGCCATCCGGCCACTGCGCTGCGCGGTCTGCAGGAGGCGCTGGGCATCGACTGGCCGCTGGAGCCGGTCGGCGAGTTCCAGTTGAACATGGAGGTGCCGGGGCAGATCCTGCCGGTCTACCTGGTGGCCCTGTCCGGGCACGAGCTGCGCGAGCCGCCGCCCGGTACCCGCTGGATCGATCTGCCGCAGAGCATCGGCATGCCCTGGCTCGACCGCGAACTGCTGCGGCGGGTCTACGAGGTGCTGATCGGCTTCGGCTGATCGCCGGCGAAGCGGGTGCCGGGGCGCGATGCCCCGGCGGACGGATCAGGCAGGCAGCAGGGCCTTGGCCATCTTCGGCGACAGCTGGTCCTTGCTGAACTGCGGCTCGTTCGGCGGATACAGCGCATCCTCGATGACGTTGAAGCCGGATTCCTTGACCAGGGCGAGGATGTCGCGGACTTTTTCGCAGGCTTTGAGCTTCTCGCCCAGGGCGGGCTCCGCTTTGGCCTTCTCGGCGAAGGCTTTGATTTCCTTGATGGACATGCACTTCTCTCTTTCTTGGTGATTGCAGCAAACCCGAGGCCGACGGGCCTAGGCGGAGTCGTTTTATGCAATCGCAGTGCCTTTGTAAAATATTTCTTATAAATCAATGAATTAATCTTTATTTCCTGTCGCGTTGGCGACAATCGGGCGGAGGCTTTGGCGCAATTGCGACAGGTTTTTCTCAGTCCATCATCGCCACCGACTTGATCTGCGCGTACACCGGGAGATTCGGTGCCAGTCCCAGCCGGTCGGCCGACAGGCGGGTGATCCGCGCGAGGATGCAGGCGCTGCCCAGGTCCAGCCGCACCATGACCCGCGCCGAGTCGCGCTCGTAGAACAGGTCGACGATGCGCGCGCTGAGGGTGTTGAGGATGCTGCTGCGGTGCGGCGGGTCGAGGGCGATGCTCACGTCCCGGGCGAAGATGCGCACCCGCGTCTCCGCTTCCGGCGGCAGGCGGCAGAGGGCGACGCTGAGGGTGCCGCCGGGAACCCGGAGGGTGCTCAGCTGGTAATGGTGATCGTGGCGTTCCACCTGGCCGATGATCACTACCGCGGCTTCGTCGGGATGGCCGAGCGGCAGGCGCGGATCGCTCAGCAGCCGGCTCGGCGGACCGCTGGCGAGCGTCTGGCCCTTGTCCAGCAGGACCAGGTGGTCGGCCAGCCGGGTGACTTCGTCCTGGCTGTGGGTGACGTAGAGCAGGGGAATCTGCAGCCGCTCGCGCAGTTGTTCGAGGAGCGGGAGGATTTCCGCCCGGCTGTGGCGATCCAGGCTGGCCAGCGGTGCGTCGAGCAGCAGCAGATCCGGGCTGGTCAGCAGGGCGCGGACGATGGCGACGCGTTGGCGCTGGCCGGCGGAAAGCTGCTCGGCACGTTGCCCGAGCAGCGCTTCCAGGTCGAACAGGGCGACTGCCTCGTCGAAGCCGAGGCGCCGCCGGGCGTGGGGCACGCGCCGGTAGCCGAACGCGAGGTTGGCCCGCACGTCCAGGTGCGCAAACAGCTCGCCGCTCTGGTCGACGTAACCCAGCGGGCGCAGGTGGCCGGGGCGGAAATGGGCGCCTTCCTGCCAGAGCTGTCCGCCGACGCGCAGGAAGCCTTCGGCCCGTTCCAGTCCGGCGATGGCGCGCAGCAGGGTGGTCTTGCCGCTGCCGGAGCGGCCGAACAGCACGCTGATGCCGGTCGCTGGCAGTTGCAGACGGGCGTCGAGCCGGAAGGCACCCTGCTGCAGGCGCAGCTGCGCATCTATACCCAGTTCCGGCATCTGAAATCTCCCGTGCCCAAGGGTTGAAAAGGTAAGCAACGCAGGCGGGGCACCGGCAGGACGCGGACGGTCCGGCCGCCTGCCGGGACATCCGGGCGCTGCGGTGGTTCTGGCCGCGCGGGCCTTCCCGGATGGCTTGTCGGCTACGGCACAAGGCCGAATTATGTGTGTAGTTTTGTGTATAAACAAACAAGCTTGAATGCAGCGCAAACCAGCATGGCGCCTAAATTTATCGTATTGGCAAAGTCCTTGCACGCGGGATTGTCAGTCGTTATTTGTATACTTCTATATACAGCGCATGCTCGTTCGCGTCCGGCTTGTCCTGCGGCGCTCCGTCATGCCATTGCCGCAGGGGTCCAAGGTCATGCTGGAAGCACGCTCCGCAACCGTACCACTGATCGACAGCTTCGCTTTCGCCCGCGACGGCTTCGTCCTGCTGCGCGGTTGTCTCCCCGAAACGCTGGTCGACCGGCATGCCGCCGCGGTGGCGGCCTACCGGCTGCGCTGCGAACCGTCCTGCGGACAGCGCCAGCCCCATCCGCCGGTGCTGCGCCGGCGCAGCACCGTTCACCTGCAGGCGGCCGGCATCCTCGGGCTGGTGCTGCACGAGCGGCTGCTCGCACCGCTCAACATGCTGGCCGGCGAAAGAAGCTACCTGCTCGGCATCGATGCCCTGGAGAGCGCGCAGGTGCTGCTTGCCAGCGATGCCTGCGCGGGGGGTACGCCGCATCTGGGCGTCCTGATCGCCCTGCGGCCGATTCCCCTCGAGGCCGGGCTCAAGGTTCAGCCGGGCAGCCACCTGGACAGCCGTCGTTCCCTGCAGCGGATGCTCGCCGGCGATCCGGCGCTGGCCGTCCAGCTGCGGCGAATGCACGAGGAAGGTGCGAGCCTGGAGCGGTGGCGCCAACTCGAGGCGCGTCTGTTGCGGGCGCGGGCGCAGGAGTCGTCGCCCGGCCAGCCCATGCGCCTGCTGGCGCTACGCAAGGGCGACGTACTGATCCAGCAGCAGGGACTGCTCGGGGCGGCCGAGCGGGTGGAGCGCAACGGCTGCCTGGTGGTCCGTTATGGGGCGTCACAGCTGCACCGCAACCCCTATTTCAGCGATGCGGCCCTGATCGGCGATTGAGCTCGCCGGGCGACGCGGAAAGCTGTCGGCGTGCCGCGCCAAGGTGGGGGCGGGTAACGACCGACAGGCCTTGTCGGGAATCAGACATTCATTGCCACAGGTATTGTTCGCTACAGCCAAAGATCCCCTTGTTAAAATTTAACTAATTGATTTTAAAGATAAAATTCATTTTTTGCGGCGTGGCATGCCGGTTGCAGCGATGAACTGCGACAGGTTGAGCATGCAACCGCCAAGTTTTTGAGGAGACAAGCCGATGATTACCCTGACAGATAGCGCCAAGAGCGCGGTTACCCGCTTCATCAGCAGCACTGGCAAGCCGGTCGCCGGTTTGCGCATCCGGGTCGAGGGTGGCGGCTGCTCCGGTCTGAAATACAGCCTGAAGCTGGAAGAGACAGGCGGGGAGGGCGATCAACTGATCGACTGCGACGGCATCACCCTGCTGGTCGACGATGCCAGCGTCCCCCTGCTCAATGGCGTGACCATGGACTTTGTGGAAAGCATGGAAGGTAGCGGTTTCACCTTCGTCAATCCGAATGCCAGCAACAGCTGCGGTTGTGGCAAGTCTTTTGCTTGCTGATAGGCAACCCTGAGGTCGCCGGCTGGGCCGGCCCCCAAAGACTCACCGGGAGATGAAGCCGACATGTGGGATTATTCGGAAAAAGTCAAAGAGCATTTTTACAACCCCAAGAATGCCGGAGCCGTGGACGGCGCCAACGCCATCGGCGACGTCGGCTCGCTGAGCTGCGGTGACGCGCTGCGCCTGACCCTGAAGGTGGATCCGGAAACCGACGTGATCCTGGATGCCGGCTTCCAGACCTTCGGCTGTGGTTCCGCCATCGCCTCCTCCTCGGCGCTGACCGAGATGGTCAAGGGCCTGACCCTGGACGACGCCCTGAAGATCAGCAACCAGGACATCGCCGATTTCCTCGACGGCCTGCCGCCGGAGAAGATGCACTGCTCGGTGATGGGCCGCGAAGCCCTGCAGGCCGCGGTGGCCAACTACCGTGGCGAGGAACTCGAGGACGACCACGAGGAAGGCGCGCTGATCTGCAAGTGCTTCGCCATCGACGAGGTGATGGTTCGCGACACCATTCGCGCCAACAAGCTGTCCACCGTCGAGGACGTGACCAACTACACCAAGGCCGGCGGCGGCTGCTCGGCCTGCCATGAGGGCATCGAGCGCGTGCTGACCGAAGAGCTGGCTGCCCGCGGCGAAGTCTTCGTCGCCGCGCCGACCAAGGCGAAGAAAAAGAAAGCCGCTCCCGTGGTGGCGGCCGAGCCGGCTCCCGCTCCGGTGACCGAGGCTCCGGTGGCTCCGCCGAAGATGAGCAACCTGCAGCGCATCCGCCGCATCGAGACCGTGCTGGCGGCGATCCGTCCGACCCTGCAGCGCGACAACGGCGACGTCGAGCTGATCGATGTCGACGGCAAGAACATCTACGTCAAGCTCACCGGCGCCTGCACCGGCTGCCAGATGGCGTCCATGACCCTCGGCGGTATCCAGCAGCGCCTGATCGAGGAACTCGGCGAGTTCGTCAAGGTGATTCCGGTCAGCGCCGCGGCTCACGCCCAGATGGAGGTCTGACATGGCAGACGTCTATCTCGACAACAACGCCACCACCCGGGTGGACGACGAAGTCGTCCAGGCCATGCTGCCGTTCTTCACCGAGCAGTTCGGCAACCCCTCGTCGCTGCACAGCTTCGGCAACCAGGTCGGCCTGGCGCTGAAAAAGGCCCGCCAGAGCGTGCAGAAGCTGCTCGGCGCCGAGCACGACTCGGAAATCATCTTCACCTCCTGCGGCACCGAGTCGGATTCCACCGCGATCCTCTCGGCGCTCAAGGCCCAGCCCGAGCGCAAGACCGTCATCACCACCGTGGTCGAGCACCCGGCGGTGCTGAGCCTCTGCGACTACCTCGCCAGCGAAGGTTACACCGTGCACAAGCTGCCGGTGGACAAGAAGGGCCGCCTGGACCTGGACCATTACGCCAGCCTGCTGGACGACGACGTCGCGGTGGTGTCGGTGATGTGGGCCAACAACGAGACCGGCACCCTGTTCCCGGTCGAGGAAATGGCACGCATGGCCGACGAGGCCGGCATCATGTTCCACACCGATGCCGTGCAGGCGGTGGGCAAGGTACCGATCGACCTGAAGAACTCGGCGATCCACATGCTTTCGCTGTCCGGCCACAAGCTGCATGCGCCCAAGGGCGTCGGCGTGCTCTATCTGCGCCGCGGCACCCGCTTCCGTCCGCTGCTGCGCGGCGGTCACCAGGAGCGCGGCCGCCGGGCCGGTACCGAGAACGCCGCCTCGATCATCGCCATGGGCGTGGCCGCCGAGCGCGCGCTGGAGTTCATGGCGCACGAGAACACCGAGGTCAAGCGCCTGCGCGACAAGCTGGAGGCCGGCATCCTCGCCGTCGTGCCCCACGCCTTCGTCACCGGCGATCCGGACAACCGCCTGCCCAATACCGCCAACATCGCGTTCGAGTACATCGAGGGCGAGGCCATCCTGCTGCTGCTGAACAAGGTCGGCATCGCCGCCTCCAGTGGCTCGGCCTGCACCTCCGGCTCCCTGGAGCCCTCCCACGTGATGCGCGCCATGGACATTCCCTATACCGCTGCCCACGGCACCGTGCGTTTCTCCCTGTCGCGCTACACCACCGAGGAGGAGATTGACCGGGTGATCGCCGCGGTACCGCCGATCGTCGCCCAGCTGCGCAAGCTGTCGCCCTACTGGAGCGGTAGCGGTCCGGTGGAGGATCCGGGCAAGGCCTTCGCTCCGGTCTACGGCTGAGTCGCCGCCCTGCGGGAGCGCATCCCGCAGGAAACCGCCCCCGCGGGGAGCCCCGCCCGAGTTGTTGGAGAAAGCCATGGCTAGCGTGATCATCGACGACACCACCCTGCGTGACGGCGAACAGAGTGCCGGGGTCGCCTTCAATGCCGACGAGAAGATCGCCATCGCGCGTGCGCTCGCCGAGCTGGGCGTGCCGGAGCTGGAGATCGGCATTCCCAGCATGGGCGAGGAAGAGCGCGAAGTGATGCGGGCCATCGCCGGCCTCGGCCTGCCTTCGCAGCTGCTGGCCTGGTGCCGGTTGTGCGACTTCGACCTCGATGCCGCGCGCTCCACCGGCGTGACCATGGTCGACCTGTCGCTGCCGATCTCCGACCTGATGCTGCGCCACAAGCTCAATCGCGATCGCGACTGGGCCTTGGGCGAGGTGGCCCGGTTGGTCGGCAAGGCGCGCATGGCCGGGCTCGAGGTATGCCTGGGCTGCGAGGACGCCTCGCGGGCGGATCAGGAGTTCATCGTGCAGGTGGGGGCGGTGGCGCAGGCCGCCGGCGCCCGCCGCCTGCGCTTCGCCGATACCGTCGGGGTGATGGAGCCGTTCGGCATGCTCGATCGCTTCCGCTTCCTCCGCCAGCGCCTGGATATGGAGCTGGAGGTCCATGCCCACGACGACTTCGGTCTGGCGACCGCCAATACCCTGGCGGCGGTGATGGGCGGCGCGACCCATATCAACACCACGGTCAACGGGCTCGGCGAGCGTGCCGGCAACGCCGCACTGGAAGAGTGCGTGCTGGCGCTGAAGAACCTTCACGGCATCGACACCGGCATCGATACCCGCGGCATCCCGGCGATCTCCGCGCTGGTCGAGCGGGCTTCGGGACGCCAGGTGGCCTGGCAGAAGAGCGTGGTCGGCGCCGGGGTGTTCACCCACGAGGCTGGCATCCACGTCGACGGCCTGCTCAAGCACCGGCGCAACTACGAAGGGCTGAATCCCGACGAGCTCGGCCGCAGCCACAGCCTGGTGCTGGGCAAGCATTCCGGCGCGCACATGGTGCGCAACAGCTACCGCGACTTGGGCATCGAGCTGGCGGACTGGCAGAGCCAGGCGCTGCTCGGTCGCATCCGTGCCTTTTCGACCTGCACCAAGCGCAGCCCGCAGGCGGCCGAGCTGGAGGACTTCTATCGTCAGCTGTGCGAGCAGGGGACCTCCGAACGGGCCGCGGGAGGTCTGGTATGAGCCTGCTTGCGCAATGGCGCGAGGATATCCGCTGCGTCTTCGAGCGCGACCCGGCAGCCCGCACCACCTTCGAGGTGCTGACCACGTATCCGGGCGTGCACGCGATCATGCTCTACCGCCTCGCCCATCGCCTGTGGCGGGCCGAGTGGCGCTACCCGGCGCGGCTGCTGTCGTTCGTCGCCCGCCTGCTGAGCAATGTCGACATCCATCCCGGGGCCGTCATCGGGCCGCGCTTCTTCATCGACCACGGCGCCTGCGTGGTGATCGGCGAAACCGCCGAAATCGGCAAGGACGTGACGCTCTACCACGGGGTCACCCTGGGCGGCACCAGCTGGCGCAAGGGCAAGCGTCATCCCACCCTGGGCGACGGCGTGCTGGTCGGCGCCGGGGCGAAGATCCTCGGCCCGATCACCATCGGCGCCAACGCCCGGGTCGGCGCCAATTCGGTGGTGGTCCAGGACGTGCCGGATGGCTGCACCGTGGTCGGCATCCCCGGCAAGGTGGTCAAGCTGCGCGAAGCCGGCCAGCTCAACCCCTACGGCATCGACCTCGACCACCATCTGATTCCCGACCCGGTGGGCAAGGCCATCGCCTGTCTGCTGGAGCGCATCGATTCGCTGGAGAAGAAGGTCGAGGGGGGCGGTCTGGTCGCGGTCGGCAGCCAGCAGCAGTTCTACCAGGGCTGCAATCCCGACAACAGCATCTGCGAGAGCGATTGTGCCGGCGGTGCTACCGCTCTGGCTCAGCCGGCCAGCCGCCGGCGTGCCGCACCCGCTTCGGTGAGCGAGTGATCGGCGGTTATACGGGGAGCGATTGACTATGGATCTGCAGGACTTCGACAGCGACAGCCTGTATTACGACGAGCCGCTCGCCCCGGAGGTAGCGGCCCGTCTGGCCGCGGCTGCCGAGCAGTACGGCGAGGGTACCGCCGAGCAACCGCTGCTCGAGGCGCAGGCGCTCGCGCCGGAGGACCTGACGGTGCTGGTCGGCCTGTATCGCTTCTACTACTACCAGCATCGCTATCAGGACGCCCTGCAGATCGCCCACCGGGCGCTGGAGGTGGTCGGTCCCCGGCTGTGCCTGCCTGCGAACTGGCGCGAGATCGACGCCGGCCTGCTCGCCGTGGCGGCCGAGCGGGGCATTGCGCTCTTGCGTTTCTACCTGCTGGCGCTCAAGGGCGCCGGTTATCTGAACCTGCGTCTGGGCCGATTCGAGCAAGGCAAGTCCATGCTCGCCAAGGTCGTCGAGCTGGACACGAACAACCGCCTGGGCGCCAGGCTGCTGTTGGACGTGCTGGCCGAACACAGCGCTGAAATCCTGACTTTTCCCACTGCGGCCAACGCGGAGATACGACCATGACCGTGCAACCCTTTTCCCCGGATTCCGACCTGACCCTGGACGAGGCTATGGACGAGCTGGTATCGGCCGAAGACTTCCTGGAGTTTTTCGGCGTACCCTTCGATCAGCCGGTCGTGCACGTCAATCGGCTGCACATCATGCAGCGTTATCACGATTACCTGACCAAGGCCGGCGATCTGGACGCGCACGACGACCAGGCGCGCTATGCGGTCTATCGTCAGCTGCTGGCGCGCGCCTATCTGGATTTCGTCGAGTCCGACGCTCTGACCGAGAAGGTGTTCAAGGTCTTCCGCATGCACGAGCCGCAGAAGACCTTCGTTTCCATCGACCAGCTGTTGAGCTGAGCACAGGGGGGGAAGCGCCATGCTGCCGCAGTTTGAATACGGTGATGAAGTACGCCTGATCCGCAACGTGCGTAACGACGGCACCTATCCGGGCATGGATACCGGCGCTCTGCTCATTCGCCGCGGTGCGGTGGGCTGTGTGTACGACGTCGGCACCTACCTGCAGGACCAACTGATCTATCGCGTGCATTTCCTCAGCGAGGGGCGCACCGTCGGTTGTCGCGAGGAGGAGCTGATCCTTGCCTCGGCACCCTGGATCCCCAACCTGTTCGAGTTCCGCGACAATGTGATCGCCACCCGCAGTCTCGCCGTGCGGGGCCAGGTGCTGGTGAAGCGGGGCCAAGTCGGCAGCATCATGAAGGTGCTGCGCGATCAGCCCGAGGACGGCGTCCAGTACCACGTGCATTTCGGCGACGGGCTGGTGCTGCAGGTTCCCGAACAGAGCTTGGCGATGGCCGAGGCGGGGGCGGGAGCGGCTCTGGAGGTGCTTGATGAATTCTGAGCGTTTCGGCGACGGCGACAGCCGTTATTACCTGCTGAAGATCGCCCACGAGCAGTTCGACTGCGCGCCTGGCGCGCTCAGCGAGGAGCAGCTCCAGCAGGCCGACCGGATCATCGGTCGGCAGAAGCATATCGAGGATGCCGTGCTGCGCAGTCCGGATGCGGCCGGCGTGGTGGTTCCGGCTTCCCAGGTCGAAGAGGCCTGGGCGCAGATCGCCAGCCGCTATGAGACCGTCGAGGCGCTGCAGCAGGCCCTCGACGAGCAGGGGCTGGATGCCGTCGGCATGCGCGCCATGCTGGCCCGGGATCTCAAGGTTCAGGCCGTCCTCGACTGCATCTGCGCCGGCCTGCCGGACATCACCGATACCGACGTGAGCCTCTACTACTTCAATCATCCCGAGCAGTTCAAGGTTCCGGCCCGGCACAAGGCCCGGCACATCCTGGTCACCGTCAACGAGGACTTCCCGGAAAACTCCCGCGAGGCCGCCCGGACGCGTATCGAGGCGATCCTCAAACGGCTGCGTGGCAAGCCGGAACGCTTCGAGGAACAGGCGATGAAGCATTCCGAATGCCCCACCGCGATGCAGGGTGGGCTGCTTGGCGAGGTGGTTCCGGGTACTCTCTATCCCGAGCTGGACGCTTGCCTGTTCCAGATGGCACAGGGGGAGCTGAGTCCCGTGCTGGAGTCGCCGATCGGTTTCCACGTGCTGCTCTGCGAAAGCGTGAGCCCTGCCCGGCAGCTGACCCTCGAGGAAATCCTGCCGCGCCTGCGCGACAGGCTGCAGCTTCGGCAGCGCAAGGCGTATCAGCGCAAATGGCTGGAAAGCCTGCTCCAACAAAAGGCCACTTTGGAGAACCTCGCCCATGGATAAAACGGACAAACCCTGCTGCTCGTTCTGCGGCGCGGAAAAGAGCCCGACGGTCCCGCTGATCGCCGGCAACGACGGGCGAATCTGCGAAGCCTGCGTCAAGCTGGCCCATCAGGTGGTCAGCAGCTGGGGGCAGCGGCGCAAGAACCAGCAGCTGGCGCCGCAGCTGCGCACCCCTGCGGAATACAAGAAGCACCTGGACGAGTCGGTGATCGGCCAGGAAGCGGCCAAGGAAACCCTCTCGGTCGCGGTCTACAACCACTATCTGCGGCTGCTCAACTGCGACCGCGAGCCGGTCTGCCAGCTCGGCGAACAGGTCGAGCTGGAGAAGTCCAACATCCTCATGGCCGGTCCCTCGGGCACCGGCAAGACCCTGCTGGTGCGCACCCTGGCGCGCATTCTCGGGGTCCCCTTCGCGATGGCCGACGCCACCACCCTGACCCAGGCCGGCTATGTCGGCGATGACGTCGACAGCATCATCACCCGCCTGCTCGATGCGGCCGGCGGCGACGTGCAGCAGGCGCAGTGGGGCATCGTCTACATCGACGAGGTGGACAAGCTGGCCAAGCGCAGCGGTGGCGGCACGGCGGTGCGCGACATCTCCGGCGAAGGCGTGCAGCAGGCCCTGCTGAAGATGGTCGAGGGTACCGAGGTGCGGATCAGCAAGTCCGGCCGGCGCAGCGAGCACAGCGAAGAGCAGGTGGTGGATACCCGCAACATCCTGTTCATCGCCGGCGGCGCCTTCCCGGGGCTGGAAGCCATGGTTTCCAGCCGTATCCAGCCGAAGAACACCGGCATCGGCTTCCATGCCCAGCCGCGTCGGGAAGCCCCGTCGATCAACGAGCTGATGGCCTCGCTGCTGCCGGACGACCTGCACGAGTTCGGCCTGATTCCCGAGTTCATCGGCCGCTTCCCGATCATCACCTTCCTCCAGGAACTCGACCACGCCACCTTGCTGCGTATCCTCACCGAGCCGCGCAACGCGCTGGTCAAGCAGTACAAGCAGCTGTTCGCCTATCAGGGCGTCGAGCTGGTGATCACCGATGCGGCCCTCAGCCACATCGCCGATCAGGCGCTGACCCGCAAGACCGGCGCCCGCGGCCTGCGTGCGGTACTGGAGGCGGCCTTGCAGCAGACCATGTTCAACATGCCCTCGCAGCCGCTGCTGCGGGTCTGTACGCTGGATCTGGTCGAGCGCGAGGACGGCGACAGCGCGCTGCAGGTCCTGACCGGGCTGGCCGACGAAGGCCGCGAACCGCTCCAGGCCTGTCCGTCCGTCGCGGTGGAGGAGAAATCCGTACTGTCGGCCGATCTTTGAGGTGTTGTAAAAACGACAAGGCCAGCCTGTCTGCCGCTCCCTTGGCGTCGCATTTGCGACAGGGTTTTTTGCTTTTAGAAAAAATGCTTGTAAATCAATAAGTTGATAACTATGGTCGGGCTCTGGAGAGTGGTCTGTTTCTTGCTATCACTCATCGGCCAGCCAGGTGTGCAAGCCCGGAGACTGGCGCCCCGACCACGATCATGCACGCAGCCAGAGGTTAAGTTATGGCCAAGATTGGACTCTTCTTCGGTAGCAACACCGGTAAAACCCGCAAGGTCGCCAAGTCGATCAAGAAGCGTTTCGACGACGAAACCATGTCCGATGCAGTGAACGTCAACCGCGTTTCCGCGGAAGACTTCGCCCAATACCAGTTCCTGATCCTGGGCACCCCGACCCTCGGCGATGGCGAACTCCCCGGTCTGTCCACCGACTGCGAGAGCGAGAGCTGGGGAGAGTTTCTGCCGAAGATCGAAGGCCTCGATTTCAGCGGCAAGACCGTGGCCCTCTTCGGTCTGGGCGACCAAGTCGGCTATCCCGATAACTACCTCGATGCCATGGGCGAGCTGAGCGAGTTCTTCGCCTCGCGCGGCGCCAAGCTCGTAGGCGCCTGGCCGACCGACGGCTACGAGTTCGAAAGCTCTGCTGCTGTGGTTGACGGCAAGTTCGTCGGCCTGGCACTGGACCTGGACAACCAGAGCGGCAAGACCGACGAGCGCGTCTCTGCCTGGCTGGCCCAGATCGCTCCCGAATTCGGGCTATCCCTGTAAGGGGTCGATCCGGTCATGCAGCGTTGCTGCATGACCGGCTGCCCGACGAGTCGCCTTCCTTCGCCCTCTCTGCGCCATTCGGTGCACGATCTCTTGCTGCAGGGGATTCATCACTACCCTGCCGGTCGCTCTCTTTTCCATTCAGCCGAATGCCTGGGCAGCTCGCCTTCCGCTTCCGGATCGGTTTTCCCGTCTCTTTTTCATCGCGACGACGTCGCTGCACTCATGGGGCTGCCTGGAGTGGCATGGCGCACATCCGTCGAGTGGGGCGGTGTCCTGCAGCCCGTCCCGTGCCCTCGGGAGGGGCACGGGTTCCGGGGGAGAAATGCGCCAGATCTGCCCGGATGGGAGGACGGACAGACCCGGCGACTTAAACGGTGGCGGATGTGGATTCAGCGATAGCTGCCGCCAACACCGGCCAGTGCGGTGGCTTCGCGATAGGTGCGGTTGCCACGGGACTCGACCGCTTCGCCAGCGGCCAGTTCGTTACTCGAAGCGCGCAGCACCTTCTCGTCGCCGAGCAGTGCGCCGATGCCGGCGCCGACCAGTATGCCGATCGAGCTGCCGATGACACTGATCATCAGCCCGCTCATGCCGCCGCCCGGCTTACCGGCAGCCTGCTCCGTGGTTCTCTCGACACCTTCGACGGCATGTGCGCTACCGGCGGTCAGCAGGGTGAGGGTCAGGGCCAGGGTGCCGAGCTTTTTCATGGCAGCTCTCCGCAGAAGGCTTCAGCAGATCTTTGATCTTGTATATCCACGAAGCATGCCAATAAATTTTATGATTAAAATCAATTAGTTATATAATTTTGCGGGATTTCATAAGCGACAAAGTGTCGTTATGGCTACAAAAGTTTGTCTCGTTTCTCACAAAAAGCCGCGCTTTCATTGATCTGGATCAATAGGGGTAGTGTGGTTTTGTGCTTGAGCCTTTACCGGGTATTGCTGGCGATTGACGGTGCCACTCCTGCGGTTCGATGGCGATGGGCTTGGGCTCCGGCGTGTGCACTCTGCTTGCCCGATACGGCTGTTCCTGGCCGGGCGAGCGGTCCACGTCCGGTTCGGATCAGGCTGGGGCGTGATGGGGGCTATTCAGGGGGAGGTGATCGAGTCGGGGGGCGGTAACCCCTTGCGATCGGGCGGGTCGCTGTGGAGGTGGCCCGGCAGCGCTCCGGGGCCGCAGAAGTGCTCAGCGGAGAGGGCGCGTGCCGTCGTTGGCGTCGGCCAGGGTGGCGGCTCTGTCGGTCGTCTTGGTGTGCGGGCGGTTGCCGCGGATCTCGACCTGCTCGCCGACAACGAAGTGGCGGTGGGGGGAGCGCACGGTCTTCACTGTGCCACTGTCGGTGCGCGTGCGATCACTGCCGCCGGAGGCTTGCGGAGTAGCGCCGCCCAGCGCCTTGGCGAAGCTCCGGCCTTGGGTTTCCTCGATGCTTTCGGCGGCGTTGGCACCGCTGGCGGTCAGCAGGCCGAGGGTCAGGGTCAGAATGCCGAACTTTTTCATGGCGGCTCCTCCGAGGAGCGTTCCGGTGGGATTCGCTAGGGGATTTCCACGAAACGTGCCAGGTGGCTGGATATGGGAAATCAATTAGTTAGCCATGAGGGGGCAGCGAGGTTCGCGACAAGATGTTGCGACTACGACAAGGAAATTGTTGGCTAGCCGCCAGAAGAAGCGCTTTTGTTGATCGTAGTCAGTGAAATACCCGTGAAGGCATGATTTGTCCTGTCTTGCGTGGGGTGGTTCAGGGCGCGATCCACTGGCCTTTGCTGCGGCTTTCGCAGGATGGCTTGAGGTAGCGGGCGTCGCTGGCGATACCGTAGTAGTGGATATCCTGGTGATAGGCAGTGCCCTCGACCCGTGCCTCGCGGCAGATGCCGAAGCTGCCCTGCGGGCAGTGCTCGGTGAAGCTCACCTCGGTCGTCTGTCCGGCGAGCTGCGGCTGGCAGAAGCCTTCGCGGAACAGCTTGGCCGGGATGCTGCGGTTTTCCTGGCAGATTCGCACCTCGACCCGCTCGGCCCGACTGTGCACCGTGCAGGCCTCGGCCAGGGCCTGGCCGGACAGGGCGAGTGACAGGGACAGCAGGAGCAGGCGCATGGGGATTCCTCCGGGATGGGCGCGCGCGACTCTAGCATGTCGCGGCTGCTCGCCGCCGCCAGCGGGTGGCTGCCGCAGGGCAATCGCATGAACGGATACGCCCATAGCTTCAAGCGGCTTCAGCCCGAGCAGGTTTGGTGTAGCGTGTCTTCTCTTTGTCGAGGAGGGATACACGATGCAGCAAGCAGACAGACCGAGCCTGGCCGAAGTCTTTGTTTCGATCGACGATCCTCGGCAAGCGGGCAAGGTCGAACACGATCTGGTGGAGATGCTGGTAGTCGCTGTCAGCGCGGTGCTCTCGGGCGCGGATACGTTCGTGGAGATCGAGGCATGGGCCACGGAGAAGCTCGACTGGCTACGAAACTACCTGGAGCTGAAGCACGGGATCGCCTCGCATGACACGTTTGGCCGTCTGTTCGGGCTGATCGATCCGGCACAGTTCGAGGCGGCGTTCAGGGGCTGGGTGGGATCGGTCGTTCCGGTGCTGGGGGCGCAGGTGGTCGCCATCGACGGCAAGACCAGCCGGCGCTCGGGCAAGGTCGATGCCACACCGCTGCACCTGGTCAGTGCCTTTGCGGCAGATGCCCGCCTGGTGTTGGGCCAACACTCGACCCAGGCGAAGTCCAACGAGAAAACCGCGATCCCCCAGTTGCTGGAAGTACTGGCATTGCAAGGTTGTATCGTCACGCTCGACGCGATGGGCACCCAGGCCAGCATCGCCCAGGCGATCCGCCAGCGAGGCGCGGACTATGTCCTGGCGGTCAAGGACAACCAGCCTACCCTGGCCGAGGCCATCCGGGATTTCTTCGCGTGCTACCAGGCCTCGCCCGACAAGACCCCGCATACGGTCTTCGAGACGGTG
>Ga0209575_10000232_pt1 | contig 52788 bp, 44 predicted proteins | sample Medcelwee11metaG_FD_187172 | JGI IMG/M metagenome (GOLD analysis project Ga0209575, IMG submission 187172) | Freshwater pond sediment microbial communities from the University of Edinburgh, under environmental carbon perturbations - Medium... | ecosystem: Environmental > Aquatic > Freshwater >...
ATACGCATCGTGCATCGCGCTCGTCCATTCGTAGCGAGGCTCTACCTCTGAGGAGCCGTATGTCCGAATTGGGCAAGTACGGACCTGTGGGAGCTTCGGGGGGGTAACCCCCCGTCGCTACCCGACCGCAAAGCTGGGCGCGACGATGTCGCGCCGCCACGGTCTCGGATGTGTACCGTCACAAATCCGCATCCGTGGCGACTCGGCAACGCCGAGTCCAGCCCGGCACGGCAACGCCGTGCCCCAAGGCGACGGATTGATTCTTCCGCCAGGCACATCTAGCACGAGTGACGGAACATCCTCCACCCACCCGTGTCCATCCCGCCATGCAGGTTGAACCTCACCGGGCACGTCGATTTCGCAACGTGATTGTCTTGGCGCTCTCGGTCGCAGCCCCTTGTTGCGGTCACGACCTCGAACCTGCGCCCGCGGTGCAGCCCTGGACCCTCGAAGCCACGCTCGTGCGATCGGAGGGACAGGGGACTCCGGCCGAGGTTTGTCACGAAGCTGGGGCATGTAAGCCCCTCGCGGCCGAGGATGCGGTCCTCACGCCTGCCACGATCCGCACCAAGGACAGCCACGTCACCCTCTCTCTCGGCGACGGCGCCTTTCTCGACGTGGCTCCCTCCACCGAGGTCACGTTCGACCCGCGCGAACCGCGAACCGTGGGATGGCAAAGCGGATGGGTGACGCTTCGCCACGAGCCGCCAGGGATGCGGTCGCCCGTTCGCTTGGTCGCGAGGGATCGGTCCGCCACGCTGGCCGAGGGGCCCGGGGCCCTGACCCTCCGGTCGCAGGGACAAGGCGTGACGCTGACGGTGCATCGAGGCGAGGCTTCGCTGGGCGACACGAAGGTCGGGGCAGGCAGAACGGTCTGGATTCCAGCGAAGGGCGAGCCGGATCTGCGTGCGGCCTGGACCGGCCACGTCGCCCCCGTCGCTCCCGTGTCCCTCCCCGAATTGCAGCCGGGCAAGGCGTTGCCCCCCCGAGGCCTCGGACGCATGACCGCGCGCGTTCCTGGCACGGAAACCGTGGTCGATGGCGTGAGCCTGCTCTCGCACGAAGCACGGGTGCTGGTGCGCGATGGGTTCGCGCGCACCGAGATCGTGGAGGAGTTCCAGAACGACACCGACCGCGTGCTCGAAGGTCGCTATGTCTTTCGCCTCCCGCCCCGCGCGAGCATCTCCCGGCTCGCCCTGTGGGTGGGCGACAAGCTCGTCGAAGGCGAGGTCGTCGAACGAGACCGTGCCGCCCGCATCTTCAAGGGCATCGTCGACGACACCGTGCGACCCCGGGACCCGGCCCTGCTCGAGTGGGTCTCGGGCGGGGAGTTCTCCCTGAAGATCTTCCCGATCGAGGCCAAGAAGAGCCGTCGCGTTCTCATCGCCTACAGCGAGGTGCTCTCTACCGAGACCCCCGTCCTCACCTACGTTCACCCGCTCTCCCTGGGCGACCCGCGCGCCACACCCATCGGCCGTTTTCGCATCGAGGTCGACGTCGAAGCTGAACCGGCCACGATCGCCACGCCACTGCATGAAGCGTCGGTGAAGCGTTCGGACGCGCGCAGCCTCGTGACGTTCGAGTCCCGGTCGTTCGTACCGCGGCACGACTTCGTGGTGGAGATGACGGGGCACGCGGGGGTCGAGCCACTGGCGCTCCATGTGCCGGGACGCGCAACCACGGGCTTCCCGGACCTTCCGGAGGTGTCCCGGGGCGCGGCAGAAGGCCCCACGTTCGCCCTTCGCGTCCGTGCGGCACTGCCGGAAGGCATGGACATTCCGGCCACTGTCGGCCTGCGACGCGTCATCGTGGTCGACCGCAGCGCGAGCCAGACCAAGGAAACCCTCGACGCGCAAGCCCGCATGACCGTCGGGCTGCTGCAGCGCATGAGCGTGGGCGAACGGTTTGTGCTGCTGGCTTGCGACACGGATTGCGCCTCGTTTCCGGACAAGGGCATGAGCGAGCCTGGAGCATCCGTTCTGGACGAAGCGCGGGCGTGGCTCGGGCGGCTCGAGACTGGGGGAGGGACGGACATCTCCCACGCCCTGACGATCGCGCTGCGACGTCTCGAGGACGGCCCCGGGGGGCAGATCGTGATGCTCGGTGACGGGAGCGTCAGCGCGGGAGACCTTGACGCCGCGGGCATCGCGGGGCGGATCGCGGAGCCCTTGCAGAGCAAGAAGGCGGACCTGCGCCTGATCGGGGCGGGCGTGTCTGTGGACGAGGTGTTGCTCGGGAACGTGGCGCGGATGGTGGGCGCGACCTACGAACCGCTGGGATCGGACACGGATCTGGACAGCCGGGTCGAGACGGTGGCGTCGCACTTGCGAACGCCGGTGTTGGCCGCGACGCGGCTCGAGCTTCCGGACGGCTTTTCCGAGGTGCACCCGCCGCATCTTCCCAACCTGCGGCTTGGCGAGGAGATCGTGGTCACGGGCAAGCTGCGTCCTGGGGCCGGGGGGACGGCGCGGTTGGTGGGTCGGCTGGGGGACGCGCCGTACGCGCGAGCGATCGAGCTTTCGGCGGACGACGGTTCCGCGAGGAGCAACCCGTTGGTGCCTCGGCTGTGGGCGGAGGCGCGCATCGCCTCGTTGCAGGCCGGGAGCGAGGCGGACGCGAAGCGGGAGATCGTGCGGCTGTCCCGGCACTACCATGTGATGTCGCGGCACACGGCGATGCTGGTGCTGGAGAACGAGCGTATGTTCGCGGAGTTCGGCATCGAACGGACGCAACCTGGGGAGCCCTCGGCGCCGACGAGACATGCGGGGAAGGGACAAGAAGAGCAGAGGCCGTCGCGGGAGGCCGAGGAAGGGGTGCCGACGGACTTCTGGGGCACGGGCGACGCGTTCGGTGCGGGGAGCTTGGGGCTGAGTGGGGTCGGGGAAGGGGGAGCGGGACGCGGGGATGGGATCGGCATGGGGATGGGCACGTGGGGCTCGGGCGCGGGCAGGTCCAGCCACAAGACGAGTCCTCCCCAGGTTCGCGGGGGCGCCTCGAACGTGAGCGGAAGGCTTGCGCCCGAGGTCATCCAGCGGATCGTGCGCTCCAATTACGGGCGTTTCCGCCTGTGTTACGAGCAGGGTCTGGCGCGCAACCCCTCGCTGGAGGGCAGGGTGGTCGTCCGCTTCATCATCGACCAGAGCGGGAGCGTGGCTCACGCCACCAACTCCGGGTCCACGCTGCCGGACAGCCAGGTGGTCCAGTGCGTGGTGCAAGCCTTCCCGCGGCTCAGCTTCCCGGAAGTGGAAGGGGGGACCGTCACGGTGGTGTACCCCATCCTGTTCTCGCCGGGCGATGGGCCACCCGCGCCGGGGGAGTGGGTGCCAACCGGTGCCACTCCCCCCCCGGAGTCGGCCCACGTCGACCCCGTGGTCCATCGAGCCCAGGACGACAGCTGGAGGCAGGCGGAGAGCAAGCACCTCGAGACGCTTCGGGCGGCTGTGCAAAAAGACGAGGGGAGCCGTCGTGCGCATGCGCGGCTCGTGCGGGGCCTCCTGCAGCGGGGGAAGTTCGACGAGGCGTTGACAGCGGCGCGTCGCTTCGCGGGGCTCGACCCGGACCTGCCGGTCGCCCACGAGTTGCTGGCGCACGCGGAAGCAGCTTCGGGCAACGGCGCGCGGGCGGTGGCGGCGATCGCTTGGCTTGCGGAGGCGCAGCCGCGCTCATCCGGGGCCCAGGTGCGTGCTGCCCAGGCGTACGAGGCGCTGGGGGACGAGCTGCGCGCTTGCTCGCACTGGCGTGCAGCGGCTGAGCTTTTGCCGAAAGACGAGTTGGTGCGCTACGAGGCAGTGCGGTGCACGGGCCGGGTGCGGAACCCGCAAAATGCGCTGGTGTTGGCGCGTGCGACCGACAAGCCCGGAGAGGCTCTCCTTGGCCTGATTGCGCTTCTGGAGAAGGGTGCACCTCTGCCCGCCTACGACCCGGGACGCGGGCGAGCGGGCTCGTACGAAGCTACGGTGACGTGCGCACCCGAGCACGAGTGTCCCGTCGTGATCATCCTCGCGCCTGACGGGACCGTGCATTCCCCTTGGACGCCGAATCGCTTTCGGGCGGGTCGCGGCATGATTTCGTTCCAGCCCGGTGTGGGGACCTACCGGGCGATCCTGATCGGCAAAGGGACTGCCAAGCTTGCCCTTCGCGCCCATGGCGTGTCACGCACGTTCGACGTCACCGGAGAGGGTACGCGCACGGTCGCTGCGACGGACCTTCGCCGACCGCGGTTGCGAGGGTGGTGAGCGAGGCTTCGCACTCCGGTCAGGCCCCGCTCAAGGCTTGCACTGGGAGAGGTAGCCGTCCTCCGACCAGGCTTCGTAGGTTCCAGCGCAAGGACTGGTCACTTCGGCCCGGATGGGGATGGTGCCACCGGAGGAGATGGTGAACATGGACGGGTTGAGGTGGACGATGACTGCATTGAAGCCGGCGATGGGCTGGCAGCCGAAGTGCTGCACGTTCGAGGTACCCGGCTGGAGCACCCGAACTTCTACGTCGTTGTCGAAGGTGCCGCCTCCGGTCTTGCTGACTGTCACCTTGGGATCGTAGTCGGACCCCGTGGGCGCGACTTCCACGCACAACACTCCATGGTTGGCGAGATCGTCGGCGCAGTGCTTGCCTCCATCGCCGTAGAAGCGATAGCCGCTTGCGGCGCAGGTTCCCCAGGCGTCCCAGGTGTCACCCGAACAGAGGCGCGTCTGGGACCCCAACGGACAGTACATTCCAGGATCGCAGGAACGGGAATCCGTGCTTCCGTTGACGCATTCGACACAAACGTTGTTGCTGCAAACGTCGCTGCCGGAGCAACCCCCGCAGGAGCATCCCTGGTAGGTTCCACATCGACCCGAGCACAGCGTGCCACAGGGATCGTTGCAGGCGCCGTCGGTGCACCCCACGACTCCGCACTCTTGTTGATCGACCACTTCCCTGCAGCTGCCATCTGTGCCGCACAGCACGCGCAAGGTGCCGTCGCAGTGCCAACCGGAGTCGTGATTGTTTGCTTGGCAGAAGTCCACGGGGTCGCAGGTCGTTCCCCCTGTGCCGCCGGTTCCGCCAGAACCTCCCGCTCCGCCGGTTCCACCGCTTCCCCCGGTGCCGCCCGTGCCGCCCGTGCCGTCCACACAGCTGCCGGCACCGCTGGACACAAGGCAAACCTGGTGCGGAAGGCAGGCTCCGCAATCGATGACAGCCGCGCAACCATCGCTCACGATGCCGCAGGCGGACCCCAGTTGGACGCAAGTTCTCGGCGTGCACGTGCCCGAACCGCATTCGTTGGGTGCCTGGGCGCCACAGGTCGAGCCGACAGCACAGGAGCCGCAATCCACGCTGCCGCCGCAGGTGTCGGGGGCGATGCCGCAGTTGGCATTGAGCTGAGCGCATGTCTTGGGACTGCAGTCGCCCCCGGAGCTACCGCCCGTTGCCGCGTCGCTGCCGCCTCCCACGCCACTGTCCCCCGGGGGATTGGGGAGGGCGGAGGAATCGTCGGTGTTCGACGCGCAGGACACAAGGATTGCGGTACCCAACGACAGAAAGGCGAAGGATCGATGCATGGGGGCCGGGCTGCCCGGGGATGGACAGGCAACGAAAGCAGGATAGCGCAAGAGCCGGTGTGCGGCAGCCTTTGCCGGCGTCGGCCACGACCAGCCTCCTCACCTCCCGCCGGAGCCGCCGCAGCCGTCGCAGCCGCAGCCCGCGTCACCGGGCCAACCGCCACCTGAGCCGGCGACTCCACCGTCGTCCGCAGGAGAGCCGCCGTAGCCCCAATCACCACCTGAGCCAGCGACCCCGCTGTCATTCGGTGGCCAACCGCCACCTGAGCCAGCGACCCCCCCGTCGTCCGCAGGAGAGCCGCCGTAGCCCCAATCACCACCTGAGCCGGCGACCCCGCTGTCATCCACCGGCCAACCGCCACCTGAACCAGCGAAGCCGCCATCGTCGATGGGCCAACCGCCACCTGAACCAGCGAAGCCACCGTCCGGCCAATCACCGCCGTAGCCAGCGTACCCTCCGTCCATGGGCCAACCGCCACCGGAACCCGCGAAGCCACCGTCATCCATCGGGGAGCCGCCGCAGCCCCAATCACCGCCGTAGCCAGCGAATCCGCCATCATCCATGGGCCAACCGCCACCGGAGCCCGCGAAGCCACCGTCATCTGTGGGGGAGCCGCCGCAGCCCCAATCACCGCCGGAACCCGCCAAGCCGCCGTCGTCCGCGGGTGTGCCGCCGCCGGACCCAGCAAACCCAGACTCCCCTCCCGCGGATTCGTCCGCGTCTTCGTCAGGCAATTGGATCATGCAACCCGCCAAGCAAGCACACGTCACGACCAGGGTGAGCCACGTCGTTCGCTTCATGGATTCTCTCCTTCGCTCGCCAGCGAGCGCTGTTCGTACCGGCAGCGCGCGCCCGCACCGGTGAAGACCTTGGCTCCGCACGCTACCGTTGGGTTTCGTCTCGGAGCTTCTGCTGGTGAGTGGGGGCGATCGGCCGAGCCCTTCGACAAATCGACATGTCGTCGATCAAGAGTCCGGCGCGACCTCTTCGATCGCATCCGACGCATCGACCCATGCGCCGCCCGACCCCGCGGCGTCATCCCAGGACGCATCGAACGGAGCCCCCCCAGAGCCCGCGAACCAATCGTCGGATGCATCGAACGGAGCTCCCCCAGAGCCCGCAAGCCCCTCGTCGGAGCCATCGAACGGAGCCGCCGCGAAGCCCGCGATCCCGTCGGAGGCGGCGTCCACCTCCGTGCCCCCCGATCCACCGATGGCGCCCACACCCGCGAACCCGTCGGACGCATCGAAAGCAGCCGCCCCCGAGCCCGCGATCCCGTCGTCGGCCGCATCGGCCGGAGTCGCGCCGTCAGTCCGCGCGAGCTCGGTCTGCACGATGCACCCGGCAAGGCAGAACACGCCGAGCACCGCCGGCAACGAGCGCGCCTTCAGGAAAGGGCTCCTCTGGGTCATGGCATCTGCTCGAGCATGCGACGGAGCCGCGCCTCGTACAAGCTTCCGGCCGATCCCGCCAGCAAGGTCTCCGCACGCGACCGTGCTTCTTGCGTGCGGCCGGCGTGCTGCAGCGCCTCGATCTCGACCAGCTGCCGCTCCATGACGAGCTTGCCGCGTGGATAGCGCTGCGCATGCAAGCGAAGCAGCTCGAGGGCCTCGGTGGGGTTGGATCGCACGGCGCTGCGCGCGCGGGCAATCAAGGCAACCTCTTCGTCCAGGGAGCCTGCCGACGAGGCCGCGCCTGCGACCGAACGCACGGGTGCCGCATCGGGCCGCGTGGCTCGTGCGTCCGGGCCCGCGTCCGGCTCCGCTTCCTCGACGTCGGGTGCCGCTTCGGGGGCCACGTCCGGTACGCTTGCGTCTTCGATGGCGACGGGCTGCATCTGTTCGCGCGGCAGCATCGGCGTTCGGTGCGAAGCAGCGGGCGCCGTGGCCGCGGGCTGTTCGCTTACGACGTAGTCGACTACGAAGTACGTGGCAGTCGTCGACACGCCGATGGCCGCGGCCGCGATGCCTCCCTTGACCCAGAGGGTCAGTCCCGCTGCCGCAGGAAACGCCACCAGGAATCGCAGCTTGCGCCAGGACCGGGCTTGCTCGCGGGATGTCATCGAACGGGAAGGGGCCGCCGTGGCGAGCAGCTTCGCGATTTCGGGGCTTGGGGCGTCTCCGCCTTCACGCCAACGTCTTGGCTCGCTCATCGCAGCCCCCTTCGCGCTTCCGCGGCCTCGAGCCGCTTGAGCGCAGCCTCGAACTCCTGTCGCGCCGCGTGGATTCGAGAATACACCGTGCCCACAGGGACGTCGACGATCTCCGCCACTTCCGTGCACGACAACCCGTCGACCTCGAACATCACGAACACCGCACGCTTCTCGACAGACATGGCGTCCAGGATCCGATTCAACCGCTGTCGAGCTTGCTCCACCGCCATCCACTCCTCCGGCGTGCGTGGGGAGGGCGCATCCCGGGCCTCCGGTGCCACCTCACGCAGCTCCTCGCGACGCCGATGCGCCTTTCGACGGTAGTCGCTCGCGACACGCAAGCAGATTCCGTACAGCCAGGTGCGCACCTTCGACGTTCCGTCGAAGGTCTCCAGGCGACGATGCACGACCAGAAACACCTCCTGAAACACGTCGTCGAGGTCGGACGGCGCCACGCCCATTCGCTGCAGCGACAACCAGACGAAGTTGGCGTGGTCACGGTGCACGTCCGCAAAGGACGTCGTGTCCAGGGGCCGGGTGGCTTCCGCCGCTTCGAGGGTCAACGCATGCACCTGTGAATGGATGGGGACATGCGAGCCTGGGCTTCAAGGAAACGTCACGGCCACCCCGACATGGCCGACTCCCGCGACCGCCGAGGGCAAGAACGCGCGGGTCGTGTCGTCGCCGACCACGAGATACTCGCGTCGCAGGACAGGAACCACGACATCCACGCCCAGCACGAGGTCCACCGGGGATGCCAGGGTGGTTGTCAGACGAGGTGAGCCGGTGACGGCGAGCCACAGGCTCTGTCCGGGCTCCACGGCCTCCGCCCCGCGAACCGTCGCGTGCATCGCCCCGACCTGGACGAGAGCACACGACGCGAGCTCCGTGTTCGGGGAGCGGGCCAGGGTCAGGCACGGTCCGGCCGCCCCCGCCGTCCACCCGAAGGAGAAGCGATCATCCTGGACACTGCGCTCCCCCAGCCAAAGCATCTGCAGCTCGGCAGACCATCGCGGGGAGACGGGGACCCGGGTGAGCACGCCGGCTCCCCAGCCGGGGGAGGGCACAACGCCCAGGGCACTCACGAGAACGGGCGCCACGCGCGCGCGAGGCGGGACCTCAGGAGCGGGACCGGTCGGAGGGGCAGGGGCGGGCGCGATCGCTTCGACAGGAGGCGGTTCGGTCGCTTCCACAGCAGGCGGCGCGGTCGCCTCGACAGGAGGCGGCTCGGCAGCATCAGTGGGGGATTCAGGGGCGGACGAAGGCGCAGGCCCAAGCGCTTCTGTCCGAATCGGCGCCGTGGGATCGATCGTCAGCGCCACCGCGAGCACCATCGCTCGCGCCATGCCGTCGCACGTCGGGTCCTCCGTGGCAAGCTCCCGTGACCCGATGGTGTGGCCGTCACGGCCCCGCAGGCGGAGCAGTGCGTGCCAGCCTTCCTCGGTGCGATCGACCATGGCTTCGATCACCACGGGAGCGTCGCTCGCGAACGGGTCGCGCCCCAGGCTGGCGCGTACGCGGTCTTCGATGGCGTGGGGTCCCGGACAGCTCTCGGCCCCCGCGCTCCGGACCCAGGAGAGTCGCACGGGCTCGAGCGCTTCGTGCGCGTCGGGTTGCGCGCTTGCCAGGCCCGGCCAGGTCACGAACCACGCGAGGACGCTCGCCGCCAGGGGCAAGACGCTCGCCCTTTTCGCTCGATGAAAGGCTCGTTTCCTCATGCGGGACCGCCACACGCGCGTCGCGTTCTTCTCTCGCCCGGCGCGGTCCGTTTGTCGAGCGGGAAGCGTCTCACCGCGCCGAACAATGTCCTGCTGCACCGAGCGCGGCGGTGGCCGCCGCCTTGATGTGGGCCGGTACGCCTTCCCGGGACAAGAGCGGCGCAAGCCGGTCCCGAAGGTCGGGTGGGTGCAGTCGTCCGAGGGCCGCCACGGACGCGGCCCCGAGCCCGCTCGCCGCCTCGGGTGAGTACGGGTCTGCGGAGCGAACCGCGAACACCGTCAACAGGTCCGCCGACTCCGGGTCGCACAAAACGCCCAGCGCATGCACCGCAGCGATGCGAACCGTCACCTTCTCGGCCGCCTCGTCCGCCATCGTCCGAAGCGAAGGCGCGAGCGATGTCACGCCCCGTGCGCCGATCGCCGTGGCCGCCCACTGTCGAACGAGCGGGGCGTCATCACCGAGCCGCAGACCGAGCTCGCGATCCGCCAGGGGCGAGGGCCCCGCGGTGGCCAGGGCCCGCGCCGCGGCCGCACGCACCGTCGGCCAAGCATCGAGCATGAGGCGACGCACCAGGTAGGGAGTGGCCTCGTCCTCTCCGGCCAAGCTGAGCGCGGCGGCCTGACGCACGCGCACGTTGTCGTCCTCGAGGGCGCGCAACAGCCACGGCCTCATGGGCTCGAGCCCCCGGGCCACGGTGACCGCCTGGGTACGCACCATGGGCTCTGGGTCCGATGCCATGCTCGTACGCAGGTACCAGAGCGCACGACCGTCCTTTTCGGCTGCGAGCCGCGCCGCGGGCTCCTGCAGCAAGTATCGCGTCCTTGGTGTCGCCTCCGGCGTGGACAGCCGCGCGAAGGCCACCCCGGCCGGACCCCGCAGGCCCCTGAGGTCTTCCTTCGCCACGCGCAGCAGGTCGATCGTGGCAGGCACCGGGAGCTTGTCGTTCATCAGCTGGCGCGACAGCGCGTCCCGACCCCGCTGCTTGCTGGCAGCTCGCGCCAAGTAATGGCGCAACGCCCGTCGCGTGGGACGGTTCTTGTCCCCAAGCATCGGCGCGACGCGAGGGACCACGCGCTCGGGCGCCACGGTCGCCAACTCGTTGGCCGCCGCCAACCGCCCTGGGTCCAGCTCGTGGCGCTTCTGCTGCGCGGTCGTCCTCGCACAAAGCGCCTGGTCCCGATAGGAAGGGGCGCACCCCGCCCCGTGCGTCAGCACTTCCTCGAGCGCGTCTGCGGCGGCTCGCCCGCATCGCCGTACGCGATCCTGGGCATGTGCTCGCTCCGTGTCCTCTTCACTCGAGAGCAACGATGCGAACACGGGGCTCGAAACCTGACAGGGGGCGGCGTCGAGCACTTGCATCGCGAGGTGACGCCCCGACGCATTGAGATGGCCGACCTTCGCCGCCACGGCTTCCGCCGCAGGCTTGCCACCTCGCATCAACACCGCGGCTGCTGCCGAGGCGCGCTCCGCTTCGCCCCCGAGCGCTTCCGCGAGACTCGCGTGCGACTCGCTCCCGTCGAACGCCGAGTAGGCGGTGACCTCCGCCAGCGTCACCCGCGCATCCTTCGCCGTAGGGGGCGCGTACGCATCGTCCAGGACGATCGCCACACACGAGGTCACCAGCGGCTTTCCGAACCGCACGGTATACCTTCTTCCCGCGTGCTTCCAGGCGTCCTCCGGGAGCGCCACGCGCACCAAGCGCCCATCGGTCGCGAGGAAAAATGATCGCGGGGCCGCCCCATGTTCCACCGCGGCCGTGGCTGGCCGCACGACGAACGAGACCGAAGGCAACGGAACGTCCGCAGGGGCGCGGAGCACGACGAACTCGCCGCGCCCCTCTTTGCCTCGTCCTTCGCTCCAGAAGGTCTCGGGGTTGCCATCGGTGAGCGCGCCGGGGGCGCCATACCCACTGGATGCGCCCACGGCGACGAGCAGATGACCGAGCGGGGTCGGCGCGTCGTCGCTGCGGGTGGCGGTGACGGACTCGGCCGCGTCGCGCTCGGAGGCGGCAAGCCGTTGGAGCTTCACGGGCCGCAGGGTCAAGTCGGAGTGGACCACGCGCGGGGAAAGGAGCGTGGGTCTGCCACAGAGCTGCAGGTTCGGGTTGGTCTCTCCCACGAGGACCTGGGACAAGCCCGCGGGCTCTTCGAGGGTCACCTGCACAGCCGGTGCAGACGAATCCACCCCCGCGGGGACCTCGGGCGTGAGGCCGCTCCACAGGACGGTCGGGTTCTCGGCTTGGCCGAGGGGTGCAGCGACGATGGCCTGCCAGCGACCGGACCCGGTCGTTGCGTCCACGTGCACCACACTGCGTCCCCCGGCGATTCGCAAGGACTGCAACCGCGGGGACGATGCGCCTTGCCCGCCGGGAGGCTGGACCGCAAGCGGTCGTGCGCCCTCGAGGGGACAGCTAGGCGTGGGGCAGGTGCGAGCGAGGAGCTGATAGCCTTGCGGTGATGGCACCAGCGCGACGGTCAAGGCGCGCTGTCCTGTGCCGGCGGGGGCGGTGGTGGAAGCGACGGGTTGGGTCGGTCCTTGCGCGCTGGCGAGGGAGGGCAGGCACAGGGCGAGGGTCGACGCGAGGGTCCCAGCCACGCACCGTCGCATGGGTCAGACCCCGACCTTCCAGGTCGTGCCGTCGGTGCCGTCGGCCATCTCGACTCCCCAGGCCTCGAGCTCGGCGCGGAGTACGTCGGCGCGTGCGAAGTCCTTGTTTTTTCGAGCATCCGTGCGTTCGAGGATCTTGGCCTCCACCGCGTTCGCGTCCAGATTCCGGAGCCGCAGGCGCCGGGTCCGCGTACGCTGGGCGTACTCCTTCGACGGCGTGCGCAGGAGCCCGAGGACGTCGGTGCAGGACTCGAGTGCGGCGATCGCTTGCGTGGCGAGCGACCGGGTGGACTCCACGAGTGCTGCGTCCTTGCGCCGCTTGAGCGCGAGGTCGCACAGGTCGTTGGACACCTTGGTGAGCTCACCGACTGCCGCGAGCGCGACGGGCGTGTTGAGGTCGTCGTCGAGTGCGGCCTTCACCTTGTCGCGCGCGGTCACGATGACCTTGCGAATGGCGGTGAGCTCCCCGGGCAGCTTGGCCGCCGGGCTGGCCTGATCGTCGGCGAGGGCGCGGAGGCGTTCGAGCGTGGCGTAGAAGTAGTCGACACGGCGCTCGGCCTCGTCGACCCCTGGGAAGATCACGCGACCGTCGTCGAGCTTCTCGGAGTCGAAGGTGAGAGGGCCGCGGTACTGCACGGTGAGCAAGAAGTAGCGGAAGCCTTCCGCGTCGTTGCGATCGAGCACGTCGCGTACGGTGACGAAGTTGCCCAGGGACTTGGACATCTTTTCTTTGTCGACGTTGACGAAGCCGTTGTGGAGCCAGACGCGGGCGAAGGGGCCTTGGTGGGGATGCGCGGCCTCGCTCTGGGCGATTTCGTTTTCGTGGTGGGGGAAGATGAGGTCCATGCCCCCGCCGTGGATGTCGAAGCCGAAGCCGAGGAACTTCGTGCTCATCGCGGAGCACTCGATGTGCCATCCGGGTCGGCCCTTGCCCCAGGGGCTCGGCCACCCATAGGCCTCGTCCGGGGCGCCCTTCCACAGCGCGAAGTCCATCGGGTCCCGCTTGTGCTCGCTCTTCTCCACGCGCGCACCCGCCTCGAGGTCGTCGATCTTGCGGCGCGACAGCTTCCCGTACGTTTCGAACGCGCGCACCGAGAAGTACACGTCCCGCGCGCCGTTGGGCATGTCGACCTCGTAGGCCGCCCCTTGCTCGATCAGCGTGCCGACCAGCTCGATGATCTCCTGGAGGTGATCGCTGACCTTGGGCTGGTGGGTCGGCGCAAGGCAGTGGATGGCCGCAATGTCATCCATGTACACCTGGGTCATGCGGGCAGACAGTTGCAGCGGCTCCTCCCCCGTTTGCTCCGCGCGGGCCAGGATCTTGTCGTCGATGTCCGTGATGTTGCGCACGAAGGTGACGTCGAGGCCGCTGGCGCGCAGGTGGCGCACGAGGATGTCGAAGGCGATGGCCGAGCGTGCGTGACCGGCATGGGGCACGTCGTAGACCGTGGGTCCGCAGACGTAGAGGCCGACCTTGCCGGGTTGTTTGGGCTCGAAGTGTTCGAGGCGCTGTTCGAGGGTGTTGTAGAGGCGGAGCTTGGTAGCGTGGGTCATGGGAGGGGTGGATATAGCATGGGCGGGGAGCTTGCGAAGCCGATCAGGTGGCTGAAAATTGAACTCTGAGTTGAGGCCCGGCCACGACAATGGACGGAGGGCGGACATCAACTAGGAGCTGAGAACACGGAAGGCGAACAGAGAATGATGAACCGACGGAGCTGTGCGGGCCTTGCGGATGATGACCGGCCTGATCGGAGTCTGTGGCGGGCGAGCCTCGGCCGGGATCCTGTCTTGGCTAGGACTTGTCGCCCGCGGCTTCGAGGATCTTGTGGCAGGGTCGGCTGATGGATTGCCTATGGAACCGCCGCCCCAGAAAGAAAGACGAGTTCGCTGCGCGAGGCACGATGGCCTGCTGAGCGGTGCGGTAAGAGGTGAGGGGGCTATCCGAGCCGAAGGCGAGGCGTTTTGGGGTGAGCCGCGTTGAGCGCGGCGAGGGGGCTTTGCGAAAGCCCCCTTAGAAAAACCTAGACCCAGAACAGCGCGAAGCGCTTGATTTGGGACTAGCGGAGCTCGTTGAGCTTGGGCTGAATCATGAAGGCCGAGATCGGGCCGAGGAACCAAAGGAGGATGAAGGTCATGGCGGCGCCCTGGGCCCCGTTGGTGACCTTCTCGACGCCCTGGGCCCACTTCCACATCCAGAGCAGGTTCAGGATCGGGATGATGATGTGCCAGGTGGGGGGAATTTCGGCGCCGCGTGCCCGCATCTCCTCGGACACCTGGTGCATCCAGATGAGCTGGTAGATGCCGCACGTGACGAAGCCGAGCAATACGATGGTGACGGGACTACGCTGCTGCATGTCGGGTATCTCCTTCGAGCCCGGCTACCGATGAACGAGCCAAGCTTCTGATGCATGGGAGGATCGAGCGTCGGGAGAGTCGCACAATGCGAGCCATAAATCGACAGGGATCTTCTTTCGCCGCTTCACTTTCGTGGGGTCGGGCGGGATCGGTTCGGCCGTTGACCGTTCCGCGAAACTGTCCGACGATGTTCCCTGATCCAGGGGGTGCACATGGCCTCGAAGAAGACGTCCGATCGCCCGCCGGCCGTCCGGGGGGAGACGATCCGTAGCTCGTTGCGCGATGCGCTCTGCCGACACCCGGCGACGGCCCGAGAGCTTTCGAGTCTCGTGGGCGTGATGGAGAAGGACATCGCCAATCACCTCGAGCACCTCGAGCGCAGCCTTCGGCGCGGCAGCGAGCGGCTGGTGGTCGATCCTGCCCGGTGCCTTCGCTGTGATTTTGTGTTTCGCAAGCGCAACAAGCTGACTCGCCCGAGCTCATGTCCTCAGTGCGGGGGGGAGCGGATCGACGCGCCGACGTTCTCGATTCGCTGAGCTAGCGGGCTGAGGTGTGTCTACAGTCCGCCCGCTTGCACCGCCGACGCCAGCTGGTCCTGCACGAACCCCGTCGCGAGCGAGCGCGCGGCGGGACCTTCGCCTCGCGAGCCGATGTCGCTCGCGACCCGATCGTGCCTCACCAGAAGCTCCGCCAGTCGTGTCTGCTCCGGGTTCGTCCCCAGGGCTGCGAACCACGTGAGCGCTAGGCACACCTCACGCTGCTTGCGTTCCAGCGTATGGCGACGCGCCAGCACGATCGGGCCCCCGTGCTCGATCGCCGAGAGCGACTCCGCGCGGTGCACCGGCGGCAACGCGAGGTAGGCCACCACCCGCGACAGCCGAAGCCCCATCTCCTCGTCGTCCGAGAGCACATACCGAACCGCATCCACCGCCGCCACCCCCAACGTCTTGCGCGCATCCACGTCGTCGCGCGCTTGCCGTCGCACCGTCTCTGCGTCCTCCGGCGTCAGCCCCATCCGTTGGCACAACGCCATCCCACGCTCGTCCTCCCGTGGGTCCAGCCCGTCGCGGAACGCGGCACGCCAGATCCCGCACGCCACGTGCTTCGCCAGCTTTGGCTCCAGCTCAGCAGGTAGCTCCAGCGCGTCCACCTCCCGCGGCGCTTCCTGGCACAGCACCGACGCGTCCTCCTCCGGCAACCCCAGCGCCGAGACCACACACCGACGCAACAGCTGGTCGTCGTCGGTCCAGGGCGTTCCCGCGTCGAGAACACTCGATAGCGCGCGCACGGCGAAGGACCCGATGGTTCGGACGCGGTCCACCTGCTTGTCACTGGGCTTCGACGTGAACAGCGAGCGCACGCCGCGCGCGCCGGATTCCAGGGTCAGCGAGTCGATGAGCTCGTACATCGGGAGCCATGCCGGCGGCGCCACCGGGGCGAGTGCGACGCACATGTTGACCAGCCACGTCGGCCAGTCCGCGCTGTCGGGCGTTCCCCCCTGCACGACCTTTGCGTACTGGCTGGCACGTCGCGTCGCCATCTCCACGAGCGTCTCGCGGTCCGCCTTCTGCGTGGAGCAGAGCAAGAACAGCGCGTCGTCGCTGACCGCGCGCAGGTAGGAGCCAAGGTACGGCTTGAAGGTCGGTGGCATGAATTTTCCCCCTACGTTTCTGGGTCTTGAGCAGCTTGCGCGATCGACTGCACGTCGAGCGCGACCTTGTACAGCTCCGTCCGCGAGAAACGTCCCGGCTTGCGCACCCGAAGCTTCGGCAGCGCAGCTGCGATGCGACATACGCCGTCAGCGATGCGCCGAGGCACCGCCATGCGCTGGAACACCGGATCGCCGAAGTCGTAGGCCGCAGTCATCCGGTCCGGCTCCCCATCCAGCGCCTCGAGCATCGGCTCGAGGAGAAGCACCGCCATCAACGTCACATCATCGAGCGGAGCGCCTCGCTGCACCGTCCGACGATCCACCTCCGTGAGCATGCGCCAGAACCGCTCGGGCGCACCTGGGCTCTCCGGCGCATCGTCGAGCAGCGCTGCCACTTCGGGGATGACCACGTGAAGCAGCCCCGTTTCCCACATGAGCCACAGCGCGCGGTGGGACGCCCCGCAGCGCATCAGCTTGAGCATCTCCTCGAGGAGGCGGGGCTTCGAGACCACCGTCAGGGCCTCACGGGTGAGCACGGTCGCATCGTAGAGCTCCGGAACGATCCCGAGGTCGAGACGCGCGCTGAACTTGATCGCGCGCAGCATCCGCACCGGGTCCTCCATGAACCGCGTCCGCGGGTCCCCGATGGTCCGCACCACCCGCTGCCGGACGTCCGGCATCCCGCCCACGAAGTCGAGCACCTCCCGGGCCTCCACGTCGTACAGCAGCGCGTTGATCGTCAGGTCCCGACGAATCGCGTCCTCGTGCGCCTGCCCGAACGCGTTGTCACTTCGGATGAGAACCGCGTCCTCGCCCCCGTCCGCATCCGGCGCCTCCGGGCTCCTGCGGAACGTTGCCACCTCGATGACCTTGCCCGGGCCGAAGATGACATGAACCAGGCGGAACCGGCGACCGATGATGCGAGAGTTGCGAAACAGCCGTCGCACCTGCTCAGGACGCGCCCCCGTCGCAATGTCGAAGTCCTTCGGACGACGGTCCAGCAACAGGTCCCGCACACCGCCGCCGACGAGGTACGCTTCGTACCCGTGCCGCACGAGTCGTCGTACGACCTTGAGCGCGTCGGGGTCCATACGGGACTCGTCCATGTCGACGCGGACGCGATTTGCCTCGGGAGGCGGCCCATCCCGCGGGATTTCCGGGTCGGGGTCCACCGGCGTACGCCGTCGGGATTCCGCACGCGGGCGTGGTTTCAATCGGGGGCTACCTGTGGGAACGGCCATAGAAACAGAAGAATTCGCTGCAGAACCGTGAGGGTGACAGGGGCTTACGCCTCTCGATGGGAGAACAGCTTGGGTCCATGCTCAACTTCTAAGCGGTCGAAGCATAGCACCTTGTCGCACCTTCGGTAACGACCCAAAACGGCTTCGCGATGTTCACCCCCGAACATCACGGTTCCCCGCCCGGCCGCTCCGCTCCCTCAACAAGCCTTGCCGCCCCTTCTCCCCGTCGCCTATCACCCATCCCCCGTGCCCCCCTCCTTCGAGCTCATCGGATACGTCGCCGCAGTCCTCACCACGGGCAGCTTCGTCCCGCAGGTCCTCAAGGTCGCGCGCGAACGGCAGACCAAGGGCATCTCCCTCGGCATGTACGTGCTGTTCACCCTCGGGGTCGCCCTCTGGCTCGTGTATGGCTTGCTCATCGGAAGCGCCCCGGTCGCCGCCGCCAATGCCGTCGCCCTGCTGCTGGCAGGCGCCGTCCTCGTCATGAAGCTGCGCTTCGGGTGAGCGCGTGAAGTCCGCGCTCAGTACGGCGGACTGTCACAGGGACGGATGACCTTGATGCAGTCGGGATCGCCTTTCGGTACGCAGAACTCGCAGTTGTTCGTGCGAGCGCCCGCCGTCGGTCGCGGAGGCGTGCGCGGCGCGGCCGCCCCACGAAGCTCGATCACGATCGTTTGCGATGTCCTTGCCAGCACCGCCGCAGACCCGCGCAGGCCCGCCTTCTCCGCCACCAACTCGACCTTTTCGTCCAGACGCGCGGGATACTCACAAGGGGTCGCGGCGCAGACCTGAAAGAGCTCGTCGCCTTCCTTCTTCTTGACCACCGCGCCGTCAGGCTTGGTCTCGATCCGGATCACGATGGGGTCCGGCTCTTCGACCACCAAGAGGCTCGGGCTGGCCGCTGGTGCTGCGGTGGCTGACGGCGCGACCGAGGGCACCTCGGCGGACGGAGCCGCGATCGACTCCCCAGGGGACGCCCCACCGAGCACCTGGCTGCGATACCCCCAGAAACCAGCCAAACCCACGAGCACCGCGGAGGCAGCCACCCCAGCCGCTACCCACCCGCCCTTGCCCGACCCAGCACGAGCGGGTTGCTCGACACCAGGCTTTCTCTGCGCCGACACCATCTCGCGACCGTCAGGGGCGGTCGACGCCCTCGCCATCGAGGTGTCGTGCATGTTCGACGACCCCTCTGCGGCGACCACGATCTTGGGCAGTCGGAGCACCGTGTCGGCCTGCGCCTCGGGCGTATGCGCCAAGGCCTCCGCGAAGGCCGCCATCGACGGATGCCGGTCCGTCGGCTTCTTCGCCAACGCCCTGTAGATGACCTTCTCGAGGGCCTCCGAGACCTGGGACTTCGGATGGAAGTCCCGGATCGACGGCACAGCGTCGGTCATGTGCGCCGTCAGCACTGCCATGAAGGTCTCTCCGGTGAACGGTACGCGCCCGGCGAACATCTCGAACAGGATGATGCCCGTGGCGTAGACGTCGACCTTGTCGTCCACGTTCCTGCCTGCGGCTTGCTCGGGCGCCATGTACTCGGGGGTGCCGAAGATCATGCCCGTCTTCGTCAGCTTCCGGCGCTCGGCCTGGGCGCCGTCCTTGGTGACGTCGCGGAGCTTGGCGATGCCGAAGTCCACGAGCTTGACGATTTCGGCGCCGTCCTCCGTCATGGAAAGGAACACGTTCTCGGGCTTCAGGTCTCGGTGCACGACCCCCTTGGCATGTGCCGCGACCAGCGCACGGCACATCTGCATCGCGATCCAGAGGCCGCGCTCTGGCGAGAGCACTCCCTCGTCCGCCAGCACGTCCGCCAGGTCCTTGCCCTCCAGCAGCTCCATCGCCAGGAAGAATCGACCATCCTCGAGCTGACCGAAGTCGAACACGTCGACCACGTTGGGGTGCTTGATGCGGGACGCGCTGATGGCTTCTTGCTTGAACCTCGCCACCACGTCCGTGCGGGTCGTGTACTCGTGCTTGAGCACCTTGAGCGCCAGCCGTTTCTCGATTTCTTCGTGCTCGCCGAGGTACACGTCCCCCATGCCGCCCTCGCCCAGCTTGCGGATGACGAGGTAGCGCTCCGCGATGCGCTGGCCGACCAGGGGATCGGTCTCCTTCGCGATCTGGTCGTACACGCTGCGGGAGAGCAGCCTCGTTCCGTCACGCGGGCAAAACGGCTCCTCCGTATCGAGCTCGAGCTGGCACTTCGGGCAGATGCGAATGGGCATGGCAGGAGCGCCGCATGGTGCGGCAATCGCTCACATCCTAGCCGCTATCGCGCGGACGCACAAACCGTCCGCGTCACGGGCTCAGGAACCGGGACGCGCCTTGCGCGAACGCCGTGAACGACTCCTTCGGTGCGCCCTGTCCCGTACGCATCCCCGCGCTGCACCAGAAGGCGTACAGACCCGCCGAGCCCGACGGTTCCCGCGCGCGCGCAAAGGCGAAGCACGATTCCGGCGACGGGTCGTGCAGCATCGCAACCCCCACGAAGGGAATGACCGATCGCTTCTCCTGCACGAGCTCGAACACCCCTGTGAAGAAGGCTGCCTGATCCGCCTCCGATCCCCCCAAGAGCGCCGAGGTCGTGCTGGCAACCCGGTGCAACACCACCAACCGGCCCTCGCTCTCGACCGCCTCGACCGCGCTTCGAATCTGCTCGACCGCCTCGTCCGACCGCTGCACACCGTCCGTCCCGTTCAGCCCATGATGGGCCAGCATCACCACCCCGGATGCCTCCACCAAGGCGTCGCGCTCCGGACTCCCCGCCTTCAGCCATGCATCCGTCGACCAGGTCACGCCCATCACGGTCTTCTCAGGCCGGCTCGCATGGGACGTGCCGTACGCCAAGGCGTCCACCAGGAAAGTTGCGAGCGCCTTTGTCTCGAGAGGGTTGGCTTCGAGATACCGGTCTACCTCGAGCCCCAGGCTCACGTACGCGACCTCGGGACCCAGGCGGGTGAACACCTGGTCGATCAACGCCCGCACGCTGTCGCGCACCGTAGCCGAGGACCAAGCATGCCCCTGCAACGCCTCCGGTCGTCCGTCCGCCAGCGCTTCCACGACCGGGATCGACAGCAGCACCTGCTTGCGCTCCTGGGCAAGGTACGACGCCATCGTTTCGAGGGGCGCCCACGACCCGTCCTGCGACAGTTGCTCCCACCCGACCTCCACCACCATCGCGCGCGCACCCGAGGCCAGCGACACGAGCACCGCCTCCGCTTGCGCTGTCACCACGTCCTCGCCCTCGGCCTCCACCGGCGTTGGGTACAACCCCACCACCACCGGCGCCTCCGCGGCGTCCACTTCCGCGTCCACCCCTTCGTCGGGCGCGTCCGCTTCCGCGGCTTCCCACGCGGCATCCTCCACGTCCTCGGCGACGTCGTGGTCACCCGCGTCCGGCGGATCGACCGTCACTTCTGTGGCCGCGTCCTCCGAGCAGCCCCAGAGAACCGCAAGCACCGCGAGGGAGCCGAACCAGGCCAATCGTACCGCCACGAGACGAACCATAGCACGAGTGCGTTGGTCGACCCTTCGCAGACCTGCAGATCTTGATCACGGGGGTTAACCCAATCGGGACGGGCTCACGCGCGGCGTTGCTGCGCCCCACGCTCGACGCGACGGTGTCGAGTCGCTACGTCGGCGGAATTGTACCGACTCGGACTCGGCCGTGCTTCAGGCATCACACGCGCTGCCAACCTCCGCACCAACCCCCACCCTTCTGTGTCCTCTGCGTCTTCTGTGGTTTTCCGGGCTCGGGAGCGGTCAGATCACCCGGAACCCCTCTTCCTCGATCACCTTGCGGACCCGGTCCATGTCCGGCGCTTCCGTCGTCGTGAGCACCGCTGCGCCCACGCTCACCTCGACGCGCTCGACGCCTTCGAGGCCGCGGAGCGCTTGGTCCACCGCCTTGACACAATGCTGGCAGCTCATGCCGCCGATCCGGATCTCGGTCTTCATGAGCCCAACCTAGCGCAGGTCGCGCGTTCGGCCAGCCCCTCGGACCTCGTCAAGGTGCGCTCGGCAACAAATCGATCGGGTTCGACGGCGCGCCGTTGTGAACCGCCCCGCCCCCTACCCAGTAGATGAACCGCGCGTCGAGCCCGTCGTCGAGGTACACCTCGAATCGAACCACCTCACCCGCGGGCGCGTCGAAGTACATCCCGTCGACGTCCTCCCGCGTCACCGTCGCCAACTCTACCCCGTCGGCATACTCGTAGATGCCGTCCTCGCTCTCGAGCGACTCCTCGGACAACCCGCCGTAGGAAGCCCCCTCGGGAAGGGTGGCGATCACGTTGAAGTAGCATGGCAGTCCGCTCAGACGGGTGTCGCAGGTCGTGAACACATGCCAGCGCCCACCCTGTTCGTACTCGATGAACGCGCCCACCCCGTCCCCCGCCACCGTCTGCAGCTTCGCATCCGTGTCGATCGCGGCTCGCACGACGTCACCGCCGCCGGAGCCCCCTGTACCCCCTGTGCCTGCGAACCCTGCGGTGCCCCCTTCTCCCCAGCCGCAGTCGCACTCGTCGCACGTGCTCGACTCGATCACACACCCCGATGCGAGCAAGGCAGCGACGGCCAGCATTGCGAACCTCGCTCTGCGCCCGACCTGGGGTTGAGTCTCGCCGTGTCCCACGAAAGAAAAGTTATGGCTGCTGCACATGTTCGTTCCTCCGGCTCGTGCCACGGATGATCAACGTCGACCGCCCCTTGGGCTGGCGCGGCCCGGGGCCCCTCTGCCCTTGCCGCCGCCGCTTCCTTTGCTCGGTCCGTACTTGTTCCCGGTCCCCGTCGGGGCGGGGGCGGGCGCGCCGTAGGAAGGTCGTCCCGAAGGCGCGCCGTAGGAGGGCCTGGCGGACGGGCGAGAAGGCGTGTCGTACGTCGGGCGTGTCGGTCCCGATGACCTTCCCGCCGACGTGTCGTACGAAGGCCTTGCCGAAGGGCGCGCGGAGCCCGATCGCGAAGGATAGGGAGCTGCCATGCCCGGACGCGTCGGTTGTGTGGACGGCTGGTAGGTCGAGCGGCCCGACGGCATGGGGCTCACGGATCGGGGCCCTGCCGGGTACGAGGGAGCAGTCGACCCACGCGTGTCGTATTGCGAAGGTGCGGTCGAGGATCCCAAGGTTCGGGAGGGGTATCGCAGCTCTCGACGGGGTGCAGAAGGCTGCACGGGACGGGATGCGAGGGGGGCGGCGCGTCGGTCCGCGGGCAGGGCGCCGGAGGGCATTCCCCGGTACACGGGTCGGCCGATCTCTTTCCTCGCGGAAGCGGAGGAAGGTCCTGCGTTCGCGCGTGGCGCCGCCGACATGGCGCCGCTGGTGGCGCGGTGGGATGCGGGAGAGCTTGCCGCCGCCGTTGCTCGCGGGTGGGGCGTGGCAGGCGTTCGCGGGACCGCGTCGGGGGGAATGCGTGCCTGCTCGAAGGAGGGAGCCGGTTGGGGACGGGCCGCGTGCCGGTCGCGGGTCGCGTTGGGCGACGCCGGCCGATGGGGTCGCGAGTGACGCGCCGCCTCGTGGGCTCGGTACCCGTGAAGCCGATGAGAATGAACGTGACGCGTGAACACGTACCGCGACTCGCAGTACACGTAGTACGGCGGCGGAACGACCCAGAGCGACACCGCCACCCCTCCGTACCAGTAGTACGACGGAGGCATCGGCGCCCACCCCACGTAGTCGTATCCGGGGTAGCCCACCCGCCACACGACCCAGGCAGGGGCATAGGCCCGTCCCGGGATCCACGCCCAACCACGCTCGGGGACCCAGACCCAGCGCCCATAGTGGAACACGGCCCAACCCCATTCGTAGTCCGACACCCAAATCCAATCCCCCTCCGCCGTATACCCCCAATACCCCGCCGTCAGGTACGGCACGAAGTCAGGTCCCACGACCTGCACGCTCGGAACCCACACAAGCCCGTACGCGGGGTCCTCCACCCATACGCCATGGGGCGCGAGCTCCTCCCGGAACACTTCCACCGCGGAGGGATCGGTGTCCGCGTAGTCCTGCGGCACGTCCCCCTCGGGCGGGGCACCCTGACTGAGCGCCGGGCCGGTGAGGCAAAACAGCGCCACCACCACTGTGAACGCCAGCACACGCCTTTGCGATTTCCACATGCCAAGTAGCATGATTGGTCTCCTGTCTCTCTGCCACCGCAAGCTTCGTGCCACGGTCCGCTCGTACACGCCCTACCCTTGGCCTAGCACGCCACACCCGAGGCATCGACGCCTTCTAGGCTCCCACCCTTCGAAGACCACGACTATCCTGACCCCCGTGTTTCGCCCCACAGCTTCGCTTGCCGTCGCCATCTTGCTCGCGGCCTCCTCTGCCTCTGCCCAGGATTCCACCCGCTTTCGACTTCACACCGTCCACCCTGCCTCCGCTCACAGCCCGTTCCTCGTCACGGAAGGACCCGCACAGACCAAGGCCCCGTTCGCAGCATCCGCCGTCGTCGACTACGCCCTCCATCCGCTCCGGCTCGACGTGCAGGACGACGTCGGGCAACGAACCCTTCCTCTCGTCGACCACGCGGTCTTGTTGCACACCACCGTGGCCGCCCGTGTGATTCCGGAGCTCGCCTTCGATGCCTCGTGGTCGGTCGCTGCCCTGCAGATCGGGGAAGATCAGACGGTCGGTTCGCGCACGTTTCGTGCGCCCGGCAGCGCCGTGGGTGACTTGCGTTTCGGCGCGATTCATCGCGGGGCGCTCTCCGGATCGCTCGGGTACGTTGCGGGGGTGCGAGCGTGGGTCCCCACGGGAGACGCCGAGAGCTACCTGTCCGACGATCGTTTCCGGTTCGAAGCGCTGGCCGGTGTGTCGGGAGCTTTTGCGCCCGTGCGGTTCGGTTGCACGCTCGTGGGCTCGCCGCTGATCGGCACGAAGGAGGCTGGCGAGCGGGTTGGTGCTGCTTGCGCGGCGGACGTTCGGGTCTCTGCCGGCGGCCCGCGGGTCGGCGCCGAGCTGTGGGGGGGCGTTGTGTCTCACGATCCCGACCTCGAGATGGGGTCGCTCTTCGAGTACCTCGGCACCGTCGGTCAGGATGCGGGACCGATGCGGTTCGTGCTCGGGGTGGGAAGGGGCGCTGGCAGTGCGCCTGGGACCTCCGCCTTCCGCGCCATCGGCCTGGTCGGGTTCGTTGCCGGGGGCGAGGCTTCCCCACCTTCCGCGGGCGCCTCGGATCGCGACCTCGACGGGGTCGCCGACGCCAACGACGCTTGCCCGGACGATGCGGGGTCCGAGGCCCCCGACCCCGCGCGCCACGGCTGTCCCTCCAAGGATACCGACGGCGACGGGATCGAGGACCAGGAGGATGAGTGTCCCACAGAACGGGGGGCAAGGCGCGACGATCCGTCGACCTCAGGGTGTCCAGATAGGGATAATGACAGGATCGTCGATGGTCTCGACGCGTGTGCCGACGAGCCCGCTCCGACCTACGAGGACGGACAGCGGCCCGGGTGCCCGAGGCACGCTCGTCTCGAAGGCAACCGTTTCGTCCTCACGCCTTCCCCCGACCCCTTCGGCTCTCCCGACCGCGGCGCCGACGCCGTGGTGCTCAAGGAAGTGGCTTTCATCCTCCGCGCCATGCCGCATCTGACCAAGATCGCCGTCGAGGTGCGCCTCAGGACCCGCGAAGGGGAAGACGAAAGCCAGCTCGCGGACCTCGCCGTCGAACGCGCTCACGTGTTCGTGCGACAGCTCGTGGACCTCGGTGTCGAGATCAGCCGCATCGAGCCCGTGGGCGCCCTGTCCAAGGCAGACCCCGCGCTTCGGATCCTCGTGGTCGATCGCGTCGACCCCAAACGGCGCAAGCCATGACCCCTCTTTCGCGCTCGCTCGGTTGCGCGCTGCTCACCCTCGGCGCATGCGCGCCGCACCGTGCGCCATCCCCCCCCGCGGCACCTGCCCCGACCACGTGCGCCGTCCGCATCGAGCAGCCAACCCTCCCTCCGCCCAGCCCCCCGGACGTGCCCGAGATACCCACCTCCGAGATCGTCGTCGGCATCTCCCTCGACACCGCCACCCTCACCCGTCGCCTCGCCGAGGAAGTCCCCCCTCGCGTGGCCCACGGGCGCAACGTCGACGCGGGCGTGGCCGGAAGGCTCTCGTTTCGCATCGACAGAAGCCCTTTCTCGGTCGCCATTCGCGGCAGGAACCTGGTCATCTCCACCCAACTCGACGGGCAGGCCGACCTGTGCAAGCCGCTCGGCCCGCTGGGCTGCGTGCACTACGCCGAATGCTCGCCTCGCGCGCTCGCGACCGCTTCCATTCCCTTGTCCCTCGGCCCCGCCTACCGTCCAGGGCCGGCCTCCGTGCACATCCAGGTCACCCGCCCTTGCGAGATCGGGGGCATCGACGCCTCCGCACACATGCAGAAAGAAGCCCACAGGCAAGCCCGTCGCCTCGAGGCCCGCGTCAACGCCCTGCTCCCGTCGTTCGCCAAGGACGCCCAGGCCTTGTGGAACGCGATGGGTGTCCACGTTCCCCTCGGCATCGACAGCCGCTTGCGCATCAGCCCCAGCCACGTGGTGGAGGGGCCGGCCCACGACGATGGCTCGTCGCTCACGATCCCACTCGGGGTTCGGGCTGATCTGCGGATCGAGCCGCGGCAGGGGGAACGCGACGACCCGGGGCCGATTCCTCCGCCGCGATTCGAGGCGGAGCTGCCCCCGGCGGTGCAGCTGTACGTGCCCATCGAGGTCGACGTGGCCGGCATCGACGCCAGCCTGAGCCGGTCCGTGCGCGACGTGTCGGACGCCGCCGCCCCCCAGATCCTGTCCGTGCGAAGCCAGCCTGACGCGGACGGTCTCCGGCTCCTTCTATCCGTGAAGGGATACTCTTGCGGGACGGTCGCGTTTCGGGCGACCCCGGTGTTTCACGAGGGTTCGGGGCGGCTGCGGTTGTCCGGGGTGGCGCCCGTGTCGTCGGAGGTGGCCCGTGTGAAGGCCATCGACCCCGACCTCGACCTTTTGCGCATTGCCCGGGCGGTCGAGGCGCGGGCGAGCATTCCCCTTCCGGTCGACCCTTCCACGATCCCCCTCGGGCTCGAGCGGGCGGTGGAGTTGCTTGCGCCCAAGCAGGGGCCCGACGTCCGGCTGCAGGTGCGGGAAGCCTCGGTGCGCCGGGTGACCGTCACGCCCCAAGGCGTGGCCGCGATCGTCCACGTGCAGGGGCAGGCTCACGTGGTGTTGTGAGGGGCTTACCCGGCGATCGAGGTCAAGCTGAAGTAGGCGTTTTGGTCCTGTCCCCGGCGAAACGCCGCGCCCACCACCACGCCCCGGGCCACACGTCGCACGTAGTCGTTCAGGTCCATGAACACGAAGCGTGACCCGAGCGCATCGTTCGGCCGGAAGGCCGGCCAGCCCGGCGGTTCGAACGGTGGCGGCTTGGTGTAGTCGAACAGCAACTCCCCCGCATGCCCCTCGTCGGCGTCGACCACGATGAAGTATCCCGGTCCGGTCACGGCGCTGGCCACACGCAGGGGCTGGTGGTTGTACCCGAACACGAGACCGTCCGCGGTGCGTGTGAGCCGCTTCTGGAAGCGCGAGAACATCGGGAGTGAGTTGCGACCGGAGAACGTCACCGTGGCCCCTGCGGGGGTCGAGGCGGGCACGAGGTCCTCGAGGCCGAGCGGCGCTTGGTCCCGCACGCGGTCGTAGAGCTTGCCGACGAGGCGCCCTTTCACGGCCGCCATCGCGCGCACTCGGTCTTGCACTCCCATCTGGTCGAGCATGGCCGCGAGCTCGCGGGACTCCGCACCAGACTCGAGCGCAACCACGAACGGGTTCTTCGTCACCATGGCGCCATCATACCTTCGTGTTGGTCAATGGAGCGTCTCGCCGTGGGACACGCCGTGGGGGGCCGGCAGATCGCGCAAGCTGCCCCCGAACCAGATGCCGAAGGGGAGCCCTACGAGTCCCACCAGCGCCGTGGCGTAGAAAGGCCACGCGTAGTCGAATCGCACGGGGACCAGGCCGCTCGACGGGGGCGTGAGCAGCAGGACCCCGATCGTGACCAACGGCATCGCGCAGAACAGCACGGCGGCGACCCGGGCGCCTCGCATTTGGGCGACGGAGCGACGCGAGGCAGCGGTGGCCAGGAGCATGGCCCAGGCCACGGGGCAAGCCCAGATCCAGCCGAGGGCGCGCGCCATGTCGACGCCGGACAGCGTGGCGATTTCCGGGGACGTGACTTGTACCCAGGGGCCGAAGAACAGGCCGAAGCCGAGGACGGCCACCAGAAGGAGCGCGCCGCGTCCCCGGCGCCAGAACGTCCAGCCGAGCGTTACCCATTCGGGCTTCTCCAGCCACTCCTCCTCGAGCGCTGCCTCGTACGAGAGCGGCAGCTTCGACATGGGAGTGAGCGGCAGCCCGCAGGTCGGACAAACCTTTGCCTCCCCCGGCGGGTAGAGCTCGCGACAAAAGGGACAGGCCAGCAGATCACTCAAGACCGGGAGAGCATAGCGTGGGGTGGGGAACCGAGCGCGGAAAACCACAGAGGATGGGGAGGCCACAGGCGGTTGGCGTTGCGCTCAGCGTCCCCGAAAGTGCGGGCGCCCTTCCAGCTGCTTGGCCCGGTCCTCGCGGACGTACAGGTAGTGGTAGAAAGCTTCCGGCGCACCGTGGGCTTCTGGCGTGATGTGCGCCTCCACCAGTTGATACCCCTCGCGCCGGAAATGCGCGAGCGATGACAGGCTCCGCATCGGTTGGTCGCGTGAGAAGTCGCTCACGAAGATGAACGTCGGCCTGCGGCGCACCATGTAGTCGAACGGCGCGAAGCGCTGGTGCCCAGGCCTCGAAGCCACGATCGACCCGTGGTGCGCGACGAACTCGTCGCACAGCCCGAAGGTGTCCAGGTTGGAGATGTTCGCGAAGTAGGGCATGGCGCCGGCGGCTCCGACCGCCATCCATTCGTCGGGCTCCGTCATGGATGCGACCCACCGACCCATCGCCGCCCATCGCAGCGCGTAGAGCTTGGTCCAGCCGAGGGCCTCGAGCCCGTGATCGATGCGTGCCTTTTCGGAGACCTGGAGCGAGCGAGCCCGCAGGTGCCACTGGTTGTAGCCATGAAGCGCGAGCAGGGTGGCGCCCAGCGCGAGCATGGCCTGCCACGGGACGCGAACCCGATGCGAGGCCGCCTGCAGCCCTGCGGCAACGAGGACGAAGGCCAGCGGCAGCGTGGGGGCGAAGAAGCGGTACAGGTCGAGGAAGTCGCCGCCGATGCGGATCACGTAGGGGATGAACAGCAGGACCAGCGCCTTGGACGTCCAGAGAATGAGCCGTCGCGTGGGAAGCCGTGCGTTGTCCTCCGGCGGGCCTCGAAACACGGGGACGAGCAGGCCCAGGGCGATCAGGACCACGAGGGGCCAGCCGAGCTCTCGAGCGGCGAGAAGGACGTAGGCAACGCCCCGCCCCGCGAGCTCCGCGGCTTCCCCCGAGGACTTCAGGTAGTACGTGTTCGGAAAGGGATAGCCGTAGTACAGGTAGCGCCAGAGCACGTGCGCGCCGGTGCACAGTGCGTACACGGCGCCCACCACGACGGGTTCGCGCCACTTCGTGCGGTCGAGTCGCAGGATGAAAAGGGCGGTAACGACCACGGCGGTGACGAGGGCACCTTCCGGGCGCGCCAGCGTGGTCAGCGACAGCAGCGCGGCCACGAGTAGGGCGTGGCGCATGCCGCGCGGTCGAGACGCGAGGTATCCCGCCTCGGCGACGGACCACGTGAGCAAGGCCCCGAACAGAGGCGTCTCGAGCCCGCCCATCGTCCAGGCCGCTACCGGACACGAAAGCGCCGTGGCCCCGACCACGAGCATCCCACCCCCCGGCGAGCGCGGCTCCAGCAACCACCAGAGACGTGCAAGCCCCGCGAGCCAGACGATCGCACAGAGCCCCCCGAGCCCTTGCATGACCGGCACCGGGTTGCCGAAGGCGTGCGCGAGGGCCGCCCCTACCATCCACAGCGGGCTCGTGTAGCCCTCCACCCGTTGCCCCAGGTTGTACACCGGCTCGCCGTGCTCCCAGAGCATGCGCCCGTAGCGGAGCGTGATGAAGGCGTCGTCCGCGAAGAAGTCGTACGACCTCGCATGGGCCCAGAGACCGATCGCCGCGACAAGGGCGAACAGCACCAGAACTCGGGGGTGTGATCGGTCCACGCGCCCATCCTAGTCCCAAATCAAGCACGGTTCGAAGAACGTGCTTGGGGTTGGGGGTTCTGACGAAGGCGGAGGGGGAGGGGCAAGGCCCGGGCGCAGAGATGGGACTTCGAGCACTAGAATAGAACTAGATGTGCCCGGCAGAGGTGCCAAGCCGTTCCCGAGAGGTCGTCGGCGTCAACCTTGACGTAGACGTAGACGTTGACTTTGACGGCGACGGCGTCCTGGACGTTGACCTCCTCGTCGAGGTCCACGTCGCCGATGCCGTCAACGTCAAGGTCCAAGTCAACGTCAACGTCAACGCCCAAAGGATCGGCATTTCTGCCGAGCACATCTAGTTGATGGCTGGCCTCCGTCCGTCCCCCCAAACCCCCCCAAAAGCCCCGCCGCGTGTGCTACGCCTGCCCCCTCCACCCGGGGCGAACCCTTCCCATGACATCCACCGAACCCGACCTCAACCCGTTCACCCTCTCCGTCATCGCCCCGTGCTTCAACGAGGAGTTCAACGTCCCCGCTCTCGTCGAACGCGTCCTGCGCGTCTTCGACCGCGGTGACCTGCACGGAGAGCTCATCCTCGTGGACGACGGCAGCTCCGACGGCACCCGCAGGGTCATCGAGGAGCAGCAGAAGCACCACCCGGACCGCGTCGTCGGCCGCTTCCACCCGCGCAACGGCGGCATCGCCGCTGCCTGGAAGACCGGCGTCGCCGTCTCCCGTGGCAAGTACGTCTGCGTCATCGACGCCGACCTGCAGTACCAGCCCGAGGACATCCTCCGCCTGTTCCGTACCCTCATCGAAACCAGCGTCGACGTCGTCCAGGGATGGCGCAGCGCCGTGGGGCGCGAGAAGGGCACGCGGTTTCACCTGAGCCGCGGGCTCAACGCTATCCTCAACACCGCCTTCGACATGGACCTGCACGACAACAAGAGCGGGTTCGCCATCTGCGCGCGCGAGGTCATGCAAGACCTGCTCTCCTACGAGGGCAACTACTACTTCTGGCAGACCTTCATCATGGTCGCCGCCCACGCCAAGGGATACTCCTACCGCGACGTCGAGATCCTGTTCGAGAACCGCCGGCAGGGGACATCGTTCCTGGACAAGGGGGCGTACCGCGCGTCCTTGCTGTCCGTCGTCGATGTCGGCAAGGCCCTCTGGGAATACCGTCTGCACCGTCCTGTGCCGGACGTGGCGACCCACTTTCTCAAGCGCTACCCCGTCATCGATCGGACCCCGAAGCGCAGCGCCGTGCGCGAGCTCGAGTGGCAAGCCTACCTCGCGAGCTTCAACCACACCCACTGGATGATCACCCGCGACGTCGAGCACTACTACGAGGCGCTCAACAAGACGCAGTGGCTGTCCATGAGCCAGATGCGCGAGCTGCAGGACGAGAAGCTGCGCCGTCTCGTGCGTCATGCCTACCGCAACGTCCCCTACTACCGGGCGAAGATGCAGGAGGCGGGTGTGCACCCGGACGACGTTCGCAGCCAGGAGGACCTGCACAAGCTGCCGTTGCTCTCCAAGCAGAACGTGCGCGACCACCTGTACTTCGACATCATGTCCGAGAACCACGACAAGTCCGAGGTGCTCAAGATCACCACGAGCGGGTCCACCGGGGAGCCCTTCGTCTGCTACGCGGACCGCGGACAGCTCGAGTTCCGCTGGGCCGCTACCCTCCGCTCCCAGGAGTGGACCGGCTATCGCTTCGGAGACCCCTGCGTTCGCCTCTGGCACCAAACCCTCGGCATGTCCAAGGACCAAGTGCTCAAGGAGCGTCTCGACGCGATGCTCGTTCGTCGCAAGTTCGTGCCCGTCTTCGAGATGAAGGAGGAGATGCTCGCCAAGACCCTGCGGGAGATCTCCGCCTGGGAGCCCACGCTCGTCGACGGCTACGCCGAGGCCCTGAACCTCCTCGCCCAGTTCATCCAGGCTTCGGGCAGCCTCGAGCACAAGCCCCGGGGGGTCATGTCCTCCGCCCAGACCCTGCCCGAAACCAGCCGCAACGTCATCGAGGAGGCCTTCGGGTGCAAGGTCTACGACAAGTACGGCGGGCGCGAATTCTCCGGCATCGCCTACGAGTGCGAAGCCCACGACGGGCATCACGTCGTGAGCGAAGGCTACATCGTGGAGATCCTTCGCGACGGCGAACCTGCTGCTCCCGGCGAGACCGGCGAGGTCGTGATCACCGACCTCAACAACTACTGCATGCCCTTCATCCGATACCGCATCGGGGACCTGGCCCAGGCCGTCGACAACACCCGTGCGTGCTCCTGCGGGCGCGGCCTGCCCCGTATCGGAAAGATCGATGGGCGGGTGCAGTCGATCATCCAGGGCGTGGACGGCCGCTACCTTCCCGGTACGTTCTTCGCCCACTACCTCAAGGAGTTCGACTTCGCCTTCAAGCTCTATCAGGTGGTCCAGGAAGAGCCCAACGCCATGACCTTCAAGGTCGTGAAGGGCTCCCGGTTCTCGAACGACGTGCTCGACGAGGTGCTGGCCACATTCCGTCGTTATCTGGGTGACGAGATGCGGATCGACGTCGAGTTCGTGGAGGACATGGCGATGATTCGGACGGGCAAGCGGTTGGCGAGCGTGTCGCGGTTGCCGGTGGACTTCCAGCGCAACGCGCCGAAGAAGATGCGGGTCGACCCGAAGAGTTGAAGGTGGGAGCGATGAGCTGTGAGCTTGAAAGCCGCCCCGAAGAGAACGGAAGACGGTCGCTACGTCGTCATCGATGGCAGAAGATGGCGTGCTTCCGACCCCCGGCTGAGCGAGGAGCGTAGGGCAGAGCTCGTGCTGGCTCTGATGGACGCGCGTCGAGCGGTGAAGGCGGCGAAGCGGTCGGGGGACGAGGAGGCTTTGCGGGAGGCGCGGCGCCGGGTGCACGAGGCCAAGGTCGCGTTGGGGGAACGGGGCGAGCCGTGGTGGCAGGACAAGACCTGAGGCTCGGAGCGCTTCACGCCGGCGGCAAGCCGGGTGAAGCACAAGGCACCGAGGATTCGCCTACCTCAATTCGACCGACAACTGCCTCAAGTTGATGGACCATGCGTCGTGATTCATGGGCTCTCGGGGTACTGGGCCACGACCTTCTTGGGAGGGCGAAGGATGGCCACGACGGAGCTGGTGAGGACGTCTTCCTCGCCTTCCACGAAGTAGAGCCGCTGTCCGAGGGCGGGTGGCCCTGGGATCGGCACGAGCGAACCGAACTGAACGACGCCGTCGAGATGCTTGCGGATGGCGTGGTGATGGGTGAACCACGCTTCGGATCGTCGGGGCCTCACCGCGACGCACACGCCCTTTCTTACGTGGTACTCGGTGTTGCGAGTCACGTAGAGCTTGTGGATGCGACGCTCCGGACCGCTGTAGGAATCTGTTTTGTTCATGGGTTGGTCTCCGAGCAGAAAGCTGCAAGCGAGAGGCCAAGTGTAGGTGCAGGTGCGAGCGCTACGGCGCGCTTTGCCCTGGCGGGCGCCACTTCGGGGTGGCGCACCGCCACGTGGGGGATTCGCCCGAGGAGAACCGAGGAATCCCGCGTCGGCGGCGGGAAACGGGGGTGGCGCGCCGCCACCTTTTGACTCGCTCAACTCACCGTAATCACATGGTTGTTGTGCTGGTACGGGCTTCGCTTTGGGCGAGGGCATGAACCACCTACCTCTGCCCATCAAGCTTCTCCTCACCTGTCCGCTGCTGCTCGCTTGCGCGGACGACGCCCCGGTCGAGCGGGACGACCTCGACCGTGACCCGACGACCGACGACCTCGTTGGTTCCGGTCTCCCTGACGTCGGCAAGGCGGACCGGCACGTGCTGGACCCGGCGGAGCCGAAAGGTAACTTCGTGGCCCGGGCCGTTCTCGTGGCCGCGCCGTCCGGCGACCTCTGCTTGCTCGACCCGGCAGAAGGCACGCTGATCGATGTCGAGCCCGCCCGCGCCGTCGACGTGATGGCTTCCCCTCACGCCCCGGGGGAGGCGGTCGTCTCGGAGGGCCACGAGGACGGCAGCGGCGCGATCACCTCGTTGCAGGTCTCGGACGAGGGCCTCGAGCGAGGGGAGGCGATGGCCCTGTCCGTTGACGATGCGCGGCTGGTGCACGCGCCGAGCCCGACGCTCGCCCTCGGTATCCGAGAAGGGACAACTCTGTTCTGGGGCGACGAGGGAAGGACGGTGTTCGGGACGACCTCCTTCTGGACCCATCCCGACCAAGATGCCGTGGACGTCTGGCTGCTGGAGCGCGCCGACGAGGGACCGCGGGTGCTGGCGTTGCGGTGGGAAGGGGGCTTTCGGGAGCTGACGCAGGCTCCGGTCCCCACTCCGCCGTACGCGTGTCCTCCGAGGCTGATTCGTGAAGGACTGGCTCCCCTGATCGTGGGCGTGCAAGACGGCGCCCTCGTCGTGCAACATCCCTCGGGGGACGTCGTTGCGCGCAGGCAGGGGGCGGCCGCCCCGGACGCGTGCGTGCAGGACGCGCTCTGGCTCGAGGGGTCCGACGTGGTCGTGGTGCTCACCGGTCCCTTCGCTCGCCTTCACACGCTATCCGTGGACGGATATGACCTTGGTGAGACGCTCGTCTTCGCGGACGTGCTTGGTCACGACCCGAGCCCGCGCCGGCGCCTCGCCTTCGACCCCGGGCGCCGACGTCTGTGGGCTGCGCTGGCGGGGCGCATCGAGGTGCGTGAGCGATCGGGCGAGGTGGGGCTCGTGCGCGTCGACCTTCCCGCCGTCTGCCAAGCGGAGAGCGTCACGCTCGTCTGGTAGGGCGCACGAAGACCTATCCCCTTCGGTGCCGCAGGGCAGGCAGGGACCGACGGACCTCGTCGAGGTAGGCCATGTCCAACGTGTGATGGCACATGCCTACGCCGTCGGAGCACTGCGCCACCACCGTGCCCCAAGGGTCCACGATCACGGTCTTGCCGTAGGTCGTCCGCTTGGGGTGTTTCCCGAACTGCGCCGCCGCGACCACGTACACTTGGTTCTCGATCGCCCGCGCTCGCAGCAGCACGTGCCAGTGGTCCTTGCCCGTGGTCACCGTGAACGCCGACGGCACCACCACCACCTGTGCCCCCATGTCCGCCAGCCGTCGATACAGCTCTGGGAACCGGAGGTCGTAGCAGATCGAGAGGCCCACACGGACGCCGTCGATGTCGACGCAACGAGGCGTGCATCCGGCGAGACAAGCCTCGCTCTCCAGAAGCCGCGTGCCGTCGGGCAGGTCCACGTCGAACAGGTGGATCTTGCGGTAGCTGGCCGCCAGGGTTCCCTCGGGGGAGAACACGGCGCAGGTGTTGTACGGTCGCAGGGGATCGCCCGACTTTTCTGGAATTCCCCCAGCGATGAGCCAGACCTGCGCGTCGCTTGCGGCCATCGACAAGGCTTCGAACACCTGCGATCCCCGTTCGAGGGCGGCCGCGATCTCGCGTTTTCGCCACTCCGGGCCCATGAACGCCAGGTTCTCGGGCAGCACGACGAGCCTTGCGCCCCGTCGCGCCGCTTGCAAGACCATGCTCCGTGCGGTGATCAGGTTCTCCCGGACGTCGTCCTGGGTCGATAGCTGTACCGCCGACACTTCGAGCGCTTCTACGGGGTTCCTCATCGCGCTCAGTAGGCTACGATGATCGCCCCGACGAGAACACCATGACGAGCACCACCAGCGCGATGCAGCAATACGGTGTCCCCGCGAGCCCTGAGAGCGCGCGCAAGGGCGGCACATCGGCGGGCTTGGTCCTGCTGTTTTCGCAAACCTACCAGCAGCTGCAGCCTGCCTACCCGCTCACCACCCACGAGGTGTACATCGGCAGGGACCCGACCTGCGCGATCATGGTGCCGGAGCGCGCGGTGTCGCGTCGTCATGCCGTGCTGCAGTACCGGGACAGCTGCTGGACCCTGCGCGACCTGGGGGGATCGAACGGGACCATCGTGGACGGGCACTTCGTGGACGAGATCGAGCTCGAGCATCTGCACGAGATCCGGGTGGGGGACACGGTTCTGAAGTTCATCTCGACGGGTGCCGAGAACTACATGGGTTACGGCATCGACGGGGTCATGGTGGGCAACGCCCAGCGGCGCAGCACGCGGCTGTCGGAGGCGGTGGGGGGGTGGGCGATCGACCGGATCGGGCAGCAGATCGAGCGGATCGCGTCGATTGAGCTGTCGGTTGTGATCCAGGGGGAGAGCGGCACGGGCAAGGAGGTGGTGGCGCGTGAGCTCCACCGCCTGTCGGGGCGGAGCGGCCCGCTGCACGCGGTCAACTGTGCTGCCATTCCTCCCAACCTCATCGAGAGCGAGCTGTTTGGCTACAAGCGAGGGGCTTTCTCCGGCGCCGAGCGCGACAAGCTCGGCCTCATTCCCGCGGCGAACCACGGGACGCTGCTGCTCGACGAGATCGGCGACATGCCGATGGAAGCGCAGGCCAAGCTGCTCCGCGTCATTCAGACGCGGGAGGTCTATCCGGTCGGGGCCACCAGCGCCCACAACGTCGACGTTCGGTTCGTGTGTGCCACGAATCGGGACTTGCCGCGCCTGGTGAAGGAAGAGCGGTTCCGCGGCGACCTGCACGCCCGGCTCAACGAATTCAGCATCGTGTTGCCGCCTTTGCGCGAGCGCAAGGAGGACATCTACCAGCTGTCCCGCGCGCTCATTGCGCGCCACGGGCACGCGGACAAGCAGCTGTCCTTCCCGCTGATGCTCGCCCTGCTGCATTACGACTGGCCCTACAACGTGCGGGAGCTCGAGGCGTGTCTCCGCCGGGCCGCCGCCATGACCGATGGGCCCGTGCTCGACCCGCGCCACCTGCCCGACACGATACGGGAAGCGATGGAGCCGTACGGTACGCGCCTTCCCCCGCAGTCCGTGAACCCCTCCCCCTCCTCGTTCCCGGCGCCCCTGCCTGCCCACGGGCAACCGCCCACGGGGTACCCGTCGGAACCCCCGCGCCGCCGCTCCACCGCCCCGAGCGAGGAGAAGCTGCGCGAGCTGCTCGGACGGCATCACGGCAACGTTGCCGCCGTGGGTCGTGAGCTCGGCAAGGAGCGAATGCAGATTCATCGCTGGATGCAGCGCTACGGCATCGTCGTGGACGAGTACCGGGAATGAACACGGCCAGGGGATCCGCGAGCGTGAAAACCAGATGGGCGGAAGTCTCGATCCTTTGACCGAGAAGCAAGCGAAACCGGATCGGCGACGGCGACGGCGACGGCGACGGATTGATTCTTCTGCCGAGCACATCTAGGAACTGGGAAGAGGAATGCGAACACGGAACGAAGCAATGCCCGTGAGCATCAGCCTTGTCGGTGAATGAGAAGAATCAAGCTCCGTCGATGGTAGTCATTCCGAGCCCGAGCCCGAGCCCGAGCCCGAGCCCGAGCCCGAGCCCGAGCCCGAGCCCGAGCCCGAGCCCGAGCCCGAGCCCGAGCCCGAGCCCGAGCCCGAGCCGGTACGAATCCGCCAACGGAACGGACAGGGTCCGGTGCAATTCCGAGACGGAGATCGGGCCCATTCGCAGCGACCGAGCCCGAGCATGAGTCGCGATGTCCCTTTCGCCCACCTTGGCGACAAGCTCCACCTCGCCCTGACGGAACCTACGGTCGAGTCCGAGGCCCTGCTCGACCCGCTGCCGAGCTACGAACCTCCGCCCGACCACGACCTCGTCGATGCCGCCACCCTCGCCCATCGCATCGCCAAAGGTTTCCCCGTGCACGCCTCCGGATGCAACGGCAGCGCCACGGCCCTCGTCGCGCGCGCGTTGGCCCGCGCCCATTCCCGCCCCTTGCTCTGCGTCACGGCCACCGTCGAGCAAGCCCAGCAGCTCACCGCGGACTTGCGCTTCCTCTGGGGCGAGGACGCCCGCGAATCCGAGGACACCGCACAGGGACAGGTCCTGTACCTCGGCGCCAGCGAGGCCAGCCCCTACGCGGAGGTCAACCCCGACCGTCGCGCCGCCCACAGCCGGCTCGCCACGCTCTTCCACCTCGCCCACGGCCTTCCTTTTCGCTTCGTCGTCACCAGCGCCGCGGCCCTCCTTCGCAAGGTCGTCCCCCGCGAAGTCGTCGAGCAGCACGCCGAGCTCGTGGTCGAGGAGCAAGAGCTCGACCGCGACGCCCTTGCTGCAAAGCTATCCGAATCGGGATATCTTCGGGTTCCTCTCGTCGAGGACCGAGGTTCCTTCGCCGTGCGGGGCGCCATCCTCGATGTGTGGCCCCCCGGGTCCGTCTCCCCGACCCGCATCGAGCTGTTGGGAGACCTCGTCCTGTCCCTCAAGCGCTTTGACCCCGACACCCAGCGCACCACGGGAGACCTCAAGGACCTGTGGCTTCCCCCCGCACGGGAGGCGATCCGCACGGACGCCGCGGTGCAGCGGGCGCGACGCGTGGTGCGCGACCTGTGCGACGCCGTGGACCTTCCTTCGTCCCGCACGCAGGCGCTGGTGGAAGACGTGGTCTCGGGCCGCGCCTTCCTCGGCTCCGAGGGCATGCTCCCCGCCTTTTTCGAGCTAGCCTCCCTCGGCTCCTACCTGACCGACGACTTCACCGTTCTCTTGCAGGACCCGCCCGCCATCACACAGGTCGTGCGCGACGAGATCGCGCGTGCCGAGGTGGACGAGCAGGGCAGGCGGGGGGTGCCTCACTTCCCTCGGGAGGCGTTTTACGACGGTGAGCAGGACGTGCACGCGCTGCTGACCAGCCGCCCCGTCGTGTCCCTTCATCGCACGGCGGTCACGGGCGCGCCGCAGGACGAGGGGCCACTCGGCGACCTTACGTCCGCGCCCGCGGACACACCCACGCTCGGCACCCAGGATCTGTCAGAGCTGGGGAAAGCCATCCAGGCGGCGCGCTCCCGCGGCGGCAAGGCCAGCGCTCTCACACCCCTGGTGCGCCGCATCCAGCGCTGGCGTGACATGGGCCTGCGCGTGTTGCTTGCCGCCCGCGCGGACTCCCAGGCCGAACGGCTCGTGACCTTGCTTCGCCATCGCGAGGTCGAGTGCCGCGCCAAGCTCGGACCCTTCGATCCCACCCTGCTCGACACCCCGGGCGAACCCGTCCTCGTGGTCAAAGGTTCCCTGTCCCGCGGCGTCGTGGCCCCCACCGAAGGCTGGGTCTTCGTCACCGAAGAGGAAGTCTTCGGACACCGCGCGAAGCGACGAGCCCGTCGCGCCGAGTCCTCCTCCCTGCAGCAACCCTTCCTGGAAGACCTGCGGGCGCTGTCCCCCGGGGACCTCGTCGTCCACGTCGACCACGGCATCGGCAAGTACCTAGGCCTGTTGCACCGCCAAATCGGCACCACCACCGTCGACCTCATCGCCGTCGAGTACGCCGGTGGCGACAAGCTCTACCTGCCCGTCTACCGGCTCAACCAGATCCAGAAGCACACCGCGGCGGAGGGCAAGCAGAAGCTCGACCGGCTCGGCGGTCAGACCTTTGCCCGCACGAAGTCCCGCGTCCGCGCCAACGTTCGCAAGATGGCCGACGAGCTGCTGCAGCTCTACGCCCAGCGACAAGCCCTCTCGGTCCTGCCCCTTTCGGAACCCGACGACGAATACCGAGCTTTCGAGGCGACGTTCCCGTTCGAGGAGACGCGGGACCAGGCCGTGGCCATCGACGACGTGATGCGGGACCTGTCGTCGGAGCGCCCGATGGACCGGCTGGTGTGCGGGGACGTGGGGTTCGGCAAGACGGAGGTGGCGATCCGTGCGGCGTTCCGTGCGGCAAGCCAGTCGCGGCAGGTGGCGGTGTTGTGTCCGACGACGGTGCTGGCGCAGCAGCACCTGTTGTCCTTCCGATCGCGGCTGGAGGGCTATGGCATCGACGTGAGGGGGCTGTCGAGGTTCCAGTCCAAGAAGGAGCAAGGGGAGGTGCTGCGGGGGCTTCGCACGGGGTTCGTGGACGTGGTGATTGGCACGCACAGGCTGCTATCCAAGGACGTACACTTCAAGGCGCTCGGGTTGCTCGTGGTGGACGAGGAGCAACGCTTCGGGGTCGCGCACAAGGAGCGGGTCAAGCAGCTCAAGCAATCGGTGGACGTGTTGTCCTTGTCGGCTACGCCGATCCCCCGCACGCTGCAGATGGCGGTGAGCGGGCTTCGGGACATCTCGCTCATCGGCACCGCGCCCATGGACCGTCGCGCGATCCGGACGATCGTGACCCGTCCGGACGAGCGTGTTCTGCGGGAGGCGATCCAGCGAGAGCTATCCCGCGGGGGACAGGTGTTCTTCGTGTACAACCGCGTGGAGGGCCTGTACGAGCGCGCGGCGAGACTCCAGGAGCTGCTGCCGGAGGCGAGGATCGCCGTCGCCCACGGGCAGATGGCGGAGGCGTCCCTCGAGCGGACCATGCTCGACTTCGTGGAAGGGCGCTACGACGTGCTCGCGTCCACGTCCATCATCGAGAGCGGCATCGACATCCCGCGGGCCAACACCATCATCATCGATCGTGCGGACATGTTCGGGCTCGCGCAGCTCTATCAGCTGCGGGGGCGGGTGGGACGGTCCCGGGAGCGGGCCTACTGCTACCTGGTCGTTCCGCCCTTGAACGCCATCACGGACGAGGCGCGCGCGCGGGTGGAGGCCATCGAGCAGCACACGGAGCTCGGGTCGGGGTTCCACATTGCATCGCTCGACCTCGAGCTGCGCGGCTCCGGGGACCTGCTGGGCGCCGAGCAGAGCGGCAACGTGGCCTCCGTGGGCTTCGACCTGTTCCGCCAGATGCTCGAGGACGCCGTGCACGAGCTGCGCGGCGAGCCCGTGGTGCACGACCTCGAGCCCGAGCTGAGCTTCGACGTCGAGGCGCTGCTTCCCGAGGAGTACATCGCCGACATTGGGGTGAGGTTGTCGTTCTACAAGCGTCTGGCGAGTGCAGGGGACGAGCAGGACGTGGCGGAGCTTGCGGTGGAGATGCAGGACCGGTTCGGTCCCCCGCCGGAAGCGGCGCGGCGCCTCGTGCACCTGATGCGGCAGAAAACGGAGCTGCGTCGCATGCGGGTGCTGGGCTGCGAGGCGAACGCGCGCTTGGTGGTGTTGCACTTGGCCGACGATCACCGGTTGGATACGCAGGGGCTCGTGCGGATGGTGCAGGAGCGTCCGCGGGTGTTTCAGGTGAGCCCTGACATGCGACTGACGCGCAGGGCCACGGACAAGGACGGGTGGAAGGACGGGATCGACGCGCTGGAGACGCTGCTTCAGGAGGTGGGACCGTTGCGCCAGGGGTGAGGGGCCCGCGGGGATCGAGCTTCCGACCGGGACGTTTCATGCATGTTTTTCCGAGGAACGGTCCTGGTCAAGGCGGGGCGCGGCCGGTATTCTTCGAAGCGGGTCGTCCTGCCGAGGGGGTTCGGTGGGTCGTTGCGAGAGGGGGACATCATGATGACCGTACGACTTGCGAAAGAGATCGTGGTCCGGGTACCCAATCACATCGGGGTCTTGGCCCAGATATCGAAGCTGATCGCGGACAAGGGCTACAACCTCGAGGCGCTGTCCGGAAGCCGGGAAGGCATGGCTGCCGTGATCCGCATGGTCACCGAGGACAACTTGCGGGTGAGCGACGCGCTGCGCGAGAAGGGGTTCTACCCTGTGGAGGAAGACGTGATCGCGGTGGAACTGCCGCACAAGCCAGGGATGCTCCGGCGGGTGGCCGAGGACCTCGCTCGCGCTGACGTGGACATCGAGCACATGTACGCCACGGCCGTGGGCGACCGCAGCTTGATCGTGTTCTCATCGTCGAACAACGAGCGCGCGTTGGTGGCGCTTCGAAGCTAAACAGAATCACATTGATCCGTGCGGAAAACTAGGAACTAGGAAGAGGAACACGGAATGCGAATGCGAACGCCAGCGTGTCGCGGAGGGTGGTCACGACGCCTGCGGTTTGGAGCCCATTCTACCTTCCGTGTTCGCATTCCTGTTCCTAGTTCCTAGTTTCGATGACCTCGGTTTCGCCACGGCTCAACGTGATTCAGTATGGTGCTGCGTGCCCGAAGTCGCGACCGGGTTGAGGCCCGACGCCGACGATGGACGGATGACAGACATCAACTAGCACTAGCACTAGCGACGGAGGCCGGAGTCGCGCACCTGCTGCTCCAGGTTCCGGAATCGTTGTGCCATGGCCCGGACCATCGCCGACGTCCAGCCGTTGACGCCGAACCCTTCGCTCATGGTCTTCTTGTCGAGCACCAGGACCGTCGCCGCATCGATCGCCTCGACCGAGGCGGCCCGAGGTTCGTCGAGCAGCAAGGCCATCTCGCCGAACACGTCGCCCGGTTTCATGGTGGCGAGGGTCTCTCTGTCGCCGCCCACCGAACGAAAGGCACGACACGTGCCGCTCACGATCATGTACGCCTTGTCGCCCATGTCCCCTTCGCGAATGATCAGGCTTCCCGCCTCGTAGCGTTCGGTCGGCAGGTGCATGCCGCCGCGCAGGAAGTCTCGGAGGTCCTTCTGCAGCTCGACGACGGTCTGGTAGCGGTCCGTCTTGGCGGGGGCGACCGCCTTCATGACGATCTCGTTGAGTCTTTGGGGCACGTGGATGCCGAAGGCGGCGGTCTCCAGGGGGATGACCTTCCCGCCCGTGGCGCGAAAGAGTGCGTCGTTGATGTTGCGTGGGCGGCCGTAGGGGGTCTGTCCGCTGACGAGCTCGTAGAGAAGGGCGCCGAGCCCGAAGACGTCCGAGCGCTCGTCCATGTCGTCGGGGTTGCCCAGCGCTTGTTCCGGAGCCATGTGCGTCACGGTGCCGACGGGGCCCTGGGCCTCCATCTGGGCGCGCTGTCCGGAAGCGGGCTTGGTCTTGACCAGTCGGGCGAGACCCCAGTCCATCAGGTAGATCTGGCCGAAGTCCCCGACCATCACGTTGTCGGGCTTGAGGTCACGGTGGATGACGCCTCGATGGTGGGCGTACGCGACGGCGTCGCAGACCTTGAGAATGATCTCGAGGCCTTGCTCGAGCCGTTCGGCGGAGCCCGCGAGGTGTTCGGGGCTCGCGAGCCACTTCTTGAAGTCGACCCCATGAACGAGCTTCATCGTGAAGTAGGGCACGCCGTTGTCCCCGACGGCGAGCTCGTGCACGGGCACGATGTTCGGGTGCTCGAGCTGCCCCGTGATCTGCGCCTCGGCGATGAACCCGTCGCGGTACATGTCGACGCCAAGGTGGTGTTTGTCCAGTCGCTTGAGGGCGACGTGACGGAGCAGGTTGCGGTCGAGCGCCGGGTGCACGTGTCCCATGGCGCCGTGTCCCAGCTCCGGCCCGATCCGCAGATGCGGGGGCGCGGGAATTCCCTCTCGCTCCCTCTCGTCGGGCCCCACGCGGTGGTCTCCCCGCACGGGAATCGACTCGATCACGTACACCGGCACGCTGCCGACGTCGTCCTTGTCTCGCGCGCTCATCGAAGTGTCTCCTGAGAAACCAGCTTCCGCACCCTACCACCACGAGCCGGCGCTGCCTGCGGTATTGCCAAGAAGGATCAGGGTGCGACGCAGCACACGGTCTGGGGTTCGGTTCGCTGCACTTGTCCGACGATCCCCGTGCCGTCGCTCGCGCAGCTGCCGCCGGTGATGCTCCCGACGATCGCGCCGGAACTGACGGCATAGGCGCCGAACCCCGTGTTCTGGCACGTCCCGTCCAGGGGGTAGAGCCCCTTGGCGGAGCCGGTGCAGCTGTTGTTTTCGTACAGCGCCAAGTACGCTTCGCAGACCTCCCCTGAGGCCGGGCCGCACGTACACGCGGACAGGTCGCAGGTCCGATCGTCGGAGAATCCCTGGTAGTACGTCTTCTGGTCGGGGTAGGCGCCGGGGCAGGGGATGGAGCCGGGCTGCTGGACGCAGGGCGACGATTCCAGGCCCGCGGGAGGCTTCGGAACGCAGACGAAGCCGGGATCGCATCCTCCGCCGGAGGACGACGTGAAGCACATGTCCACGGCCTTCGTCCACTTGGGGGCGGCCGGACTGCCGGTGACTTCCGCCGCGCAAGACCCGGCGGTGGTCATCGACGTCGTGCCCGTTCGCACGGCGCCAATCACCCAGTTGCTGTCGAAGTAAAAACACGCGTTCACCGGGACGCCCGTATTCTGTCCTCCGCAGCCAGCGTTGCGCCAGAGGACCGACTGGGTCGCGGCGCAGCCGCCGTCGGCCGGTTCCCCGCAGCCGCACGAGCAGCCCGTTTCGGGGACGTTCAGGGCGGTGTTCATGTTCATCTGCGACGGGTCCAATCCATCGCAATCGACGGCCGCGGCGGAGACGTCCCGTACGGCTCGGTATCCTGGCCTGCTCCAGCCCGCAGGCGAGTCGGGAACGCAGTTGTACCCCGCTTGGCATGCCGGATCGACGCAGTCGACGAGGCCGTTTCCGTCTTCGTCCTGTCCGTTGGTGCAGTCCTCCGGGACCGGAGCGCCGCCCGTGCCTCCCGTAGCGCCCGTGCCTCCCGTGGCGCCCGTGCCTCCCGTGGCGCCCGTGCCTCCCGTAGCGCCCGTGCCTCCGGTAGCGCCCGTGCCTCCGGTAGCGCCTGTGCCTCCCGTAGCGCCTGTGCCTCCCGTAGCGCCCGTGCCTCCCGTAGCGCCCGTGCCTCCCGTAGCGCCCGTGCCTCCCATGGCGCCCGTGCCTCCCACGCCGGACCCGCCCGTTCCTCCTGCTCCGCCCAGCCCGGCGTCCTTGCCTGCGGACGACGTGTCGAGTGTGCCCTCCGTGTCCAGGGTGCACCCGGCGAATGCGGCGACGAGCGGCGCCGCGATCCAGAGAAGCGCTCGCATGGACATCCTTTCCTTTCGCCAACGGGACAACGGTGAACCATAGCACGCTCTGCTCAGGCGTGGGGGTGCCGGCGCCGCCTCGCCTTGCGTGCGGGAGGGTGACCGTCGTACCGTACGGTTCGCAACAGAGGGAGGGCAATGCACGCGATTCACATCGTGTCCGGTGGCACCGGAGCGTCGGCTGAGCAGGTCGTGCGCACGGTCATGGCGCAGTTCCCTTCGTCCGAAGTGGCCGTGACCGTGCACGCGGGGATTCGGGACGCCGACGCGTTGGAGGAAGTGCTCCGAGAAGTGGGGGACGCCGACGGGACGGTGGTTCACACGTTGGTCTCCGCGCCGCTGAGGAACCTTCTGGTGCGGTCGGCGCAGCGACGGGGGATTGTGGAGATCGATCTGGCGGGCAGGTTGATCGAGCGTCTGTCCTGGGTTCTCGACAAGCCCGCGGCGGGGCAGCCTGGACGGTACCGCCAACTGCACTCCGAGTACTTCTCGCGGATCGAAGCCATCGAGTACGCGGTGGAACACGACGATGGCAGGAACTCGTCTGGGTGGCCGAAGGCGGACGTCTTGGTTCTAGGCACCTCGCGTGTGGGCAAGACGCCTTTGTGCATGTACCTGGCCACGCTTGGGTGGTGGGCGGCGAACCTCCCGCTGGTGCGAGAGATCCCGCCCTCTGAGGACCTCGAGCGTGTGGCTCCTGGCAAGGTGGTGGGGTTGACCATCGACCCCTCCCGCTTGATCGAGCACAGGACTTGGCGTGCGAAGGCGCTCGGGCTGCCGGCTCCGTCGCCCTACGTGGACCTCGCGAGAATCGAGGACGAAGTCGAGGAGGCCAGGCTTCTGTTCCGCCGCAACGGGTTTGCCGTAGTCGATGCGACCGACATGCCGGTCGAGGAGCTCGCCCATGCGGTCATGAAGCGTGTGGAGCGTGGATGACGAGCTGTGCGCGTCGCCAGTCATCGTCTTGATCGGACCTTCCACCCGTGCCAGAGTCCGGCTCCCAAGAAGGCCATGACGAACCTCGGACTGCTTCCCTCGATCCTTGCTTTCCTCTTTGCCGTCCTTGGCACGTCCTGCGGTTCGGACCCTGCAGTGCAGGGGGCGCCCCCGGTCGCGAACGAAGCCGGCACCGATGTCTCCGACGCTCCGATGACGGAGGCATCGACAGATACCTTGCCGGACACCGTAACGGATGCGGGGACGGATGTTGCCGTGCAGTCCGATGCCGTGGGGGATGCGCCGGTGGACGTTGTCGTGGACTCTCCTCAGGACGATGTGCCGCAGGGTCCTCCCGCCCGTCCTGCCGGGTTGACCGTGTACGAGGTGGGCAACCCGGCCGACAGCGAGGTCGACCCCTCGGGGCCGGCCCTGTTGCTCATGGGCGGGGGGCCCGATGTGGACGCGGCGTTCGCGTGGTGGAGGCAGTACCTGCAAGGCGGCGACGTCGTGGTGTTGCGAACGTCAGGGGGCGATGGCTACAACGACTACCTCTTTGACGAGATCGGGGGGTGCGACTCCGTGGAGACGCTTCTGGTGACCACGAAGGCGCTGGCCGACGACCCTTACGTGGCATTCACGGTCGCCCATGCGGAAGGGATCTTCCTTTCGGGAGGCGATCAGGCCACGTACCTGGAGGCGTGGAAGGGGACAGCGTTGCAGGATGCGGTGCAGACCGCGTGGGCCCGCGGCGCGGTGGTGGGAGGGACCAGCGCGGGATGTGCGGTTCTCGGGGAGTTCGCCTTCGCCGCCTATCACGATACGGTGTATTCCGACGAAGCGCTGGCCGACCCCTACAACAGCTACATGACGATGGAGCGCGGGTTCTTGTCTCTCCACCTCGCCGGCGGGGTGGTGACGGACACGCACTTTGTGGAGCGGGATCGCATGGGCCGCCTCGTTGCCTTCCTCGCTCGCATCGAGCAGGACGGTTGGGGGGACCCCGTGACGGGGATGGGGGTCGACGAGAACACCGCGCTTGTCGTGGCGCCGGACGGCATGGGCACCGTGGTGGGCAGTGGACACGTCTATGTCGTGAAGAGCCACGGTGTCCCCCAGCAGTGCGTTGCCGGGGAACCCTTGACCTATGGGGGCTTGTTCTACCACAGGCTGGCCGCGGGCGACTCCATCCACACAGGCACGCTCCAGACGAGCGCGCCGGCCGTGCCATTGAGCGTCGATCAGGGGCAGCTCGTACCGTCCAACCCTTACTGACGGATCGGCGAGAGGGCGACTCCAGAAAACCACAGAAGACGCAGAAGGCACAGAAGGGGTGGGGGCTGGTGCGGAGGCAGGCCGCGCGTGACGGCTATCCTCCGTTCATCGTCGGCGCCGGGCCTCAACCCGGTAGCGACTTCGGGCACGCAGCACGAGGCGCGAAGGTGTCGCGCCGCCACGGGTGCAGACTTGTTCCGGACCGAGCATGCTTGCTTCGGAAGGCCAGCGATAGCCTGGCCCCGGTCATGAAGCGTGTGGAGCGGGGACCACCTCCTCGAGCACGGCCACCGAGAAAGCCGCTACTTCATAGTCGTTCACGATCGGCTCCGCCTCCCTCACGTCCCACCGATTGCACCTCGTCTCGGCCCAGGCCGCCGTGTCGATGATGCGCACCCACGCCTTGCCACCCGCCTCGGGCACGCGGAACCGCTGCCCCTGGGCGTCCATGTTGATCAGGACCAGAAAGTCATGGTCGCCCACACCACTGCCGTCGATCCGGAGCCAGACGCACCGATCACCGTCTTCGCAGTCGGAGAAACCGTCCTTGCGCTTGTACTGGTAGGTCACGTCGTCGCCTGCGTCGAGGAACGCGTCGCCGTACGTGCGCTGCCGTAGGCATGGGTGACTACGACGCAGTCCGATCACGAAGGCCACGAACTGAAACAGCGGATTGCGACCGTCGGTGTTGGTGCCCGCGCCGAAGTTGTCGTGGTAGGCGCCGCCTCCTGCGGTGGGCAGGGCGGTCGGGCTGCTCGTTCCGATCATCGCGTAGTTGTTCCACGTGGCCACGCTGTCGATGTTGTAGGCGTTGTTGTTGCCGTTCTGGGTGCGGCCCATCTCGTCGCCCCACACCGTCATCGGCACCCCGCGCGAGAAGAAAAGAACGGTCCAGAAGTTGCGCAACCGCTGGCGTCGCAACGCCTGGCTTCCCCCCGAATCCCAGGAGTCGTTGGTGTCGTTGCCGCCGTCGGACGCCCCGAACGGCCAGCTCGCGAGGTTGTTCTTCTCGTTGTAGCTGACCAGATCCATCAGCGTGAAGCCGTCGTGCGCCACGATGAAGTTGATCGACCGGTGCGGCCCACCCTGGTCGTGGAAGCCATGGTAGTCCCCGTTCACTTGCTCCAGAAACGCCCGGGTGTTGCCGTCGCCCTTGAGGAAGCGCCGGATGGCATCGCGGTAGCGTCCGTTCCACTCGCCCCAGCCCGAAGGGAAGTTCCCGACCTCGTAGCCCCACATGTCCCACGCCTCGGCGACCATCTCCGCGTGCCTGCTCTCCCCGAGGTCGCGAATCCGGTCGAGCAGCGGGTGGGTCTGGAAGAAGCGTCGCTGCTCACCCCAATGCTCTCGATGCGCGGCATCCGGCGTGCGCCCGAGCACCGGCGCGAGGTCGAAGCGAAACCCGTCCACCCCCATCTCGTCGAGCCAGTAGGTCAGCGAGTCCATCACCAGCGAGTGAGCCACCTCGTTGGAGAAGTTGAGCTGGTTGCCACACCCCGTGGCCCCGTCGACCAGGTAGTTGTTGCTCGTGAGCTGGTAGTACTCCACGGCGTCGAACCCACCGAAGCACACGAACGCCGTGACGTCGTTGTTGCCCCAGTTGCCGCCCTCCCCCGTGTGGTTGAAGACGACGTCGAGGTAGACCTCCATCCCTTCGTCGTGGAAGGCCTTGACCATCTGCTTGAACTCCCGGGTCGGTCCGCCCGGGGACGGGTCCTTGGCGTAGCGACGGTCCGGGGCGAAGTAGCCGAACGTCATGTAGCCCCAGTAGTTGCCGCCCGGGGCGTCGTTGCGGTTGCTGTCGTTGCAGGACTCGTGCACCGGCAGCAGCTCGACGGTGGTGAAGCCGAGGGCCTTGAGGTACTTCGCCATGCGGGCCGCGCCAGCGTAGGTCCCGCGCTCGTCGTCGGGCACGTTTTCGACTTGTTCGAAGCCAGGGAAGTCGGCGACGCACGCTCGCAGGGTCGACGCCGAGGGGTGGCGCGTGAGGCCTCGCACGTGGGCCTCGTAGATGATCGAGGACTCGGGCGGAATCCGTGGCCGCGTGCCCGTGGACGTGCGATCCGGGGCGAGCACGATCCCCTTGGGAACCCAGGGGCCGGTGTCGAGCTCGCGCCGAACGACACCGTGGTAGTCGCCCCCGCCGGTGGCGTACATGGCGCCGTCGTGACCCGCTGCTGCGATCGCCGGGGCTTCCTTGTCGTGAGAGAGCTCGCGCGCGTAGGGGTCGAAGAGGACCTTGTTGGGGTTGAAGCGGTTGCCGTCGGCGTCGACGTCGTGGTGGAACCCTGCGTTGCTGTTGCCGCGAGACCACGCGGGGTCGAACGGCCAGTTCGGGCCGAAACAGCGGAAGGCATACAAGGTGCCCGGGGGGACCGAAGCGATACGGGCGCGCCAGACGTCGTCCTTCTCCTTGCGCTCGAGCCAGTAGTCGTAGCGGGCGGCTGCACCGATGGGCTGGTCGTAGATCTCGAGCAGGATGCGTGTCGCGTGCTTCGAGTACACCGCGAAGGTCACGTCGCTTCCGAGAACGTGCGCGCCCAGAGGATAGTCCGCACGACCCCACGCATCCTGGTCGACCGGCGCCCATGCGCCCGAAGCAGGGTGTTGCGATCCGATCTGCGTGATGGAAGTCATGTCATTGCCCTTTGGTTCCACAGCAAGTGGTTCGCACGAAGCATACACCTACTGCGTGAGCAACCTGTGCGTCCGGTCCTGCGCGTAGCGAAGCGCGTTGCGTGCGTGCAGCGTGTAAGGGCCGTCGGGGTGGCTTTCCACGAAACGCGCCAGCGGCTCCACCGCCACCTGGGGGCGATCGAGGCGAAGCAGCAGCAGCCCTTGCACGTAGTCCGTGGGGTACGTCCGGTCCATGGCGCCGAACGCGGTCACCTTGCGGAGCAGGTACTCGTTGGCCGACTGACACCGACGGTGCCGGTCCGTTCGCTGGGCCTCGGGAACGTGCACGACGGGGTGCCGGAACAGGAAGGCGTGAAACGCGCGCTCCTCGTCGAGGGTCAAGGCGAAGGGTTCGTCCTGCAGCTGCAGGACCTCTCCCCACCGCTTGCGGAAGAGCACGCGCCGGGTAGTGTGGTCGGCGAGGAAGCGAACGCCTGCCCCTCTCGGCTGGACCCACCCGGCGGCCCGGGCGGTGCGGACGAACTCCCCTCCCAACTCTTGCAGCCCCTGGGATTCGACGCCTGTGGCTTCGAAGGCCGCCAGCTCTCGCAAGAAGTCCCGGGTCTGGTAGGCGCGGAGGCGCAGGAGCATCTCGGGGTCCGGGACCGCGCGCAGCTGCGTTCCGAGGCTCGACCGCATCAGGTTGGCGGTCGCCCCGTCGCCCGTGGCGGCGGCGAGCCCGTACTGTCGGAACGACTCCCCTACCTGGCGGACCTCGAAGGGCAGCTCCTGCTTTTCCACCTGCGAGGCCAGGGCGGCGTCCTTTTCGGCCAGGTCGTGCAGTCGGGCCACGCTGGGCCGGGGAATCGGGATCTCCTCCGGCAGCCGGGGGCGGGGCACGACCACCAGAACCACGAGCACGCTCGTGATCACGACCGCGAGCCCGGCTTGCCAACCGTCCAACAGGCGGGCGGCGCGCGACATCGACTTGACAGAAGTGCCCTTGCCTCGCGACGATCTCATGACCTACACCTTCGAGAGGACTGCTTCCCGATGACCTGAGGAAGCAAAGCAGGAGCATCCGTGTTCGAAAAACGCAGGCATCCCCGCCAGACCGTTGACCTCAAGGCCTCCCTCCACGTGGAAGGCACCGGCGAGGTCATCGACGGCCAGGTCAAGGATCTGAGCATCGGCGGCATGTTCTTTCTGAGTGATAGCAAGCTTCCGTTCGGGACCAAAGTGAAGGTGGTCGTGGCGTTCCCTTCGCCGAGCGGGCAGCAAGAGCTTGGTGCCGTGGTTCGGTGGGGGGCCGAGGACGGGATCGGCTTGCAGTTCGGTCTGCTTGGCGCGCGAGAAACCCACACCATCGCGCTGGCGCTTCGCAAGAGGTAGGGGGAGCCATCGGAGCTGGCCGCAGATTACGCAGAGAACCGCAGATGGTTTCGTGGCTTGTGCGGATGTGGGTAGCTGCGTGGCGACGGGTTGCGCGTTCGAAGTGACCCGTGCCGGCCAAGCCTGTCAGCTCGGGTCTACAGACGCAGCGGCAGCTCGAGCACGGACTCGACGCGCGCACGGGGGAACGTTGCCCCTTGTACGACGCTGCTCGCGCAAGTCTGCGCGCGGGGCGACAAGGGCGGGTCGAAGCGAGCGAAGGTGACGTGTCCGTCGGGGGCCACACGGATGGAGATCCGGGTCTGGGCGCGGATCGTCACGCCGTCGGTGCTCGGCACGGCGTTGCGGTGGCAAGCGGTCACGCCCTGCGCGATGCCCTGCAGCGTGGCGGCCGCGAGGACCGCAGTGAGCGTTTCGGGGAGCGCTTCGGGGAGCGACGGCGAGATGGGTGCGGGCGAATCCACCGGAGCTGAGTAGCGTGCGGGCGCCTTCGCGTCCGGGGCCGGCTCGACTTCGGCTTCGACCTTCGGTGATGCTGACGCCGTGCTTGGCGAAGGCGGCGGAACGAGCGAAATGGGCTCAGAGACCGACGGAAAACCGTGGAGTCGTCGACTCCGGGCGAGGTCGAACACGCCCGTGGACGGGCCGGTCACGAGCCAGCCCTCGGTCACGCCGCGGGAGGCGGGCCCCACGGCCACCGAGCCGCGCTCGACCTGCACGTGCAGGGTTCCCTCGCGCAGCTCGACCGAGAACAGCGTGCCGTGTACGGAAACACGAAGGTTGCCGGCGCGAACCGTGACGGCTTCGTCGATGTTCTGACGGGTCACATCGGCCTCGACCTTCCCCTCGAGCAGGTGCAGCGCGACGCGGTCATCCATGCGCAGGACGCGCAGCCGTCCGGGGTGGCTGAGGCGGAAGCGCGCCCACCCGGCATGCTCGAAGGTCACGGGGTGGTCTTTGGCGACCAGCTCCGTCTGGGCCCCCATTCCATTGCCTTGGGACACGTCGTCTTGGTGGAGAGCCACGACGGTGGGTTCGAGCGGGTTCCCGGGGCCAGGGGTGCGGGACGCGGTGAGCACCAGCCCGGCGGCGACGGCGGCGACGGCGGCCGCGCCCAGTACGCGAGGCCACGCGGCGACGGAGGGACGCGGCAGGATACGAGGGCCGTGTGCGTCGAGGCGCTCGAAGACCGTCTGCTCGATGCGGTCCCAGTTCAGCTCCTGGCTTGGGGCTTTCGCCACCTCTTCGGCCATGTCTCGGAGCCATCGTGCGTCGAGATGTCGCTTCATGGCTCCTCCTCCGGCGCGGACGCATGGTCGGAACTTCCGGGCCGCAGCATGATGTTTGCGAGCGGTGCGAGAGAGGGTTCTTCTCGCAGGAGTTGGAGGATGTCGCGGCGGGCGTAGAACAGGCGGGTTCGCACGGTCAGGGCCGGCGCTTCTACGATTTGGGCGATCTCCTTGGGGTGGAGTCCTTCGATTTCGTGCAGGATGAAGACGGTTCTCTTCTTCTCGGGCAAGCGTTCCAGCACGGCGTAGAAGGCGCGGATGCGCTCGCGGCGCATGGCGTCTTCGTCGGGTCCGAGGTGGTCGGTTGGGACGTGGCGCTCGGACTCCTCCACGAGGTGGGGGCGGGAACGCTGGGCCCGTCGATGCATCAGCACGATGTTGACGGAGACGCGGTGCAGCCAGGTGGAGAACTTGGACTTGCCTTCGAAGTCGCGGAGGCTTCGGAAGACCTGGATGAAGATGTCCTGGATAACGTCCTCGACCTCGGGGACCGGCCCGAGCATGCGCTGGACGATCCGCGCCACGTCCGCGCGGTGACGATGGAAGAGCTCGCTGAAAGCGGTCTTGTCGCCTTGCTGGCAGCGGACCACGAGGGGGTCCGGATCCGGAGCGAACACTGTCACGACCCCAAGCTTACGTACAGGGAGGCCGAAATGGCAGACGGGAAGGACCCATGGGGGCAAGAAACCGCCCAGCGGGGTGAGGGGGATGGAGACGGCGGAGGGATTCACGGGTCCTTCTCCTTGCGATGCGCGGACCCGGTCGAACGTTCAGACGGAGCCATCCGGAAACCACAGAAGGCGCAGAGAGCACAGAAGGGGGATGGGGTTGGTGCGGAGGTTGGCCGTGCGGGAGGAGCCATCCGGAAACCACAGAAGGCGCAGAGAGCACCGAAGGCAGAAGGGGGATGGGGTTGGTGCGGAGGTTGGTAGCGCGAGAGATGCCGGAGTCGGGTCGAGCCCGAGCCCGAGCCGGAAACCACAGAAGGCGCAGAGAGCACCGAAGGCAGAAGGGGGATGGGGTTGGTGCGGAGGTTGGTAGCGCGAGAGATGCCGGAGTCAGGTCGAGCCCGAGCCCGAGCCCGAAACCACAGAAGGCGCAGAGAGCACAGAAGGGGGGGTTGGGGTTGGTGCGGAGGTTGGCAACGCGAGAGATGCC
>Ga0209575_10000233_pt1 | contig 52374 bp, 45 predicted proteins | sample Medcelwee11metaG_FD_187172 | JGI IMG/M metagenome (GOLD analysis project Ga0209575, IMG submission 187172) | Freshwater pond sediment microbial communities from the University of Edinburgh, under environmental carbon perturbations - Medium... | ecosystem: Environmental > Aquatic > Freshwater >...
ATTGACCTAAAAGCCTTTTTTCGAGGTTATAAGTATGTAGAAGAAACTATGAAAATACTTACGGAAAAACCTGAGCCGATTTTATTGACTCAGATTTTTATACGGATTTGTTCTTTAGGTCGTGTTCATCCTATTCCTGCTACTTCTTCTCATTCCTAAATTTGGCGAAGGTATTGTTAAAAAGCAAATAATATCAACGCCCACCGTACAATAAATTTTAAGTATATTTGTGCAGGGGCGAACGGCTGTTCGCCCTGACAACATTAATTGATAACCCATAATTTTTTAGATAGAGGAATTACTTGTTTAATTCTGAGATTCATAATCTACCTCAATGGGTCAATTTTATAAGGTTGTTCTCCCGATATTACTAGTTGCCAATTAGAATTAACTGGTCAGTTATGAGATTTTGCCTTAAAGCAGGTATATTAATTTGCAGATGTTTTGAGAATACTCAGGTTTGCTTTACGACTAACTATTTGTAATTGAGCTACCTTATTATGGTATTCAATCCATTTTTGCTCTAACTCTTTATCAGAAAATGTACTTTGAACTATTCCGTCCTCACCTTTTCCATTAATCTTAATCTTATTTGGATCAATCTTGTATTCATCTAAAAAAAGATTAACAATTTTTTGAAATGTTAATGGTGCTTTATGATCAACGTGTGAATTAGTTAAAGATATTAACTCACCAGTGAAAGGACAAATACTTTTTTTGCCTGGAAGTTGATCAAAAAAGTTTTGCTTAAATTCCTTAATATATGGTGAGATTGCAACACGACAAGCACTTATAAAAAGTCTGTCGTGTGGTGTTTCTTTTAAACATTCTAAATAACTAAAATCTGTTTCACTATTATCTTCTCGAACTATCCAAAAACCTCTAGTATTTTTATAAATTGGATTTTGTTTGATGTAAATCGCTTTGACTCCATTGCCTATTTTGACTGAAGCATCAGGGTGCATTTTTAAGACTTCAAACATAAATTCAAAATCATCTTTTGACAAGCATTCCTTATTTTTATACCTGTGGAGAATAGTTTTTATACGTTCTTGTAATGAACTTTTGGTAGTAAAACTTTCACCGGCTATCAAGAAAAGCTGACGTTTACCCATAAAATTTTTTAAATTTATTAATCTTAAAATTAAATTACCCGTGTTAGGAAACAATTAAATATATCGATATCAACCAGAAGCGATCGCCTCAAAAACCTCCTGAAACTGAATCTCATCCTTATGAGGATCAGCATAGGCCACCCGCACCATAAACTCATCCCCTAACTTAATCGAACGATTAAACCGCATCGGCATCTCTAAACCCAATTCCCCTAATAATACCAAACCTAAATTGCTATCCTCCCGTAACCAACGCAATAACATCGCCTGCCATACCTCATCCTTATTCCGTCGTAAATATTCCAAACTCCAATAACGGTTAGTTTGTCGCTCCAAATTATTCGCCTCCCGTACCGCCGGTCCTAAACTCATCACCATTTCTAACATTTGTTCTGGAGTAAAAGGTAAAGTATCACCTCGTAAATGTGCCTTAATCTGGAAATGAGCTAATAAATCACTATAGCGACGAATTGGTGAAGTCACCTGCACATAACCAGACAGGGCTAAACTAGCATGACGAGCCGGTGAAATATTCATTTCACTTTTTGGCATACAACGTCTTACCGCCGAAGAACGTACCGGACCTGGTGGTAATAAAATCAACTCTGATTCCGGTGGTAATTCCGGTTGAGGTTGCCCCCGATAAGGTAACGTTAAATTATTCACCTGCCCATAATGAGCTGCTATTTCCCCTGCTAAAATCATCATTTCGGCTACCAATTCGCGCGAGCGGGAATCTTCTAATAAAGCTACTGTTATTTCATCACCTACGACCTTTACCACCGCCTCCGGCATATAAATACTAATCGCCCCTTGCGATTGTCGCCAAGTTTGCCGGGTCATCGCCCATTTGAATAGCTCATGAATTTCTGGTTCTGCTTTAATTCCCAGTTGTAACATTTCATCGACATCATCATAAGTCAAACGATAAGTCGGTTTAATTAAAGTCGGGTGAATCTCATATTCCTTCACTGCCCCTAATTCATCTAAAATCACCCCAAAACTCAAAGCACAACAAACCTTAGCCTGTAATAAACTCATCGGCCCTGTTGCCAACTCAGTCGGAAACATGGGAACCATACCAGTGGGTAAATAGACCGTTGTAGTGCGTCGTCTGGCTTCTAAATCTAATTCATCACCTGGTCTCATTAACCGGGTAGGATCGGCAATATGAATCCAAATACGTTGCTGACCATCCGGTAAAAATTCCACACTTAAACCATCATCAATTTCCTTGGTACTCTCATCATCAATAGTATATAACTTCAAATGAGTTAGGTCTAAACGATTCTCATCTAGGTCGGAGGGCAATGATTCTAAACAACGTTGAGACACTTCTAATACCTTTTTGGAAAAACTGGTGGGAATTTGGCTACGTCTGAGAAAGAGGTTTTCGTGTTCCTGCCAAATACCTAAATCAACTAATAGTTTAAAAGCAGCGGTTTCGTTTTCGCCTAATCCTAAAACTGATAAGGTTTCTAAGGCAGGAGTTTTATGAGTAGCATCATCCCCTAAGGTAGCAAATCTTTCCAGGGCTTCTATTCTGATGCGATCGCTACTTTCCCATGTGACATCATTGCCGGCTAATTTTTCTTTAACTTTCTCTAAAAATAGGTCTAATTCCTGTGCTTTTTGTTGCTGTACTTCCTGCTGATGTCTTATATCGGCAACCTGTTGCCGGTTACGAGGTTCATAGCGATCGCCCTTTTGCTTAAAATAAATCTTATCAGAGGACAACAAAACATAAGCCGCATAACATTGAGCCGGGGTCTGATCAGAGAATAATTCCTTTGCCAACTCATGGGGAGAAACTGCCTGTCCCTCTTCCACTAAAAGTTCCCAGGCAATTTCTAAACTGGATTCATCCAGATAAGGCTCTATTTCCTTTTGGAAACCAGCAATCTCAGTTGGTTTATAGGTTGTCCCCGCCACCTCATAGGTAATCTGCTTCGGGGGCAGACTATAGGATTGACCATTACTATCGATCACAAACCAATTCTTTTTACCGTCGGGGCGATCTGCTACAGCTAATCGGCGATCGCCATGGGTCCTAAATTCTATGAGAGTTCCCTTATCCACTGGTTGCCTGCTTTTCCCATATTGCAATAACGAAATTTTTGATAAAACCCTAAAGTCCGATAGCTAATACAGTCAGAGCTTGCCCAACCACCGGACTTTCCAGATTTATCACATATATTCAGACATAATAAAACAAGCATTCTGCTTGTTTTCTATTAGATAGATCTGTTTGATTAATATTATTAGTTAATAGTCATAGAGATAATTAACTATTAAAAATTAACCTTCTTGATTAACATAAGGCATTAAAGCCAACAATCTTGCCCGCTTAATACTCTTAGTCACATCATTTTGTTGTTTAGAAGTTAAACCTGTAATCCGCCGAGGTAAAATTTTGCCCCGCTCAGTCACATATTTTTTTAATAAATCAATATCCTTATAATCAATAGGAGTACCAGGATTAATCGGGGAAGTTTTCCGTTTAAAAAATGACATTTTTTTTCCTCTAGTTAGCTATTTCTAGTTAATTTTTTTTGAAGTTAGTTGGTAATTGCTTTGGCAATTTGATCTGATTTACTCACCACAATTTTCTTTTTATTAGTTTTTATAAAATGTTAATAACTAAAATTAGTTAAATCATGGTTGAATCGGACAAATAAACAGTTTAAATAATAATTGTATATGAATAATAACTATTATTTAATTTCTTTATGAACAGTATGTTTATTACAGTGAGTACAAAACTTTTTCAGTTCTAATCTACCTGTGGTATTACGACGATTTTTCATCGTGGTGTAACGGGAAACGCCTTGAGAACGCTTATTTAAGTTAGTACGACACTCAGTACACTCCAGGGTAATAACCAGTCTAACGCCTTTAGCCATAGTATGATTCTTCCGTAAATAATATTTGACACAATCCGTTATCCTCTCACATAGTTAATAATTTTGTCAATTAACCAACGAATTTTTAAATCTAAGGAATATCCCCGCATCGTACCCACCACAATAGTGCCACCTACCCGATCATGTAGGGCCTGTTTATGTCTTTCTAAGTCAACTAAAGCCACCACCCAGTCAAATAATAAGGGCAGTAATAGGATCAACACACTGGCATTTCGGGAGGTGAGGCCCGTTAATCCTTCTAATGCTAAAACCGTAGCAAAACCTAATAATGCTTCCCTTTTAAATAACTCTAATAGGCGGGGTATCCGTTTAAATCTAGTGTCTAATACCCGCAGATCAAAGGCCCAACGCCCTAAACTTTGTCCCTGATTTTTTGCTACTAAGAAAACCCGCATGGCCACCCATGCCAGCAGAAAAATAGTCATACGGGTTAGCCAATTGTCAAATAGAATAATTAAGATTAGCCAAATTAAGCCGGCATCTAAAGATAAACTAGCTAATCGGCGAGATAGGGTAACTCTCGGTAATTGAGGGACTAAATCGTAACTCATAGAGGGTTTAGATAATATGCTTTTTGACTAGCGGCCATGACAAGTTTTGATAGTTTTTTGTGTGGTCATAAAAAGTACATCAGTAGGCAAAAACAACAATTGTCAAATCAAGAGATGAATGTCCAAACCACCCCAAAATATTACTAGAAAACCTAGATATTTTAATACTATCGTAATCTTATTTGAGTTGTCGTATTTTTTTGAATTTAACCTTATTTAAGCATTGAATGGAAATTAAATAAAGGTTTTAATCAGATGGTAGAAATCCTCACAACGTATCAATTTATGATCAAATAATTACAAAATCTTAATAATTAAGAGCAATACAAAAATATATTAAGTGTTACATTTGATAATTAACATATCCAAAAGATGGGAGAAAAAAACAAAAATGAAAGTAATTATTGTGGGTGGGGTTGCTGGTGGTGCATCTTGTGCCGCTCGCTTGCGACGGTTAGATGAACAAGCTGAAATTATTATGGTAGAGCGTGGTCCATACGTTTCTTATGCTAACTGTGGTTTACCCTATTATGTTGGCGGTATTATTGAAAAAGAATCGAGCCTTTTAGTCTCTGATGTGAAAACCTTTCAGGAACAATTTGCGATTGATGTACGGATTAATTGTGAAGCTATCAAAATTACACCAGAACAAAAAACAATAGATTTACATAATATTCTAACTGGTGAGATTACTACAGAATCCTACGATAAATTGGTATTATCACCGGGGGCCGCTCCTATTCGTCCTGATTTACCAGGTATTGATTTACCAGGTGTTTTTTCTGTGAGAACAGTACCTGATGCCAGAGCTATTACTCAATGGTTAGGTACAAATAAAGCGTTATCTGGTATGGAATCTTATACTGGATTTCAAACGGTGATCAAAAAGCGGGCCGTAGTGATTGGCGGTGGTTTCATTGGTTTGGAAATGGCAGAAAATTTAGTGCATCTAGGCTTAGATGTGACTTTGATTCAGCGTGGTAAACAAATCCTTGATCCGATTGATTCAGAAATGGCTCATTATGTAGAAAGATTTATTCAGCATAAGGGAATACATTTAGTATTAGATGATCAGCCAGAACGTTTGCAAAAAGGCACTCAAGATACTTTAGAAGTAGTGAATAAATCAGGTAGAGTTTATCCTGCTAATATTGTGGTTTTAGGGATTGGTGTGCGTCCAGAAATAGCATTGGCAGAAACAGCCGGTATTGAAATTGGTCAACGGGGCGGTATTCGGGTAGATGATCAAATGCGGACGAATCAACCGGATATTTTTGCGGTGGGAGATGCGATTGAAGTCAAGGATTTTATGACGCAAGAATGGTCTCTGGTGGCTTTAGCGGGTCCTGCGAATCGGCAAGGACGTATTGTGGCTGATGTGATCGCTGGTCGTAATTCCCGTTTCCGAGGTACTCAGGGTACAGCAATTATTGGTTTATTTGGGGCTGCCTGTGCTTGGACGGGCATGAGTGAAAAGACTCTCAAAAGATTGGGTGATCAAGATTATGAAAAAGTTTATATTTATCCTAATTCTCATGCCGGCTATTATCCGGGAGCAAAAATGTTAGTAATTAAATGTATTTTTCGGAAATCTGATGGCAAAATATTAGGGGCACAAGCTCTCGGTCAGGATGGTGTGGATAAAAGGATTGATGCTTTTGCTATGGCTATTCAATTTGGGGCAACGGTCTATGATTTAGAGGAAAGTGAATTAACTTATGCTCCCCAATTTGGTAGTGCCAAATCTCCTGTTAATTTTGCTGGCATGGTGGCAGCCGATGTATTACGGGGTGATATGCCTTTATCCCATTGGAATGATTGTCATGGTGATTTTCTCCTAGATGTACGACGACCGGAAGAGTTGACGGTGGAGTCTATTCCTGAAGCTGTAAATATTCCTCTGGCAGAATTGCGATCTCGTTTAAATGAATTACCAAAGGATCGGGAAATATGTGTAATTTGTCGTTCCGGGCAAAGGGCTTATTATGCTACTCGTATTTTATTACAGAATGGCTTTAAGGCTCGTAATTTAGCTGGTGGTATGTTGGCTCAGTCGGTATTTTTACGATCAGAAACTGTACCGGGTACATTGTATTAATATTGCATGACAAATAGCAATCCTATTTAAATCATCATAATTTAATTAGGAAAAAAGGACTGCGAGTGTCTGACTTTCTATTGACAAAATTTTTGTAGGGGCGGGTTAGCAGAATATCTCTATTATTCACCAAAATATTGCTGAAAAACTCGCCCCGATGGAATACCGAATACTTATATTCTGTCGTAAATATTTCTTCTAAATACTTTGACTAAATACTTTGACGGTTGGTATATTATTCCTAATGATTAACGGAAGGTTTGTGATTAAAAATCTCTGTGGTCTTTTTTAATACAGAATCTGGTCGCCCCATGCCATCAGTTAAATTGTAACTGGTGGCTAATAACGAAAACCATAATTTAGGATATTTATTCTCTAACCAAGTTTGATTTTTTTGAGTAAAATTAGGTAGCCATCCCCAAATAAAACTGAGGAAAGTTAACCAGGTAAAATTCAGATAGTTAAAAAACCAGAGGAATACTTCTTTTACCTTAACAAAATCGAGGATCCAATATAATAATAAGGGATTTTTACTAGCGGCTGTAATCGCCAAACGATTGAAGGTTAACCAATCAAAGCGATCCTTAATAAAGGTTTCTCCTACTTCTAATGGTTCATCGGCTAATAAACCAAAAAATGTATTTAAAATAGAGTTGACCCTGGCTGGTGGTAAATATTTACCCGTGGGAACCATCATGCCTTTAGAAAATAACCAGGTAACAGAAATATTACTTTGATAGGCTCGAATTTTGTTTAACTGATTAGCTTGTAATAGATCATATTTTAAAGCTGTATTCAATAGATCGGTTAAACGGTACAAATTACGCACTAAGGAACCAAAGCCGGTAAATACTAAAGGTGATTGTAAAGAAGCTGCATCACCAATACTAATCAACCGATCAAAAGCGGTTTGGCGATCGCCCCCTTGACTACTAAAGTAACCGGGAATATAACCAAAGGTGGGTTTTTTCCAGACCAAATCATCCAGATCACAGCGGCGATATTCAGGTAAAATCGTGAAAAAGTCTTCATACATTTCTAACAAAGAACCGGGATTCTCTGGGCATATTTGATGGTAATGAAATAAATAAATAGTTAAATCATCGCCTTCACCGGGGAATAGTTCCCAAATTAATTGACGACCTTTGGAAATATCACCATGACTGAATAAGACATCACCATATTGTCTATCCCAAACTTCTGGAGCAAAGCCTGATTTGATTACCGCTCCCACCGTCGGACAAACACTATCAAAGGTGCGATCGCCGTTTAACTGCCAAGCTATGGGCGAGGCGGTTCCCATCGCATCAATTAATAAGCGACCGCTGTAAACAGACTGAATTTTCGTCTGTAAATTTTCCGCTGTGATTAATACTTGACTAGGGGTAATATCAGCCTTGAGAAATTCCGTTTGATCAATAATCTCACCGCCCGCTTCCCGCAATTTCACCCCGCACAAATAGAGTAATTTTTCTGAATCAAGGGCAATATTCAAAACCTTGGGAGTATGTAAAATATTAGCTTTAGCAATCGCTGGATTATTCGCATCAAAAAACTTATTAAAACCGTCTTTATATTCCCGATTAATTAAACCTTCTATTTCTGACCAAGTGAATAAACCTAAATCCACTAAACTTTGTAATTCCGAGCGAGAAATATTCCATTCTCGATTCATCCGAGCAAACGGTAAACGTTCTAATAATAAAACCCGATAACCTAAACGAGCCATCACCGCCGCATGAATAATCCCTAGCGCTCCTCCCACATAAATTAAATCGTATTTAGGTGAGTCAGGAAAATCAGTTAATTCCTGCGGGTGAGAACGTACTATTCCTTGGGATTTGCGAGGTGAAGCGACGGCATCCCGCCAACGTTTTTCCCACCAATACACCCGTTTTAAGTCGTATTCTCCTTCTGGCATTTTTTGAAAATATTTCACTGTCAGGGGATAATCTTTGGCTAAACCCTCAAAAATAGAAGTTGTAGTTAAATCAATTGCTGGTAATTGACTATAGGTAATGGGAAAAGCCTCTCGAATAGTAGTTTCTAGCTTTTGTAAAAAACTTTTTTCGACGGATTTAGTAATATTTTCTGTAAAAACTTTTAAATAGGTGGTCCGTTGCAATGACCAGGTAAACACTGATATTTCTTGCTCCGTATGATCAAAGTTAAGTACAAAACCATTAGGAGTGATCACCTTTGCACCCATAGCAGGATCAAAAGTATTTTGCAACCACTGACAAACTTTTGCTGTATCAGGCGTAGGTATTTCTAAATAAAGAGCTTCTTGCATAAGTAATTAAAAACCAATGAAAAATTAATGGTAAATATCAACAAACATATCAAAGTTAATCATTGTAACAAAAAATAGCTTGTCAGGATATTTTGTATAAAACGCTACTTCATCTAATAAATACTTCCGTATTTTTACTGAATATTATTTTTGATTGCCGGTGGGGAATTTCATTAATATTTTTAATGTATTTCTATAATTTTTTGGTGATTGCTATTCTAACTACGGTGCAAATTAATCAATTAATCGGACTATAAATAATTATTTATTGATCAAAAAGAATTGCTTAAGAGTGAGCGACCATTTACCTTCAATACTAATCAGCGATATTAAATATTAGTTAAATCCTGAAAAAACTAATTGAAAATTAATTAAAACAAGCCAAATCATTTTATAATATTCTGAGGGAAAATATTTTATTCCCCAATTTCCTAACTTATTTGATGACAATTTTTTGAGGTGTTATGACTATTCATCCTGAACAATTAAAAGCTATAGACGATCAACTTTCCCGCAGACATATAGATTTAGATCCAGCCGGTTATTTTATTATTTATCTTGATCGGGAAGCCGATTTAATTTGTGCAAAACATTATACGAATAATATTGATGAAAACGGTTTAGCCACCGATCCAGATACGGGTAAACCGATTCCTGCTAAAGGTAAGGTAGAACGCACACCTACTGAAACCTATACAGGCAGAACAGCTAAGGAATTATGTGTAAAAATCTGGGAAGTATCCCCGGCAATTATCTCTATGTTTGATCATGCTGCCTATTTAGGACGGGAATTTATGCGGGCAGAAATAGCTTTAGTAACTGGTAATGAATACATACAAGACTAACGAGAAAAATTTGTAGATTCTTAAAAGTACACAAAAAAATTGTGTCAGAAAAATTGTGTGGAGACAGCTAAAAAACGCCTCCACAATAATTTTGCCATAGTTGCTATTTTCAATGATTTGTCTCGATGATCATCTCAGCCAAAATTCAGCCGGTAGATCTTTGATACCAAAAATAAGTCACCATCGGTACAACTGTGGCCACAAGCAAAAGCACAATTACTAAAATTGCTGAATTTTTCGTATCAGTTTCATCAGCCGTTTTAAAATTGCTTTCCACTTGCATATTATCTGTAATTTCAGGTGGACCAGGATCCTCTGCCCCGCTAATAATAGCAAATAGGCGATCGCTGGTATCACTCAGGGCTTCATTATATTTATCCCCTTGTCGTAAAGGAATTAATACACTTTCCGCCACAATACTTTCTGCGATCGCTGGGGTAATCAGCGACTCGATGCCTTTACCGATCTGTATAGCATCCTGATTAGTGAGGGAATCTAATAATAGTAATACTTGATTTTCTCCAGCTTCTGGCGTGGGAAACCAACGTTGAAAAACTTTTTCGGCTAAACTTGAGGCCGTTTCCCCGTAGTCTAAACGACGTAATGTAACAAATCGAACTTCTTTGCCCGTTTCTTCAGTCAATTTACTTAAGGTCTCATTGATTTTACCCTCAGTTAATTTACTTAGGACATCGGCCTGATCGATCACCCAAGTGCGATCGCCCGCCTGAATAGTCGGAATATCATACACACTAGTGGCATAGGCCGGAGTTAACCAGCAACCAGAGGCCAATAAAGTCAGGCAAAAAGCCGCTATTATCCCTCGCCATAACTGATGGGTCTGGGCAATCATCCAAGATAAATGTATCATCAGAAAAAAGTATTAGTGATATTTAACTTAATCATTGATCATACGATTGGATGGAGCGAATTAAACAAAATAGATGAGTAAGGCTTCCTTTATATTATCGGAATTAGACGAGACTGATATTGAGTGGATGGTGGCTCATGGCAGTAAGAAAAATTTGGCTGCCCATACTGTGCTCATTCAAGAAAATGAAAAATTAGATGCTCTCTATATTGTTATGAGTGGGACATTAATGGTTTATGTATCTAGTTATGGAGACAGGGAAATTAATCAAATTGGTAGTGGGGAAATTTTAGGAGAAATGTCTTTTGTGGATGGCAGTTTACCTTCTGCTACGGTGAAATCTGTTACTCCCTGTCAGGTTTTATCTATTCCCTGTGATTTATTAGAGGAAAAATTAGAGGAGGATATTCCTTTTTCCTTACGGTTTTATCGGGCTATTACGAAATTTTTATCAACCCGTTTACGGGGAACTGTCAATCTTTTGAGTGCGACGGAGTTAGCTCTCACTCAATATCTAACTAGTGCCACAGAAGAAGAGGTGGATGATACGGATCAAGCCCATTGGCAGTGGTTAATTGAACGATTACAAGATGTTTGATATTCGGGTAATGGGGAATAGGGAATATTGAGGATTACTATTTAACTAATAAGAATATGGCTGAGAAAACGTTTGATGAAAATATGATGTTACGGTGTGTGCAACTAGCTAATCAAGCTCTTGGTAAAACTGCACCTAACCCGCTAGTCGGCTGTGTGATTGTCAAAAATGGCGAAATTATTGGTGAGGGTTTTCATCCTCAAGCCGGACAACCCCATGCGGAAATTTGGGCATTGGAACAAGCGGGGGAAAAAGCTGTGGGGGCAACAGTTTACGTTAATTTAGAACCCTGTAGTCACTATGGACGCACTCCACCCTGTGTGGATGCTTTGATCAAAGCAGGAGTGAGTAAAGTTGTCATTGGTATGATTGACCCAAATCCTTTGGTGGCAGGGTCGGGGGTCGCTAAATTAAAAGCGGCTAATATTCAGGTGGTGGTCGGGGTCGAATCTGAGACTTGTCAAAACTTGAATGAGGCTTTTGTTCACCGCATATTACACCATCGTCCCTTTGGTATTTTGAAATATGCGATGACCCTTGATGGCAAAATTGCTACTACCACTGGCGATAGTGCCTGGGTGACTAATCCCACTGCCCGCAGTTTAGTGCATGAATTACGGGCGGTAACTGATGCGGTAATAGTTGGTACGCAAACAGTTAAACAGGATAATCCCTATTTAACTAGTCGCAAAGATAGAGAACATAATCCTTTGCGGGTGATTATGAGTCGCAGTTTAGATTTACCGCTGGAGGCTAATTTATGGCAAATAGAGGAGGCTCCTACCCTAGTTTTCACTGAGACGGGAGCGAATCCGACTCTACAAAAACATTTACAAACACGGGGTGTAGAAGTTGTGGAAATGTTGCAACTTACCCCAGAAACTGTCATGGCAAATCTCTATGAGCGAGGTTTGTTAACCGTTTTGTGGGAATGTGGCGAAACTTTAGCGGCTAGGGCGATCGCCTCCGGATCTGTGCAAAAGGTTTGGGCCTTTATTGCTCCCAAAATTATTGGTGGTCAATTAGCACCGGGTCCCATTGGTGATTTGGGTTTGACTGAGATGGCACGGGCGATCGCCCTGGAAAAGGTAAATTGGCAGAAGGTAGGAGACGATTTACTGATCACTGGCTATTTACAACGGGGATAAATGGCCAAAGTATTAAAAAGTGGAGCCGGTTGGCGGCTGGGTTGGCATCCTGAAGCGACGGAATATCAAGGATTAGTCGGCAGTGATGATTGGGCTGTGGAATTGACGGTGGCAGAATGGCAGGATTTTTGTCGTTTACTAAAGCAATTGGCGGAAAATATGGAATATATGGCTAGTGAATTAATGGATGAAGAAAAAATCACCTGTGAAGCAGTCAGCGATTTATTGTGGATGGAGGCGGCTGGTTATCCTGATAGTTATAGTGTGCAGTTTATTTTAAACAATGGGCGACGTTGTGAAGGCAAATGGCCAAGTACTGTGGTTGCCAATTTATTGCAGGCGGTTGAGAATATTCATGTATTCTGACCAGTGTTGAAATCATAGGAATTGAAAAAATTTTAAAAATAACCCTTGACACTAATTATTTTTTTAGTTACCATGACTAAGCTGTGATTTCATCATAGATATTTAACGGGACGTAGCGCAGCTTGGTAGCGCACCACTTTGGGGTAGTGGGGGTCGCAGGTTCAAATCCTGTCGTTCCGATTTTTAATTTTTTGGGTTTTGAATTTTGTTTGCTGATTGATTACCAATCTAATGACTTGGTGATTTTAGTCGTTTGCTATAACATTGCCGTAATAATGCTAGATTCATTGCAGAAATAATCAACTATTACAAAAGATTTTTTTATCAATATTTTTACTGAATATTTATTTAATATTTATTAGGATATGTTGAAGATCGCCTGAATATTAATACAGCAGTACCAATCACGGTATGATTAATTGAACAGGGGGCATCTGATCAGTTTGACTATTGAGATTGTGTCAATGTAGCGAAAAAAGATGTCAGTAAAAATCCTCACCTCCCTCACAGAAAAAAGTGGTGCAAAAATACCACTGAAATTTGTCTTGCTTGTACCTTTTGTCATCGAGGTATGTATTGTTGTCGGGGTGACTGGTTGGTTAACCTGGCAACATGGACAAAAATCTGTCGAGCAAGTTGCCACAGAATGGCGGGGAGAAATTAGTGATCGGATTGAACAGCAATTAGATGATTATTTAAAAACGCCACATTTAATCAATCAAATTAATTTAGATGGTATTCGCTCCGGGGCTTTCAAACTGAATGTGCGTCAATGGCGTTGGCATTTTTGGCAACAGTTAAAAACTTTTCCGACGGTGACGGGGGTGCAATTAGGTTTAGACCAAAAAGATTTGATTAGTTTACAAAGAAGTTTACAAAAAACTGGTGAACCAGCTATTAATTTAGCGATCGCCGATCAACAGACGAAATCAAGTTTACATATTTATGCTCTGGATGAGCGGGGCTATCCTGGAAAATTAATCCAGTCTTTACCTAATTATGATCCTCGCCAATTACCTTGGTATAAAAATGCTATTACTCAACCTGGTGCTAGTTGGAGTCAGGTGCATAGTCAAGTTGATATTCAGGATAATAGAGAGCAGTTAAATATTACGGCGGTTTTACCGATATACGGCGGGAAAAGTCAGGTATTGGGAGTATTAGGGGTGAATTTATCTCTCCAGGCAATTAGTGAATTTTTGCAAAAAATCATCGGGGAGAAACAGGCAGAAATATTAATTATTGAAAAATCTGGTTTAATTATCGCTGCTTCCCAACCAGCCAATGAATTATTTACTAACGATAGTGGAGGCAGACAACGCTTAAAAATTACTGATAGTAATTATCCTCTGGCTAAAACAACGGCTGAGTATTTGCAAGGTAAATTTGGAGATTTTAGTCAGATTAATACTCCTCAAGAATTTCAATTAACGGTGCAAAAACGTCGACAATTTTTACGGGTTACGCCTTTTCAGGATGGGCGAGGAATTGATTGGTTAATTATTATCGCTTTACCTGATAGTCAATTTGATCAGCTAATTAATACTCAAACTAGGAATATTATTTTATATTGTTTACTAGCTTTTTTCATTGCCACTTTATTAGGTTCCCTGGCAGGACATTGGTTAAGTAATCATATTGCCCGTTTAAGTAATGTCAGTCGGGCGATCGCTAATGGCAATTTATTACAAAGAGTTCCCCCATCCTTCATTGAAGAAATATCAGATTTAGGCATCGGCTTAGAAAAAATGGCAAAACAATTAAGGCGAGCAATTAATGGTTTAACCCGTCGTCAATTGGAACTGAAGGAAAATAAAGAAAAATTAGCCCAAGTACAAATACATCTATTGCAAAGTGAAAAAATGTCATCGTTAGGTAATTTAGTTGCTGGCGTTGCCCATGAAATCAATAATCCTGTCGGTTTTTTGTCGGGTAACTTAGATATGGCAGAAGAATATTTACAGTTATTATTAAAACATTTACATTTATATCAAGATGTTTTGCCTGAACCTAGTGAGAAGATTACAGCCCATGCCGAGGAAATAGAATTAGATTATTTAATACAAGATTTACCAGAAATATTAAGTTCTATGCGAGTGGGGGTAGAGCAGATTAAACAAATTAGTCAATCGCTCCGTAATTTTTCCCGTTCCGATCATAAAAATAAGGTAATGTTTAATTTACATGAAGGTTTAGATAGTACCCTATTAATTTTAAAACACCGTTTAAAAGCCAATGAAAAACGTCCTGGTATTGAAATATTAAAAGATTATGGAGAAATTCCCCGTTTAGAATGTTTTGCTGGGCAGTTAAATCAAGTTTTTATTAATTTAATTGCTAATGCAATTGATGCCTTTAATGAAGCTAATCAGGGTAAAAGTTTTGAAGAAATTAAAGTACGTCCCAATCAAATTACGATTAAAACTTTTGTGAAGGAGGAGGCTATGCCTGCCGATGAAACAGATTCAGCATTTACCATGGAAGAGGCAACAGAATTAGAACAAATGGCTAAACCGCAAATGATTATGAGTCGTCACGGTACTTTAGAACTTTTACAAAAACCAAAGGTGACGACAGCATCTATAGGTTTTCGGCCCGGTTATGTGGTAATTATGATTAAGGATAATGGTCCTGGTATTCCGGCGGAAATTATTGAGCGTTTATTTGAACATTTATTTACGACGAAGGCAGTTGGGCAGGGAACGGGTTTAGGTTTATCGATTAGTAAACAAATTATTGAGGAATATCACGGCGGTAAATTATATTGTCAATCTCAGGTGGGAATGGGGGCAGAGTTTATTATTGAAATTCCTATTATGTTAAATTAGTTTGATAGCTATTTTTTTGCCAATGTAGTAAGAGGAATTCATTAATTTCTCCTCGGTTTGTGAAAAACCCGCCTCTACAGAATACCTATTACTCAATTTTTACAAAATAATGACTTATATTTTGTCCTAAATACTTTGGCATTTGCTATATCTATGCTAATGGAATATCTCAGAACTAAACGCTGTTTAATTATTTTTGATGGCGTACAAACCCTATTAAATATAGGAAACTTTGCCGGACAATATAATCCTATTCATAAAAATTATAGTCTTTTATTAAAATTAATTGCCGAAACTAGTCATAAAAGTTGCCTAATTATTAATAGTTGGGAAATTCCCCAAGATATTGTAAATTTAACCGATGATCATACACCTGTTAGGTATTTCAAATTACCTGGTTTAAGTTCATCAGCCACCCAAATTTTCTGTGAAAAGAGATTACAAGATGAAGCACTATGGCAAAAATTAATTAATACTTATCAAGGCAACCCTTTATGGTTAAGGATTATCTCAAGTATGATTCAAAATATTTTTCGAGGTAAAGTTTCAGAATTTCTCCAATATGAAAACCTCCATTTGGCAGAAGAATTAAGCGAAATTCTCAAACAACATTTTGAACGTCTATCCTCAATTGAAATCAGAGTGATTAAAACCCTCAGTCAAGCAATGCAACCTTTAGCGATCGCAGAACTGATCAAAACATCCCAATTGCCAGCCACAGAAGTATTCAAAGCTATTCAATCCTTAGAAAGACGTTGTTTAATTGAAACTGAAGAACCCAAAAATATAACTTGCTTTACAGTGACTCCGATTATTAAAAAATATATTATGGAGATCGGTTAATAGTTGAATAATATTTCTTTATTCAACATTTTACGTAACACACGCATATACTTAAAATAAGAAAAACAAAACATTTTACTCTTATGCTAGTTCATCCTTCTCTCCCGCCCCTGCATCATCTCCCTGATTCCTTACCTCTGGATGGGGCAGTAAGAATTGAGTTAGAATCTGGTGTCCCAATTTTTCGGACATCGGCAACCGTGCAGGAGCGGATTATAAAACTGTTAGAAAAACAGCAATTTGAAGCATTAACTGAATTAGAAGAACAGGAGTTAGATGCCTATGAGGAAATTGATGATTATTTAAGTTTCGTCAACCGTACGATTCGTAATTTGGCATTTGCACCTAATTCGCAGGGTTAAATAAAATGACTCGTCCCTGGATTTCTGAACAGATACAAGCAAAGGTTAGGATCCGTGCGAAAGGACTTTGTGAATATTGTCATGCTTCCGAACAGTGGCAATATGTGCAATTTACTATCGATCACATTATTCCTTTAGCAGAAGGAGGTTCTAGCGATCAGAATAATTTGGCTCTAGCCTGTTTTCACTGCAATCGTCGGAAAGGTCGCTCTCAATATGCGATCGATCCAACATCAGATCAAAAGGTCCCCTTATTTCATCCCCGGCAGGATAAGTGGCTAGATCATTTTCGTTGGTCTGATGATTGTTTACGGATTATTGGTTTTACTCCTTCTGGACGGGCAACGGTGGCAGCATTAGCCCTAAATCGGGAACGTATCGTGGCTATTCGAGCTGCAGACTACGAAATTGGGAGACATCCACCCTTGGAGGATAGGTGAGTAAAAATTGTCTGTCAAAGTCCCAAAAATCAATAACTTTTCGATATTTTCAGCTACCAGCAAAACTCTTTATTAGACCAGTCGCTCTAATACAAAATCCCACAACCGATGAGCTAATTCTAATTTAGAACATAGTGGAATATTTAAGCACTCGCCCTGTTTATCCAAAAAAACCGCCTGATTAGTCTCAGTCGCAAAACCCGTATTAACCTGATCAATGGGATTCGCTACAATCATATCTAAATTTTTCCGTTGTAACTTTTCCAAAGCCGGCGTAATAATATCGCCCGTCTGAGCCGCAAAACCTACTAAATATTGCCCCGGTTGTTTTAAATGACTCAACTTTGCCACAATATCAGTAACATAAGTGAGGGGTAAACTATTAGGTAAATCTTTTTTGGCTAACTTCACCGTTGCCCGCATCGCCGGTTTGACATCAGCCACCGCTGCCGCCATCACCGTAATATCAGCTAAAGGAAAATATTGTAACATTGCCTCTAACATTTCATCGGCACTCACCGCCGTAATATTATTCACCCCCGGTAAATCAATTTTTTCTGTGTGAACTAAAGTTACCTTGGCTCCCCGTTGCACCGCACTATGCGCTGAAGCTATGCCCATTTTGCCGGTTGCTGGATTACCAATATAACGTACTGCATCCAAATATTCCTTTGTACCGCCCCCACTAATTAAAATATTTTTCCCTTGTAAATCCCGTTTACCTTGGGTATATAACAATGATTCTATATAGGTTAAAATCTCGGTTGGTTCGGCCATACGTCCCGCTCCCACCCGATCGCACGCTAATACACCACTGCCAGGGGCGATCGCATGATAACGCTCTATTTTTAATAATTCTTGCCAATTTCTCTGCACCGTTGGTTGTTCCCACATATCTGTATTCATGGCGGGAGCCAGGAGAATTGGGGAAACTGAGGCTAATACGGTATTTGTTAATAAATTGTCGGCTAAACCATAATTTAATTTAGCTAAGGTATTGGCGGTTAAAGGGGCGATCGCTATTATGTCTGCCCATTCGCCTAATTCAATATGTAAGGGACGATGATTAGTTGCTTGCCAAAAATCTGCATCGGTATAGGCGGGATGACGGCATAAGATTGCGACTGTTAAAGGGGTGATAAATTGTTGAGCGGAGTCAGTCAGAATACACCGAACCGCATCACCATTTTTTGCTAAAGTGGAAATTACTTCACATACTTTATAAGCGGCTATACCGCCAGTCATGGCAATTAAAATATTTCTTGTCATATTTTATTAAAATTATTATTAATAAACATTCACTCGCATTTTCGATTGATCGACTAATCTCTCTAATATTTGATGTAAAACCATCGCTACCCAATCAATATCAGCCTCTGTTGTGTCTTTACCTAAGGTTAAACGAATACCGCCTAAAGCACATTGATCACTGTAACCCATCGCTAATAGAATCGGACTAGGATTTAATTTGCCACTATGACAGGCGGTTCCAGCACTAATCCCAATTCCCGCTAAATTTAATTGTCTGACTAAAGTTTTACCAGTAATTTCCCCTAAACCTTGCCAAATATTTCTATCCTGGTGAATACTAGCCGGATTAACTAAACAAAAACTGACATGATGGGGTAAACTATCTAGGCGATCGCCCGTCGGTTGTAAATAGGGATTTTCTGATAAGAGATTAAATAACCTATCTCGTAATTTAATTAAACGGGCAGATTCTGATATTAATTCGCTTTGAGCTAATTCAGAGGCTAAACCAAAACCGGCAATACCTGCTACATTTTGCGTACCGGACCGCAGATTTGCCTCCTGACCGCCACCGCCTAATAGGGGAATTAACTTGATACCCGGTTTCACATATAACGCCCCTACTCCTTGTGGTCCATAGATTTTATGACTAGAGAGGGACAAGAAATCTATCGGTAATTTCTGCACATCAATGGCTAATTTGCCGGCAACCTGTACGGCATCAGTGTGGAATAGGACACCGTGGGAACGGGCAATATTACCCAACGTTTCAATTGGTTGTAGTGTACCTACTTCACTTTGACCGTAAATAATAGAAACTAATACGGTATTATCTTGTAAGGCATTTTGTAAACTCAGCGGATCGATTCTCCCCATATGATCTACTGGTAAACGGGTAATTTGCCAGCCGGCTTGTTCTAATATTTGGCAGGGTTGGGCGATCGCTGAATGTTCTACTTGGGAAATAATTATATGTTGAGGTTGCGGATATTGGCGAGCAATACCCATGATGGCTAAATTATTAGACTCTGTACCACCGGAGGTAAAAACAATAGAGTTGGGTAAGGCATTAATTAAACTAGCTACTTGCATCCGAGCTTGTTCCACCGTTATGGCTGCCCGTTGCCCCCACTCATGTAAACTGGAGGGATTACCCCAACTATTGGTCATGATCTGGTGCATGAGGGCGATCGCCTCTGGACGGGTAGGAGTTGTCGCACTGTAATCAAGATAGATTTGCATAATATTTTATTTTTTTTAATACAAAATAGTTCAGTAACTGTTAATAAAATAAATTAATCAAAATAGAATTTCTCTACCATAGTATCATAACTGATATATCCCTAGACTTATCATTAAATTTATGAATAAATTATTATCATTATTCACATCGCCCGTTGTTTTAATATTAAGTATTTGTCTAATTAGTATGACGGGCTGTGGGAAAAAAAGTCAGCCTTTAGCTGTTGTCACTCCTACAGCAGAAACTTTACCACAAGATAATTTAATAGAAGTTTATTTTAATCATTCTCCCGCCAATGTCTATACAGAACCCTATCGTCAGAAAACTAGATTAGGTGATAATTTAGAACAGATGATCATAGATCAAATTAATCAGGCAGAATATAGTATTGATATTGCCGTGCAAGAATGGCGTTTACCGAATATTGCGAAAGCTCTGGTAGCGAAACAAAAAGCGGGGGTGAAGGTGCGGGTAATATTGGAAAATATTTATCATAATACTCCCGTTACCTTAGATAAAAATAGTGCGGATAATCAGCCCAAACTATCAGAATATGAAAAAAATAGTTACAGTGAATATATTAAGTTAGTTGATCTCAATCAAGATGGTCAAATCACCCCGGTAGAACTGAATGAACGGGATGTGATCACTATTTTCAAAAATCATAATATACCAGTGATTGATGACAAAAATGATGGTTCTGAAGGTAGCGGTTTAATGCACCATAAATTTGTGATTATTGATCAAAAAATAGTGATCGTCACTTCTGCTAATTTTACCACTAGTGATATACACGGCGATTTTGCTAATATTAATACCGTCGGCAATGATAATAACTTAGTGAAAATTAATAGCCCCCAATTAGCCAAAATATTTACTAGTGAATTTAATGTTATGTGGGGTGATGGGCAGGGCGGTAAATCTAATAGTAGATTTGGTGTACAAAAACCTTTTCGACCTACTCAAAATTTAACTGTGGGTAATTCCTATGTACAGGTAAAATTTTCGCCTGATTCGACCCGCCAGTCCTGGCACTCTAGCACCAATGGGATAATCAGTAAAATTCTCATGAAAAGTCAGAATAATATTGATTTTGCCCTATTCGTTTTTTCTGCTCAGAAATTAGTGGATAGTCTATTATTAAAACATCAACAAAATGTGCAGATTCGGGGTTTAATAGAGCCTGATTATGCCTACCAATATTATAGTGAGGGGTTAGATTTATTAGGCTTACAAATGCCCCAGAATTGTCAAATTACTACCGATCAAAAACCTTGGGTAAAACCGATTAATACCCTTGGTGTGCCTAATTTAATTGAGGGCGATCGCCTGCATCATAAATTTGCGGTATTAGATGGCAAAATAGTAATTACTGGTTCCCACAATTGGACGGAAGCAGCCAATAATACTAATGATGAAACCCTATTAGTGATTGAAAATCCGGTAGTTGCTCAACATTTTCAGCGGGAATTTGATCGCCTTTATAGTAAAGGTATTTTTGGCGTACCAGAATCTGTGATTAAGTCTATTAAGGCATCTCAAGCAAAATGTCAATTACCAAATAATCAATCAAATCAGACAAATAAGCAACCGACTAACCCTAATAATGTCATACAATCTGGCAAAATTAATTTGAATACAGCGACGGCGGAACAATTAGATACACTGCCCGGTATTGGTCCGAAATTAGCAGAAAAAATTATTCTACAGAGAAAACAAAAACCTTTTAAATCCTGGTCTGATGTGGAAGATGTACCGGGTATTGGCAAAAAGTTAATAGAAAGTTGGCAAAATTTAGTGACTTTTTAATTAGTTCTCATAACTATTCTCAGAATTGTTCTCAGCACTTTCACTATTATCCCAACTATTACCCTCTGGTTTATCATTGGGATCACTGCCATTCGGTCCGATTTCTCCATAATTTACCCATTTTGGTTCCACCCGTTTCGCCTTAATAGTTGGTTTCCGATTATAAAAATCAGGCACTTTGGGAAACTCTTTTACGGGTAAATCTTTCGTAACCTTTGACATAAATTCCCCCCAATTATAAGCCGCCGTTGTACTTTGCCCCCAGGTCGGATCGTTATTATCATTACCTAACCACACACCGGTCACTATTTGGGGAGTATAACCGACAAACCATAAATCCCTAGCTTCCTCTGATGTACCTGTTTTCCCAGCGACCGGATGACGAGATAAGGCCGCCGGTGAACCCGTACCATTTTGCACGACGTTTTCTAACATCCAAGTAGTAATAGCAGCACTATCCTTATCTAATACCCGTTTTGGCTGATATTTAGCTTGATAAACCACATCGCCTTTACTATTCACGACCTTTGTAATAACGTGAGCCTGCACAAATTCCCCTTGATTAGCAAAAGTACCATAGGCATTAGTTAACTCTAATAAGGTGACTTCCCACGCTCCTAAAGCCAAGGAATAGGTATCTTTCAAAGTTGATTTAATTCCCATATCATGGGCTAACTTGATCACCGGCTCAAACCCCACATCCATTAATAGTTGTACGGCAACCACGTTAACTGATTTAGTCAATGCCTCATCGAGCGATCGCCACCCGCCGTATTTGCGACCATAATTTCTCGGTTTATAACCATCTACGACAAAGGGTACATCATTATAACCATCATGGGGCGTGAAACCGGCTGCTATTGCTGCGGCGTAAACAATCCCTTTAAAGGTAGAACCCGGTTGTCGATGGGCTTGAGTTGCCCGATTAAATTCACTTTCCCCATAATCCCAACCGCCGACCATCGCTTTCACTTCCCCCGTCGGTGCATCAATAGAAACTAAAGCCGCCTGATCAAAACCTTGCCGAGCGCCATCAATAGCGATCGCATCTTCCACTACCTGTTTGGCTACTTTTTGCCAGTCTAAATCTAAGGTAGTTTCTACCACTAAACCGCCTTTATCAATTATTTCCTGCGGTACATATTTCGGCAATTCTTTTTTCACATAACTAGCAAAATAGGGAGCAATTACCTTTAATGATTTGTGGGGACTCGGATTTACTGTTAACGGTTGGGCGATCGCCTGATCAGCTTCTGCTTGGGTAATAATATTCTCTGCTTGCATCGCCCGTAATACAATATCCCGCCGGGTCTTAGCATCTTTGGGATTGAGTAAGGGTGAATAATCACTAGGAGCAGGAGCTAAACCAGCTAAAGTAGCAATTTCCGGTAAAGTTAAATCTTTTAATTCTTTACCAAAATAAACCCAGGCTGCATCCGCCACACCGTAGGCTTCTGAACCTAAATACACTAAATTCAAATAACTTTCTAAAATATTTTCTTTGGTTAATTCTCTCTCCATTTTCCAAGAGATCATCGCTTCCTTGACTTTCCGCCAAATAGTCCGTTCCTGATTTAAAAATATGACCCTAGATAATTGCTGAGTAATCGTACTACCGCCCTGCACTAAATCTCTTTCCAAAATATTAAGGGCAAAGGCTCTAGCTGTTCCCTGATAATCTACTCCCGTATGGTCATAAAAACGCCGATCTTCAATTGCCACAAAGGCTTTTGGTAACAAGGGAGGCATATCCTTTAACTTGACTTTTTCACTCGTCACCGGACCACTTTGATAAATAATATCTTGATTATTCGCCTGAATCGTTAATGTACCAGCCCGATTAAATGTAAAAATATCCTGTACATCCGGTAAACTTTTTTCTAACTGATACCAAATATAACCGCCATAAACTAAGCTTCCCCCTAAACTAATCACTCCCACCGTTAACCAAAATTTCGGTCGACGATATAAATCTTTTGCCCCTGTTAATTTTAGTTTATTTAATTTATTTAATTTGGGCGATCGCTCTTTACCATGATTAGTAAAATTATTACTTAAATGCTGGTCGCTATCTAGTTTACGTCGTTTACCAATCCGTTTAGCAAAATTAGGCGCTCGAAAATTTTGATGAGGTGAAGCATCATCATTATTATTAAATGGAGTGACAGGAAAAGGAATAATAGGGGGATTGGCGGGTAATGAATCAATATTACTAATATTTTTTTCTTCTAATTTCCATGGCAAATTTATTCCCGCCGGCGGTAAATTAGAATTTTCCTCGATAGGCGGTAAAGTAATCTGTTTACCAGTATTCTCTGGATGAATTGGGGAATTATTAGGCAAATTATTATCAGGTAAATTATTAGTAGCGTTGTTATTCATGACAGATATTTCCTCCCCCTCAATAGTTTGATTTTTCGCAGTGTCAACTGTTTTTTGAAAAAACTTGTCGGTCAATTTATCAGTCATGTTCACTCCCCCCGCCTATTATTAAAATTTTTTAAAAAATCTAATGTGAAATATTTAATGGAAAATATTTGTATATGGAAATTTATATAGGTTAATCAATAGCGTAGGGGCAATTCATGAATTGCCCCTACGGTAAGAACCGCTAGATACCAACGTGTCCTAAAGCCAAACCCGCCACTAACATTCCTAATACTAAAAATGGTTGGGCGCTGGCTTGATATTTCACATCATTTTTCAGAGGATCCCGCAGAAAATACATATCCTGGAAAGTAATTTGAGGAATTACTAATAGTAATAAAATCACCGCATAAATTTTTTGATCAATACTAATCAAATAGGCCGCTACACCCGCCTGAAAAATATCAATCATTAAGACACAAATCCAAGCAGCCGTGCCAATGCCAAACATCACCGGCAATGAATTTAATCCTAATTGGCGATCGCCCTCGACACTTTTAAAGTCATTAACTACAGCAATCCCTAAACCAGCCAAACTATAAAAAAGAGTTAACAAAATAATTGTTAAATTTAACTCACCAAATAAAGCATGACCAGCCCACCACGGTAAAGCAATATAACTAGAACCTAAAGCATAGTTACCCAACCAACCATTTTGTTTTAACTTCAATGGGGGAGCCGAATAAATATAAGCAATAAACGCCCCAAATACAGCCAAAACCGTCATAATCGGAAAACTATGTTTTGCCCAAATATCGAGGAAAGCTGCCACCCCAATGCCACCAGCTAATAATACTAAAATTTGAGCTGTCACCTGGGGAACCGTAATCGCCCCGGAAGGAATCGGGCGGTAAGGTTCATTAATCGCATCAATTTCCCGATCATAAAAATCATTCATGGTCTGGGTATAACCGGCTAAAAGGGGACCTGACATTAACATACAAGTTAAAGCCTGGAAAAAGTGTTCTATTCCCCAAACATAACCACCAGAGGAAGCAGCTCCACATACCACACCCCAAATTAACGGGATCCAAGTGATTGGTTTCATCAATTGCAAACGAATTTTCCAAATATTCGTCTCACCACTGGCAGCCCCCTTCATCCCCAATAGTTGGCGGGTTTTACTGGCAGCCTCTCCTATTTCCTCAGTTGCAGTAGTGACAACCTCATTCACCGTTGCTTCTACCTGATTAATCTTTGATTCTGGTTCGTTCATGTATTTACAAATTTCCTATCTGAATTAATTAAAAAGTAATAGTTAAATAGCCATTTTGGAACTTGGCACCAGTTACCGGCTTACCCCGTAAACTAGGTGGCAAATAAATATTACGCCTTTGATCACCCGCTTCGATGGTGACTTCCGGACCGTACTGAGTTAGTTTAATGTGTTTTTTATCAAAACTGGGTAAAAATAAACTGACTTGACTTTGGGCTTCATTAATCGTAATTGGGCGGGGAGCCATCGCCGCTTGACTAAAGTCGGGTAAAGCGTCTATTAATGGTTGCCAATTATCCGTAGGCCGATTAGGCACAGATACTACGGGTAAAGGATCAAATTCACTAGCTATTTGATCATTCACTTCCGTCTGATTGAGAATTACACCACCGACCGTTAAATTAGCCTGCTGGGCACTGCCCCACAAATAGCGAGCCGTAGCGATCGCCATTGGATCCCCCGTACTAACTAAATAGGCAGCTACCCTTTGAGGATTGGCGATCGCCTCCTTGGCCGTATCAATTAATTTATTTACCTGATCAGTCGGTTGAGCAAAATTATCCGCCGCCCAATCCACATTTAACACCGCCGAGGAAAGGGGCTGAATAAAAGGAGAAACTGCTTTAATCACATCAGAATCTAAGATCACCTGCCGAAACCGGCGAATATACCAACTCATAATTTCCGGCGCACCGATTAACCGCAACATTTCCTTGTCACCAGTGCCATCCAAAACAATCACATCATATTTTTTATCAGCTTCATACTTTTTCACCTCATATAAAGCCAAAGCCCCTTCCATGCCGGGTAACACCCCTAATTCCTGCCCGTACACATCCCGAAAAAAAGGAGTCCGTACATATTCTTTTTCCAGTGTTTTCACCTCATCCCAGCCCCTTTCTAAGAGGGTAGCAGCCTGAATTTGTAAAGCCTGCAAATTAGGGGCAACTTCTACCGGATCAGGTCCTAATTCTGTCCCTAACATCATACTGAGGGCAGGACCCGCCGTTTGTCCCATTAATAATACTTTTTTTCCCTGACCGGCATATTTCTTGGCAGCCGCAATCGCCATGGTGGTGCGACCACTGCCCCCCTTTCCCAAAAACATTAAAGTTAAAGTCATAGCTCCGTTATATGGTTTATCCCATAAATATTTTAATAATTAAAAATCAAAAGCCAAAAGTCTCAGGTTAAGGCTGACAAATTGGGGATCATTCTAACCGAATTTTCCCAGAGCCTCATATTTGACTTTTGGCTTTATAAATAAGTCAATTTCTTGAATGATCAGCAATCAAGTAAAAACTAAACAGATTCTAGTTCGTCAGCAAAAAACCAGGTGGCCAAATTATTACTAAACTTCACCACATAGCCAACCCCACTGCCGTCAACCATTTTGTAACCTGTGACTGTGCCCACGGGATTTTGTTTTAACTGAGCCAATACATCGGCAGGTAGTTTGTCCCGTAAGCGACGTACTTTCACCTTTTGATTAACTTCTATACTCATTGATAATTCTTTCCTGTAGTTTTTCACCAATTTTTTAGTTTAGCGGAAAGTGGCAATAGTCAGCGATCGCACCCGACAAAACTATGAGAACTATTGGAAGTAAATTAGATGTTGTTAACTTTCCCATAGCTCATCGGGTGTGCTATACCTACCAAAGAAAACCACGTCAACTATTAATCAATTTCATTAAGTCCTTGTCTGTATCAATATGTATAGTTGATTAGGCAAATTAATTTAACTTATTAGCTTTAATTTATTAGCCCATATTAACCAAATTTCCCGATCTTACCTAGTTCTACCAATGGTATAAAGGTTCTTAACCCCTAGACATTTCAAAACTTTCAGGTAAAATCGAGAACAAAATTTTCATATTCTTAAGTTAATTCTTAAAATTAATATTTTCTAGGAGAGCAAAGTTATTACTACCTATATGCAAACAAGTAAATCAGTACAGACCACAGAAGAAAACCAACAAACATTCTTAGAAATTTGGGGTCCTTCCCGCTTACAGGGCCATGTAAAAATTAGTGGAGCGAAGAATTCGGCCCTAGTGGTGATGGCGGGAGCCTTATTATGTTCAGAAGACTGTCGTTTAAGAAATGTTCCCAATTTAGCTGATGTTAATAGTATGGCCGAGGTATTAAGGGCCTTAGGATTAAAAATTGAACGACACGGGGATACTTTAGAAATAGATGGACGAAATGTCAATGAGTCTCACGCCCCCTACGAATTAGTTTCCCAGTTGCGGGCTAGTTTCTTTGCGATTGGTCCCTTGTTAGCCCGTTTAGGCGTAGCTAATATTCCTTTACCGGGTGGTTGTGCGATCGGGGCCCGTCCCGTTGATCTTCATGTACGGGGTTTACAGGCTTTAGGGGCAGAAGTACATATTGAACACGGCATGGTTAAGGCCTATATTAAGGGCGGCCGTTTAAAAGGTAATAAAATTTATTTAGATTATCCCAGCGTGGGAGCCACAGAAACTTTAATGATGGCGGCAACTTTAGCGGATGGGGAAACCGTGATTGAAAATGCGGCCCAAGAACCAGAAGTTGTGGATTTAGCGAATTTCTGTATTTCGATGGGAGCAAAAATTAAAGGTGCTGGTACTAATACTATTCTTATTTCCGGTGTGCCAAAATTGCATTCGACTGATTATGGTATTATTCCTGACCGGATTGAGGCAGGTACTTTCTTAGTGGCAGGAGCAATTACCCGTTCTGAAATTAGTTTATCGCCGGTGATTCCCGATCATATTACAGCGGTGATTGCTAAGTTAGAAAGTATTGGTGTAAAAATTCTGCAAGACGGTCCTGATTGTTTACGAGTCATACCAGGGGAAGTATTACGGGGGACTGATATTGAGACTTTACCCTATCCCGGTTTTCCCACTGATATGCAAGCCCAGTTAATGGCACTTTTAACTATTTGTGAGGGTGATAGCATGATTTCTGAAACGGTGTTTGAAAATCGTTTTGGTCATGTGCCAGAGTTAAGCCGGATGGGGGCTGATATTCGGGTGAAAGGTTGTCACGCTATTATTCGGGGTGTGCCTTTCCTCTCTGGTGCGCCGATTATTTCTACTGATTTAAGGGCTTCTGCTTCTTTGGTATTAGCAGCTTTAGCGGCCGATGGTAAAACTATTTTCCAAGGTTTACATCACTTAGATCGTGGTTATGAACAATTAGAAGTGAAGTTACAAAAGTTAGGTGCGAATATTAATCGCATAGAAAATGGGGTGAAGGTTAGTCAAGGTGTGGCTGTAGGTTCTTAAATATTTGGTATTGCAATTACGATTGCTATAGTTGTTGACTGTGCTTTCATTAAATTGATTTTATCCAGAAAAACCCGGTTTTTTCAAAAACCGGGTTTTTTTATGTCAGTCTAAAATGCTGTTATAACTTGAACTTTAATTAATTAACCTTGGTCTTGTTTGGCAATAATCCATACCGCATGGACAATGCCAAGAATATAAAAACCAAATATGGTTAATAACAAATTAATCCAAAAAGCATTACCCAAACCAACGGTTAAAAATACTCCCAAGGGAGGTACAAGAATAGAAGCAATAATCCGAACTATTGAATTGTTCATAGGTTTTTGTATTTGTAACTGTCTTTATATTTTAGCAGTCAATTTTTAATTAACTGATTAATCAATTGTTCGACTAATACTTCAAACCCCGGTTGTGCCTTTACCAAAAAATTTGGGAGGTGTTTCCAATGTATAAACCTCTGTTTCTGCCGCGATCGCCCGTCTTAGATGGAGAGGTAATTGGAATAAACCTAACATGGTTGTACCATCAAACATTCTAAAACCGCCGGTGGTTCTCTCTTCTAACATTTGATCAATCACTGCCGGGTCTGGTCTGGTATTAATCGCTTCTTGGGAACCTAAGACAAAACCCCAAGGCATACCATAGGTCGGCACATAACTAGAATAGGACTGTACATAAGGATAAACTGCTTTCACCGTATTGACAATTTTTACGTGCAGACCCATTTCACCAGGAGAAACCGGACCGGCTTGTACGACAAAACGACCAGTTGGGGTAAGAATTTTACTGATTTTCGCAAAATATTCCTTGGTGAATAACTGGAAGGAAGGACCCTCTTCAATCGGATCAGACAAATCGGAAATGACAATATCCCATTTTTCTTGGGTTTCATCAATATATTTGAGAGCATCACCAATCACTAATTCTAAGCGGGGATCGTCAAATATTCCTTGGTGCATTTCTGGCAAATATTTTTTACAAGCATCTACCACTTCGCCATCAATGTCCACCATTGCTACTTTTTCGACACTTTTCCAGCGTAAGGCCTCCCGCACCGTTGCACCTTCGCCACCACCTAATATTAATACTTTTTTTGGTGCGCCGTGGGCAATCATCGCCGGGTGTACCAACGGTTCATGGTAGAGAAATTCATCCCCTGTGCAGGATTGCCACTTACCATCTAATACTAGAGCTTTACCATAAACGCCAGTTTCTACCACATACATTTCTTGGTATTGGGTTTTGTGACTAGCTAATATACTGGTGACACCGTGTACATAAATGTCCCAAGGAGTCATATATTCGCTGATCCATAAATCGGCTTTAAGTTCACTACCTGCCATAATTTTTTACCTCGTATTTTTTTCTCGTAATTTTCTCAATATACACATTCTAAATATGTACACAAGTTTTTATTAATATCACAAATCGCTAGTTTTTGATAATATTCCTCCTCATCATCAAATATTTTTCCCCAAAAAATTAATTGAGGGATAATTGAGCAATTACCCCTCAGTAGTTTCTATTATGTGCAGAATTCAGTGAAATAAGATAGTTAAGAGTAGTTTAAAGTTTTAAAATGTAAGATCATCTTTTTGATTGTCACTAATAATCGCTCTGACTCCTTCAATCGTGGCGGGAATATTCTTGGGATCCATGAATAATACTTTACTACTTTCACTCGTACCAATAGCCTCACCCATAGTTAAATAATTTTGAGCTAGTAAAAATTGCAAGGCTTCCTTCGCAGCCGGATCAGTTTTTAATATTTTTGCTAAAATCTGCACTGCTTCTGCCATTGCCTCCGCCTTTAATACTTGACCCTGCCTTTCTGCTTCTGCCGCTAAAACTGTTGATTTTTTGCGGGCTTCTGCATCTAATACCTGGGCTTCTGCCTTACCTTTAGCAGAATTAACCGCAGCCTCTTTTTCTCCCTCAGAATTCAGAATAGCAGCCCGTTTTTTTCGTTCAGCCGTCATTTGCAATTCCATAGATTCTTGTACTTCTTTCGACGGCAAAATATCCCGTAACTCTACCCTGGTAATTTTTACGCCCCAAGGATCTGTGGAAATATCTAATTCTTTTAAAAGAATCTCATTAATTTCACTTCTAGCAGTAAAAGTTTGATCTAATTCTAATTGTCCTACTTCCGAGCGAATCTGAGTTAATATGAGGTTTTCCATGGCTAATTTTAAATTTTTTACTTTGTAATAAGCCTTCGCTAAATCCATAATTCGCCAATAAACAACGGCATCCACGGTAATAGATACGTTATCACGGGTAATACATTTTTGCGGTTTAATATCTAATACTTGTTCCCGCACGGTTTCTTTATAGGAAATGCGATCTAAAAAGGGCGTGACAAAATTTAAACCAGGTTCTAAGGTTTTACCGTTATATTTACCAAGGGTTTCCACTAGAGCTTGATCCCCTTGATTAATTATTTTCACACTACCAAACAGGGCGGATGAAATGATTGAAATGAATGCTAAAAATACGAAGAAATCCATGATATTTACCTCTGGTTGTTTAAGTTTTGTTTAAACGTTGTTTAAACTTTGAGACACAGATGAGACACTGATCAAGATGCTCCCACTACAAATATTTACTGTAACCTATTGAGAATTGCTATATTTTTGATATTAAACTTTTTTACTAATTATTCATCATCCCTTAGTAAATGATCATGGTGATTATTTAAATTTTTTTCTGGTAATACAAATAATGTGTTGCCATCCCGTCTAATAATCACGACTTTTTGTTGGGGAGCGATCGCCAAAGTTTCATCATCACAAATAGCTCGCCAAGAATTCCCCTCATATAAAACCCGCCCCGGTTGACCAGCGGGAATATCTGTCAAAGTTTCCGCTTCCGTTTTATCGGCGATCGCCATAAATTTAGCAGAATGTTGGGGTGGCAAAAAACGCCGGGATAACCAAACAAACAATAAAGATAGCACCATCCAAATCGCTACTTGTTGGGCAGGGGAAGTAATAATTAAGGAAATACCGGCCACCACTAAGGCACTCAGTCCCATGAGCAATTCCACAAAAGCCGTTGGTAAAAATAATTCCATTAGGCAAAGGATTAGCCCCACTGCGATCCAAAATGTTGTCGGTTCTATCACCATTTTTCCTTTTTCCTCTTGCTATTCGGCGATTTATGGTCAAGAAAAATTATTTTGTATGATAATAATTTTCGCTTCTGTTCAAAGTTTAACCAATTGCCAGGCAAAAGTTGGTTATTTTTAGAATTTATTAATTATTATTTGAGTTAGTTTGCTGATTAGTAATTATCCCTATTAACTATTCTGCCTATTCTACTGAACACTTACCAGTCATCCGAGAAAATACTGATATAATTTTTGGGCAAGGTATATATTTAGACATAAGTCCAGAAAAAATAGTCAAAACTCAAGTATAAAATTAATATAAATAAAATATAAATATAAAATTAACTATGTTAAATACACCGCCACCGATTTATTGTAATAATCGTCACTGCCCTAATCCGATTAATTCCATGGGTAAACAGGAATGTGCAACCTGTAAAAGTACTTTGATCTATCGTTATTTATGGGCGGTTGGCCCCTACGCCGTGCAGATGCCTTTGGGGGAATTAGTGGGCGATCGCTATTATGTAGTAGCACCGAGGGTTTGGTTAGATACGAAACCAGTTGAAACTCCCTATGTACCAGGGGAAATACCGACAGATATTTTACCCTATTTGAATTTATGTCACTATCGTTTACATATTCCTGAAGTATATGGTTTTCACTATCAGGGAGAAGCACCGAAACTCACAGAAATTTTATTATTAGATAATGTGCCGATTGATCCGACCGGGCATTTATATCCTGAGTTGATTAATGTTTGGTCAGAAGCAAGTGCCGTCAGGCAGGCTTATTGGTTATGGCAGATGACCCAATTGTGGCAATCTTTAAGTGATTTAGCCTTAGGTTTTACCTTATTTACTGAATATGTGCGGGTAGCGGATTGGCGTTTACATTTATTAGAATTAGATTTAGATACTAGTAAACAACCAACTTTTCAAGAATTTAAAGATTATTTAGCTAATTTTATTGGTACAGCTCAACCTTCTGTGAAATTAGTATTGGAAGATATTTGTTATTTTTCTAGTCATGCGAATAGTATTGAGGAAATTGCCACAAAATTAAATAAATTATTATTAATGGAAGCGGCTCAATTACCCCTCAGTTTCCAAATAGCTGGAGCCACAGATACAGGACCAACCCGCAGTCATAATGAAGACAATTATTTTCCGGCAAATACTGATTTAGGCGAAAATCTTTCCCTATTAAATTCTCGTTTAGCAATGATTTGTGATGGAGTCGGCGGTCATGATGGCGGGGAAGTGGCTAGTCAATTAGCCATTCAGTCATTACATAAATTAATTCAATCTTTATACCAAGAAATTCAGCAACAGTCTCTCATCCCGCCGGAGGTGGTAAGTAAACAAATCGAAGGTATTTTGCGGGTGGTGAATAATTTAATCGCAGCGGAAAATGATATTCAGGGGCGGGAATTGCGGCAACGGATGGGAACCACAGCCGTGATGGCTTTACAAATTCCCCAAGAAGTAAAACCTAATACAGATTCCCCGCCCCAAAATTCCCATGAGTTATATATTGCTAATGTGGGAGATAGTCGGGCTTATTGGTTAACGCAACAAACTTGTATTCGTTTGACGGCGGATGATGATGTGGCAACCAAGGAAGTGCGATTGGGTAAGGCAATTTATTCTCAGGTGGTAAAACGGCAGGATGGCGGGGCTTTAGTGCAGGCTTTAGGTACGAGGGATGGGGTGTATTTGCGTCCGAGTATTCAACGTTTGGTGATGGAATCCGATGGATTATTACTATTATGTTCTGATGGTTTGAGTGATCATGATTTAGTCGAAAAAACTTGGCAAAATTTTGCACCAGCTATTCTTCAGGGGAAAATGTCTTTACGGCAGGGAGTGAAGTTTTTAATTGATCTAGCTAATACTCAAAATGGTCATGATAATACAACAGTTATTTTAATTGAGTGTCGAATTTCTCCGCCAAAATTAGCTTATGTACCACCATCAGAAAGGTTAGCTAGTGCAGAACCTTTAGAGTCAGAATTATCAGAAGCGTCTAAGGCTCTATTGTATGGGGAAAGTATTTCACCAATGGAACCAAAACCGCAACCGGGTAAGTTTTTATTACCCATAGCGATCGCCTCTGGATTATTAGGATTAATGATCGGAGCTTCTCTATTATGGCGTTTAGCACCACCTTTTCAATCTCCATCAAATACACCGACGGAGTTAATACCACCAACAGCACCAACATCACCACAACCTAATAATATTTCTCCTACTATTCCCGCACCACCGAGACCGACCCAGGGTTAAAACCTCACCTAAAAATCACAAAACAGTAGGGGCAATTCATGAATTGCCCTACGTTGGTTAAGCAAATTATGCGTGTGTTGCCTTAGATCGTTATAATATTTCTCCTACTATTCCCGCACCACCGAGACCGACCCAGGGTTAAAACCTCACCTAAAAATCACAAAACAGTAGGGGCAATTCATGAATTGCCCTACGTTGGTTAAGCAAATTATGCGTGTGTTGCCTTAGATCGTTATAATATTTCTCCTACTATTCCCGCACCACCGAGACCGACCCAGGGTTAAAACCTCACCTAAAAATCACAAAACAGTAGGGGCAATTCATGAATTGCCCTACGTTGGTTAAGCAAATTATGCGTGTGTTGCCTTAGATCGTTTTAGAAAGAGTCCGATTACCCTCCTTCAAAATATGAGTGTCAAAAGCTACAGCAATATTTCTCACTAATAAACGACCCAAAGGAGTTACCTGTAAACGCCCCTGTTTAATTTCTAATAGACCGTCATCTTGCATAGGCAATAATCCGGCTAATTCAGTGGCAAAATAACTAGCAAAATCAATATTATATTTTTCCTCAATTTCCGCAAAATCTAACCGAAAATTAGACATAATCTGCATAATCACATCCCGCCGAATCACATCATCTTGGGTCAAATCAAAACCTTTCGTAATCGGTATGAGACCACTATCAACTGCTTGATAATATTCTTTTAAATGCTTGTGATTCTGCCCATAAGCATCATGTAACATACTAATAGAAGTTAAACCAAAACCAAATAATTCGGCATTAGGTTGGGTGGTATAACCTTGGAAATTACGTTTTAATTTATATTCCCTTTGGGCGATCGCCAATTCATCATCTGGTTTGGCAAAGTGATCCATACCAATGCAAACATAACCGCTTTCGGTTAACTTATGACCACACATCTCAGAAATGTCTAACTTTTCTGCTGGTGATGGTAACTTACTAGCATCTATTCTTTTCTGCACAGGTTTCACCCCTGGTACATAGGCAAAATTGAAAACAGCAATCCGATCAGGATTTAACTGAATAGTTTTTTCAATAGTTTCCTGGAAAGTTGCTAAAGTTTGATAGGGTAAACCATAAATTAAATCCACATTCACACTAGCAAAACCGGCTTCCCTTACCCATTCCATCACCTGGAATAATAGGGCTTCTGGCTGTACCCGATTAATAGCTTCCTGTACTTGCGGATTAAAATCTTGAATACCAAAACTAATCCGGTTAAAACCTAAAGATTTTAATAAGAAAATATAATTACGATCAATATAACGGGGATTAACTTCTATGGAAATTTCAGCATTATCGGCAAAATGATAATATTTATTAATTTGTTCCCATAACTTTTCTACCTGATCTAATGTCAAATAGTTCGGTGTGCCACCGCCCCAATGTAATTGAGTAACAGGGCGGGTTCTATCAATTAATTGGGAAGTTTGCTCAATTTCTTTGGCTAAATATTCTAAATAGGTGATCGCCATATTTTTATTATTAGTGACAATCACGTTGCAACCGCAAAAATAACAGGCACTCTGACAAAAAGGTAAATGAAAATATAAAGATAAAGGTGTTTGGCGGGCATTAGAACGGGCGATCGCTTTTGCCCATTGGTCATGATCAACATCATGAAATTCTGTAGCCGGCGGATAGCTAGTATAACGGGGAGCGTTTTTATTATATTTTTTAATTAAATCAATTTGGGCTTCTTCTTGACTAGTTACAGTGAACATGAATGGGATTCTCCTCAAAGGTTATTTATTTTACTGAATTTTTAAGAAAATTTTTGGGGGCAAAGGTTTTATGAAAAATAAATTATTGTCAAATAATTATAAATTATTGTCAAATAATTATATTTTTCAAAAATTTATGAATACTTAAACTCACTCAACTGTCGCAAAAGTTTTTTCCAATTCCCGCATCATCGAAATATTTAAACTAAAAGCAGTATTAGCTTCTGCCACAATCCGATCTACCATCACATCATCTACGGCCAAACTATCTAAAGCCTCACGATATTTAACTTTAAACTCATTCGCATCCTTAATATCATCAAAATCATAGAACGTAATACCTTGGTGAGATTCTAAACCTAAAGCTGTTTGAGCAATTTTTTGTAACATCTGCCCACCCGATAAATCGCCCATATAACGGGTGTAAGCATGAGCTATTAATAACTCAGGAGCATTTGACTGGGAAACTGATTGAATTTGTGCCATATAAGCCTTGGCAGCCGGGGTTGGTTGAAAAGTATCTTGCCAATTTTCCCCATAATAAAAACCTAAATCCGTCGCTAACTTAGCAGTACGATTCAACTCTGGAAAATATATTTTGCTTAAAACTGGATGATTTTGATGACTCTGTAATTCCGTTTCTAACTGATTGTAAACATAATATAAATTACCTAAGAGCTGACCTAAAGTTTCCTTACTAATATTGCCCTGGAGAAACCGTTTCATAAAATCTGTATGTTCGGCGGCGGTGTGGGCGTGTTGGGTACCACTTCTTAACTTATTAGCTAAATCGTTCATAGTTGTCTATTTACCGGATAAATTGTTATTACTCACTATATCTGTATATCGCTATATAGTTATACGTCTTAACAATTTTTAACATTCTCTCTGCGCCAATCGAAAAAAGATATGCTTTAATGACCACATAGTTATTAAAGGAACCAATCTTTATGGTAAGTGTCCCCTTAAAAATTGAGGAATTAAAACCAGGCGTAAAGGCCCCTGTTAAAGAAACATTATTAACACCGAGATTTTATACCACTGATTTTGATGCCATGGCCAAAATGGATTTTTCCCATTGTCGGGAAGAATTGGAGGCGGTGATTGATGAATTTAGAGCGGACTACAACCGTTATCATTTTGTTAGAAACGAAGATTTTGCCAGAAATTGGGATCATATTCCCGCCGAAACCAGAGCCGCTTTTATTGACTTTTTAGAAAGATCTTGCACTTCTGAATTTTCTGGCTTCTTATTATTTAAGGAATTATCCCGCCAATTAAAAGAAACCCAACCTTTATTAGCCGAAGCATTCCAATTATTATCACGGGATGAAGCTCGCCACGCCGGTTTCTTGAATAAATCTATGGCTGACTTTGGTTTATCTTTAGACTTAGGTTTCTTAACCAAACATCGTACCTATACAATGTTTAAACCAGAGTGGATTATTTACGCTGTGTATTTATCTGAGAAAATCGGGTATTGGCGTTATATTACCGTATTTCGTCATATTGAAGAACATCCTGAACACCAATATTATCCGCTCTTCAAGTATTTTGAAAGTTGGTGTCAAGATGAAAATCGCCATGGTGATTTCTTCAAAGTATTATTGCGATCGCAGCCTACCATGTGGGCAAGTTGGCAGGGTCGTCTGTGGGCAAGATTCTTCTTATTAACCGTATTTGTCACCCATACCATGACAGTAGAAGAAAGAGCCGATTTTTATCACACTTTAGGGTTAGACGAAAGGGAATATAATCGTCACGTGATCATTGAAACTAATAAAACTTCCCTGCGGGCATTCCCAGAAGTATTGAATACAGATCATCCTGATTTCTTCCCCTTATTAGAAGAATGTTCTGAATATAACAAACAGTTAATGGTGATTGAAGCCAGCAATCAACCAAAATTTGTCAAGAATATGCGTAAGTTGCCTCTATTCTTAGGTATTTTCTGGAACATGGCAAGAATATTCTTCATGAAACCAGTGGATGCGGAAGGAACTCGTGCAGAGGTTTGTTAATTAATTTTTGTTGATTGAGTTCCGTTTTGAGTTATTGAGTATTTGTCAGGCTGTGAAATATTTTTCACAGCTTTTTTTTTGACTGTATTTTAGCCTAAAGGAAAAAACAAATTAGTCATTTTAAATATCTTCGGGATATGATGGAGTGTTTGCTAGAACAAGTGTTTTAACTAACCTGACAACTGCTGTATAACAATTATTTTTAGTCAATCAAATGATCGTTAAAGTTCCCCGATCAGCATCTAATTTCACCATCTTACCTACAGGTACAGCTAAATTTATTAGATCGTGACCAAAGGATAAATTACTAACTATTGGAATATTTAAATCACCTAAGCGATCGCTCAATACTTCTTCTACGGTAAAACTAGGGTAATTGGGGCGAGCAGAAGTACAGTCGGTAAAATTCCCTAAAGCAATACCAGCTAATTGATGTAAAATCCCTAAACTCCGCCAATGGGTTAACATTCGGTCAATCCGATAGGGAGCCTCTCCCACATCTTCTAAACCGAGGATGATATTATGAAAATCTGGTTGATATTTCGTAGCTAATAAATGAGTTGCAACTGTTAAATTGCCAGGTAAAAAATAACCTGTAGCTTTACCTGTATTCCAGCCTTTACCTTCGATTGGGGCAACTTGCTTACCTGATACTAAATCAAATAATCTTTCTTGTGATGAAACTGGTTCCTCGGCAAAAGTAGTTAATACCGGACCATGCACACACTGCACACCCCACGGATATAAACTCCAGAGCAGGGCAGTAATATCAGAGAAACCGATTAACCATTTGGGAGTTGTTAAAAAATTTTTATCTTGATCATTAAGATCATTAATATGATTAATATTATTTCTAGCAAAACTAATACCCTGTTGATCGCCGTATTCTAATAGACGACTACCACCATAACCACCACGGGAACATAAAATACCCCGACATTCTGGCTCCTGCAAAGCGTCTAATAGTTGTTGATAGCGATCGCTATCTTGACCACCTAGATAACCCCAACAACCATCATAGTTATCAGCATATTCCACCCGATAACCGTGCGATCGCCAAATTTCCACACTTTTTTGCACAGAGGTTAATTCTGATAAATAACCACTAGGAGTGATTACCCGTAAAAGATCACCCGGTTTTAACCACATAAATTAATTTGCTCTAATCTTCTTTTTCTCCAAATACCATCTGCACAACCATGGTCTGACCACCTCTTTGATGATAACGATCTGCCCACTGTCTAATAATTTCATCTAACTCTTCCACAGCTCGCTCTAACCGTTCAGGCGGAATATCTAATTCTTCTAATACTCGCATCACATTACCTTTTTTCTCAGACCAATCTTTCATCATTCGGAAATAACGGGCAGTATCTTCTACCATGGTAAAAGTCCGCTCTTCCTGATCTATTGGGCAATAGGAAGCTCTAGTTAACGCATAAAAAGGCATTCCCCAGGGAGAATCAATTTTTGTCACCGTACCAGAATATAATAAACGGCGTTTAATATGTTCTGCCAAGGCTTCACTCATTGGCATCCGCCGATCTACTGGTAAATCTTCTTGCGATCGCCGATGTAAAAACTCAATTAATTCTAAAAACTGAAAGGAATTAATTAATTGAGCATCAGGTATCACCGTAGGTAATTTTGCTTCTAAATAACTTTTCTCATCGGACGTTAAACTAGTACCAGGAATTCTCGCTTTGCCTGGCATCCACGGATATTGTTCTAACCAAACATAGGGAAATTGAATTAAATAGCGCGGTTCTTGGGAACCCAACATTTTTAAGATTTTGCCATTAGTCAGGGCTTCTCTTACCTCTTCTACAATCACTTTCACCCTTTTCGGTTCAATGTGATGGAGATGCCCAGTCATCCGCAAATTTTCGCCCTGTTCTAAATAGGTCATGTAAATGGCACATTTAGCCGCTGTGGCTGCCGCATCTAAAAAAGCCCCATGGCGATGCCCGCTAATCCGCATAGCACTAAAGGCAAGATACAGCATAATTTGATCCATGGCACTCTGGCTCAAACTTTTGATCAGTTCTGTATCATTGATCATGGCAGAATCTAATTCTATTTCTCTTTTCATGTCTCCCCTGGTTTTGGCCTTGCCTACGAAAATATTTTTCTTGTCAGTTATTTCAGTTATTGACGATGCTGTCAAAATTATTTAGCAATAAAGCAATAAATATTAACTCAAATATAACATAGTGTTTGCAATTTGATTATCTCTAAATTGGCAAACTTTCTGTTAATATGAACCGCTCAGTTAATCTATTACTTACTAAAAATCAAATAAATCTAACTAGAAAAATATCTTTTGTTAGCATTTTTTATCAATACTACTGCTCATATTTTTCATAAGCAGCCACTATTCTTTGGACTAAAGGATGTCTCACTACATCAGCGGTAGATAGTTCACAAAAAGCTATACCATCAACATTTTTCAAAATACGTTGGGCTAAGGCTAAACCGGATTGTTGATGAGCCGGTAAGTCTGTTTGAGTCACATCGCCGGTGACAACCATTTTCGAGCGAAATCCTAAACGGGTTAATACCATTTTCATTTGAGCTGGTGTGCTATTTTGAGCTTCATCTAAAATCACAAAGGCATTATTCAGAGTACGCCCCCGCATATAGGCTAAGGGAGCCACTTCAATCACTCCTTTTTCCATGAGATTATTCATTTTCTCTTGATCAATCATTTCATGTACAGCGTCGTAGAGAGGACGCAAATAGGGATTGATCTTTTGTTGTAAATCACCGGGCAGAAATCCTAATTTTTCGCCAGCTTCTACGGCAGGACGGGTTAATATTAATCTCTCATATTCATTATTTAATAAGGCTTGTACCGCTAATAGGGCAGCTAAAAAAGTTTTGCCTGTTCCCGCCGGACCAATACAGAAGGTCATATCATAATCCCGGATAGCTTGTACGTAGCGACGCTGGCGAAAAGTTTTCGCCCGAATTTCCTGCCCCCGCCGGGTTTTCGCTACCACATCTTTTTGTAATACTTGTAAATTTTCTCGCTGATTTGTATCCAAGGCGTGACGGGCGGTTAATATATCTACCCCCGTTAAACTTTTCCCTTCCCGCCAAAAATCAGCGAGCGATCGCACTAAATCCTGACAACGTTCTACCTGACTTTTTGTCCCACTGATAAATAATTCTTGACCACGCAAAGCTACATTTGCCCCAGTTTGTTTCGCCAGAATACTAATATTCTCTTCCTGGTAGCCAGCTAGGGCAATCGCACTTTCCACACTGGGTAACTCTATTGTTAAAGTTTCAGTCATTATTAATAATTACTGCCTATTCGGGTTGTTTAATTTTAGGGAAATAAAAATCAGTATTAACTAAATTATTATAGTAAGGAAAATTAGTTAAATACCAGCACTTTCAGCATAAACAAAATATAACTATTTTGCGATAAAACAATAGGGGCAATTGATTAATTGCCCCTACTATATAAAATTGCGATGATTGTTAAAGTTATATACTTGTATCTCACGAGTTTAAAATACGATCCTAACTTTCCCAGCGACCGCCTCTAGGACGAGAACGAGGAGTTGGTGGGTTGGAAGGGCGGCGACGGGTCCGACGGGGATCTATTTCTTCTATGGATGAAGCATCATCTACATGGTATGGACGGGGTTCCCGTTCAGGCTCTCTATCCCGCTGAAAATCTTGATCACGGTTATATTCCCGCTCCCGCTGAAAATCCTGATCACGGCTAGGTTCCCGCAGAAAATCCCGATCACGGTTGGGTTCCCGTTCCCGCAGAAAATCCCGATCACGATTAGGTTCCCGCTCCCGGCGAAAATCCCGATCTCGTCCGTATTCCCGCTCCCGATAAACCCGCTGACCCGATGGACGACCCATAGTTATTTGGCCATCATAAATTTCCAAATAGATGGTTTGACTAGCAGACTGGGCGATCGCCGTTAATACCGTTCTAATCGAATGAATATTCCGGCCACCTCGCCCATAAACCCGCCCCTTTTCTGGATCATCAAAGGCCAGTCTAATCCATGCTTTACCTTGACGCTGGTTCATCTCACAATCCACCTTCAAAGAATCAGGCGACTCTAGGAAAGGGTGAACTAAAAACCTGACCAAGCCAGCGTAGTCAGGAGTTGTTGATAGCATTTCGTTTACTGGCATTGATGTTAATGTTTGATTAAAATTTAGTGGTTATTCTCAGGACAAATATATTTTTTATCCTTTTGCCTTAGCCTTCAGTTGCCACAGGCTCTGGTTTAACTAAACTAGCTCTGATCGGTCTGGTTCTTACTGGAATACCAGCTTCTTGTAAAACATTATGCTTTGCCAGAATGTCATAAACCGTATCAGTCGGTTGGGCTCCCTGTTGCAGACGTTTGATAATTCCTGGTCTATCTAAGCGAACTTCGTCACTTCTGGGATTATAAAAACCTAATTCCTCAATAGGACGACCATCCCGCCGGGAGTTGCTAGGCATAGCGACAATCCGATAGCTGGCTTCACGTTTTTTACCGAATCTTTTTAATCTCAGTTTGATCATTGTAGGAAAATTATGCTCCTTGTTATTTTTACTTTTTCTAAGTTTATTTAGAGATATTTGGGGTCTAACTCTTTACCTAATAAGGTGAAGAATTATTAATGGGGAAAATTGACAATTTGATTAGGCAAGAATATTTTGTGACTTGACAAAACTAGTAAATTGCCCAAAAAAGCATTTTTCATATTATCACACTTTCAGGACATCGTTAATGCAATTTTCCTAAAGTTGCCCAAAACCTTTCTTTTTCTTTTCCTTCTTTTTCTTTTTTGCCCCTGTGCCTGGGCCTTGATAACCGCGCATTCCCTGTGGCATTCCACCCATGCCAGGCATACCAGGCATACCAGGCATTCCTCCGCCCATACCTGGCATACCTGGCATTCCACCACCCATGCCAGGAAAATAACCCTGTCCCATTTGTTGCATCATGGTACGCATCCGCTGAAAATCACTAATTAACTTACTGACATCTTTTTCAGGATAACCAGCACCTTTGGCGATCCGTTTACGACGGGAAGGCGATTGAGCTAATAGATCAGGATTTTTTCTCTCTTCTGCCGTCATGGAATTAATCATCGCTTCACAGCGTTTTAATTGCTGTTCCCCTTGTTGCAACTGCTCATCACTGATCTTACCCATACCGGGAATCAGTTTCATAATCCCGCCTAAATTCCCCATATTTTTCATCAGGCGGGTTTGTTTTAAAAAGTCAGAAAAATCAAACTTAGCAGCTAGAATTTTCTCTTGCATTTTCTCAGCATCAGCTAGATCAAATTCCTCCTGAGCTTTTTCTACCAAGGTTAAAACATCGCCCATACCTAAAATACGGGATGCCATCCGTTCCGGGAAAAAGGGTTGCAGAGCCTCGACTTTTTCTCCCACCCCGACAAATTTAATCGGTTGTCCCGATACCCGCCGGACTGACAAAGCCGCACCACCTCTAGTGTCACCATCCATTTTAGTAAGAATGGCCCCGGTAATACCGACCTGTTCGTTAAAAGTACGGGTTAAATTAGCAGCTTCTTGCCCAGTCATGGCATCCACTACTAATAGGGTTTCATGGGGATTGACAGTTGCCTTGATTTTGACCAGTTCTGCCATCATATCCTGATCAATTTGCAGACGACCGGCAGTGTCAATAATTACTGTATTAATACCTTCGGCTTGGGCTTGGGCTACACCCTGCCGGGCAATTTCCACGGGATCCGCATCAGTTCCCAGGTGAAAAACAGGTACATTAATTTGTTTACCGAGGGTGATTAATTGATCTACGGCAGCCGGACGATAAACGTCGGTTGCCACTAACATAGTCGAACGATTACTTTTACGCAGATGTAGAGCTAATTTAGCAGAGGCGGTAGTTTTACCCGTTCCCTGTAAACCCGCCATGAGAATAATAGTCGGTGCTTCTTCCGCTTCAGCCAAGGGGACATGACTTTCCCCCATCACCTTGACCATTTCGTCATAAACTATTTTGACAAACTGCTGGTCCGGTTTGACACCTGCTAATACCATGGCTCCTTCGGCCTGGCTACTGACTTCCGCAATAAAATCCTTGACAACCTGTAAGTTAACATCTGCTTCCAACAAAGCCCGACGTACTTCCTTCAAGGCTTCTTGAATATTGGCCTCGTTGATTTTATCCTGCCCCCGCAGTTTTTTCCATGCCCCTTCTAATCTGTCGGCTAAAGCGTCAAACATATTTTTATAGTGTATTAAAGACAATCATTGGTTTTCGATTATATCAAATCTTAGGATGTGGTTAGTAAATAAATTAACGTAGGGGTAATTCATGAATTACCCCTACGACAAAGGAATTAAATTTATTTATTAAATAATGATTTAGTTAGTTTGTTCTTCTTTTTTAGCTACGGATGAAATTTTTTTGTTAATTCTAATCATGCTAATGCCGGTAATAATCATCCACAATAGTCCTAAGCCATTTAATAAGACATAGAGCGATCGCAAATTATTTCCTAAATAATCAGCTTGATGAATTGCCATCAGCCAATGACTTTGTTCTTTTGATAAATCAAACCAATCCCGTCCTAAACGATAGCAAGTGCCTGTGATTACAGTAATAATCAAAGGTATTAATACAATGGGGGCAACTGTTTGATGAAATTTTCTTAATTGAATTTTCCAATTAATTGAAGTATTTTGTGTCATATTTACCTAAATCTTCGGAGTTAATAGGAATGCTATATCCTAATTGAATTAATTGTCTATATGTAGAGTTATTAATCAATTACCCCTAATATACCAAAATTAAAAAGGATTTCTTCTAGGGCGATATTTTGCCACTGATTCTACTAAACCCAGGGCAATAAAATTACTTAATAAAGCTGATCGCCCGTAACTTAATAAAGGTAAAGGAATACCCGTAACAGGTGCTAAACCAATATTCATGCCAATATTCACGAATACTTGGAAAATTAACATGGATAATACACCAATCACAATCAAAGAACCAAAATTATCTTTAGCTGTTTGAGCAATCATCACTAAACGCAAACAAATAAACCAAAACATTCCTAGTGTGGCAATACACCCAATGAATCCTAGTTCTTCCCCTATCGCCGAAAAAATAAAATCGGTGTGTTGTTCAGGAATAAAATTTAATTGGGTTTGTGTACCTTGGTGTAAACCACGCCCAAAAATTTGACCAGAACCAATCGCTATACGGGATTGAATTAAGTGATAACCAGTTCCTAAAGGATCACTTTCAGGATTTAAAAAACCCGTTAACCGATCCTTTTGATAGTCCTGCAAAATATCCCACAATACTTTACCTAACATACTAGAACCAACATTTGTGGCTACCATGAGAGGAGCCATAATAAAATTCAGAGGTAAACTGCGCCAAGCAATCCAGCCAACAAATGTTCCCCAAATTACCCAAATAGGTAAATAAACATTAAACAGAATAGCGGAAATAATTGGGGCTATTAATAATACTAACCAACCAGGATTGACGTTTGCCCAATACAACATCCCCAGGGTAATAGAACCTAAAATCAAGGCTGTGCCTAAGTTGGGTTCCATAAATACTAATCCCCACGGTACAGCTGCGATCGCTAAAATTTGGAAGAAATCCCTTAAACGAATTTTATAAAGACTATGTAAACAAGCAGCTAGGGTAATAATTAAGCCAACCTTAGCAAATTCTGACGGTTGTACGTGAAAGCCAGCAATATTAATCCAGCGTTGTGCCCCTAGGGCGGTCGTACCAACTATTTGGACAAAAATCAGCGAAATAATCGTCAAACCGTAAATAATCCAACGCCATTGCAATAAACTTTCATAACGACAACGGGCAATAATCATGGCTAAAACTAAACCGACTCCACCCGTAATCCAATGTTGCCACCAATCAGTTAAACCTTGATTGCGTTCGACACTTTGAATCATTAACCCGCCAAATAGGGTCATGGCAATATATGCACCGAGTAACCACCAGTCAATGCCTGCCCAAGCATATAACCAGGAGCGTCGGCGATTTTTTAAAATTAATTTACTAGACATTTTTGATAGATATTGTTTATGAATATTTTTGATTATTTGATTAATTTAATAATGAAAATTCTTTACGGTGTCAATTTTGCTGAATCATTAATATTTCGGAAATATTCTTGAAATATGTCAATTATCCCAGGGCGATCGCCCCACCAATATGAAATATGGCCAGATACATTTAAGAAGGCATAGGGAAAATTAAACCGATCAATTATCCCCTTAAATTTGATAACCTAACTAAAAATGGTCAAACAAAGGTAAAAAGTAGTGGAAATTTCTATTGGACGGGGTAAAACTGCCCGCAGAGCTTATGGTATAGACGAAATCGCCCTAGTCCCAGGAAAAAGGACAATTGATCCTGCCTTAGCGGATACCCGCTGGCAAATCGGTGGCATAGAAAGAGAAATCCCCATTATTGCTAGTGCGATGGATGGGGTCGTAGATGTCAAAATGGCTGTTCTGCTTAGTCAATTAGGAGCTTTAGGAGTTCTTAATTTAGAGGGTATTCAAACCCGTTATGTTGATCCAGAACCAATCCTGACAGAAATAGCCTCCGTTGGCAAAGAGGAATTTGTTGGTTTGATGCAAAAACTTTATGCAGAACCGATCAAAACAGAATTAATTACCCAACGGATTCAGGAAATTAAAAATCAAGGCGGTATTGTGGCGGTGAGTGCGACACCAGCCGGAGCTATTAAATATGGTGAAGTGGTGGCCTCGGCTGGAGCTGATTTATTTTTTGTACAGGCTACCGTAGTTTCGACAACTTTCGTTGCCCCAGAAAATATGGCTCCCTTGGATTTAGCAAAATTCTGTCAATCAATGCCTATCCCAGTGATTTTAGGTAATTGTGTGACTTATGAAGTCACCTTACAACTACTGGAAGCAGGAGCCGCCGGCATATTAGTGGGTATTGGTCCAGGGGCTGCTTGTACATCCAGAGGTGTATTAGGCGTGGGTGTACCCCAAGCCACAGCAGTGGCTGATTGTGCTGCTGCTAGGGATGAATATTTTGAGAAAACAGGCAAATATATTCCAGTGATTGCCGATGGTGGTTTAATTACTGGCGGTGATATTTGTAAATGTATTGCCTGTGGAGCCGATGGGGTGATGATTGGTTCACCCTTTGCCAGAGCCTCAGAAGCTCCTGGTCGGGGTTATCATTGGGGAATGGCCACACCTAGCCCGGTATTACCAAGGGGCACTCGGATTAAGGTTGGTAGCACTGGTACTTTAGAAAATATTCTGCGGGGTCCTGCCAAACTAGATGATGGTACTCATAATTTATTAGGGGCCCTGAAAACTAGTATGGGTACTTTAGGGGCAATGAATATTAAGGAAATGCAACAAGTAGAAGTGGTAATTGCTCCTTCCTTACTGACTGAGGGGAAAGTTTATCAAAAGGCTCAACAGTTAGGAATGGGTAAATAAGCTAAATAAATTAATTGTGGCAAACTTGATATAGAAATCCTCAGTTTTTTCTATATTCAGAGAATAATACATCTCTAACATTGTCTAAAATATAATTACAATTGACAGAAATCGCCAATACCAGATAGGTAAATGATCCCCTCTAGGGTAAGACTGATCTTGACAAAATTTCCATCAACATTAAAAAAAATGCTGTTCTTAGTGAAATTTTCTTAAGAAATAGTGTCACAATATAAATAACGGAGGCACATTGTTTCCGTTCACTCCTCACACCACACTCCGCCCGACGTTAAGTTTATTAATGCGGGCGGTTCTTTTTAGTAGTTAGGGACATATAAGCAGTCAGCCATGTCCTTTTTTTGTGGCCGTTTGTTTTGGAGGAGAAAAGCTGATCATGGGACCTGATTTTCAGTAGAGATAGCCATATTCTGCTAAGATGATTTCTCAGTAAAGATAGCGCATATTAAAAAGGATTGCTATGTCAGAAAATTCAGCCGTTGAAGCGGTTACAGATGCCAATTTTCAAACCGAAGTATTGGACAGTGATTTACTGGTTTTAGTAGATTTTTGGGCTCCTTGGTGTGGTCCCTGTCGGATGGTGGCCCCAGTTGTAGAGGAAATTGCTGGGCAAGCCGAGTATCAAGGTAAGGTCAAGGTTGTTAAGGTGAATACCGATGAAAACCCTAATGTTGCTAGTCAATATGGGATTCGCAGTATCCCCACACTCATGCTATTTAAAGAGGGTCAAAAGGTGGATATGGTGGTCGGGGCAGTCCCAAAATCTACTTTAGCCACTACTTTAGACAAGCATCTTTAGATTCTTATCAGCAATTTGATCACCAGGCTAGAGTTTTTATTTGCTAGTCTGGTTTTTTCTTATATATTTTTCGATTTTCTGCCTGTTTGATCAAAAATAAAAAAATGATCAACAAGTTGAGAGATATTGCTAGGAGCTATGCGGGCTATAATCCTGTAAAATTATTCAATTATATTTTTTAAGTAAAAAACTGTGAATTTTCAAAACGTTATTGCAACTTTACATAAATTTTGGAGCGATCGCAGCTGTTTGATTGCCCAGCCCTATGATACAGAAAAGGGAGCAGGTACGATGAGTCCCCATACTTTTTTACGGGCGATCGGTCCTGAACCTTGGTCGGTGGCTTATGTGGAACCCTGTCGTCGTCCGACTGATGGGCGTTATGGCGAAAATCCTAATCGTTTTCAACACTATTATCAGTATCAGGTAATTATTAAACCATCGCCCCCTAATATTCAAGATGTTTACCTAGATTCCTTGCGAGCTTTGGGGATCAAACCAGAGGAACATGATATTCGCTTTGTGGAAGATAACTGGGAATCACCGACTTTAGGGGCTTGGGGGGTCGGTTGGGAAGTCTGGTTAGATGGCATGGAAATTACCCAATTTACCTATTTTCAACAGTGTGGCGGGATTGATTGTCGGCCTGTCTGTATTGAGATTACTTACGGTTTAGAACGTTTAGCCATGTATTTGCAAAATGTTGATGCTATTACTAAAATTGCTTGGACTGACGATATTACCTACGGTCAGGTACATTTACCGGGAGAAGTAGAACACTGTACCTATAATTTTGAGGCATCTAATCCTGAATTATTATTCACTTTGTTTAGTTTATATGAACAGGAAGCCGGGCAGTTAATTAAACAGGGTTTAGTTTTACCTAGTTTAGATTATGTGTTGAAATGTTCACACTCTTTTAATTTATTGGATGCACGGGGAGTTATTTCGGTGGCGGAGAGAACCCGTTATATTGGCAGAATTAGAGGTTTAGCCAGACAAGTTGCTCAACTGTATTTAGAGCAACGGCAAAAATTAGATTTTCCTTTACTGCCGAAAGTTGCTAATCTAGTTTAAGTTAGAATAACAAAGCAATAATTTTAGGTAAAACCAAATATGAGTTTAATCACGCAAGTAGCAGAACAATTAACTACTTATTTAGAACCAATCGCTGATCAGTTTCGTCAGTTGAATATTCCTGAACCGATTACCCATTGGGGACATCCGGCGATGATGGGAATAGTTATTTTTGTCATGGGCAGTTATGCGGCTTATGCTGGTTGGCAGGGTCGTTTGGCTACTGATGAGGCGATCGCTACTAAGAATAAATCTGATCACCGGAAAATTGTACCGTGGTTATTTTTATTCTTAGCGATGGGATATTCTGGCGGTTTATTATCTCTGGTAATCCAGGAAAAAGATATTTTACAAAGTCCCCATTTTTGGACTGGTACTTTTGTATTATTTCTGTTAGCTAGTAATGGTTTAATTTCGGCTACGAAATTTGGTGGGAATAATCCTAGTTTAAGAACTGCTCACGCTTATTTAGGTAGTTTTGCCTTAGCGGTGATGTTTATTCACGCTGCTTTAGGTTTGAAATTAGGTTTATCAATTTAATTTTTCCTTTGATTGTTTAAATATTGGAGTGGGAGCGTCTCGCTCCCTATTCTTATCTTCATAGATAACTTAAAATGCCCAATAGATAACTTAAAATGCCCAAGAGATGAATCCACGCACCACAATTATTATCTCTCTCGCTTATATCACGGGGCTTTTATCTACAGCGATCGCATCAGGTCATTATATTGTATTGGGTTTGGGAATAATACTGGCTTTTCTTATGCCGGCTCCAGCGGTGATTATGGTGATCGCCCCGATCCAGCAAAAATCTAGCCAGGCAAAAAAACAGAAATCTCCGATTCGTTCTCGTAAAGTTAAGCCAAATAATTCATCGGTGACAGAATTAGAATATTCCTTTGATCCTCAGCAGATGAAAGGGGAATTAAAGCCGGTGCGACCGAAAAGACGTTTCCAATGGATTTGGGTGGGGGCTGGGATAGTCGGATTTTTAGCAAGTTTATATTTTCAAGCCCGTATTCCCAGACCAGAAGTGAATGATATTAGTAGTTTATTACAAAAAAATATTAGTAACTCGGAACAGGTGATTACGGTACAGGGAGAGGTGATTACTAGTCCCCGTCTGACTCGTTCCGGGCGATCGCAATTTTGGTTACGGGCGGCTCAAACTAGTGAAATTATTGGTAGTGGCGATGCGGCTGATCTATATAAAGAGGTAACGGGGAAATTATATGTGACCGCTCCTTTATTACAAACGACAGGAGTTTATCCGGGGCAGTGGGTGGGAATTACCGGCTCAATTTATAAACCTAAACCGGCTGCTAATCCTGGTGGCTTTGATTTTCAAGCCTATTTAACTAGACAGGGTGCTTTTGCCGGTTTTAAAGCCAAACAAATTAATTTTCTCAGTAGTAACGAAAATGGCAGTGGCAGAATTTGGCAACAGTTATGGAAAATACGTCGGCGGATTTTGCGATCGCAAGTGGAATGGTTAGGTATTCCGGCGGGACCGCTATTAAGTGCGATGGTATTGGGGCGACAGGGGGTTGATTTAGCCTATAGTGTGAATGATGCTTTTGTGCAGGTAGGATTAGCTCATGCGTTGGCGGCTTCCGGTTTTCATGTAGCTTTATTATTAGGAATTGTATTGGGTGTTACCCGTAATTTTACCCCGCAAAAACGTTTAATTTGTGGCACAGTCACATTATTAATATTCCTGGCTCTCACGGGTATTTCACCATCGGTATTACGGGCGGTGGTGATGGGTTTAGCCGGTTTAATTGGTTTGGTAAATACTCGGCAAGTGGCTCCGGTCGCTACCCTCTTATTCGCAGCTTTTATCTTATTAATAATCAATCCCCTGTGGATTTGGGATGTCGGTTTTCAATTAAGTTTTTTAGCCACCTTGGGTTTATTAGTAACAGTCAATCCGATTATCAAAAAATTAGATTGGTTGCCGGTGACAATTGCTTCTGCGGTTGCTGTACCTATCGCCGCCATGATTTGGACGTTACCTTTACAAATATATATTTTTAAAGTAATTTCTCCCTACAGCATTTTCGTTAATATTATTACCGCTCCTTTAATTTCTTTGATCACTTTAGGCGGTTTTCTCAGTGCCATGGGAGCGATGATTGCCCCTTTATTAGGTAGTGCGATCGCCTGGTTATTAGCCTATCCTTTGCAATTTTTAATCGGAATTGTCAACTATTTTGCTCATTTACCTGGTAACTCTTTTGCGGTGGGTGCTATTTCTCTCTGGCAGTTAATAGCGTTATATGGGTTGCTTTTATTAACTTGGTGGCAGGCTAGTAAAATGCCAGCGAAACAGCAGAAAAAATATCAGTCAACTAAATTTTTCCAGTCAATTTTTACTTTACCGACTTTTGCTCTACTGGGGGCGATCGCTATTACCATAGTGCCGGTTTGGTATCATCAGATTTCTCTTTTTCAGACAACGGTTTTAGCTACCACAGAGGAACCAGTTTTGTTAATTCAAGATGAAGGGAAAATTATTTTAATTAATTGCGGTGATGAGAATACTGCCCGTTTCACTGTTTTACCTTTTCTCCAACAACAGGGGATTAATCATATTGATTGGGCGATCGCTACTCACTCTCAAAGTGGTTTGAGTCCTGGTTGGTCGCAGATTGTGCAAAGTTTGCCGATTAAAACTTTTTATGATGTTTTGGCAGAACAAAAGACTTATTTTGTCAATGATCAATCTATTCTCAATGAATTAAAAAGTAAGTCTAATTATCAAGCCCTACCTGTTAATCAAATTATTGATATTGCTAATAGTAAATTACAGTTGATTAATGCTCAAGTGCCGGTGGTGGTTTTTAAAATTCGGGAGCAGGTGTGGTTACTTTTGGGGGAAACTAGTCAGGCGGAACAGGCGAAGTTATTGACTTCTGGGAAGATTTGGCGGACTCAAGTATTATGGTGGTCGGGTAAACGCTTAAATAAGGAGTTATTGAATGTGGTGAAGCCTGATGTGGCGATCGCTTCTGCTAATCAGGTGGAAGCGTCTATGATGGAATTAGCTCAGAAGAATAATATTCAATTATTCTGGACGGGGCGGGATGGGGCAGTGCAATGGAGTCCTAGTGGTAATTGGGAAACTACTTTGGAGTCAGATAAAATTGATAGTTCTTTGCCGTAAAGCAAGAGGGAATGGGTAATATAGCAGCCGCCAAGTAAGTCAGGACAAAAATGAGATATGATGGGAAAAGAAAAAATATCATAAAAAAGAGAATAATAATGGCCAAGGCATATAGCTATGATTTACGAAAAAAGGTAATTGAAGCG
>Ga0209575_10000235_pt1 | contig 51844 bp, 48 predicted proteins | sample Medcelwee11metaG_FD_187172 | JGI IMG/M metagenome (GOLD analysis project Ga0209575, IMG submission 187172) | Freshwater pond sediment microbial communities from the University of Edinburgh, under environmental carbon perturbations - Medium... | ecosystem: Environmental > Aquatic > Freshwater >...
GTGGGTTCACGGTGTTGGGTAATCTTAAGACCAGTCTTGCCGGGACTTACCATGCCTTTAATTTTGGCAAATACGGCACTCGGTATTTGGCAGAGGTCGCCTACCGTTTTAACCGGCGGTTTCGACTGGATATCTTGCCACAACGGCTGCTGTTTGCCGCTATTTGCTGTCCGCCACACACTGAAGCTTGGCTGAGATGGGGGGAGAATGAAGAAGCTTGCTAATCAGGACTCACCTTAAACAACGTTTCTAATGCGTGGGTACGCTTGGCCGCACAGCACTTTTCAGCGTCGTTGTGACCGCACACGGTGCGCATTAAGCGGATTATAGTCGTCGTTTGTCCAGACTTGTTATTTAAAAAACAAACAGATATTCTTGCTAATTAATCTAGCTTATGAAATTTTCTCGGTGATTGGGCTGTAGCCCACAGAGGGTCTGCCGGGTGTGGCGTAAAGGGGTTGAGTCGATGCGAGTTTTGACGGCGTTGGGCATTTTCTTGGTGGTGTTAGGCACATTTGCGGTGCAAGCCGCGATGCCTGTCACTGGCAAAATTATTGATAGTCGTTGGCTGGGTGGCGAGCAGGGGCAGCGCCAACTGATTTTTGATCTCAGTCAGCCAGTGCAATATCGCCTGTTTAACTTGGCTGCTGACGGTGATAAGCCCGAGCGCGTTGTGATCGACTTGTTGAATACGCAACTGGTGGGTAATTTGGCGGTGCCGTTGCGAGATTACTTGCTGCTGAATTTGCGTAGCGGTGTCCGCGATGAACGCGATTTGCGGATCGTGTTAGATTTGCGTCAAAGCGTGGGGGCACGGGCTTATTTATTAAAACCGGAAGGCCAGGCCGGTCATCGCCTGGTCGTCGCACTGGATGCGCCCAGCGTGAGTAGCGTGCCCCGTCTGCCGCCGCGCAATCTCCCGGTGCCGTCGATAAGCCAAGTGCAGACGCGCCCTATCTTCATCCCCTCAGTGCCTGCCGCACCACCGTTACCAACGGTTTCATACCGAACGAATCCCGCACCGTCCAGCAGTGGTGGACGCGATGTGGTGATCGCGATTGATGCGGGACATGGAGGCTTAGATCCGGGCGCGATTGGCAAGACAACAGGCGTCTACGAAAAAACGGTGGTGTTGGCCATCGCCCGTGAATTAGAACGGCGTATCGGCCAAACGCCGGGGATGCGCCCAGTGTTGACCCGCAATAACGACACTTTTTTGACCTTGCGTAACCGTATAGACCGCGCTCGCCAGTACAAGGCGGATGTGTTTGTGTCCATACATGCGGATGCGCATCCAGACAATCGGGCTTTGCAGGGGTCTTCGGTGTATATTTTGTCGCAACGCGGTGCCAGCAGCGAAGCGGCGAAGTGGTTAGCTGAAAAAGAAAATGCGGCGGATTTGGTCGGTGGGGTGCGGCTCAGTGATAAAGATGATCTCTTGGCTTCAGTATTACTTGACTTGTCACAAGCAGGCACCTTAGAATCCAGCGGACAGCTTGCACAACAGGTACTCGGCAGTTTGCGCGGCATCGGCCCGGTGCTACATGGTCAGATTCAGCAGGCCGCTTTTATGGTGTTGCGCTCACCGGATATTCCGTCCATTTTGGTGGAAACGGCGTTTCTCTCTAATCCTCAGGAGGAGCAAAAGCTGAAGCAGCCTGGCTATCAAAAAAAACTGGCTGACGCCATTTTCAACGGGATACAAGCCTATTTGAAACAACGTGCGCCGCCCGGTACCGCGATTGCGGGACGTAACGGCCTGTTAGCGCGTCAGTGAAGTGAAGAAGGCAGTGGGTAGATATTTGCATAATGCCGCCTGGGTCTGCTTATTTTCAGCAGAATATGCTGAATTAGAGCAGTCCCGCAGCGGGGGTTGTGGTGTGTGCGGTGTTTTTTATTGAAAGTAATCTCTTGGTTTTGTACAAAATTAAACTGTATGGCACATAATGTGCGCACATTGTCCATTACTGAGAATTTTCTTGTTTTTATAAAAATAAAACAGCCTGTTACGGAGGTCAAGCGATGACTAGGAAAACAGCCAAAGGTTTTACCATTATTGAGTTAATGATTGTAGTAGCAATCGTCGGGGTGCTGGCCAGTATCGCGATTCCCGTTTATACCGATTATGTGCAGCGCGGCAAGGTCGCCGAGGCGGTGCAACTGGTGTCTGGTACGCGCATTCCCATGCAAGAACACTACGGGAGTACTGGGAATTGGCCAACTGTGGCAACCGTTGGCGGAAAAGTGAAGGGTACTTACACCAGTCTTGTTTATTCCGGCCCCGATCCTGATGGGGTACGTTTTTTCGTGGAGGCGCTCATGAAAGGTGAAACCAGCCAGAACGGCCCCGGTGGTAAGCGCTTACGCATACTTTACGATCCAGATAAACAGAGCTGGGTTTGCACCACCGCAGGGGTTCAAGGGACCCCCATTCCTAGCGAACTACTGCCTTCTTCTTGCCGCTAGTTTCTCTTTTCTTCCAATGCGCTGTAAAAGCTGGCAGAGCCGATGCTCTGCCGTGGTTTTTTGGTGCCTAGGCGTGTTTCTGTGCGGGTGTCAAAGTGGTCAAATAAGCGGGCAATACCCGCTCTTCAACAAGCGCTTGCAACCAATGCATAGCCGGGTAGCGTTTAGCTGTTTCACTGAGATAGCGCAGCACCAGCGGAATATCGGCTAGATACCCGGCTTTGCCGTCACGGTGATAAAGGCGCGCAAAAATACCGGCTACCTTCAGGTGGCGTTGTAGGCCCATCCAATCAAAATCTCGCAAAAAAACCGACTCGTCTGCTGCCACCGCAATCCCAGACTGCAACGCCAGTTGCTGATACCCCAACGCCCAGTCTTCTACCCAAGCTTGCGGCCACACGATATAAGCATCGCGCAGCAAAGACACTAGGTCATAGGTGGCGGGGCCATAAACTGCGTCTTGAAAGTCGAGAATGCCCGGATTGTGCGCAGCCACCAGCAGATTGCGCGCATGGTAGTCACGATGCACAAACACGGGAGATTGCGCCAATGCGGTGGCGGCCAGTTGTGCCACACAGTTTTCTAGCTGTTGCTGGTCTGCTGTATCTAGTTGTAAATTCAAGTGTTTAACCAGCAACCAATCCTTAAACAAAGCCATCTCAGCACACAGCAAGGCGTGGCTATACGGCGGTAAGTCAGCGGCGGGCACGCAAGTTTGCATCACAGCCAGTGCGCTCAACGCATCACCATACAAGCGGTCTAGCTGCGGTTTGTCGGCTTGTTGTAAGGCAGACAAATACAAGGTGTCACCCAAATCGCTCAGCAATAAAAAGCCTTGCGACAGATCCGCCGCCAAAATTTCCGGCACATGGAGTCCGGCGGCCAGTAAGCGTTGTGCGATCTGGATATAGGGTTTGCTGTCTTCCCGTGCGGGTGGCGCGTCCATCACCACCCGGCTGTTTGTGCCCTGTTGTACCCGGTAATAACGCCGAAAACTGGCGTCATTTTTTATAGCTGTCAGCGAGAGGGCTTGATCCGTATCGAGTGCTTGACTCAGCCACTCACGCAGGGCTTGTGTAGTTTCCAACATTACATTTCGTCCAGAAAGGTTGACAGTCTAATTCTTGACAATTAAACTTGGTTATTAAGATTACCAACTACTAATACACCAGACCCAAGCCCTACCCCTGACACCGGAAAGGCTGCGGTGTAAAGGGCAATTAACATAACATATCTGCTATTTATTGGGGGTAGCATCATGTCTAAGGTGACAGTTTTGTCGTTGTCGGTGCCTGGTCAAAACATCGAAAGCTATGTGCAGGCGCTCAGAACCGTGCCGCTGTTGACGATTGACGAGGAACGTGCGCTGGCGGTGCGCTTGCAGCAAGACAATGATTTTGAAGCGGCACGCAAACTGGTGCTGTCACATCTGCGCTTTGTGGTGCATATCGCCCACAGTTATCGCGGCTATGGTTTGCCACAATCCGATCTGATTCAGGAAGGCAATATTGGCTTGATGAAGGCGGTGAAACGCTTCGATCCGACGGTTGGGGTACGCTTGGTGTCCTTTGCAGTGCATTGGATTCGCGCTGAAATTCACGAGTACATCCTGCGCAATTGGCGGATTGTCAAAGTGGCAACCACCAAATCCCAGCGTAAATTATTTTTTAACTTGCGTAGTGCGAAAAAACGCCTCAGTTGGTTGACGCACGACGAGGTACAACATGTGGCCCAAGACCTGGGCGTCAGCGTGAAAGACGTGCTGGAAATGGAAGTCCGTCTTAACAGCAATGACACCTCTTTCGATGGTTGCCAAAATGCAGACGACGAGGAAAACGACAGCCTGACTCCCGCAGGTTATTTGGAAGATCACCGTTATGATCCGGCCAGTTTAATTGAAGAAGACGAGTGGACACGCCACGGTAATGGTCAGCTGGCCAATGCTATCGGGCAATTGGACGGACGTAGCCAAGATATTTTGCAAAAACGCTGGTTACACGAAGAAAAGGTGACGTTGCAAGACCTCGCCCAGCAATATCAGGTTTCCGCTGAGCGGATTCGTCAAATTGAACAGAATGCCTTGAGTAAACTGCGTAAAAATCTCAGTGCAGCGGCGTAACTTGCTGATTCTTCCCTCATCCTGCCAATTTTTCAAAAATTGGCAGTTTTTTTTGGTCTTTCCTCCCGCCTGATGTTTTAGCCGCTTTCTAAGCGCGTTGAGATTGCGTCCCCACGGCCAGAACGGGTATGCTCTCAAACCAGCCAAACAGGCCCAAATTTCTCCCCTCTCATTGCCTGCGTGAATCCCATGAGCATTCCTTTAAGCATTGCCAAATACATCCGCTCTCTATTAATTGCGGAACTGATTCTGACTTATCTGCATATTGATCGAGCAGGACGCTTGAAACACTGGGGCGGACATCCGCGCCATTATGGTTTGCACGGCCTGATCGCGGGTGAGCCTGCCTGCGAACAAATCAGTTTTCTGGAAGGTTTGCTGCCGGTGGCGCATACCCAGTTACTGGAATTTGTCAGCGTCAGCACTGGTTGCAGCGCACATGTGCATTTGATTCCCAGTCACGATGGCACTTGGGTGCTGATGTTTGATGCCACGGCTGAACATGATCGGCGGCAGAAATTGCAGCAACAGTACAACGACCTGAGTATGCTCAGTTATCGTCAGAGCCAAATGCTGCAAGAATTAGAAAATGCACGTCAGCGTTTACTGGATGAAAAGCAGCAGTTGGAAAGTGTCGCCAGTTTGCAAAACAGTTTTATTGCCCAGTTATCGCGGGATCTGCGCAACTTGCCTGATGCCTCGGCGGCTTCACAACAATTATTGGCGCAAGCCACCGCCATAGACGCACAAGAAGCCGCTCGCTTAGCCACGGCGCGTAGCAACACGGGCAAGGTGCTGGGCTTGATCGATGACTTGTTGGCCGAAATTGGCAGCGAAAATGAACGCATTATTCTCAAGCCCAGTCCCTGCCATATTCGTCAGTTATTGCATGACTTGGAGAAATTATTCGGGCCGAGTGCGCGCAACAAAGGACTGAGTTTTCGGATTGAAGCGGCAGCCGAATTGCCTGAGCATGTGGTGGTAGATGAGTTTCGCCTGCGTCAAATCTTTATCAATTTGTTGTCTAATGCCCTCAAATTTACCGCAGTCGGTGAAGTATTATTACAAGCCTCTTGGCATCAGGGGCGTTTTGAATTCAAAGTCCAGGACACGGGGCCGGGGATTACACCGGCAATATTGCAGCAATTATTTCAAACCCACACTCATGCGGACACCGCAAACGCAGCGGGTATGGGTTTGCGTATCAGTGTCCGCTTGATTCGCCAAATGGGCGGTGAATTGCAGGCAAATAGTCAAGCAGGGCAAGGCACGCTGTTTCAAGGTTATGTGCCTGCGGGTTTGTTGCCAGATAAACAGCCTTTCCTCACCAGTCCCACAACCCAACCCAAACGTCCGATTACCGTGTTGCTGGCTGAAGACAATCCCGGCATTCGCATGTTGATGGCTTTGTATTTAAAAGACGAAGGTTATCAAGTGATTGCCGCCGATAATGGGCAAGATGCCATTCATCTTGCACTTAGTCACCAGCCCGATGTGATCTTGATGGATTTGCAAATGCCGGGCATGGACGGTTTCGCCGCCACCGAACGCCTGCGCCAAGTCCATCAGTTCAACAAGCCGGTGATTGCTTTATCGGCTTCAACCCTGATGCAAGATAAAAAACAGGCATTAGCCGCAGGTTGTAGCGGCTATTTGATCAAACCTGTGGATGCGCAAGATTTGCTGACCAGCATTACCCAAGCTTTACAGGGCTTTTGAACTTGCGTCATCCCGACATGTCGCCGGCCTTGACCCGGCTCTTTCTGACCGCACACCGCATGGCTTATGTGTTATTGGATGCGCGTTTTGCCGTGCTGGGCTATGGCGGCGATCACAGTTTGCTACACAGCACCCCGCAGAGTATGGCGGCTCCGCTGGCTTGGTTGGAACAAGCAGATTGGCTGGCACTCATGCCAGAATTGGCTGGCTGTGAAGATATTTTAAGCGATGTATTAAACGGTTTACTGCCCCAGTTTGAACTCGAACAACTTAACCGCACCCAGGCTAACGGCGAGACTCGCTACCTCACACTCAACGTGCTGCGTTATCCACCACTCGCCGGCCCAGAAGCCTGCTTACCAGACGACGTGCCCAGCAATCCACCGCTGTTGCTGGTGACGCTTAACGATATTTCTGATTGGACCTGCACCCAACAGGTGCTGACACAACAACGCAACGAACTGCGCCTGCTCCAAGCCAGTCTGGACGACACCAACAAGCGTCTGGAATTTATCATGCAGCGCTATGTGCCCAAAGAAGTGGCGCGTGCCCTCATGGAAAACCGCATCTTGCCGGATTTGGGCGGCGAAGCACGCACTATCAGCGCTATTTTTGTCGATTTGCGCAATTACACCGGGCTGAGCGAACAGCTTTCGCCGAGCGAAACCATCGACATGCTCCATGTGTTTCTAAACGTGGTGTGTAGCGCTATCGTGGCTGAAGGCGGCGTGGTGGTGAACTACATGGGCGATGCGGTGATGGCGATTTTCAATGCCCCGGACGCACAAAACGACCACGCTTGGCGCGCCGTGCGGGCTGGGTTGCGGATGCAGGCCACAGCCCTGACCCACACCACTCGTAGCGGTAAGCTGCTGCCACCGCTCCATTATGGGGTCGGCATTAACACCGGCCCCGCTTTAGTGGGCAACATTGGTGCGCTGCAACATTATCAGTACACGGCAGTGGGCGATAGCATTAATGTCGCCTCACGCATTTGTAGTCAAGCCCAAGCCGGTGAAGTGCTGATTGGGCCAAACACGCACGCCGTGCTGGCTGACTGCATTCACGCCCAAGCCCTGCCGCCGATGATGCTCAAGGGCAAACGCCAAGTGCTGACGATTTATCGAGTAGACAGTCTGTGCGAGACAAAAATAACTGGATAACTGCTTGTTTGAACACTGTTACTTCTCTATAATGCGCGGTCTACCGGAACTCAAGGCCATCGGCCAAGCGTTTCACCACATCCTAAAAGAACTTTTCCCGTAAGAGGAAAACGGAGTTATTTCAATGTACTATGCAGTCATTAAGACCGGCGGCAAACAGTACACCGTCCGTGAAGGCGATGTCCTGAAAGTCGAATTGTTGGAACTGGCAGAAGGAACCGACGTAGCTTTCGACGTGCTGATGGTGTCCAACGACGAAGATGTATTCAAAATTGGCAAGCCGCTGGTTGAAGGCGCAACAGTGAGCGCCACCGTGCAAAGTCATGGTCGCCTCCCCAAGGTACATATCGTTAAATTCCGCCGTCGTAAGCACTATCGTAAACAGATGGGCCATCGCCAGTATTACACGGAATTGAAAATCACCGGCATCAGTGCAGGCTGAGCGCACACTAGCAGAGGTTATTGACACATGGCACATAAAAAAGCAGGCGGCAGTAGCCGCAACGGTCGCGATTCAGAAGCCAAACGCCTGGGCGTCAAGCGCTTTGGTGGTCAGCAAGTGCTGGCAGGCAACATCCTGGTGCGTCAGCGCGGTACGCGCTTCCACCCCGGCGTCAATGTCGGTTGCGGACGTGACCACACCCTGTTTGCGCTCGCCGATGGCGAAGTGAAATTTGAAATCAAAGGCCCAGAAAATCGCCAGTTTGTGAGTATTGTGGTCGCCTAAGACCGCAAGCTCAGCGCTGGTGTGAAAAAAAGCCCCAGTTGGGGCTTTTTTTCATAGTAACGCGATAAATTTCAGGGAGAAGCCGCATGACTGAAACTGAATTTTGGGCAGTGATGGCACGCTTGGCGATTGAACAAGAACAGCGTCATGCGCAGTTAGAAATGCAATTGCAGGAATCTCGAACCCAGCTAGAAACCCGATTGCAAGAATCCCGCACTCAATTGGAAGCGAAATTATCTGAATCGCAGACCCAGTTACAAGCACAACTGGCTAAGACCGATGCTCAGCTTGCGAAAACCGACGCGCAACTCAATAAATTGTCCAAATTATTTGGCGAGGTCAACAATAATCGGGGTGAAGTGGCCGAAGAGTTCTTCTTCAGAAGTCTTGAAAGACATCCCTGGATTGGCGGCATGAAATTTGACACCGTACATCGCAATCTCAATGGTTCTAAAGGCAAAGTACAAGATGAATTTGATTTAGTGCTGGTGAATGGCGATTCATTGGCGATAATTGAAGTAAAAAATAAAGCCCATCTGAATTTAGTAGAAAAAATGATTGAAGAAAAAGTACCCAATCTCCGATTTTTATTTCCACAGTTTAAAAATTATAAAATTTTTGCAGGAATTGCCAGTCTGGTCAGTTATGCCTCCTTGATTGAAAAAACACGAGAGCAGGGTTTGTTTCTCTTAACCCAGCACGGTAAACATTTAGAATTGGTCAATAAAACCTTGCACGCTTTTTAACTTGATTACACCCAGCGGTAACTCACATGCGGTTTGTAGACGAAGCAGTCATTGAAGTGATAGCAGGCAAAGGCGGCGATGGCTGCTTGAGCTTTCGGCGTGAAAAATACATCCCTTTCGGCGGGCCGGATGGCGGCAATGGCGGTGCGGGGGCGCATGTGTATTTGCTGGCAGATGCTTCAATCAACACCTTGATAGACTTTCGTTACCAGCGTTATTTCAAAGCGCCCAACGGTCGGTCTGGGATGGGACAACAACGCACCGGCAAGAGTGGTGAAGACCTGTATATCCGCGTGCCGGTCGGTACGCTGGTGTTTCAAGCAGAAACCCAAGAACGCTTAGGCGATTTGACCGCAGATGGTCAGCGCCTGCTGGTTGCCCAAGGTGGCAACTACGGTTTGGGAAATATGAACTTCAAAACCAGCACGAACCAAGCGCCACGCAAGACCACTTCGGGCAAAGAAGGGGAATACCGGCGTTTGCGTTTGGAACTCCAGGTGCTGGCCGACGTGGGCCTGCTGGGTCTACCCAACGCGGGCAAATCCAGCTTGATCCGCGCCGTGTCTGCCGCTAAGCCACGAGTTGCCGATTATCCATTCACCACGCTGTATCCGAGTCTGGGTTTGGTACAAATTGAAGCCCATCGCAGTTTTGTGATGGCAGACATTCCCGGATTGATTGCTGGAGCTGCCGAGGGCGCGGGTTTAGGGATTCGTTTTCTCAAACACTTGTCGCGCAATCGCTTGTTATTGCACTTGGTGGATATTGCGCCGATCACCGCCAGCGATCCGGTTGAAGATGTGCAAACTATTTTGGCGGAATTGGAAAAATACGACACCAAACTCGCAAATCGCGAGCGCTGGCTGGTGTTTAACAAAATTGATTTGTTGCCCGTCGAAGCGCGCGAGGCTTATTGCCAAAGTGTGGTTGAACGCTTGGCCTGGACTGGCCCGGTGTTTCAGGTATCCGCCGTGTCTGGCGAAGGCTGCCGTTTGTTGTGCCAGCAGATTATGACCTATCTGGAAGCCCTGCCGCCCGTTTGTCCAGAAGATTACTGGGATGAAGCAGAGGAAGCCGCCACGGACACAGCGGGTAATGCGACTGTCCAGATGACGGATTTATTTCAGCAGAAACCCTGATGGCGTGATCGGGCAGGCGTGGTCTATAACGGAACCGTTTAAAATCACGCCTGTGGCGAGTTTGGCTTAAGAACGACTGGGCAGGGTGTGGGTTGTCGGCTTTTTCTGGGTTTTACGGCTGGCAGGACTCCGTTTGCTGGTCGTTGCCGCAACCACTGGTATCACTGGTGCGGTGGCGGTTGCTACGACTACTGCCGGGGCAGGGGCTACCGCCGCGCTCTCCTCTTCTGCTAGGGGCGCTGTTTCAGCGGTATGACGAGCGCTTGCTGGCTCGGCTGCCAGAGCCGCTGCTTGATCGCTAAGCTGTTGCTGTTGCACGGCTTCCAATTGGTTACGCAATTGGGTGATTTCTTGTGTCAGTTCTTCAACCAACGTTTGCTGTTCCTGGGATTTTTGCAGTTGCTTATTTTCACGGCGTAATTCTTGGAGACGCGCCTGTAACCGGGAAGCTTCGCTATAAGTCGGTAAATCCAAGCTAGCTAGCCACTCATCCAGCACACTGCGGCCTTGTTGTTTCCAGGCCAATAAGCTATTGAGTACATGCGCTTGGCAGCGGGCGTAGTCCTCGGTGTTAATCAGCTCGGCATAGGCCTCTTCACCCGCTTCAATCCAAGCGTCATACAGTGCGCGGGGTTCAAAATTGGTTTGACTCTCGGACAAGCTATCCAATCGTACTTGTAACAAGGCCAGGGCACGAGTGCCGATTTGGCTGAGCAGGGTCAAATAGTCTTGCTGGGCTTGCTGATAGCCTTGCCAGAGCTGTTGATTGGTTTGTAAACGGCTTTGCCAATCGGGTGGCAATTGTAGCAGCGCATGGCTTTGTTCAAAGAGAGCCAGCAATGTCTCGGTTTTCCACAGTTCAGCAGAGAGGTTCAGGCTGGTTAGCAAGGTTTGCCAATTATTTTCCAAGGTGGCAGTCCACAGTGCGCTGAAATCAGGTGTGTCTGCCAGGCCGCTGAATTGCCGCCAGCTATCCCAAAATTGTTGATATAAATTGTTCCAGGGCAGAGAAGAGGGGGTGTTGCTCATGGCGATGCTCCTTGTGCAGTGCGGTGCTTGATTGAAAGCTGCTCGTCACGGTTTAGCACAGACGAGCCTTGATCTGAATAGACTATTACTGAAGATAGCACGCTTTATGCTGCACTGCAACATCGGGAATCGGCGCATAGTTCAGTGCGCAAGGCGTGTCATCATGGCGCGGCAACATGACCTTAACCCATAAAACCCGCGCCGCTGGATTGAGAATACCCCACGAATCTGTTAATTTTTGCAGGTTTAGAGTCCCGGATAGGGAGGCGGTCGTGTTTCTCAAGAAACAGGGTTGGTTTTCTGTATTCCCTGTAGTTTTTTGTGAACATTTAGACTATAGCGGGCAGCGTATCAACAGCACCCAGCGTGTGACCACAGCGTCCTAACTCCTTCTTTATCTTGCGCAATCATCCCCTCTGGATACCTGATGGAAAATCCAAAAATGACCCGATTTATTTTTATCACTGGTGGTGTCGTGTCTTCGCTCGGTAAAGGCATTGCAGCGGCTTCTTTGGCCTCGATTCTGGAATCACGCGGCTTGAGCGTGACACTCCTGAAGCTCGATCCCTATATCAATGTCGATCCCGGCACGATGAGTCCCTTTCAACACGGTGAAGTGTTTGTCACCGATGATGGGGCGGAAACTGACTTAGATCTGGGTCACTATGAACGTTTTGTGCGCGAGCGCATGAGCCAGCTTAATAATTGCACCACCGGGCGGATTTATGCCGACGTGATTCGACGTGAGCGACGCGGCGATTATTTGGGCGCGACCGTTCAGGTGATTCCGCACATCACCGATGCGATTAAGGCACAAATTCACCAAGCCGCCACTGGTCATGATGTGGCGATGGTTGAAATCGGCGGCACCGTGGGTGACATCGAATCTTTGCCCTTCCTCGAAGCCATCCGCCAGATGGGCATGGAATTGGGGCCTAGTCACACCCTGTACATTCATTTGACCTTGGTGCCTTATATTCGCACCTCCGGCGAGATGAAAACCAAGCCTACGCAGCATTCGGTCAAAGAACTGCGCTCCATCGGCATCCAGCCCAATATTTTGCTGTGCCGCTCCGAACGCCCGCTGCCTGAAGGTGAGCGCCGCAAAGTCGCCTTGTTTACTAACGTTGAAGAACGGGCGGTGTTTTCGGTGGTGGATGCCGACACTATTTATCGCATTCCCAGCTTGTTGCACCAACAGGGCCTGGACACCATCGTCTGCGAAAAAATGGGCTTAACCACCGCCCCGGCTGATTTGAGCGAATGGCAAGCGGTGTTAGACGCGCTAGATAACCCGACTGGCGAAGTCACGGTGGCGATGGTGGGCAAATACATGAATTTGACCGATGCCTATAAATCCCTCACCGAAGCGCTGTATCACGGCGGAATTCACACGCACACCACGGTCAAAATTCAGTATATTGATGCCGAGGAACTCGAAACCAAAGGCACGGCCTTGCTGGAACAAGCCGACGCCATTCTCGTGCCCGGCGGTTTTGGCGAGCGCGGCATCGAAGGCAAAATCATCGCCGCCCGTTATGCCCGACAACAACGCATCCCTTATTTGGGGATTTGCCTGGGGATGCAGGTCGCCGTGATCGAATTTGCCCGCAGCCAAGCCGGTTTGAAAAATGCCCACAGCACCGAATTTAACCGCAGCACGCCCCACCCGGTGATCGCAATGATCACCGAATGGACGACCATCGAAGGCGGGGTTGAACGACGCAGCGAATTGTCTGACAAAGGCGGCTCGATGCGTTTAGGCAGTCAGGCGTGTCATTTGGCACCGGGTACGCGCAGTCACCGGCTCTATGGTCAGGACGTGATTCATGAACGCCACCGCCACCGCTACGAGTTCAACAACCGCTACATCAATCCGCTGCGCGATGCTGGGCTGATTTTCGCGGGCACTTCTGCGGATGGCCGTTTGATTGAAATGATCGAGCTGGTCGATCATCCCTGGTTTGTCGCCTGCCAATTTCACCCTGAATTCACCTCCACGCCCCGTGACGGTCATCCGCTGTTCACCGGCTTTATTCGCGCCGCTCGGATACACCGAGGGCTGGAACGCGACGAGGATGGTCTGTGAAACTCTGTGGCTATGAAGTCGGTTTAGCACAACCGCTGTTTTTGATCGCAGGGCCTTGCGTCATTGAATCGCTGCAACTGGCCTTGGACACCGCAGGCACCCTCAAAGAAATCTGTGCCAAGCTCGGCATCCCCTTCATTTACAAATCGTCTTTTGACAAGGCCAACCGCTCTTCTCACGCCAGTTTTCGCGGGCCGGGTTTGGAAGCCGGGCTGGCGATTTTGGAACAGGTGCGCCGCGACATCGGCGTGCCGATACTCACCGACGTACACGAAGACACCCCGCTGGCCGAGGTGGCCAGCGTGGTGGACGTGTTACAAACCCCGGCTTTTTTGTGTCGCCAAACCAATTTTATTCAGCAAGTCGCAGCCTGTGGGCGTCCGGTCAATATCAAAAAGGGCCAGTTTTTGGCCCCTTGGGATATGCGCCATGTAGTAGACAAAGCCCGGGCGACTGGCAATGCCGAGATCATGGTGTGTGAACGCGGGGTGTCATTTGGTTACAACAATCTGGTGTCGGACATGCGTGCCCTAGCGGTGATGCGCGATACCGGTTGTCCAGTGGTGTTTGACGCCACCCATTCGGTACAACTGCCTGGCGGTCAAGGCCAAGTGTCCGGCGGACAACGGGAATTCGTGCCGGTGCTGGCGCGGGCGGCGGTCGCCGCTGGGATTGCCGGTTTGTTTATGGAAACCCATCCCCATCCTGAGCAAGCACTCAGCGATGGGCCGAATGCTTGGCCATTGGCACAGATGTCAGCTTTATTGGAAACCTTACAACGTTTAGATGCGGTGGTGAAAGCCCAGGGTTTTACGGCACATGCTTGAGCGATTAAGGGCTGACTTCATCGCCACGCACCGTGGTTAGACCCAGGGTTTCCCACATTTGCATGCCGCCGCGATACCATTTAATCCGGGCTGGGGGATAGCCGTATTTCACCAAAGCCCGGATATTCAACGGCGATTGTCCACACCAAGCGCCGTTGCAAAACAGCACCAGGGTTTTGGCTTGGCTAAAATTCCAGATGCCTTCCCACTCCTGCACGCCAAAACGGCTGAGTAACTCCTTCACCGTGAACGGATCGGCCCCGCCCACTGAGTCGCTGAGTTGGCTCCAGGGGATATTCACCGCACCCGGAATCGTGCCGCGTGCCACTTGATCAGCGGTGCGCGAATCGATCACTAACACCTGCTGATCGCCCGCGCCCAGCCGTTTGAGATAATCGAGCATTTCCAATTCGCCGATGGTTTCTACGCCCTCAGCCGCTTGCATCGGTTGCACACAAAAGGGCGGACAGGGGCGCGAAGTCATCATAAAATCGGCGGCAATCGTGTTCATCGGGTCTTGATTGCGTTGGATTACCACCGGTTTGCCCTGGTGCAAGGTGGTGACGCTTTCCAGATGGGAAGTGATATTGACCTCTAGTGCCCAACTGGGCGCGCTTAGCAGGCTCAGCACCCAGAGTTGGCTCACCCGTGCGCAGAAGCCACGTCCAGTGGTAAAGTGCTTAGTGCGGTCTGATTTCACCTGACATTTCTCCTGATAAATAAACGGCTGAGCCAGCGCGTCACCGGCCTGCTCAGCCTACGGCGATACTCGCTTTATTGGGCGTATCCCACGTCTTTGAGACTGTGGCTGATTTCAGTCAAAATCGCCGGATCGTCGATGGTGGCTGGCGATTTATAGGCTTGACCGTCGGCAATCTTTGCCATGGTGCCGCGCAAAATCTTGCCGGAACGGGTTTTGGGTAAACGTTTGACGACCACGGCTTGTTTGAAGGCGGCCACCGGGCCGATCTGATCGCGCACCCGCTTGATGAGTTCTTGCACAATGTCGCTGTGGGCACGTTCCACGCCCGCTTTCAGCACCACCAGTCCCAATGGCAACTGGCCTTTGAGCGCATCGGCCACACCGATCACCGCACATTCCGCCACGTCAGGATGTCCCGCCAGCACTTCTTCCATCGCCCCCGTGGATAAACGGTGCCCGGCCACATTAATCACGTCGTCGATCCGACTCATAATCCACAAATAGTCGTCTTCGTCTTTATAACCGGCATCGCCAGTCAGATAATAACCCGGATAACGCGACAGGTAAGCATGAATATAACGATCATCATTGCGCCATAACGTCAACAAACAAGCGGGCGGCAGCGGCAGTTTAATGCAAATATTGCCCATTTCCCCCGCTGCTAAGGGTGCGCCAGTCTCATCAAGAATCTGCACGTCATAACCAGGCACGGCACGCGCCGGTGAACCGGCTTTAATCGGTAAAGCTTCGATACCCAGACAATTAGCCGCAATCGCCCAGCCCGTTTCGGTTTGCCACCAGTGATCGATCACTGGAATCGCTAATTTTTCCTGTGCCCAATACAGGGTGTCTGGATCGCAACGTTCGCCTGCCAAAAACAGCGATTTCAAGCAACTGAGATCGTATTGTTTCAGGTAAACGCCGTGGGGGTCTTCTTTTTTAATCGCCCGAAACGCCGTGGGGGCGGTGAACAGCACTTTGACCTGATATTCCTGAATCACTCGCCAAAACGCCCCCGGATCGGGGGTACCGACCGGTTTGCCTTCGTACATCACCGTGGTGCAGCCTTGCAGCAAAGGGGCGTAAACGATATAAGAATGCCCGACCACCCAGCCCACATCAGAAGCCGCCCAGTACACGTCACCAGGATCGACGTTGTAGACATTTTTCATCGACCATTTCAGCGCCACCGCATGGCCGCCATTGTCGCGCACGATGCCTTTGGGTTGCCCGGTGGTGCCGGAGGTGTACAGAATATACAGCGGATCGGTGGCGGCCACCGGCACCGGGTCAACTGGGGCCACGCCAGCAATCGCACTGTCCCAATCCAGGTCACGACCGGCTTGTAAAGTGACTAAAAGCTGTGGACGCTGCACGATCACGCAGTGTTGCGGTGGATGGGTGGCGGTGTCTATTGCTTCATCTAGCAAAGGTTTGTAAGACACGATACGCTGGCCTTCAATGCCGCAAGAAGCGCTCACGATCACCTTGGGACGGGCGTCGTCGATGCGTGTTGCCAGTTCATTGGCGGCAAAACCGCCAAACACCACCGAATGAATCGCACCTAAGCGGGCGCAGGCCAGCATCGCGATCACCGCCTCCGGGATCATCGGCAAATAAATAATCACCCGGTCGCCTTTGTCTACACCCAGTTTGCGCAGGGCACCGGCAAAAACGGCCACTTGATCGCGCAATTCGCGGTAACTGTAGCTTTTTTTAGTGTGGGTGACTGGACTGTCATAAATCAGCGCCGCTTGTGCGCCACGTCCTTGTTCAATATGCCAATCCAGCGCGTTATAACAGGTGTTTAACTGACCGCCTGCAAACCAGCGGTAAAGCGGGGCGTGACTCTCGTCCAGCACGGTCTCGGGCGGGTGAGACCAGACTATCTCCTGGGCGGCGGTTGCCCAAAAAGTCTGCGGGTCTTGGCTGGCCTGGGTGTAAACAGTTTGGTGGGTTTGTGGGTTCATCGTATCCTCTGGGGGTATTGGCTCTATGTAGTTTTATGACCTAATAAAGAGCCATTATACCCAGACGATTCTCCAAGGTGTAGTCATGGCAGGGATTTGATTGTGTGACCTGCAACAACAGCTTTGAGCGACAAAAGTCAGCCCCACCGTCTTGGCGGTTTATGGGTGTTTCGGGAAGGGAGCCGGCAGTACCAGCCTTTGGCGAGGGAAATCGCCGGAGGAAACCCAGAGTCGATGACTTTTGCTCTGTGTTTCCTGTGGGGGGATGAAATTCAAATAGCTACAAAAGTGCGACGGTGCGCGGGGTGTCAGTGGTGCAGATGACCACAGAGATTGTCTTTGATCAACACGGGGACGAGGGCTTGACGGGATTCTTTGGGGCGTTCTGGCACCAGCAAGCCCTTGCCGTCACGAAAAATTGGATAACAGGAGCAACTATACACAGAAGGAGCGCCCAGTTCGCGTAAACGCCAAGCACCCAACGCAGCCGTTTTACCACACAGCGGACAGGGAGAGAGTAGACGCCAATAGCGACGCCAGGCAGTGACCAGATAAATGCTTAATAAGTAGAAAAAAACCAGGATTCCAAACACTAAACCATACAAGGACAACGGCGGGAACTCGGCGGGGGAATCTGGGCTATGCAAGGTGGCCAGTAACATCTGCTGGAGTGGTTCTAGTAGATCGTACTGGACAATAAGCGCGATGAGCGCACTCAATATCAGGACAGGTACTAAGATAAGTAACGCGCAGACCCGCGTTCTGCTGTGCATGGCGTCTTCCCCCGGTGGTGTCTTGTCATTCTTATCCAGACACTCTAAGGGAAAGACCCCAGCTTTCACAGACGTATAATTACTTAACCGACAGAAATAATCGGTTTATGGCGATACCCGCAGACTTTGACCCACGCTGAGGTTGTACGGGGGGGCAATGTTGTTCCAACTGGCTACTTCACTGAAATGGCGTCCGTAACGGCGAGCGATGCTATACAGGGTGTCGCCCCGCTGCACGGTGTAATAACTGCCGCCGCTGTTGTAGCTAGAAGTGGCCGGTGCCGCGTTGTAGGGTGTGTTGTAAGCGGGTGCGTTGTTATAAGCAGGCGTGCTATAACCACCCGAATAGCTACCCGTGGGTGACAGCATCAGCGTTTGTCCGGGCTGCAAGGTGTAGGGTGGGGAGATATTGTTCCAGGTGGCAATGTCCTTGAAGTTCAAGCCGTACAACCGCGCAATTCCATAGAGACCTTCACGGGGCTGGACGATATGCACGCCGCTGTTGGTGGTGGCGGGGGTGGTGTAGGTCGATGAAGGCATCGAAGGCTGCACAATCACCGTATTGCTACCCGTGTCAATGGGAGCCGCGATTTCTGGCGTCACTTGGCTACGGGTACAGGCTCCCGTCAAAATAATCGCTGCACCGAATAGCCAGTATTGGGGCTTGCCAGGAAATAAATGAAGTGAGTGAGAAAACATCGAGAAAAACTCCAGGCTATGAATATTTTTTGAAGTAAAGACAGGGTGTTAAAATAACCCGATTCCCTAAAACACGCAAGTATCCGCACCGGCTTTGGCTCACCGACCTTCGCAATTGGCCGATTCTTAAGCCCTGCCGTAGTCTGAAAAAATCACCATAGCCCACTGGAATGATTGCCAGACTTGATTTTTTCCCCCTATTGCCTATATTAGGCGGGACTTTATACGCAACAGGGACTGTGCTTCATGGATTATTGCCCGTCTTTCCACGTCAGCGCGTCTGCCGCCTTCCCCCGCGTGGTCTCCGCGCGTTACCTTGCCAGCCAACTCTTAAACATCCGATGAACGACTCTATCCCGCGTCACACTGCCGCTCTGCGTCAAGCGTTTCTCAATTATTTTGCAAGCCTTGCTCACACCATTGTTCCCAGTTCCCCGCTGGTACCCGCCAATGATCCCACCCTGTTGTTTACCAACGCGGGTATGGTGCAGTTCAAAGACGTGTTTCTTGGACAAGACCGGCGCAGCTATCATCGGGCGACCAGTTGCCAACGCTGTGTGCGAGCCGGTGGCAAGCATAACGACTTAGAAAATGTCGGTTATACCGCCCGTCACCACACTTTTTTTGAAATGCTGGGTAATTTCAGTTTTGGGGACTATTTCAAACAGGACGCGATTCGCTTTGCCTGGGAATTCATCACCCAGATTTTGCAGATTCCGCCCGCCCGTTTGTGGGTCACGGTTTATCAAGAAGACGACGAAGCTGCCGAGATTTGGCTCAAAGAAATCGGTCTCGATCCAGCCCGCCTGACTCGCTGTGGCAGTGCCAGCAATTTCTGGTCAATGGGCGACACCGGGCCTTGTGGGCCTTGCACCGAGATTTTCTACGATCACGGCCCCGAAATCGCCGGTGGCCCGCCCGGTACGCCTGAAGAAGACGGAGATCGCTATGTCGAAATCTGGAATCTGGTGTTCATGCAATATAACCGGGACGCCAACGGCACTTTGACTCCGCTGCCCAAACCCTCGGTAGACACTGGCATGGGCTTGGAACGGCTGGCGGCAGTGATGCAGGGCGTCCATAGCAATTACGACATCGACCTTTTTCAAAATTTACTCAAAGCCGTCGCCGCCTTGGCAGGAGTGCAGGACACCCAAAACGCCTCGCTGCGCGTGATTGCCGACCACATCCGGGCCTGCGCTTTTTTAATCACCGATGGCGTGATCCCCGCCAACGAAGGCCGAGGCTATGTGTTGCGCCGGATTATCCGCCGGGCCGTGCGTCATGGTCACAAACTCGGATTGCGCGACGCCTTTTTTTATCAATTAGTCGCCGCGCTAGATCGCGAAATGGGCGCGGCTTATCCCGAATTACGCGCCGCTCAAGAACGCATTGAGCGGGTCTTGCACCAGGAAGAAACCCGCTTTGCCGAAACCCTAGAACACGGCATGCGGATTCTGGAGCAGGTCATCACCGACTTATCCACCCAGGAAATTCCCGGTCAGGTGGTGTTCAAACTGTATGACACCTATGGTTTTCCGGTCGATTTAACGGCTGACATTGCCCGCGAGCGCGGTTTAACCCTGGATTTGGCGGGTTTTGAAGCGGAAATGGCCGCGCAGCGGAGTCGAGCGCGGGCCGCCAGTCACTTTGCTGGCGACTGGGCGCGTGATGAACAGCTCAGCCAATGCAGCACCCAATTTATTGGTTATGAGGCACTGCAAGGCACCGCCCGCGTCGCCGCACTGTTTCACGAGGAACAATCTGCCGACAGTTTGCGAGCCGGTGACACGGGCCGCGTCGTGCTAGAAGCCACGCCCTTTTATGCCGAATCCGGTGGTCAAGTCGGCGACCGGGGCCTCTTACAACTGGGCGAGGCTTGCTTTCAGGTGACAGACACCCAAAAAGCGGGCGCGGCCTATGTCCATCTAGGCCGTTTGCTCAGTGGCGCACTCAAGCTTGGCGACAGCCTGCACGCGCAAGTGGATGCCGAGACGCGCCTTGCCACCGCCCGCAATCACACCGCCACCCACTTGCTGCACGCCGCTTTGCGCCGCGTGTTAGGCGAACAGGTGTCGCAAAAAGGCTCGCAAGTCAGCGCGGAACGGCTGCGTTTTGACTTTGCCCATTTTGAAGCCGTCACCCCAGCGCAATTACAAGCAATCGAGCGCCTGATCAATGTGCAGATTCTCTGCAACAATCCCGTACAAACCCGCATCATGGACATCGAAGCCGCGATGAACAGCGGGGCAATGGCTTTGTTTGGTGAAAAATATGGCGATCAAGTGCGCGTGTTGTCCATCGGTGATTTTTCCACCGAACTGTGCGGCGGCACCCATGTGCGCCACACTGGCGACGTCGGGTTGTGCAAAATTCTCAGCGAAAGCGGCGTGGCTGCTGGCGTGCGACGGATTGAAGCGCTCACTGGCCATCGCGTTGTACAGTGGATAGCAGAGGCGGATGGACGGCTGGGCCGCTTGGCTGCCCTGTTCAAAAGTGATCGCGACAGCCTCGAACAACGGGCTAATCAATTACTGGAACAACTGAAAACCACTGAAAAAACAGTGGAACACCTGCAAGCCAAGCTCACCAGTGGTCAAAGCGATCAATTGCTCCAGCAAGTCATAGATATCCAGGGGGTGAAGCTGCTGGCGGTCAAGTTGGAAGGTGGCGATGCCAAACGGCTACGCGACACGCTCGATCAATTGAAAAACAAACTCGGCTCCGCCGTGATTTTGTTGGCCACCGCCAGTGCGGATAAAGTCAGCTTGATCGCTGGCGTTACGCCGGATTTGACAGGTCGTTTTAAGGCGGGCGAATTGGTGAATTTTGTGGCCTTGCAAGTGGGTGGCAAAGGCGGCGGGCGTCCTGACATGGCGCAAGCAGGCGGCACTAATCCAGCCGCGTTAGACCACGCTTTACACAGCGTGGCGGGTTGGGTGGCAGCGCAAGGTTAAGTGGTGGCGAGTCAAGCCATCTTGCACTGCGCAAAGAGAGAAACAGGAGAATGCCCGACAGGGTATTTCAGGGGTCATTGAGACAGTCAGAGGATAACAGCAGATTTTATGGCTTTAATTGTACAAAAATACGGTGGGACTTCGGTCGGCACCCCAGAGCGGATCAAAAATGTCGCCGAACGCATCATCAGACACCGTGCCCAAGGACATGATGTCGTGGTAGTGGTGTCGGCGATGAGCGGCGAAACCAATCGCTTGGTCGATCTGGCTAAACAGATGATAGACCCGCCTAATGCCCGCGAATTTGACGTGTTACTGTCTACCGGCGAACAGGTGACTATCGGTTTGCTGGCAATTGCGCTGGAAGCCAAGGGTTGCCCAGCCCGTTCTTACACCGGTGCCCAGGTGCATATCTTGACCGACAGCGCCTACACCAAGGCCCGTATCCTGGAAATTGGCGATCAGCATATCCGCAAAGACTTGGCGGCTGGACGGGTCGTGGTGGTCGCGGGTTTTCAAGGCGTCGATGCCCAGGGCAATATCACCACCTTGGGGCGCGGCGGTTCAGACACCACGGCGGTGGCGCTGGCGGCGGCTTTGAAAGCGGATGAATGTCAGATTTACACGGACGTGGACGGGGTGTACACCACCGATCCGCGCATCGTACCCGAAGCACGGCGTCTGGATAAGATCACTTTTGAAGAAATGCTGGAAATGGCCAGCTTAGGCTCCAAAGTGCTGCAAATTCGTTCAGTGGAATTTGCGGGCAAATACAATGTGCCCTTGAGGGTGCTATCCTCTTTTGAAGAAGGGGGGCCTGGCACTTTAATCGTGTCTGATTCTGAGGAACAACATACTATGGAACAAGCTATTATCTCTGGGATTGCGTTTAATCGCGATGAAGCCAAGCTCACCTTATTGGGCGTACCGGATCGCCCCGGCGTGGCCTACGAAATCCTGGGGCCGATTGGTGAAGCCAATATTGAAGTAGATATGATTGTGCAAAACATCGCGGCAGATGGCAAAACCACCGATTTTACCTTTACCGTACATCGCAATGATTACAACAAGGCATTGGTGGTGTTGGAGAAAGTGCAGCAAACCCTCGGCGCACGGGAAGTCAACGGCGACAACAAGATCGTCAAAGTGTCCTTGGTTGGGGTGGGTATGCGTTCTCATGCCGGAATTGCCAGCAGCATGTTCAAAGCCTTGTCTCAAGAAGGGATCAATATCAAGATGATCTCGACCTCAGAAATCAAAATTTCTGTGGTGGTCGATGAGAAATACCTGGAATTAGCAGTGCGTGCCCTGCACAGCGCCTTTGATTTAGATAAAAAAGGGGAGGCTGCTTAAAGCCTGGCGATATTTGAGAGGTGCTTAAATCGGCCCGGCCATCGCGATACCTATACAAATAATCGCTGCCGGTACCGTGACATCGAGGAGAGGAGGAGAACCATGTTAATTTTGACAAGGCGTGTTGGAGAGTCGCTGATGATAGGCGATGAGGTGACGGTCACGGTGCTGGGTGTGAAAGGTAATCAAGTCAGAATCGGTGTGAATGCCCCCAAAACAGTGGCAGTACACCGTGAGGAGATTTACCAGCGCATTCAACAAGAAAAACTAGAAGCCCCCGAGGCTCAAAGTGACAGCGCCTTAGGAATCCTGCGGTGAAATTTCAGTTAGAAACCGGTGCCGCCCGCTATCAGATCAACAGCTACCAGCGCAATCAAGCCCTGGTGGTGAATGAGCAGGTTTATCACAGCAGTCTGATTATTAGTCCCAATCGTTTAGAAACTTGGTCAGCCGCCGCTTTTGAAACCCTGACTGTGGCGGATTTTGAACAAGTATTCGCCTTTAAGCCACGCATCCTGTTGTTTGGCAGTGGTGCATCATTTCGTTTTCCAGCCCCCGCCTTGCTGGCGGTACTCTACCAAGCAGAGATTGGGGTTGAAGTCATGGATACCGGAGCCGCTTGTCGCACCTACGCAGTACTGACTGCCGAGGGGCGAGAAGTGGCAGCCGCCCTGTTGTTGTGATGATCGCGTACTGCCCTGGAGTTTCCTAGCATGGCCGCGCAAGCCCCTGACTGTTCCGACCAGCCCACGATTCTTATCGTTGAAGACAATCCCACTAACACCGATATTCTGCGTCTCTACCTCAAAGCGAATAATTACCGCTTGCAGGCCGTAGAAACCGGCGAAGCCGCGTTGGCACAGGCACGCAGTGAACCGCCTGATTTGATTTTGTTGGATTTAATGCTGGATGACATGGATGGGTTCGAGGTGTGTGCCACCCTCAAACAAGAACCCCGTTTTCGGGATACCCCGGTGATTTTCATCAGCGCGGGACTCACTCAGGACAAACTGAGCCAAGTCTTTGAAGTTGGGGGAATTGATTACATCTGCAAACCGATGCGCCACTTGGAAATTAACCTCAAAGTACGCAATTGCTTGCGCCTGCGCGCCTTAGAACGCCAAGCCAGCCTACGACTACCCGCGCCAGCTTTTTGTGCGCTGGCTGAAACACTCAACCACGCAGTGGGCTACGCCGACGCACAGGGCCAGCTACTCTATGCCAATCAGGCGTGGTATCAAACCTTGGGCTTAACCGCCAGCACCGAACTTGCTCAGAGTTTTGCTCAACTCACCGAGGCTGACCGTGGCGCGGTGGCGGCGCAGTGGTGCGCTACGGGACAACAACAGCCCTGGCAACGAGATTGCCAACGTGTAGACGGTCAGCCGTTGCGCATCCAGATCGCCGCCTTGCCAAGCACGGCAAGTTTCATCATTACCCTAACCTAAAAAAGACGGCCAGTCTGGTAAAAACTGGCCGTCCTGTCGTCCAAGTTTACCACCACTCAATGATGCAACCGTTTGTATTTCAAACGATGTGGTTCATCCGCTTGTGCGCCTAAACGACGGTGGCGGTCGGCTTCGTAATCGGCATAATTGCCTTCAAACCACACCACTTGCGAGTCGCCTTCAAACGCCAGCATGTGGGTGGCAATCCGATCTAAGAACCAGCGATCATGCGAAATCACCACCGCACAGCCCGGAAAAGCCAACAGCGCTTCTTCCAGGGCACGCAGGGTTTCTACATCCAGATCATTGGTCGGTTCGTCCAACAGCAACACATTGCCACCGCTTTTCAGAAGCTTAGCCAAATGTACTCGGTTGCGCTCGCCGCCCGACAAGTCTTTCACCCGTTTTTGCTGATCGGTGCCTTTGAAATTAAAACGCCCCACGTAGGCCCGCGACGGCGTTTCATATTTACCCACCACGATAATATCGTGACCGCCGGAAATTTCTTCCCACACGGTTTTGTCGCCGTCCAAACTGTCGCGAGATTGGTCTACATAAGCCATGTCTGCGGTAGAACCGATGCGAATCGTGCCCGCATCTGCGGGTTCTTGGCCACCGATCATCTTAAACAAGGTACTTTTGCCTGCGCCATTCGGGCCGATGATGCCGACGATACCACCCGGTGGCAGATTAAAGCTCAGGTCTTCAATCAACAGGCGGTCGCCAAAACTCTTCTTCAGATTGGTGATTTCCACCACCAAATCCCCTAAACGTGGGCCAGGTGGAATATAGATTTCCTGGGTTTCGTTGCGCGTTTGCACTTCCTGCGACGCCAATTCATCAAAACGGGCCAAACGGGCCTTGCTCTTAGCGTGACGCCCCTTGGGATTGGCGCGTACCCATTCCAATTCCGCTTTCATGCTGCGCGCTCTCGCCGCATCCTGACGCTCTTCCAGCGCCAAACGTTGTTGCTTTTGTTCCAGCCAAGACGAGTAATTGCCTTCCCAAGGAATCCCTTGACCCCGGTCGAGTTCTAAAATCCAACCCGCCACATTATCCAGAAAATAACGATCATGGGTCACGGCGACCACAGTACCCGGATATTCTTGTAAAAAGCGCTCTAACCAAGCCACCGATTCCGCGTCCAAATGGTTGGTCGGTTCGTCGAGCAGCAACATATCTGGCTTGGATAACAAAAGCTTGCATAACGCGACGCGACGGCGCTCACCGCCAGACAGCGCGGCCACATTCGCCTCCCACGGCGGCAAGCGTAACGCTTCGGCAGCGATTTCTAAGGTGCGATCCAGGTTATGACCGTCTACCGCTTGCAGATAATTTTCTAACTCGGCCTGTTTTTTCGCCAGCGCATCGAAATCCGCCTCCGGTTCGGCGTAGGCCGCATAGACTTGATCCAAAGCCAGTTGTGCATCCTTGACAGCCTGCAAAGCTTCTTCGACATTGCCACGCACGTCTTTACTGGGGTCTAACTGCGGTTCTTGCGACAAATAGCCAATCTTGATCCCGGTTTGGGCGCGGGCTTCGCCCACAAAATCCTGATCCACTCCCGCCATGATGCGCAGCAACGTGGATTTACCCGAGCCATTCATGCCCAACACGCCGATCTTAGCCCCTGGAAAAAAAGACAGTGAGATGTCTTTCAAAATCTCGCGCTTAGGCGGCACGACTTTGCCAACGCGATTCATGGTGTAAATATATTGAGCCATAACATTCTTGCGTAAAGTGAGAAAACGGATGCAAACAGAACCCTCTGTTTGCCTGTGTCGGCGCTATTCTACCTGGCTATGCACGATTTTTGAAACAGCTAACGCCCAGATTAGGCCGGTTTTCAAAACCAGCTCAGTCTTTTTCTGGCACGCGGGTAGCACTGCGATAGTTAGATATAACTCTGTGTGTTTTTCAATGAGTGTGTGCTAAATCAGGCCGATTTTTCTTGGTAAAGACGTAGCGTAAAAAAGTTAGGAGGGGACGTTCTACATAAAAATAAACCAAACATCCGCCCAACACCGCAGCCAGCACGACGCCTGGCAATGCCCATTCAGGTGGAATCTCAATGACCTTTTCTAAACGTTGCAGCACCAGATTAGAAATATTAATAAACATCGAGTGCGTCAGATAAATAGAGTATGAAGCATCGCCCACAAACACCAGCCATGTGGGGAAAGTGAGGTTTCTTTTACGTTCAAGAGACACACTACTCACCACGATGAGTAAGGCGGGAATGCCAAACAAGAGGGTATAAGAAGGCACTTGATCATGCACTGAAACCGCGTACCAACCTGAGACAGCAAATAAAACGCAGCCCAGTACCAACATCAGTTCCTGATAAGCCAGCTTATGATGCATCACAATATAAGCGCTGAGTAAACCTAAGGTAAATTCAAGATTTCTTTCATTTAATAAAAAAAGTACCAGGTGTGAGTCTGGACGCTCGATTAAATTAAAAGTCCTGGCAATCGTATAAATTAAAATAATTGAAACCCAGGTTACCAATAAACGCTTCGCCAGTCTATTGCCCAGCCAAATAGCCATACCAAACAATAAATAAAATGACATTTCATAGCTGAGCGTCCAAGCGGGTGCCACAATCGGATGATTAACCTGGGGTATCAGCAAATAGGAATAAATAATCACACTCAGGTACTTTTCATAGTCTTTGGCAATACTGGGTATCAGAAAAATAGCGATTAATTTTGCGGTGGTGACGGCCCAATAAATAGGATAAACTCGAATCAAACGTTTGGAGAAGTATACTTTTAGTTTATTTCGATGCCCTATATCGCGGGCATGTACATAAAAAATAATAAAGCCACTTAATACAAAAAAGAAATCCACACCGGCATAGCCAAATGCAAACAGATTATTGAATAATAAATAATTAAATTCATCTGCACCATAAACAGTGACATGGTAAAGAACCACAAGCACCGCCGCAATACCGCGACCTACTTGAAGACTGCTGATTTTCATCGAGGATGTTCCTTAATTATCAACCGGCTTTGGCTGACAACTGGGCCAAAAGCGCATGAACAATTGATAGCGGGGCATTGCTGAACAGGAAGCAGCCACTTTGCACACGAGGCGCATTTGGCTGCGTTTCGGGAAGAAATCACAAGCCGCTGGGCTTCAACAAACTGTGATTTTATGACAGACGGGTGGGGTGACAAACCGGGCGATGCAGGAGATGAACCCGGATTTTTAATCCATGAATAAGGAGCTGACGGATTCTTCTTCGCTGATCCGACGCATGGTTTCGGCCAGCATTTCGGCGATACACAGCTGGCGGATGCGCGGACAAGCCTGGGCTTCAGCCCGTAGCGGAATCGTGTCGGTCACGACCAGCTCGTCTAATTGAGAATTCATGATGCTTGGCACGGCTTTGCCGGATAACACCGGGTGGGTGCAATAGGCCACCACTTTGGCTGCGCCATGCCGTTTGAGAGCGGCAGCGGCTTCGCATAAGGTGCCAGCCGTGTCTACCAAGTCATCCACAATCACGCAAGTACGCCCTTCCACGTCACCGATGATGTGCATGACCTTGGCTTCGTTGGGACGAGGACGGCGTTTATCGATGATGGCGAGTTCTGCATCGTCTAGTTGCTTGGCCAACGCACGGGCACGCACCACGCCGCCGACATCAGGAGAAACAACAATTAAATTGGGGTATTCTTTTTTCCAGATGTCGCCGAGCAGAATGGGCGAGGCATAAATATTGTCAACCGGCAGGTCGAAATAGCCTTGGATTTGATCGGCGTGTAAGTCAATCGTCAGTACCCGGTCGGCTCCGACGCTGGTGATCATGTTGGCAACCACTTTGGCAGTGATGGGCACACGTGCTGAGCGGGTACGCCGATCCTGGCGGGAATAGCCAAAGTAGGGGATCACGGTGGTGACGCGGGCTGCTGAGGCGCGCCGCACTGCATCAACCATCACCAGGAGTTCCATCAGGTTATCATTGGCAGGCGCACAAGTGGGCTGGATGATGAACACGTCTTTGCCGCGCACATTGTCCATGATTTCCACCATGATCTCGCCGTCGCTGAAGCTGCCGATCACGGCACGCCCAAGAGGGAGATTGAGGTGAGTTGCAACCGCCTGTGACAGGACAGGGTTGGCGTTGCCTGAAAATACAATCATTTTGTAGTCAGGGCCGTGATGCGGGGCATTTCTTTTGATTGAACGTAACAAGATGGCGATCTAGCTGCTGCGGGGAATCGTTGAGAGATGGCTGGGGTGGCAGGATTCGAACCTACGAATGCCGGGATCAAAACCCGGTGCCTTACCACTTGGCGACACCCCAGTAGCGATTTTTTGGTGGCTGTTAGTTGTGTGTGGGAAACACTTGCAAGGCCGGTGACTGATTTAATCCACGAACTTGCCAACTTTGCCAGGTCGCGGGCAATATCGCTTGTATTTGTTGCATCGCCGTCACTTCAGTGAACGCGGCAAAAACACAAGCACCCGTACCAGTCAACATTGCCGGTGCGTATTGACGTAAGCAGTCTAACGCTTGGGCAACCTCTGGGTAATGTGTACAAACCACTGCTTCGCAATCGTTTCTGACATTACCTGCTAGAAAGTCCACCATTGTGATACTTTGTGTGTTGCGTGTCAATTGGTAATCAGAAAAAATTGCCGCTGTTGACACGGCACAGGCTGGTTTAACGACCAGATAATAAGGAGTGGGCAAGTCTGCCAGCGGAGTTAAACACTCACCGATGCCTTCGGCCCAAGCGGCCTGACCACCCACGAACACCGGCACGTCAGCCCCTAAACCTAGCCCCAATTCGCACAATTGAGACGGTGACAGCCGTAAATCCCACAGCTCGTTCAAGGCCAACAAAGTGGTGGCTGCGTCCGAACTCCCGCCGCCTAAGCCAGCGCCCATGGGAATGCGTTTTTCCACGCGGATGTCAGCGCCCCAGTGACTGTGGGCAAACGCTTGTAAACGGCGGGCGGCACGCAACACCAGATCGTCTTCGGGCTTTAGCCCCGGTGCATCAGACAGGCAATTTAATTCGCCATCGGCACGCCGCACAAAATGCAAGCGATCACAGAGGTCGATGAATTGAAACACCGTTTGCAAGTGGTGATAACCATCGGCACGACGCCCGGTGATGTGTAAAAACAAGTTGAGTTTAGCGGGGGCTAAGCGAGTTTGACTAGGCATGGTGATTCACTTGGCAGGGTCGCGAGCAACACGCGCCCAGGTGGTAAAACGGTACGGATACGGGTTGAGCGCGTCTGCCGGATGACTCTCGCTGGCAATTGCTTGCCAAGAAGTGAGTTCTAGTGCGGGAAAGTAAGTATCGCCTTTGAAATCGCCGCTGACCCAGGTGAGATACAGACGTTGCGCCTGCGGTAATAACAGTTGGTAAAGCTGTGCGCCGCCGATCACCATGATTTCCTGGTCGGCGTAATCACTCAGTTGCTCCAATTTCTGAATAACCCGACAACCGGGTAACTGCAAGGCAGGGTTGTGGCTGAGGACGATATTTTCGCGTTGCGGCAACGGACGCCCGATGGACTCATGAGTACGGCGACCCATTAAAATCGGTTTACCTAACGTCAGGCTTTTAAAGTGCTGTAAATCAGCAGGTAAATGCCAGGGCAGGCGGTTATTGACACCGATCAGGTGATTTTCTGCTAGAGCGGCAATCAGTGAATAAGACATAGGCGGGTCAGGCGGCGTGGTCGGCGCGGGTCAAATCCATAAACACTTCTTCCAGTCCTGGATCGTGGGTGCGCAAGTCACTGAAATGAATGTCGGCATCGCGTAGGCTGTTCAACACGTCGGCGATGGCATCTTGTTCGCGGTGTAGGCGCAAGGTTAATTGCAGGCCATCGTGATTCACCACTTTCTCTTGCAAGGCAGCGGGTAAGTGTTGGAGCGGGGTTTTTAGTTGTAGCCAAAGTAAGCGATAAGGGTGACGCGCTAACAAACAGCGGGTGTCGTCAAGGGCAACCAATTCGCCTTGGTTGAGAATCGCGATGCGTTCGCACAGTGCCTCGGCTTCTTCCAGATAGTGGGTGGTCAGCAGGATCGTGTGACCTTGATCATGTAAGCGTTTAGTAAAGGCCCAGAGCGCTTGACGTAATTCCACATCCACGCCCGCCGTCGGCTCGTCTAGCACCACCACGCGGGGCTTGTGTACCAGCGCCTGAGCGATGAGTACACGGCGCTTCATCCCGCCGGACAAACGTTGTAGGTTTTCTTCGGCTTTGTCGGTGAGACTTAAAATGCCTAGCAGTTCTTCAATCCAGGCATGGTTTTCTTTACCGTAACCAAAATAGCCTGATTGTAGCTGCAACATTTCGCGCACGCTAAAGAAGGGATCGTAAACCAGTTCCTGGGGTACGACACCCAACAGATGTCTGGCGTGCCGCCAGTTTTTGATCACATCTTGACCCAAGATCGCAATCTGGCCTTGGCTGGGGCGCACCAATCCGGCCATGATGTTGATCAGCGTCGATTTACCAGCCCCGTTCGGCCCTAGTAAACCAAAAAAACTGCCTTCTGGAATCTCGAAGTCGATGCCTTTGAGCGCATGTAAGCGGGGATAGTGTTTGTGAAGTTGGCTAACCCGGATCGCTATCGCCGCCATCGTGGGTTCCTAAGACACATGATGCTCACTCAGTAAGGCGGTCACGCCGCTGACTTCCGCCAGCCGCAACAGTTGCGCGGGCAGATTATAAAAATAGAGGGGGGCGGCGTCTTGACGGGTCATGCGCAGTAGCTCAATCAACAAGGCTAAGCCCGCCGTGTCGGTGCGTCGGATGGCTTGTAAATCCAACGCACGTAACGGGGTCTTAGTGTGTAATTTATTGATTTCAGACAAGAGCGCAGTCACGGTTTGAAAGCTCAGATCACCTTGCAGGTGTCCAACCCGTTCATCATCAACCTGAATCTGCACGGCATCCTGCATGGCCTTATTTTACCTTAATCGCATCGGCGGTTTTGGTGGCCAAGCTGTTGATTAGGGTGTCCAGACCTTCTTTGCGGATTTCTTCGGCATAAGAGTTACGATAATTGAGTACCAGGCTTACTGCGTCCACTTTGACATCGTAGACTTTCCACGCATCCTTCGGTAAATACATATCATAATCTATGGGAATGGCTTTACTGCTACCGGGTTTCACCACTTCAGTGCGCACTGTGACCCGTTTGCTGGCCACTTCACCGCGTATAGGCAGAAACCGTACTTGTTCATTACTGTAATCCAGTAAGGACAAGGCGTAGGTGCGCACAATTAAATTACGAAACTCTGTGACAAAACGGGCTTTTTGGGCATCGGTGGCGGTGTTCCAATTCTGTGCCAGCACCAATCTGGACATACGCTCAAAGTCAAAATGCGGCAACACCAATTCGTCTACCAGCTTATACAGCTTGGCAGGTTCTTTTTTGAAAGAACTTTTTTCCTGGCGTAACACTTGGGTTACCTTGTCCACGCTGCTTTTGACCAAAGTTTCTGGATCGGGATTGGCAACTGCCAGCAAGGGAGACACTGTTAAAGCAACTAACAGCGGAAAACGCACGAGACGTGACCATAAAGACATAACAACTCCTGATTCTAGGGAATAAATTAAGTAAACATCAAATGAACGAAAATCGGTTGCTAAAAGCCTGCGTCGGGCAAATAGGGATTATTTGCTTTTGCTTTCAGCCGCAGATTTATAGAGAAATTGGCCAATCAATTGTTCCAATACCACCGCCGATTGGGTAATTTGCAACGAGTTGCCATCAGTCAAATACACATCATCACCACCCGCGTCCAGGCCAATATATTGTTCACCCAGCAAGCCTGCGGTGTAGATACTGGCACTGCTATCGGCAGGAATTTTATTGTACTGACCACCAATTTTGAGGGTGACTAAGGCTTCATAACGGTTGTCGTCATAGACGATGGTGCTCACTGCACCGATTTTAACGCCAGCCATTTTGACCGGTGATTTTTCTTTTAAGCCGCCCACATTCGTAAAATGCGCGGTAATTTCATAAGATTCACCCCCAAAAAAGCTGCCCAAATTACTGACCTTCAAGGCCAGCATCAACAAGGCCAACATGCCTAAAGCAACAAAAAAACCGACGGCCAGTTCCACGGTTTTTGAATTTTTCATCGTGCGCATTCCGTGACAAAGTGAAAGCTGGGTACACCAACGCCCACAGGGGTTAAGAAGTCCTCGTTAAAGAGGGTTTCGCGTATTTTAATCTAAAACACCGACGCTGCGGAGAAATCCTCAGTGTCGGGGCTAATCGGCGTAGCACTGAGCGTGTAGCAAATAATTCACTGACACATCTGTACCTAAACGATAGCGTCCGTTCAAGGGGTTGTAACTCATCCCGCTCAGATCGGCGATGTCCAGGCCAGCCTCACGCACCCAGCGTGCCAGTTCGGCGGGACGGATAAATTTGGCATAGTCGTGCGTGCCCTTAGGTAGCAAACGCAACAGATATTCAGCCCCCAGTACGGCAAACAAATAGGCTTTAGGATTGCGGTTAATAGTTGAAAAAAAGACCTGCCCACCGGGTTTGACTAGCGTTTTGCAAGCCGCCACCACCGAGGCCGGATTGGGCACATGTTCCAACATTTCCAAACAGGTCACTACATCATAGTGTTGCGCATGGGTTTGCGCCCAGGCTTCCGCCGTGCTGCGTTGGTAATCAATCTGCAAACCCGACTCATACAGATGGAGTTTAGCCACGTTCAGCGGTTCAGCCCCCATGTCGATGCCGGTGACTTGCGCCCCACGCGCCGCCATGCCTTCAGACAGAATACCGCCCCCGCAACCCACATCCAGCACTTGCTTGCCGGTCAGTCCCGCTCGGCTGTCGATGTAATCCAAGCGCAAGGGATTGATGTCGTGTAGCGGCTTAAATTCGCTCTCGGTATCCCACCAACGGGCAGCCAAGGCGCTGAATTTAGCCAGTTCTTGCGGATCGATATTCTGTTGATTGCTGTTCATAAACCTGGGGTCTAGCGGGCCATGATCCGCCCGATATATGAGGAAAGAGAAGTTTGGATAATAAGGGCTGACTGGGCAAGCTGCAAGCTGGTTTGGGGGAAATCTGGGCACAATTTTGCACACGGCGCTTTCAGTTGACCAAAAGAACCGTTATCCTTGCCAGCTTTATAACAAGATGTAACCAACACACCGTGTCAACCTTAAGGAGATGTCAATCATGCAAAAGGCTTTAGTAGGACTATTTAGCGTGTTGTTACTGAGTGGCTGTCAATACTTGAATCGACCTAATGAAGCACCCGACAAGCCCGTTGCGACCCAAAACAAAGCAAAGCCGGTCAGTGCCTCGGAGTTTATTCTGCAAGCCGAGCGCCAAGCCAGCAAAACCGGACGACAGGTCTTAGCCACCGGACGTAAGATGGCCTTGGTTGACGAAACAGTAATCGCGGGCAGTTGCTGGGATTACGCCAATGCCGTGTATCAGCGAGCAGGCTATGACAACGGCAAGAAACGTCAAGTCGTGTTTAATAGCAAGAAGAAAGGCCCTTATGTGCAGGCCAAACTTATCCAACCCGGTGATTTTTTACACTATATCAACCACTCTTACGGTGGTATTGAACACAGCGCGATTTTTGTCGGCTGGCTTGATTATCAGCGCAAAGAAGCACTGATGTTGAGTTACGGTGGACAAGGACGCAAACAGCCCGCTCGCTACCGACCCTATGATTTATCTAACGTTTACCACATTACCCGCCCTAAACCCTGACTATTTCGATGCGCCCGTCTGCCTCTATTCCTGGTTACGGTCAGCCTGTGCGCCTCCAGTTTGCCGACGACGAAGCCCGCCTGTCTTGGCTAACTGGTCTGCTAGAAGCCTATTACCTGGCTGATCAGGGTATTAGTCAAGGATTGACCACAGCGCTACGTCAGGGACGCCGCTTGGCTTGTGCGCAAGGATGTGCCAATTGCTGCCGCAGTCACACCGAGATTCCAGTCTATCCACTTGAATTGGTAGGAATTTACTGGTATGTCACGGAGCAACTACCCGCTCCCCTCCGCAATCCGCTCAAACACCAACTGCGCCAGCATCGTCGCGGCGAGCCTTGTCCCTTTTTGCTGGATGAACGCTGCGCCATACATCCCCTGCGCCCATTGGCTTGCCGCCATTTCAATGTGTTCGACACGCCCTGCGCACCGGGAGAAGACGCTTACCACAGTCGGCGTGCCGATGTGTTTGACCCGCCTAAAAAATATCGGGAAGCAGCGTTTGCGGCCCTGCTGCCCTTTCAAGGCATCACCGGTAAACTGGCGCAACGCAAAGCCATCGACAACGGTGCCCTGTTACGCTTTTCCCAGGTGTTGCAGACCCTGGCTTGGGATAAGTTGGCAATCCGTATGGAAACCTGGGATGCACACTCACCATCATGAGGATGCAACAATTCCAGCCGCACAGGCTGTTCTCACTCCTTAGGAGCAATCCTCATGCACCGATTTAAATCTCTCGAATTGCCCACGCCAGAGCAAGCCTTGCCAGGCCGTGAGACACCGCTGTGGGTGCCAACGCGACACTTTGTGAATCAGCGCGATCTGCGCCCACCCTTTCCCAGCGATATGGAACAAGCGCTGTTTGGCTTGGGCTGTTTTTGGGGAGCCGAGCGGTGTTTTTGGCAAACGCACGGGGTTTACCTCACCGCCGTGGGTTATGCCGGTGGGCACACGCCCAACCCGACTTATGAAGAAGTCTGTTCCGGCATGACCGGACATAATGAGGTGGTACTGGTTGTTTACGACCCGATGCTGCTCAGTTATGCACAATTACTGACCGTCTTTTGGGAAAGTCACGATCCTACCCAAGGGATGCGTCAAGGCCATGATATTGGCACACAATATCGTTCTGGTATCTATACCCACAGCCCCGCACAACTCGCACAAGCGCTGGCACAACGGACGCTTTACCAATCTGCGCTGCACCAAGCTGGATATGCCGAGATCACCACAGAAATCCTGAACGCCCCGCCCTTTTATTATGCCGAAGCCTATCACCAACAGTATCTCGCCAAAAATCCCCAAGGCTATTGTGGTTTGGGTGGTTTGGGTGTGCGCTGTCCCACCGGTGTGCTGGCGGCATGAGCGGGAGCGGACTTCGCGATCAGTTATATGCCGCGCCACAAGCCCAGTTGCCCGATTTCTGTTTTGATGACCGGGTAGTGGCGGTGTTTCCCGACATGATCCGTCGATCAGTACCCGGTTATGCGCAGCTCATTGCACTGCTCGGCCTATTGGCAGCCCGTTATGTACAGCCGCACAGCCGGGTATATGACTTAGGGTGTTCACTGGGCGCGGCAACCTTGGCGTTGCGACCGCATTGCCAATTGCCCGGTTGTCAGATTGTGGCAATAGACAGTGCCGCCGCGATGGTGGCCGGATGCCGGGCCAATCTGGCCGCAACAGACTTACCGGTGCCAGTGGCGGTGCAATGCGCCGACATACGCGCCGTGCCGATTGAACAAGCCTCGCTGGTGGTGCTGAATTTTACTTTACAGTTTATCCCGCCCGCCGACCGCTTGGTGTTATTGCAACGGATTCGCGCCGGTTTATTACCCGGTGGGGCTTTACTGTTGTCAGAAAAGATTTGTTTTGACACGGCTGAGGAAACTGAATTGCAGCTTGCCTTACACCATGCTTACAAACGCGCCAATGGCTATAGCGAGCTAGAAATCAGCCAAAAACGCAGTGCCCTAGAACGGGTGATGATTCCAGAAACCCTGGCTGCACATCAAACCCGTTTGCAGGAGGCGGGATTTGCGGGCAGTAGCCTCTGGTTTCAGTGTTTTAATTTCATGTCCTTAGTTGCTTGGGTATAACTAAAAAACCTGACAGGTCTTCCCTACAAGCAGGGTAAACAATGTCAGGTTTGTACTGCTCCATCTCACCACCAGAAAGGTGGGTTGCACTCTGATTGCGATCCATTTACCGCAAACATGCACGGGTCAAGGCTTGCGCCCTTGACCCGAACAGGATTAGCGTGGTTGTTCTAGCGCAGAAATGCTAAAAGTCTGCAAATCATCAGATTGCAAATTCATCATATATTTATTATTACCAAAGGCCAGCAATGGAATCCTCAATTCAAACGGTGTTGTTCCAAAATCCAAAACGGCAGGATTACTGCCTTCTGCAACACCGCCCAGCACTATACTATCTCCGTCTAGGGTAATAACCGGGGTAATACCCGAAAAACCCACAAATAAATTGAAACTGAGCACCCAGTTGCCTGGATAATTGACGACTTTTGCAGAATGAACTGTTATCACTAAACGACCGTCAGCTTGCGCTGCTAATGTGGCAGAAGGGGTAGTGGTTGCAGGGCTAACGGCTTTTCCTGATGGGTTTGAAAGCATTAAAGCATAGCCTTTTGCAATGCCACCCAAATAGCTGCCACTCGCAGCGCCACCCACTAAATCAGGTTTGCCATCAACATCAAAATCTGCAACTGCTAAAGTTTGTCCATAACTCGCTCCAGCTAAAGCATGAACCGGGTCTGGCGCTTGAATAATCAAATCGGCAGATTCCATTAAGTTAATGGAGGTTTGTGAAACCCCTGTTTTCCCATACACAACAAACACCCAGCCGCTGGTGTGGCTACTCATGCCAGCATTGGGTGCGCTCATAATAATGTCATTAATGCCATCGCCATTCAAATCGGCGGTTTTGATACTCGCGCCTAAATAGGTTTTATCAATGTCATTAACGGTCATTTTCAAGCTATATTGATCAAATAAATCAATCGTGGATGGCAAATTTGTTCTGCCAAAATAGACTTGAACTTTGCCTGTGCCTGTGCTGCTTGACATGCTTTCTTGCCAAGCAACTGATGAACCGGCAATAAGATCAGCAATACCATCACCATTGACATCGCTAAATATCAAGCTATTTAAGTATTTGCCATCATATAAGCTATTACCTAGATTTTCTTCTTTATGACCACCCATCATGGTGACATTCATTTCAGAATCTAAATCAAGCGTAGCGGGTAATGCACTGCCTGTTCCTAGGCGGAAAAATATTTTTCCATTACCAGTCAAGCCAATAGCGGCATCGCCTTCTTTGGGAACACCAATGGCAAGCTCATTCTTTTGGTCGCCATTCAAATCACCAATAGCGACACTTGCAACCGTCTCAGCATCTATGCTGTTGCGACTAACGGTTGAATCAGACGCAGTTGTGAGATCAATGGTGCCTGTTCTACGGGTTTTATTTCCATAAACCACATAGACTTTATTATTACGATCATCAGCAATTGCAATATCATCAACCCCATCGCCGTTTAGGTCGCCTGTTGCAATCCCAGAAGCGTGTAATTCCGATGGTTTTAAGATAGTTTGCGCACTACCGGTGTTCATGTTGCTTGTGAAACTACCTCCGCCATATAAAATATAAATTTTATTTGAACTGTAGTTGCCATTTTTCTGAGCCGCGATAATCAAATCATCAATCTTGTCTCCATCAAAATCTCCAACCGCCAGCATATCTCCAAGATATTCATTCACAGACCCAAAGAGCGTTGCATCTGCGTTGTTCAATGAATGCCCAGCGGATTCCACCGATAGCTGATTAAGCGTCTGAAATGTTGTGCCTCCAAAAAACAGAGAAACCGCGCCAGTGTTTAAAACACCACGCAGAGAGTCTTCTTCACGAGAAGCGACAGCCAAATCCGATTTACCATCGGCATTGAAATCCCCAACTGCCATTGCGTTTCCGAACCGCGCATAATCCGTTGCGCCTGTTACAATGGTATCCCATGTTGCTCTGTTTTTGAGTTCTAGGGTTGCAGAGTAGGCGGTTGTACTTAAAGAAAGTACTATGCCAAGTGTAAAAAAAGCGTATTTCATAAAAACTCCTGTCAAGTAATCGTATAAGTACCCGCACAGAAAGCAGTAACTGTGCAAGGAAAAAGTATAGAAGGTGAAGTCATGTTTTGCAAGGTATGGCGGCACTCACAAATTAAGGCTTGTCGCCAAAAATATCTAAAAACATGAAATATTATATTATTCAACTTTTTATAAAATCACGAGTGATTAGTGATGTTGTTGAATGAGCCATAGCGCTATTGAACAAATAATCTTATAAGGGCATAAAATTAAACGGCAATCCTATTTGGGCAGTGGGTTTAGTAGCGATGCGCTTTTTCAATTGAAATACCACTACCCACCTAGGACTGCTCCCTTCAAAGTCCCAGTTGTGCCGCCAACCAGCCACTTAATGCCATTTGGGCTATCGACACTTGGGGTTGCTCGCTACGCAAGAATTTGATTGCAACCTGTTGTTGGGCCAGTTCGTCGTCGCCCAGGATTAAGGCAAAGCGCGCCCCGCTTTTATCGGCTTTCTTGAATTGATTTTTGAAACTGCCACCGCCGCAATGGGTCAACAAACGCAGGCGCGGCAAGGTATCGCGTAGCTGTTCGGCTAATTGCAAGCCTGCGCCCACCGCCGCGTCACCCACCAGCACCAAATACGCATGGGGCTGGGCGTCAGCCAGTGCTTGTGCGGCAGTGCTGCTCAACAAAGCCACTAAACGTTCTAAACCCAGTGCAAAACCAATCGCCGGAGTGGGTGAGCCGCCGATGGATTCGACTAAGGTGTCGTAGCGTCCGCCCGCACAAACGGTGCCTTGTGCGCCCAGTTGGGTAGTGACCCATTCAAACACCGTGCGGTTGTAATAGTCTAAGCCGCGCACCAGGCGGGGATTGACGCGATAGGCGACGCCCGCCTGATCCAGCACCGCACACAACTGGGCAAAATGGTCGGCAGAAGACTGATCCAGGTGGGCCAGCAAACGGGGGGCGGCGTCGATCAGCGCTTGCATCTCGGTGTTTTTGCTGTCGAGAATGCGCAGCGGATTGCTGTGTAAACGGCGTTGGCTGTCTTCATCCAGTTGTGCCGCATGGCCGCTGAAATAGTCTACCAAGGTTGCCCGATAAGCTGCCCGCGCTTCGGCACTGCCCAAGGAATTGATTTGCAGCTCTAAATCAGCCAAGCCCAGCATCTTCCAGAAACGCGCAGTCATCAAGAGGATTTCGGCGTCGATGTCGGGGCCGTTCAAGCCGTAGACTTCTACGCCCAGTTGATGAAACTGGCGATAGCGGCCTTGTTGGGGGCGTTCATGACGGAACATCGGGCCGAGATACCACAAGCGTTGTACCTGATTATGTAGCAAGCCGTGTTCAATCCCGGCGCGCACGCAACTGGCAGTGCCTTCCGGGCGCAGCGTTAAGTTGTCGCCATTGCGGTCGGCAAAACTGTACATTTCTTTTTCAACAATATCAGTGACTTCGCCGATAGAGCGTTTGAACAATTCAGTTTTTTCGAGAATGGGCATCCGAATTTCGTGATAGCCATACGCGGCCAGCAGGTCGCGTAGGGTTTGTTCGAGGTATTGCCAGTGGGGGGTTTGAGTAGGCAGGATGTCATTCATGCCACGAATGGCTTGGATAGAGTTGGCCAAGGGCTGTGTTTCCGGTGTGCTGGGATTTAGGTGGGCTTGCGCGCTGCCAGTTTGGCGCGGATGGCTTGCTCCAGTTCGTCTACTAGGGTTTCATTTTTGACTTTGTGGTGGGGAATGCCGTCCAAATACATCAAATTGCTCGGCGAACCGCCCGCTAAACCCACCGCGACTTCTTTGGCTTCGCCAGGCCCATTGACGATGCAGCCAATCACGGCCACGTCTATCGGCTCTAGGATGTCTTCCAGACGCGCTTCGAGTTCGTTCACCGTTTTGATCACGTCAAAATTCTGTCGTGAGCAGGAAGGACAAGCGATCAGGTTCACGCCTTTGCTGCGCAAGTGTAGGCTTTTGAGGATGTCGAACCCGACTTTGATTTCTTGCAGCGGATCGGCGGCCAGGGAGACGCGGATCGTGTCGCCTATGCCATCGGCCAGCAACATGCCCAGCCCAATCGCGGATTTCACCGTGCCTGCTCGAAAACCACCGGCTTCGGTAATGCCCAAATGCAGCGGCTGTTCAATTTGGCTGGCCAGCAGACGATAAGCCGCCACCGTGGTGAACACGTCGGAGGATTTAAGGCTGATTTTGAAATCGGGGAAATTGAGCCGGGCTAGGATTTCGATGTGGCGCAGCGCGGATTCAACCAGCGCTTCCGGGGTTGGTTCGCCATATTTTTTCTGCAAATCTTTTTCTAAGGAACCGGCATTGACTCCAATCCGAATCGGGATGCCTTGGTCACGGGCACAATTCACCACCGCCTGCACCCGATCTTCACGACCGATATTGCCGGGATTGATCCGCAAACAATCCACGCCCAGTTCAGCCACGCGCAGGGCAATCTTATAATCAAAATGGATGTCGGCGATCAAGGGCACCGTGACTGCTTGGCGAATCTGTCCAAACGCCTCGGCAGCTTCCAGGTCGGGCACCGACACCCGCACGATGTCGGCCCCAACACCCTGCAAAGCTTTAATTTGCGCGACCGTGGCTGCCACGTCGCAGGTATTGGTGTTGGTCATGCTTTGTACCGTAATTGGGGCGTTGCCGCCCACTGGTACTTGACCGACCCAGATTTGCCGAGAAATCCGGCGTTTAATCGGTACGGCCTGGTGCATGATACAAAATCCTCAAATCACAAAAAACAGGGCAGGGTTGCCGCAAATTGCACACAGCGTGCTTATTCGTTGGCTTCACCCAGGGTAAAGCGGGCAATCCGATCATTGTATTTACTCAAATCAACCGGTTGACCACGGAATATCACTTCAACTTGGCTGGGACGGCCCAAGACCAGCTTGAAGGGCGGCACGGCGTCTTTGCTGGCAAACTGCTGTTTGTCTTTGGACGTGCCGTAGAAAATTTTCTTACCCTTACTATCAATCACTTGCACCCAAGTCGAGCCTTTAAAATTCAGGGTCAGGAGATCAACATTGCTGACCGGTGCTGTGACCGCAGCGGTTTCAGGGGTTGTGGCGGGCGGTGTTGTAGTCGTCGCGGACACAGTTGTCGCGGGCGTGGCTGCGGCAGTTGGGGTGCCAGGGACTGTGGTTGTAGCGGGCGGCACATCCTGTCCGGTTCCGGCTTCCACATCTGCCGGTACTGCGCTGCCGTCTTCTTCAGAGGGCGGGGTGTAGGCAGGTTCCGGCGTGCCAGCGGGTGGTGCCGTGTGTAGCGCGGCAGGCGGCGGCAGTGCGGCGGTGGGAACCGAGTCAGCGGGTTTGTCGGTGGGCATCGCCGCATCGGGAAACAGTTGCCAAGATTGCTGGGTGGCGTAACGCCAAGCGACTAAACCGGTGAGTACCAAAATGATCAACCAGGTGGTGTAAGTCCACCAGACGCGGCTACCTTGACTGGTTGCCGGGGCATTTCTAATGGTCGCTTCAGACACCAAAGCTGGGTGGCTTTTGGGATTTTGCTGCTGATAGGCTTTCATTACCCATTCAACCGGAATACCCAGTAATTTTGCATAAGAACGCAAATAACCCTGGATAAAAATCGGCGGCGGCAAGCCTTCGTAATCATCTTTTTCCAAACCCTGAAGAATCCGGGTTTCCAAATACAGTTGTTTGGCAGCGTCATCAATGCTCATCCCCTGCCGTTCTCTGGCGGCACGCAATTGGCTGCCTGCTGAACCGCTTGCCGTCACTGTGGCAGGCGTTTCATCAGGCTCAACTGGCGACGCGGGAGGCAGGATAACCGGTTCCTTTTCAGAAAACGGGGTTTCTTCATCAGCAAGCGTAGGTTCGTGGATTGACATATCAGGTTCAGGGAGTAGCTCTAGTTCATCGGAAAATTTACGGGTAGCTTGTCTAGTCATGGCAATTAACGCCCGTTGCGGTTGTGTTCAAAATAGTCGCCGTGGTTCAGACGGCTTGAGTCAGGGAGTGAGGCAGTTTGCTAAACGCACTGGGTTAGAAATCTAATGTTTTTAGCAGTTGTGTTTCCTCAGCCTCTGGAAACTTTGATCGTAAAAGCAGTGCATAACTGGCGGCGGCGTTTTTGTTACCGGTTTGGGCGGCAATTCGCACGCCTAGCCAGAGGGTTTGGGGGGTTTGTGGGGCCACGGCGAGGTAACGTGCATACAATGCCTGTGCTTCAACGTTCTCGTTACGCTGCACATGTATATCGGCCAACTGATACAGCGCCACCGGGAAGCGAGAATCGGCTTCTAGTGCTTTGCGAAAATAACGTTCAGCGTCGGTTTGGCGTTGGCTGCGCAGCGCACACAAACCGGCGTTGGTATAAGCCAGTTCTGGCGTTTTGTAAAGCGGATTTTCCAGTGCCCGTTGGAAATGCGCTTCTGCTTCTGCAGTATTGCCTTGTTGACACAGAAAAGACGCATAGTTGTTATGAGTCGAGGAGTTATTTGGCTCCAGTTGTAAAGCACGTTCGTAATGGCGGGCAATCAGGCCAGTTTGTCCTAAGCGCTCATACAGCAAAGCCAATCCCGTGTGCGCTTCAGGATTCTGTTCATCTTGCTCCACCGCTTTTTGCAGTTTTTGCATCGCGATCTGGTAGTCACCACGCTGCATGTAGGCGATACCCAATTGCGCGTTGATACTGGACAGCTTGTGGGGTTTATAAGGATTGGCGGTGTCTTCAAACTGCTGCTCACCCTGGCTGCCACCGCCAGTGGCACAAGCCGACAATAAACCCAGTATCAACCAGCCAAGTACCGCTGCGCTTTTCATGCGAGCGCCTCGGCTGAGGTCCGCTGTTCGAGTTTGCGTGTGCGGCTGCTGCGATCCTGAATTTTCCCCGCCAATTGTCCACAAGCCGCATCGATCTCCTCACCCCGCGTTTTGCGGGTCATGGTGATCAAGCCCGCATTCATCAAAATCGTTCTGAATTTATCCATCGCCTCTGCTGTGGAACAGGCATAGCCAGACTGCGCAAACGGATTAAAGGGAATTAAATTCAGTTTGGCGGGCACGGTTTCCAACAATTTGACCAGCGCTCTGGCGTGTCGTGGACTGTCGTTCACGTCTTTCAGCAACACATATTCAAAGGTAATGCGGCGGCGCGTGTCTTTGCCCACATAACGACGGCAGGCATCAAGTAAGGCACGAATGGGATATTTGCGATTCAGCGGCACCAGTTGATTGCGCAATTCATCATCAGGCGCGTGCAAAGACACCGCTAAATTGACCGGACATACTTCGCGCAGCCGATCAATCGCGGGCACCACGCCTGCGGTACTCAAGGTAATCCGTCGCCAGGACAAACCATAACCATAATCATCCATCATCATCTGCAAGGCAGTGACCACGTTCTCAAAATTCAATAAGGGTTCGCCCATGCCCATCATCACCACATTGCTGATCACCCGACCATGTGGGCCTTCGCCGCGCAAGCCTTGGGTGCGCAGGCTGTGTTCAGCCAGCCACAACTGGCCGATGATTTCAGCCACGCTGAGATTGGGTTAAAAGCCCTGGCGAGCCGTGGCGCAAAATTGACAATTCAGCGCGCAACCGACTTGTGAAGACACACACAGCGTGGCTCGGTCGTCTTCAGGGATATACACGGTTTCGATACTGTTGGCGCTGTCTACTTGCAACAACCATTTGCGGGTGCCGTCTTGGGCTTGCTGCTGCAAACGTTCTTCAGGCACGCGCAACACGCTGTTCTCTTGCAAGCGCGCCCGCAAGGTTTTGCTGAGATCAGTCATCTGGGCAAAATCTGTGACGCCTCGCTGGTGAATCCATTGCATCACCTGCATCGCACGAAAAGGCTTTTCGCCGATACTGGCAAACAAAGCCTCCAGCCCTGGGCGGTCTAAGCCAAACAAATTAATCGGTGTCGATTCCTGGATAGCATTCACCACAACCACCTCATGCTCACCGACAGCGGCCTGTCATGGCCGCATGTCAGTGTTTACTATTGACTTAGCGAGTACGGGCACAGAGTTCATTGGCTTGGAAGAAATACGCGATTTCTGCCTGAGCGGTGTCTGCTGCATCCGAACCATGCACGGCATTTTCGTCCACCGTTTGTGCAAAATCCGCACGAATCGTGCCCGGTGCGGCTTTCTTCGGGTCAGTGGCTCCCATCAGTTCACGGTGCTTAGCGACCGCATTTTCGCCTTCCAGGGCTTGCACGATCACCGGGCCGGAAATCATGAAGTCCACCAAGTCTTTGAAAAAAGGCCGTTCTTTATGTACGGCATAAAAGCCTTCCGCCTGGGCGCGGCTAAGATGCATCATTTTGGCTGCAATAATAGTCAGCCCCCCTTTCTCAAACCGGCTGTAAATCTCGCCGATTACATTTTTAGCCACGGCATCGGGTTTAATGATAGAAAGGGTACGTTCAATCGCCATTGCAGAAATTTCCTATAGTCTTGCTGTGGATGGATTTAGGTTGTTGTAAAAAAATATAATTATACGCGGCTTACCCAGGAAGTTGAAAGTTTCTTTGTCGGCAAACGGCTACGCTGTGTTGCCAGCGCTCGCCAACGCTGCCAATCCGCTGGTCTGTCCACATCCCAATGCCCCTCTAAGATGTGCCAAGCACTGCCCAGTTGCTGTAAACGCTGCGTCGTCAGCGCCAACACTTGTGCCGTGCCCCAAGGCATCTGGGTAAACAAACTGGGCTGGGGACGACGTAGCCCGATCAACACATAGCCCCCATCTGCCGCCGCGCCCAACACCACCTCCGCGCCAGTGTGCAAGGCGGTTGCGGCTTGGGCCAAGGTCTTGGGTGCAACGCTAGGACAATCGCTGCCGATTAGCAACACCGCCGGGGCGTTACGCAGCCCCGCTGCCAGCGCAGCCGCCATCCGTGCGCCCAGTTCTGCGCCGCGTTGGTGTTGCAAAGTCACGCCAAAATGCCGCCGACAGGCTTGAAACAGCGGGTGCCCGGTGTGGGGCGCACACCACAGCTCGGTGTGTGGCCCGGCGCAGCGCTGTAAAGTCTCCAGCAACAAGCGGGTGTGTAAACGGGCCGCCGCCGCTGCGCCCAAGCAGCGCACCAAGCGGGTTTTGACCCGCCCTGGGAGGGGCGCTTTGGCAAAGATTTGTAGAAGAATCGTCATAAAAACCTGTCAAGTTCAGTTTAGCCTTTTGGGCACACACCGCGCCGTGGTGCATAATGCGCACTTTACCAGCACCCATCGAGTACCCATGAATGATTTTGATGTCGTGACCGCCCCGCTGGCGGGCTTGAATTTGATTGAAGCCAGTGCTGGCACCGGGAAAACTTATGCTATCGCAAACTTGGTGGTGCGACTGGTGGCCGAACAAGGGCTGGCGATTAATCAAATTCTGATTGTCACCTTCACCGAAGCGGCCACGGCGGAATTACGCAGCCGAGTACGGGCACGGTTACAAGCGGCTTATGCGTTGTTGGCGCAACCCGACAGACTGGATGACAGCGGGCGCGATGCGGTGTTGTGCGAGATTATGGCGCAGCAACCGACGCCTAGTTTGGCCTTAACCCGGCTGGATACCGCCTTGCGCGGTTTTGACGAAGCGGCGATTTTTACCATCCACGGTTTTTGCCAGCGGGTGTTACAAGACCATGCGTTTGAGAGCGGTAGCTTGTTTAACGCCGAATTGCTCACCGAACAAAGCAGCTTGCTGCGCGAGATTGTCGAAGACTTTTGGCGGCGGCATTTTTACACCGCCGCCCCGTTGTTTGTGGCGTATGCGCTGGCACAGGGTTATGGCGTAGACCCGTTGTTGCAAATCCTCGGACAACACCACAGCCAGCCTTTTTTGCGCTTATTGCCGCCGTCCAACACGACGCCGCTTGATCTGTCAGCCGCAGAAGCGGCCTATGTTGCGGCGTTTAATGCCGTGCAGCAAAGCTGGCCGATGGTTGCCAGCGAAGTACAGACTTTGCTGCGCGACAGCCCGGCGTTGAATCGCAACCAATATAAACTGGCCAGTCTGCCGGGCTGGTTCCAGCAATTGGACAGTTATTTGTGCCACCCGCTGACGCCGGTGTTGTTCGATGAATTCAAGAAATTTTGTCGCAATACCCTGCAAGCGGCCTGTAAAAAACAACACAACCCACCCGAACATAGTTTTTTTGAACAGTGTCAGCAATTACAAGATGCTGCCGCGATTTTGCACAGCCACTATGAGGCGCGGTTGTTGGCGCTCAAACACCAGCTCTTCAGCGAAGTCCGCGCAGACTTACGCAGCCGCAAACAGGCGCGTAACCAGTTGTCTTTTGACGATTTATTGTTGAATTTATACCAAGCTTTGCAAACTAGCCAAGTCGCCCAGTTAATTGCTGCGATTCGGCTGCGTTATCAAGCGGCTTTAATCGATGAATTTCAAGACACAGATCCTCTGCAATACGCGATTTTTCGCAGCCTGTTTTATGACGCGGCGGTTCCCGAGCCAACCGCCCGCGCCCTGTTTTTAATTGGCGATCCCAAGCAAGCGATTTACAGTTTTCGCGGCGCGGACATTTATACCTATTTGCAAGCTGCTGCCGATGCCGAACAGCTTTACACCTTGGGTATCAATTGGCGCGCTGCGCCGCGTTTGGTGCAGGCAGTCAATGCCTTGTTTTCGCACGCTAAACAACCGTTTTTGCTGGCGGATATTGATTTCAAGCCAGTTTATGCCAGCGATAAGAGGCCTGATTGCGAACCGAGTCCCTTGCACCTCTGGTATCTAGGCCGTGACCAGACCGGAGCGCATCTTGATAAAAAACAAGGTTTATTGCTGAAAGATTGGGCCAATCGCGAAATTCCCGAGTTGGTCGCCAGTGCAATTGTGGATTTGCTGAGTACGCCACACCAGCAAGCCGATGGCACACACCGCTGTTTTGCGGCGGGTGAGATTGCGGTATTGGTGCGCAAAAATCGCCAAGCCCTGGATGTGCAAACCGCGTTGCGGGCGCGGCGGGTGCCGAGTGTGGTGTACAGCCCGGAAAATTTATTTGCCAGCCAAGAAGCGCAGGAGGTGTGCCGATTGCTGGCGGCGATTTTGAATCCGGGCGATGAAACGCGCCTGCGTAGCGTGCTGGTCGGCGATTTGTTTGCCGTCGATGGTGCGGCCTTGTACGCACAGCGGCTGGATGAAAATGTCTGGGAAGCTTGGCTCAGCCGTTTTCGCGATTATTATGCCCGCTGGGAAAACCAGGGGTTTATCCAGATGTTTCGCCATTTGTTGCTGGTGGAAGACGTACAAGCCCGGCTGTTGCGTTTGCCAGACGGAGAACGGCGCTTAACCAATCTGCTGCATTTGGCCGAGTTGTTGCAGCAAGCGGCGCACGAAGAAGCGCGGGGGTTATTGCCGCTGTATCGTTGGTTAGCCAGTCGTTGCGAAGACCCACCTAACGACCAAGACAGCTATCAATTGCGCTTGGAAAGCGATGCCCACGCGGTCAAACTGGTGACGATTCACAAGAGTAAAGGCTTGGAATATCCGGTGGTATTCGTGCCTTATGCGTGGGATGGTGCGCTGATGAGCAAGCGGCCAGGCAGTGCCGGGCTGCCGCTGTTGTTTCACGATCCTGCTGCGCAACAACAAGCCTGTTTGGATTTGGGTTCTGCGCAACAAGACCTGCATCGACAACAGGCCGAGGCTGAAGAGCGGGCAGAAAATCTGCGCCTGTTGTACGTGGCGCTGACCCGTGCCAAACAGCGTTGTTACCTGTTATGGGGGCCGCTGAAGGACGCGGCGGCTTCCGCGCTGGGTCATTTGCTGCACGGCGATTTGGACGTAGCGGCGTTACAGTCCTTGTTGAGCGAGGCTGACACCGCCATCCGCGCCGATTTAGCACGGCTATTGACGCGGGCAGCGGACAGCATCGCTTTGGAAGATGCACCTGCGTTGCATCGCCGACTGTATCAACCGCCCGCCGAGGCGCGCCAAAGCTTGCAAGCCCGCAGTTTCCAAGGACCGATGGCCTCCGCCTGGCAAGTTGCCAGTTTCAGCGCTTGGGTAGCGGGTCAAGTCGGCAGCGAACACCAGGTGGATGAACGTGAATTGCGCAGCACCACGCCAGAGGCCAAAGCCCAGACAGCGCTGAATGAGCCTAGCGAAGTATTGGAGTCGTCTGGCGAAGCGCGGTTTCAGTTTCCAGCGGGCGCAAACGCTGGGATCGTGTTGCACGATATTTTGGAACATTTAGATTTTCGCAGCACCGATTCGTCACAACGCCAAACAGTGATCGCCAGTCGATTGCGCACGGCGGGTTTTGCCGCAGACTGGGCGGCCTCTTTGCCAGCTTGGATCGAGTCGGTGTTGGCGACCCCGTTGTGGCCCGCGTTGCCCGACTTTGCGCTGGCGCAACTGAGCCAAACCCGCCGCTTGAATGAACTGGCTTTTTACCATCCCTTAGCCCCGTTGCAGCTTAGCGTGCTGCGCCGCTTGCTCACGCAACATTGGCAAACACGCTGGCCCGGTTTGCGGGTAAGCTTGCCGCAATTTGAACAACTCGAAGGCTTTATGCGCGGCTTTATCGACTTGGTGTTTGAACAAGACGGGCGTTATTACCTAGTCGATTACAAATCCAACCAGTTGGGCCAGCAAGCGGCGGCTTATCAGGCGGATGCCTTATTGACCGCGATGGCTCAACACCATTATTTACTGCAATATCATCTCTATAGCGTGGCCTTGCACCGCTACCTGCAACTGCGTGTGCCGGATTATGCGTACAATAGCCATTTTGGCGGGGTGTTTTATTTATTTCTGCGCGGGATGGCCCCGGATTATCCTCCAGGCTGCGGGATTTTTTATGACCGGCCTGCCGAGGCGTTGATCGACAATTTATCCCGCCTGTTTGCGGGCGAGACCTTGAATTAAACATCGCGGTGAAACCGCTGCTATGGATGGAGAAATGGCCACAGAAACCGAATTGAAATTGCGCATCGCGCCTGCGGAGGTGGCGCGGTTATTGGCGCATCCGCTGTTGCAGGAGTTGGGGGCTGGCGAACGCCTGTCGCTGTGCGGCACTTATTACGACACGCCCGACCGAGTGTTGCAGGCGAATCGCATCGGCTTGCGGGTACGGCGCGAGGGAACGCGCTGGATTCAAGCGGTCAAAACCGCTGGCAGCGCACTCGGTGGGCTACATCAACGCCAGGAATGGGAAGCGGAAGTGCCAGACCATCAGCCGGTGTTTGCGGCCTTGCCGTTGGTGTTGCAACAAGGCTTGTTTGCTGATAACACGCTGTGGGCGCGGATTATTCCTTGGTTTACCAGCGAGTTTGAGCGCAGGCTCTGGTTGTGGCGCGGCGACGAGGGCAGCGTGATTGAGATTTGTCTGGATCAGGGTCGAATTTTTAATCAAACGCACAGTGTGACTATCAGCGAAGTGGAATTGGAATTACAACAAGGGCCGACTGAGCGTGTATATCAACTGGCTTTGGCGCTGCTTGAGCAAGTGCCGTTGGTGCTGGAAAACACCAGCAAGGCAGCGCGGGGTTATGCGCTACACGCCCCGCCCCCGCCGTCAAGCTTAGCCCACGTTCCCCTGCCGTTGTTGTTGAAAGCCAAAGACAGTGCCGAACAAGCTTTTATCGACATCATCCAGTTCAGTGTGGCTCAGTTACAAAGCCACGAAAGTGATTGGACACGCAGCCAAGACAGCGCCAGCGCGGCTCGGCGTGACCAGGAGGCGCTGTGCCAAATGCGCCTGAGTTTGCGCGGTTTGCGCGGTTTGCGGGCGGCGCTGTTTGTGTATAAAAAATTGATGCCGGTCGCAAGTGACAAATCATTGCTGATTGAAATCAAATGGTTAAACGAGGAACTGGGTTTAGCACGCGATTGGGCGCGTTTTAATGACACGCTGGAACACCTCGACTTGCAACTCGGCGAACCCCAAGGACTGCGCGACTTGGGCGTCACAGTGGCGGCCATCCAAGCCCATTATGAGCAACGGGTAAGCGATGTTTTGAATGCGCCGCGTTATACTCGCTTGTTGCTGCAATTGGGCGGGTGGCTGCTCCAACGTCCTTGGCGCATCGAAGCCAGCCCTGAGCAGTTGGCCCAGTGGACGCAACCCGCGCCGGTGTTTGCCAGCCGCCGCTTGGATAAGCTGCGCAAGCGCCTGAATCGTTGGGGCAAACAACTGCCCAGCTTGGATGACGCCGATTTGCACGCACTGTGGGTCAGTTGTCGTCACTTGGATCACGCCGCGCATTTTTTTCAGCGTTTTTATCCAACCACGGCGACGCGCCGATATTTGGCGCAATTGGCCGAATTACGCGCCACACTGAACTTACTCAGTGCAGCGATGCAGGCAAAACACCTGTTGGCGGAGGCGGGGATTCAGCCGGATTGCCCGGCTTACCAGTTTCTGGCTGGTTGGTATGCCGCCCACCGCAGTCTACAAATCGGCTTGGCACAAACCCAATGGCAAGCCTTGCGTCACATGAAACCGTTTTGGCGCGATTAATTGGACTGGCAAATGGCTCCTACATTTGCAGCCAAGCGCATAGTCCAGTAAATTAGCACGACTTTTGGCTCACTTACTTCTTATATCGCAACCTCCTATGCAAAACTTACTTGTGATTTCCGCGCTGGGCCAAGATCGGCCTGGCATCGTGCAAGCCTTGTCTGAGGCGGTCGCCGATTGTGGCTGCAATGTCACCGACAGCCGCATGACCGTGTTGGGCGGCGAATTCGCCGTCATTATGTTGTTATCAGGCACCTGGGATGCGGTGGCAAAACTTGAAAATCTGCTGCCCCGTCTCGAAAAAAAGCTGGCACTGACCCTGACCACCAAGCGTACCGAATTGCGTCCGCCTCGCCAGAACATGATCAGTTACATGGTCGAAGTCGTGTCTATGGATCACCCTGGCATCGTCCATGACATCGCCCGTTTCATGGCAGAACGTCAAATCAATATCGAAGACCTGTATACCACCAGTTATGCGGCCCCGCACACGGGTGCGCCGATGTTTTCCATGAATATGACGGTGAGTGTGCCTGCGGATTTGTCGATAGCGACCTTGCGCGGGGAATTCATGGATGTGTGCGATGCTTTGAACCTGGATGCGGTGATGGGGCCGATGAAATAAGCGCCCGACTCTAGTTACCTTAACATCTACCGTATCACAGAGACACAAAGTAGGAGTGACGCGCCTAACGCAAGCTTATAGTATTCTAACCGAATAAATAGTCCTATTTAAGCAGTGATTTGATTTAGTGGCCATGTGGTTTATGAATTGAAATGCCACTACTCACGTAGGACTACCGGTTAGTTATTTTGCAAAAGCTATACTAGAGTTTATCGGAAAATAGGGGTACTCCCAGCCACTATAGCAAAGTTATATCATTTATAATGTTATATAACTTTTAAGTTTATCAAATTTAAAATATCCACCTGACAAACAATCTCTGAATATAGCCATATTATACCATATGTATGTTATAATAAAATCATAAGATTATTATAAAAACACAACTACAGGAGTAATTTATGACAACGCAAGATAGCTTATCATTACTCATAGAAACAGGAAAGCCACTAGAAATAAAGCGAGCAATAGCTGTTCGTATGTCAATTCAAGGTTATAGGCGCGCAGAAATTGCTGAAACATTAGGTGTAAGCATTCCATTTATAGATAAATGGAAACCTATATATTTTGAAAAGGGTGCCAGTGGATTGAAATTAAATTACAAAGATTCAGAAGGCTATCTTTCAAAGCAATAGAGACAGTCCATTATTGAATGGATACAGTCCACAGACACAGTAACAACAAATGAATTAAGAGATTATATAGCAGCAAACTATGGTGTTACTTATAATTCCCAAAAATCATATACAGATTTTTTGCGTGAAGCAAACTATAGCTATAAAAAAACCCAGAAACTAAATCCAAAAGGTGATAAAGAACAAATTGAGACTAAAAAAAAAAGAAATTCAAAGCCTGGTTGAAGAAAATGCAGAAGATATAAAAAACGGCAGTTTAATCATATGGATGCAAGATGAATGTCATCAGTTATGGGGGGACACATGCGGCTATGTCTGGGGG